>Ga0194125_10004621_pt1 | contig 21357 bp, 22 predicted proteins | sample TA2KigC250mmetaG_FD_148626 | JGI IMG/M metagenome (GOLD analysis project Ga0194125, IMG submission 148626) | Freshwater microbial communities from Lake Tanganyika, Tanzania - TA2015034 Kigoma Deep Cast 250m | ecosystem: Environmental > Aquatic > Freshwater > Lake | place: Tanzania: Lake...
AATTTTTAATTGAGAAGTTCAATAAAAAATATAAGATGAAGGCGAAGGGTGTCTCGCAGAGGGCAATGAATCTTCTTATGGACTATAGCTGGAGCGGAAACGTGAGGGAGTTAGAGAATACGATTGAGTCCGCCCTGGTCATTAATGCTCCGGAGGTATTGGACCTTCAACATCTCCCCCAGGAGATCAGGGATTTTAAGGAAGAGCAGGAAGTGATCCCCTTTAAAATCGGAACGCCTCTTGAGGATATGGAAAGAGAGATGTTGCTCCAGACGTTGAAGGCGACCAAAGGGAACAAACAGAAAGCGGCAAAGTTGTTAGGGATCAATGTGAGGACCATACATAGAAAAATCGAAGAAATGCAGGGAAAGCCCTCACCCTAACTGACCGCTACAAAAGCGGCAAATAGGCATGGTTTCTATGAGTTAACGATAAAACAAGGACAATTTGTCAGACTTTCATTTAAAAGAGCCTGACATTTCTTCACTAAACTTTTAGAGATGCAGAGCCTGTTGAATATTAAGAGAGAACATAAGGTTTTAAAATACTTTTTTATCTTTTACCGACGTCATTCCCGCGAAAGCGGGAATCCAGTAAAATCAATTAGTTCTGGATTCCTGCCTGCGCAGGAATGACAATAATGCGTAAAATTATCGTTGAGGGTTTAGAAGTCTTAGTTTTCAGTATCCTGAGAAATTTGGCACGGAAATTGATTAACAATATATTTTATGAAAGAAAAGGTAAAGTGGGCCTTTATTCTTGATAAGGATGAATTTGTGCGCCTCAGCCTCAATAAGATATTGAAGAAGTATGGATTTCAAGTTGAAGAAATCGAAGATATTTCCTGTTTAGAGAAGAGAAAGAAGGATGTCAAGGGGGGAATGATTCTTGCCGACCTGGAGATGGAAGGATTGGATAGATGGGTGCCCCTTTTAAAAAGATGGAATGATCGTTTCATATTGATGAGCCCGCAAATCACCGATGACCTCGTCCAGCGTCTCAAGCAGATAGGCATTCACCGTATCCTCAAAAAGCCTGTTGAGCCAAAAATGTTAAGGAAAGTGATCCGTGAGATGTCTTTTCCCGATGGAGTCACATTTACTTCGTCGGTTAAACAAAGGGGAGGGTTCCCGACTCAATCAGAAAGGAGGTGAAGACAGATGAAGAAGTGGATTTTGCTCTTTTTTGCACTGGTTCTGGTCGTCAACATTGCCGCCGTGGGAATTGGATGTAAAGCCAAGGCTCCGGAAAAACCAGCGGTGAAAGAAGAACCAAAGCCTGCTGAGGCCAAGCCCGCAGAGGCGCCTCCGGCAGAGAAACCGGCAGAGAAACCTGCTGAAGCGCCCAAGAAGTAAGAGAAAGAGGTCGGCTGAATCAGGGATAGCGGAAACCGTCATTCGGGTGTTGGCGTCCTCTCCCAAAAGAGAGGACGCCAACAGAAATTTGCGAACCAAGGAGAAGCTAATATTATTCGCCGCCAACGCAAACAAAAGAAAAGGTGCATGCCTGCTTTCGAGGACAGAGGGCGATTCCTTTGTGTTGCAGGAGGAGGTGTCGATTGCGATATCTCCTTTTTTATTTGTGAAGGAGTTGAATCCCATCGCAGGGATGCAGGAAGGAGTGAAGATGGAGCCTGCTTCAGACTCTAATTTATCTGTCCCGCTGAGGAGAACTGAAAGACCTTTACAGCTTGGTTTGTTTCGCAACTCGGAAGAAGAGAAGACCATTGTTGAAACCAAAGATACCATTCCTCTCCACTGGAAGAAGGTCACGGAAAGAGAATGGAATGACTGGAGATGGCAACTCCGGCATCGGATCACGACTCTGGACCAGCTCAGAGAGATCATCCAGTTGACTCCAGAGGAGATAGAGGGGATCAAACACTCCAAAGGGAGATTGGCCCTGGCAGTCACCCCTTACTTTGTCAGTCTGATGGACCCTGTCAATCCCAATTGCCCCATCCGGAGACAGGCCATCCCCCGCGTCGAGGAGCTGCACCTATCAAAGAGCGATATGGTGGACCCCTGCGGGGAGGATAAGGATTCTCCAGTCCCCGGTCTTGTCCACCGTTACCCGGATCGGGTCCTTTTGCTGATCACCGATCAATGCGCTGTCTATTGCCGATACTGCACCCGGAGGCGGCTGGTGGGCAGCACGGAGCGATCGATCACCGAAGGAAACTTTGAAGAGGTCCTCAAGTATTTGAAAAAGAATCGCAAGGTTCGGGATGTCCTTCTCTCAGGAGGGGATCCCCTTCTCCTCGAAAACGAGAGGCTGGAGGAGATTTTGAGCCGCTTGAGGGCAATCCCTCATATCGAACTCCTCCGGATCGGGACGAGAGTTCCTGTCTCCCTTCCTCAGAGAATCACCCCGGGATTGGTAAAGATGCTCAAAAAATACCATCCCCTGATGATGTCCATCCATTTCACCCATCCCAAGGAGATCACCGATGCGGTCAAGAGGGCCTGTAATGATCTGGCAGACGGAGGGATTCCCCTTGGAAGCCAGACCGTGCTCCTCAAGGGGATCAATGATAAAGCCCCCATCATGAAAAAGCTGCTTCATGAGCTCCTTAAAATACGAGTCCGGCCCTATTACATCTATCAATGCGACCTGGCCACGGGGACGGAACATTTCAGGACCTCTGTTGCTGCGGGGATCCAGATCATTGAGAAGCTCCGGGGCCATACCACAGGCTATGCGATTCCAACCTTTGTGGTGGATGCCCCAGGAGGAGGAGGGAAGATCCCTGTGGAGCCAAACTATCTGGTTTCAAGGGAGAAGGGGAAGATGGTCTTAAGAAATTATGAGGGAAAGGTCTACGAATATCCGGAGCCGAATATCATTGAATTCAAGAAGGCGAGAGCCAGCGGCGAGGAGAAAGTTGGAACAAAAAAAGTGATGGCTCAGCCATGAGGTAATACAAACCCATTAAATGAGATGCTGAAACGGGTTCAGACAAGAAAAAGCCTGTCATTCCGAACCAGGTCCTGAAGCAAGTTCAGGATCTAAGGATTTCGGAATCTCGAATTTTGTAATGGTAAAAAATTAGTTGCGTTTGTATTAAATAAGATAAGAGAGGGGAGGAGATGGAAGGGTCTGGATTAAGAGTGGGCGTGCTCTATAACCTTCTTGAAAGGCTTGAGAAGGGAGAGGAAAAGGATATTCTGGCGGAGGAGTCGATCATCGAGGAGATCGGCGCGATCGAAGAGGGGATCCGTTCTCAGGGGCATCAATTTTTTGTGATGGCCGTCCGAAATGAGATCGACTCCGTCATCCACTGGTTGAAAGAGATCCGACCGGATGTTGTCTTCAACCTGTGCGAGAGCGTGTATGGGGACGCCTGCCTGGAGATGAATATCCCTGCCCTGCTGGACCTCATGCGGATTCCCTATACGGGGTCTTCGCCTCTGACCCTTGGACTGTGTCAGGACAAAGGGAAGGTGAAGGATATCCTCTCCTCTCAGGGTATCCTCACCCCCCGGTATAAGATCTTCGATCATGAGGTCGGGTCCCTGAAAGGAAATGTCTTTCCAATCATCGTCAAGCCCCTTCACGAAGATGGGAGTCTCGGGATATCAAAAGAGAGCGTGGTCCATAACGATGAAGCCCTGAACAGGCAGATCCGGTATGTCATCGAAAGGTATCGTCAACCTGCATTGGTGGAAGAGTATATCGAAGGCAGGGAATTAAATGTGGGATTGATGGAGACAAATGGAACAGTGGGCCCCCTCCCCATCTCTGAAATCGATTACTCGGAATTCCCTGAGGGGGTTCCGCGGATCTGCGGTTATGAAGCCAAGTGGGTGCAGGAGAGCATCGAATACCAGAAATCTAAACCGGTCTGCCCGGCTCCGCTGGAATGGGTGATGCAAAAACGGGTGGAACATCTGGCCATCAAAGCCTTTAAACTCTTCGGTTGCCGGGACTACGCCCGTGTGGACATGCGCATTGACCGGGACGGAAAGATTTATATCCTGGAAGTGAATCCCAATCCTGACATCTCCCCTCCCTCCGGCATGGCGAGAGCCATCCGGGTGCAAGGAATGTCCTATCCCGAGTTTATTGGAAAGGTGATTGAGAAGGCGCTCCAAAGAAGAGAGAGGGAGATAATCAATGCAAAATGATCAATGAACAATTAGCAATGATCATTGACTATTGATAATTGATCTTTTTCTCCCCATCACCCCATCTCCCTATCCATTATTAAAACAATGATTACCCATCCGAAGATCATCTTAAAGAAAGGCAAAGAAAAACCAATCCTAAGGGGTCATCCCTGGGTCTTTTCAGGAGCGGTTGCCAGAGCAGAGGGGGATCTTTCTCCGGGAGAGATGGGAGAGGTCTATTCCGGGGATGGAAAATTTTTAGGGATAGGTCAATTCAACCCACGTTCGCAGATCATTCTCCGATTACTGACTCGCAAAAAAGAAACCTTGGATTCGTCCTTTTTCAGAGAGCGAATCCTTCAGGCTGCAATTTTGAGAGAAAGGGAATTAAAAGGGAAGACGAATGCCTATAGGGTCGTCAATGGAGAGGGAGATTTTCTGCCGGGATTGGTTGTAGATCGTTACTTGGACATCCTTGTTCTTCAGTGTTTGACTGCAGGGATGGAGCGGCTGAAAGGACTTTTCATCGATCTATTGGTCAACCAGTTTCATCCGAAAAGCATCTATGAACGGAGCGATGTCCCCTCCAGAAGAGAGGAAGGTCTGCCTGAAGCCAAGGGACTTCTCTATGGAGAAGAAATTGTCGCTCCTGTTGAGATAGAGGAGTATGAATGCCGGTTCAGGATCGATGTGAAAGGAGGCCAGAAGACAGGATTTTACCTGGATCAGAGAGAGAACCGGTTTTCTCTCCCAAAGGTTTCTCGCGGAAAGAAGATACTGGATTGTTTCTGTTACTCCGGAGGTTTTTCCATTCACGCAGGGCTCGGAGGAGCCAAAGAGATGACAATGATCGACTCCTCAGAAGAGGCCCTGGAAAGGGTGAAGGACCATTTCGCTCTCAATCATCTGGAAAGGTTCTCTCCGCGATTGATCCAAGGAGATGCTTTTGAAGTGATGAGGAGCCTTGAACCCGATTATGATGTCATCGTTCTCGATCCTCCTCCTTTTGCGAAAAAGAAGGGTCATCTCCCGGGCGCTTCGAGAGGATACAAGGATCTCAACCTGCAAGCCTTTCGTCTCTTGAAAAAGGAGGGACTTCTCTTCACCTTCTCCTGCTCCCACCACATGAACTGGGATCTCTTTCAGAAGATCGTCTTCGCCGCGGCCGTGGATGCGGGCAAAAGGGTTCAACTCCTGGCCAGAAGAGGGCACCCGATCGATCATCCCGTCGACCTTTCCCACCCCGAAGGTGAATATCTGAGAGGCCTGGTCTGCAGGGCGATGTAAGTCTAAAAATGAATTTTTAAGGTGGGACCCTGGAGTTATTTCGATTAAGCCTTTTTCCTCTTTTCACTTGCATGAAGCTCGGTGTTATCCCGATGGTCATTCAGGTCTTTCCTTATCTCGGAGACATCAGTCTTCAGGATTGCCACATCGGTCTTTAGGATTGCCACATCGGTCTTGAGGGTTGCCACATCGGTCTTGAGGGTTGCCACATCGGTCTTTAGGACTGCTACATCGGTCTTTAGCACGGACACATCAACCTGAACTCCCAATATCGTCTTCTTAAATTCCTCATGCTCCCTTTGGTTCTCCTCTTTGTGACGTTCCAAGGTCTCCCGAACCATATTAATACCCTCTATTACCGTGTCGAACTTTTCCTTCACATCTTCCAAGACAATCTTCAATTCATCCGAAGCCATTTCCCACCCCTTTTTTAGTTCCCCCAAACTAACATTACCCTGCGTCAGAAGTCAACCAAAATCTCTGCTAAGCCCCCAATGAGCCTCTTTTTTTAAGCATTGATTCATAAAATCAATTAGTTGCCTTGGTCCGACCCCAGAGGGGGGACCCCAGAGGGGGGATCTTTCCCTGGCCAGAAGAGGGCACCCCATCGACCATCCTGTCGACCTTTCCCACCCAGAAGGAGAATACGTAAAGGGGCTGATTTGTAGAGCACTGTAGCTTTAAAATGGAATATTTATTTCTCAATTAATGAGATACAACTGGAACGCAAAATGTCAATTCTTACTATTTGTGGTCATTTTTTGCCACTCCAATTTCCCATCGTTAAAAAAAAATAATAAATTTCAGTTAGTTATAGATTGTTATTGTTGGCATAAAAAATGCCTTTCTAATAAAAAAGACGAATACACAGTAAATAATGTAAATGAGTGGGAACCTTTTAATTTAAAATTTATCTATAGAACAAAGAGTGTGAAGATCATGGAAACGACCCATTCTGAAAGTGATGTAAAAATGGCTGACCATAGAAGCGATCTCTTTCTGTTTTTAAGACGTTCTGTCTTTTTGATTGCAGGAATTTTTATAGCTCTGTTTACTTTGCAAGTCAATGTATGTTTCGCCATAGACCATATCCGAACAGCTGATGTCCCTTACCAAAAATCGGATGCGTTTAAAGAATACGTGTCCGAAGGAAGCTATTTCAGAATCACTATGCCTTTGGACTGGAGGAAGATGGAAGAGGGATTGGGTTTGTCTGCTGAAGAAAAAAAGGTTTACGGCTTCAATTTCTTCGGCCCAATCTCACATGATGGGATTGTTTCTTCGATCTCCGTTCATTACTATGGATCAGGAAATCTTCTCTATCAAGATGCGGAGCAATACCTTAATATCTTTTCACAGCCTATCTTGGGGATCACTTTAGAAGGGAGCGAATATGGCCAGGTTCGGGCTGGATTGGTTAGTGGCCGCCTTGCCTATCTTTTTGAAAGAAAGGTGTTTGAATTTAAGAGGCCGAGACAGATCGTAAACCAAAAAATCCCTGTCTATGAACGTTTTGTGGTGTTGTCTGCAGACAAGGGTTTCTTTGCGTTGAAGTATAGTGCATCTGAAGACATAGCTGATAAATACCAAGATGTGTTCGAAAAAATAGTAGGCTCCTTCCAGCCTTTGATAAAATGATCTCCATTAAGATGAAAAAGATACTTCTCTTAAGCTGTTTGATTTTATCAGTGCTGATCGGTTTGGGTCAAGCAAAAGAAAAGTATCCCCGTCAAGCTGTTATGACCGGTAAATTGGAGTTGACCAATCCTTCTTGGAAAGGTTTGATAGAGGCTGGATATCTTTATTCATTGCGTCTGGAAGAGGGATTCTTGCCTTACGGAGTCCCTGAGCTTAAAGACGGAGTTATTGTGGAACCCAATATACAGGTTTCTATTTCTCTCAGAATTCCTAAAACTTTGAGAATGGATAGGTTGATTGGGAAGAAAGTGACGGTGTATGGTTTATTGAATTGTCCTTTTTCATGCTATATGGAAGTGGAAAAAATTGAGCCGGCAGAATAAGGGCTGCGCAGTGGGGACTGTTTTGTATTTCGAAATATGTGAATGCTTACAGGAGAGGGGTAAGAGAATGAAAAGAATGATGTTTGCATCTTTTTATTTGTTGGTTTTTATCTTTTTTTCTTCATCTCTTGGATGGGCTGGGGCCACGGAGGATATCAAAGCCGGATATGAAAACAGACTCAGCGAGAACTATGATGAAGCTATCAGGCTTTATACCAAGGCCATCGAGTCTGGCGAGTTGTCAGAATGGAAACTGGGCGAAGTTTACGTTTACCGCGGCGATATCTGGGCAATGAAGAATGATTATGATAAGGCCATTGCCGATTATACCAAAGCCATCGAGCTTAATCCGATGTCCAATATACCCAACCGCCTCCGTGGAGACATGAGGGGAAAAAAAGAGGAATACGATAGAGCCATTGCTGACTACACCAAGGCCATTGAGCTTTTCTACAGGGACTTCCAATCCTATTTGGGGCGTGGCCTCATCTGGGTGAAAAAAGGTGATTATGATAAGGCCATCGCCGATTATACCAAAGCCATCGAGCTCCACCCAAGATACACCGATGCTTACTACAACCGTGGCGAAGCCTGGGAAAAGAAGGGTGATTACAATAAGGCCATCACTGATTATAACAAGGTAACCATTTTGCTCCCGGATACCCCCATTGCTTCAAAGGCGAAAGAGGTGATATCGAAGCTTGAAAAAAAGATCGGACGGACTTACTCTGTTCCGCAGCAAAAGGTCGCCCAAGGCGGAGCCGTTAGTGTGAAAGGCACAGACGGTCGGTTTATTGCATATGACAACGGGACAGTATTAGATACAAAGACAGGCCTTATGTGGGCAGCGTGGGACAACGGTGGTGACATCATTTGGCAAAACGCCAAGGGCTATTGCGAGCATTACCGTGGAGGTGGATATACAAACTGGCGGATGCCAACGATGGACGAGCTGGCAAGTTTATATGATGAGAGTAAACCCCGTGTAGCAAGATGTGGTGTTAACTATACTATTAGTGTCGCTACTGAGTTGATAGATATTAGCTGTGACTCTCCCTGGGCCTCGGAAAATGAAGGTTCCGGTGCCGCCTACTTCGGTTTTCATAGTGGTAAACGGAAGTGGGGTCCCAAGTCCGAATCCTGGGGCGGCCGTGCACTTCCGGTAAGAAATGCCCGTTAATAGAGGTCCTAAAGCCAAAATAAATTACATCCGTCACGGTATTTTAAGCAGGTTTTTTTAAAAGGAGGAAAGTATGAAAAGAATGAGATTAGTAGCAACGCTGGTTAGATCAGCAAGCGAAAAGACATCCTAACAGAAAAGGGGGACAAAAAAATGAAAAAAAATTGTTCTGTATTAGTAGGGATGTTGACTATTTTAGCATTATTTTCGGGTGTTGCTCTGGCTGATTGTGAGGATGATTGCCTTCTCACTTTCCAAACGTGTCTGAAACTTTGTAGACAAACAACGAAACCAGATAGTAAGGAGGCGGGCGAGTGTGCCTTTCACTGTATGAAAGGACGAGACGGTTGCCTTAAAAGATGCACGGACAAGGGCAAGAAGTCCGAGATCGAAGGCACTCTGAATCCGCTGCAGGTTCTGTCATTCTCTGTCGCAAAGACATATAATGGCCTCTGCCCCAAATGTAACGATAATTGGACAAGTACGACCAAGCCTACGAAGTGCCCCAACTGTGGGCATGAGGGAATTGTAATAAATGAAAAAAGCGAGAATATCGGAAATGAAGAAATACTTTTGACTTCACAGAATTGTGTTTGTGCCGGTTGCAATAGGCCTTGTGGCTCAGGCCATGAATCCTGGTGCATATACAAACCGAAAGCCAAACCTGATATAGAAACGCAAAAGGCAGTTATTTTAAGCTCTTCTGAGGAAAATATAACTGAAACCTTTTTACTTGCCCTGGGAGGAAAGCTGTGTTGCGTTGAAGGGGGAAAGGTGATTGGAAGATGTCATGAGCTTACTCCATATTATAACCCGTTTAATGGAGAATGTTACGCGAGTCGTGATGATTGCAAGAAATCTTACGGGGGATACGACATATGTCTCAAATGTACCACGTCATGTAAATGACGGGCTCTCGTGCAAACAGCAGTTGCCAGCAGTAGAGCTAAAGACGAAAATAATTGCCGGTTTTCGCGCCCTATAAAGAGGAAGGAAACTAGGATGTCCCCTGAGCATGCTAAATATCGTTTGACTAGCTTCGGTTAGTATGATAGAGTGTTCGCGTTAACAAAACCATAACATAAAAAGGAGGAAGTCATGAGCTTTGAAACCAAAAATTGGGAAACACCTCAGTTGATTGTCATCACACGTAAGCAACCTAAGGAAAATGTGTTGAATGCATGCAAATCGGGCTACCATGCGGGGCCGAATGAAACTGATGGCAACTGCTATCATGGCGGTAATCAATGTGATACCTGTAGATCGCGACCAAGTTCTTAACATAAGCCTTTTATACTCTCGCTCATTTCCGGGATGAGGCGACCTAAGATTTTATTATAGCCCTGAGGCTACGGTGGAACGAAATCGTAGGATCAGGGCTATATCATAACGGCAATGATGTCGAGTTGTTTCAGGGCGTGTATTGTTTTACGTCTATTTTTTTTATTTAGATAAAGCGCTATTTCAAGAATTCACCCGAAGGATAGTTTGCTTGAGCAGTCCTCTTGTTTTTGCGGGAAGGACAATATCGTCAATACGTCTTCCGTAGAGAAGAGACATGTTTTTTCCAAAAAGGCACTTCTGCTCGATAAGAATTTGGCATTTTATCAATATCAGTAACCTGTCCTCTTTAGGATGGATATCATGACGCCCATTTTTTTATGTTCCTCCACACCTCTCGTTCAGCACAAAAAGAAGCAAGAGCGGAATAGAACAACACAATCGGCTGACATCGGAGCTGATCGTGTCAAGGCTGTGGTTATTTCGGATGGTTTTATGGGATGGTTGTTACCAAATCGAGCAGTTTGTCGTGTGGCCGGAAGGATATGCTGTGAAAGCTGAGAAAATCTCCCGGAATAGTTACTGCCACATACAAAAAAAAATTATTGATTTACGCCTTCCTCTTGAAGGTCATCTGGATTTGACCTACCGATGCAACAACAACTGTCTTCATTGCTGGCTAAGAATTTCCCCGACAGATCCTGATCGGAGCAGGGAACTCTCCTTTGACGAACTCAGACGCATTATCGATGAAGCTCGAGCACTCGGAACACGCCAATGGTCAATTTCTGGTGGTGAACCGATGCTGAGGGCTGATTTCATTGAAATCTTCGATTATATTACAGCCAAGGCGGTTTCCTACGCACTCAATACGAATGGGACCCTCATGACGCCGAAACTTGCACGGTTGCTCAAGCGTAAGGGAAACAAGATGGTTGCTCTTTATGGGGCCACCAAAGAAACCTACGACGATATTACCCGCAATTCCGATGGTTTTGAACAGGTCATGCAGGGATTTCGCTATCTTAAAGAAGCAGGGTCAGGCTTTACCGTCCAGCTTATTCCCATGAAGGCCAACTGGCATGAATGGGAAGATATGGTGGAGCTGGCTAAGTCTCTGAGCCCCCATTGGCGTATCGGCACTCCCTGGCTCTACCGTTCTTCTTACCAGGATCCGGAGGTCAACGCCGAGATCTCCCGCCAGCGCCTTGACCCGCGGGATATCGTGACGCTCGACCAGCCGGATCTCTCCTATGAAGAATCGCACGGTCATCCATGTGGCCATACGGAAGGTGATGATCGCATCTTTTCCAGTTGCATCGCCCGCAGGCGAGACTTCCATGTTGACCCTTACGGAGGCATGACCTTTTGTTCTTTCCTCAAAGACCCCTCAATGCGCTACGATCTTCGCAAAGGCACTGTTCGCGAAAGTTGGGAGGAGTTTATTCCCTCGCTTGCAGACAGAGTGTTCTGTGGTGAGGAGTACAAGGTTCATTGTGGCTCCTGCGACCTCCGCAAAGACTGCCGCTGGTGCGCCGTTTATGGCTGGCTGGAGCATGGTCGTTTTTCAGCACCTGTCGAACACCTGTGCGAAGTCGCTCTGGAGAACAGGCGTTTCAAGGAGAACTGGAAGACGAACCATCGTCGCTATTTTCGGATTGCCGATATCACCATTCAGGTCGAGAGCGAACTGCCTGTTAACGATACTACTTTTCATGAAAAGTTTACTTCTTTTCGTGCCGAGGGGCCCGGAGAGGATACGGTAACCATACGTCACCACTTCGATATTCCCGTCCACGAAGGACATGATCTTGGCAAGGAGGTCTACCACAAGTCGCCATGGACGATTTTCAGGCAGCATGGCTCCGACGGATCATACATTTATCTTGATATATCGCCTCAGTCGCACAACCCGTCCCTCTCTCGAATGGCAACCTTTACTGCCGACTACACCCGCGGGCGCATCTATAGTGACGATGCCGGGGGGGAGCGCTGGCGCAGAGGCGCTCTTCACTCTCTGACCATGTTTCCGTCCGATACGATCCTTATTGCGCGGCTGCTGGCCGACCGTCAGGGCTGCTCTCTCTCTTCGGCGGGAGCGATTATTGACGGGAAAGGAATCCTCTTTGCAGGCCGGTCCAGCTCCGGCAGATCCACCATCACTGGCATGCTCATGGATTCCCTCGCGAAAAGCGGGATTCAGGGAGAGATTCTTTCCGACGGAGGAAATATCGCCCGTCGCAGAGGCGAAACCTGGCAGGTCTACGGCACCTGGGATCATGGTGGTGTGCCGCTGGTCTCCTCCGCTGGCGCGCCGCTCAGGGCGATCTATTTTATCGAGCATGCGGAAGGGAACGACATCATACCTCTCGTCGACCGCAGGGAAATAACGCGCCGCTTGCTCACTTGTCTTATCCGCCCCTTCACCGACGCAGGCTGGTGGACAAAGACCTTCGATCTGATTGAGCTGATGGTGCAGCAACTCCCGTGTTATGTCATGCATTTTGACAAGAGCGGAGGAATTGTGCATGAGATAGAGAAACTGATCGAGGCCGAAGACGTTGCACCGTATCGTGACTTCCATGGCATCATGAATGCACAAACGGACACCTGATGACCCACGTACAAAAGCTCAAGTTTCATGAATCCAATATCTGGCATAACAAAAAACCGCTTTTAAACCAGATGGACATAGAGTTGACGGAGCGGTGCAACAACAATTGCATCCATTGTTGTATCAATCTGCCAGAGAGTGATGCCGATGCTCTGAGCAGTGAGATGGACACGGATTTTGTCAAACGAATATTGACCCAGGCGGCCACTCTCGGCTGTCTTGCTGTTCGCTTCACCGGCGGTGAACCTCTTCTGCGCGACGACCTGCCCGATCTCTATCTCTTTGCACGGCGTCTTGGGATGGAGGTTATTTTATTTACGAACGCCCGGCTCATCACTACGGAACTTGCCGAACTTTTGTCAAAGGTCCATCCCCGTCGTGTAGTGGAGGTTTCTGTCTACGGTATGAACCCGGATTCCTATGACCGGGTTGCGGGGCATGCGGGAGCGTTCTTCGAGTTCCGCCGCGGTGTTGACCTGTTGCTTCGCTACAAGGTTCCTTTCATCGTGAAGGGTCCCCATCTCCGTTTCCTGAAAGGAGATCAGGAAACGTTTGAGGCCTGGGCAGCGACCATACCCTCAATGGATAAAAAGCCGCTCTACTCCATGAACTTCGATCTCCGTTACCGCCGCGATGACCCCGTGAAGAATGCTTGCATCACCAGGCTTCGGGCAACGCCGGAGGAGGTGGCCGCCGCACTCTCAAGCAATTCACTTTATCTGAAAGAAATGGCACAGTTTTGCGGCAGATTCATGGGTCCGTCGGGCGACCAGCTCTTCAATTGCGGAGCCGGCCACGGGACCTGCATTGACGCCTATGGCCGTGCACAACTCTGCCTTCCCTTACGCCATGCCGAGACCAGTGTCGATCTCCATGAAGTGACGCTTAAACATACTCTGGAGGAGTTGTTTCCCGCCATGAGAAGGATCAAGGCGACCAATCTCGACTACCTCCGCCGTTGTGCCCGGTGTTTTCTCAAAGGGCTCTGTGAGCAGTGCCCTGCAAAATCATGGGGGGAGTATGGGACTCTTGACACGCCGGTAGAGTATTGGTGCCTGGTGGCCCACGCACAGGCCCGGCACCTTGGGCTCCTCGGTGAGCACGAGCAAGCCTGGGAAGTCGAGAATTGGAGGGAACGAGTGGCCGGGTTTGCGAAAGCTCAGGGGGCGGCGGCTCAGGTCGAAACCTAACGGCCTTCTTCAGGAAAGGGATTGATAACGGCAAAGAGGAGAATAGTCTATGGATATCACGCTTGATTGTACCTATGTTCAATCAGAGGATATTGTTTCACGGGTCATAGAAGGGGAGTTGATCATCGTACCCCTGATATCTGGCATCGGCGATATGGACGATGAGCTCTACACGATGAACGAAACCGGTAGGGCCATATGGTCGCGTCTCGACGGCAAAAAATCGCTGCGGGAAATTGCAGCGGAGCTGGCAGCGGAGTTCAACGCAGCACCTGACGTCGTTGAACGTGATATGCTCGAGCTGATCACTGAGTTGGCTCGCCGGAAGATTGTGATTTCTCAGTAGCCACGCGGAAAGTCTGCGACCAGAATCGATGAGCGATGGATCGTTTGTAACATCGAGTCAGAAATCGCAAAGTATGCCCGGTATCGCATTTGCCGGGTTGATGGAAGCCGTACTGGAAAAGAACGTGCCGTTTCGTTTTACGGCAACCGGTTGCAGCATGGCCCCCTTTATCCGTGATGGTGATGTCATTACCATTTCGCTATCACCTTTGCGTCTTCGCCCTGGCGATGTGGTGCCGTTCGTCAATCCTTCCTGCAATCAACTACTAGTCCATCGCATTCTGAATGTTTCACAGGAAGGATATCTCATTAAAGGGGACAACAACAGTGAACCTGATGGACGGATTCCGGCGTCAAGCATCATTGGCCGTGTTGTCCGGGTAGAACGTCGGGGCCGGCAGGTGCGGTTCGGTTTCGGGATCGAGAGCTTCCTCATCGCATGGCTGTCGCAGTGCTGTTGGCTGACGCCATTGGTACGGAGTGTGCGGCGTTTCATAAAACCTTTTGCAGGAGAATGGATTGTATAATAAAACTCATCTTCTATGAAACAGTTGACCACTATCGAAATCAGTGATTTTCCGCTTTGGGCTAAAATGAAAGAACATCGTGGGCTCCTCTCCTTCGACCTTGAAATCACGGCCCGGTGCAACAATGATTGTCGCCACTGTTATATCAATCTGTCTGCAGGGGACCGACTTGCCCGTTCCAGGGAGGTTACGCTGCAGGAAATAGGCGACATTGCCGATCAGGCCGTGGCGCTCGGAGCTGTCTGGGTTCTTATTTCAGGAGGCGAGCCTCTTCTCCGGGATGATTTTCATGAGATCTATCTGCTCCTGAAAAGAAAGGGGCTTCTGGTCTCCGTCTTCACCAATGCAACCCTTGTTCGTGATGAACATGTCGCATTGTTCAGGAAATATCCGCCCCGCGACATTGAAATCACCGTTTACGGTTCAACGGAAGGGACCTATGAGCGTGTCACCGGTCGGTCAGGTTCATTCGCTGCCTTCACGGCCGGGCTGAACCGGCTCCTCGAGTGCGGAGTCAATGTCCGTCTCAAGGCGATGGCCATCCGTTCCAATTACCATGAGCTTCCGGCCATTGCCGACTTCTGCCGTGCCCACACCAAAGACTATTTCCGCTTTGATCCCCAGCTTCACCTCCGGTTTGACCGCAATGAAGAGCGGAACTTGATGATCAAGGCTGAACGCCTGACACCCGAAGAGATTGTGGCCCTGGAGAGGGCGGACAAGGAGCGGTTCGCCTCTTTGCAGAAAGGCTGTGACATCCTTATCAACGAGGAGTTCACCCACAAGAGCTGCGACCACCTGTTCCATTGCGGATTAGGTACCGGCAGCTTCAATGTCGGTTACGATGGCACATTCCGTCTTTGCTCTTCGCTTTGGGCTCAAGAGGCGATTTACGATCTGCGTCAGGGTACGGTTCGAGAAGCGTGGGAACAGTTCGTACCGAAAGTGCGCGACATGCGCTCGCGGCGGCCCGAGTATTTGGAGAACTGCCGCAGTTGCCCAATCATCAACCTCTGTCTCTGGTGTCCTGCTCATGCCCATCTCGAAACAGGCAAGCTCGACAGTCCTGTCGAGTACTTTTGTCGAGTCGCCCAAGCGAGGGCAGCGGCGATTCAGGGGGAGAACAAGATGCCTGACGCCGTATTGGCGGACCCGCTATGAAAGATCTTCTCTCGAAAATAGCCCACCTCCGTCAGCAAGCGCCCTATATTGGGAAAACCATGCGGCTCGTCTGGCAGGCATCGGGGATATGGATGGTGGCGTGGCTTGTTCTTTTGCTCCTCCAAGGAAGCCTCCCGGTTGCCATTATCTATATGACGAAGCATGTCATTGACTCCCTGGCCAGCGTGGTCGGCAAAAGCGGCATCGCCTCCCTCGTGGGCAACCGTTCGATTGTCTTGCCTGTTGTTATTCTTGGCATTCTGCTGCTCATTGAGCAGCTTCTGCAGATCGCCGGTCAATGGGTGCGTACCATTCAGAGCCAGCGCATTCAGGATCACATGGCCGGTTTGATCCACGTACAGGCAACGACAGTAGATCTGAGCCACTATGATTCCCCCGCGTACTACGACCGTCTGCACCGGGCACGGATGGACTCAATGAGCCGTCCCCTTGCGCTCCTTGAAGGAATGGGAGGTCTCTGCCAGCACACCCTTACCCTTGCCGGTATGGCTGGGCTGCTCTTCTCCTATTCCCCCTGGATTCCCTTCCTGCTCGTTGCAGGAACCGTTCCGGCCCTGTGGGTCACCGTCCGCCACGCTGACCGGCTCAACTCGTGGCGGCAGCGCAATACCGTTGAAGAGCGGCGCTGCGAGTATTTCGACTGGTTGCTCACCATGCGTGAAGCGGCCCAGGAGCTACGGTTCTTCGATCTGGGCAATCATTATCGTTCATCTTTCCAGCGCCTGCGCGCTTACCTCAGGAAAGAGAAGATGACACTGGAAAAGACCAGATTTCTGACAGAACTCGGAGCGGGAACCCTGGCCCTCTTGACATCAGCCCTTGCCTTACTTTGGATGATCTCACGGACGATTGCAGGATCGGCGAGCATTGGTGACATCATACTCTTCTACCAGGCTTTCGGACAGGGACAGCAGCTCATGTCGAGCCTGTTGCGCAATGCAGGAGACATCTACCGGACCATGCTCTTTCTTGAGAACCTTTTCGAATTGCTGAACACGGTCCCGAAGATCCGTGATCCCCTGAATCCTTTTCCCGTACCCCTCCTGAAGGAAGGGATACGGTTCGAACAGGTGGAGTTCCGCTATCCTGACAGTGACCGGTGTATTCTTCAGGAATTCAATCTTACCCTTACGGGAGGAGAAATCGCCGCCCTCGTCGGTGAAAACGGTGTGGGGAAGACAACACTTATCAAGCTGCTTTGTCGCTTCTATGACCCCGATAAAGGCCGTATCACGGTCGACGGTTGTGACATCCGGGACTTGCGACAAGCGGAATGGCGCAAGAACATCACGGTGCTCTTTCAGGAACCAATGCGCTATCATGTTCCTGCGTCCGACAACATCGCCCATGGCGATATTAATGGCAGGCCGACCAGAGCGGATATTGAAGAAGCAGCAAGGGCCGCCGGTGCCTATAATCTCATCAATCGCCTGCCCCATGGTTTTGAAACAGTTCTTGGCAAATGGTTCGGCGGAGCAGAATTGAGCGCAGGGGAGTGGCAGCGGGTAGGGCTTGCCAGGGCATTTCTGCGGCATGCACAGTTGATTATACTCGATGAACCGACAAGCATGCTCGACATTTGGGCTGAAGCCCAGTGGTTTTCCCGATTTCGAACCCTCGCTGAAGGATGTACCGTCCTCATCATCAGCCATCGGCTTACGACGACCATGCAGGCGGATGTCATTCACGTCATGGGGGATGGTAGGATCATCGAATCAGGGAGTCACCAAGAGCTGCTGAGCCGGCCTGGGCGCTACGGCGAGGCATGGAAGAGCCGGAAGGGGATGCCTGTAGTGTGCAATAACGCGGATGCTTACCGCGGCCGCGGCCTCACCTGGGAGAAAAAAGGCGACTAAGTTAATGCTATTGCAGACCTTAACAAATATCTTGAACTTTCCCCGAAGGCAACGGGTACCGAAGATGTAAAGAAGATGATATCTAATCTAAAGAATATGGCCACCTCGCTGATTGCATGAAGGCAGGCTGGGGTTTCTGCTGTACCTGCAGCAGTTGTGAGTGACAGAAAAGAATCAGACGGGGAGGATACCAATGAAGAGTACAAAAATAGTTTATATCATTTCACTTCTTTTTAGTGCCTTGTTGCTATCCGCTGTCAGTGTGCAGGCGGTATCTGAAGAGGCGCGTCGCCACATGGCCCGCGGTGATGCTGCAATGGAGATGGCAAAATCGCCTGAGGATTATGAGGCTGCCATTAAGGAATTTCAGAAGGCGGCAAGGCTTGCGCCTGGCTGGGCAGATCCTTATTACAAGCTGGCACTGGTTCAGGAAAAGGCAGGAAAATTCAGAGAGGCTATTACGAGCCTTAACAGATATCTTCAGCTTGCCCCCAATGCCCTTGATGGCGCGAAGGTAAAGGACCTGATATATAAGCTTGAGTATAAGGCCGAACAGGTTCTCTCTGTGCCAGCGATTATCGATGTCTTGGTTTCGTTTTCAAATAAGGAACTATGGAAAAAGGTTGGAGGAGAGTGCTTTATGGATAAACAATTTAGCTTTATTAAATATAAAGATAATAATTCAGTAGAGGTGCCAGTATGGTGGAATTACGACTACGAACGACCAGACCCAAAGGGGGGTTGGGAGCCTAAAGAAATTGAGGGGCCCATGCTAAAATGGGCCTTAAAAATGAATTTTAGAACTACCAGCTTTCATTGCAGCAACGAAATTGAAGTTGTGTCAAGGACACAAGTGAAAGTCAGGCAGAAAATAATCAGTAGGTATCCAGTAAGCGGGGGCGAACTAGTGGGTGATACTCCTCCAGGTATAAAACTCGGGCATACATATTCATGCGAATACAGAAAAAAGTAGTTTATTGAACAACCGGGAACATTTTTGACTGTTGATTTGTCTCATCAATAAAAGCAGGAGGACTTGGCGAAAGGTATCGATTCTGAAAGTACGGGAAAAATGGCTGAGAGACGATTCGATTTCTTGGTGCTTTTAAAAAGCTTTGCTTTTTGGCTTGCTTTATCTCTCATGGCCCTGTTCTCTTTGTCAGATAAGGTGTACTCCGATATGGGCGGGGTATTTGCAACTGATGCAAGGACTAGTGAGGGAAAGCCGGTTGTCTCTGAAGTATACTTGTCTGAAGGCCTTTATTTTAAGTTATCCTGTCTTCGGGCTGGAGTAAAACAGGAGAGGGTATCGGTTTCTGCAGAAGAAAAGAAAGTCTACGGTGTCAATGTCTCAGGCCCCACCTCTAAAGATGAGATCGCTTCGATGGGCGTTGAGGTTAAAAGCCTGTCTGCCAGAGATGCCACTCGCCGCTGGCGGGGTGAGGTTGGTGGCGAGCTTGAACTCTCCGTCATTCACAAGAGATCATCAAAGCCGATACCCCTGCTTCTGCGCCGAGTAGCCATCCCGGACGATAACATCTTGCTTAACTGATGGGATGCCAGATCGATGAGTGCCACATGGCAAAATAAGAAATGAGGTAAAACAATGAAAGATTTTTTTAATCGTGGGATGGTTGGATACGGAATTTTTAGCTGGATGAAGGCCGAGAGCGAGGTGCTATGGAAGATTATCTTTTAAGGCCATAGAAGAGAAAAAAGGATGAACACAGCACACCTCACTCATCTATCTGAATACCTCCGGCCTTGGAAGCTCGTTACCCTCGCGGTTGGTATCGCATTGCTGATTTTCGGCTCGTTACACTATAAGGCACCGGACTGGGATATTCCCATCAGCTTCATCATGGCTATCCTGGCCTACCTTACCGCTCCTTGGGGCATACGTGTCCTTCTTGAGCGAAAATGGCGACTTTGGCCTTTAATGCTCTTCTTCACTTGGTTCACTGTTGATGGTTGCTACGCCGTCTACTGGCATTTCAAGAATCCAGTTACCCTTGAACTTATGCGTGAAGCAAACTTCCCAGCCTCGCTGTCGCTCTACGGCATATGTGGCATCGTTTGGCTGTATCGCGGAAGTCTCAGGCAACTTGCCTCGGAGATTCAGAATCGCTTTCCTATCCTGCAAGGAAATAAAAAATGAATTTTTGGCTTAACCTCTTGTGGTATGGGATGGTGCCATCATATATTAGGAACTTTCGGTAAGATTGGAGCTTGTCTTATTATCGGCAATCTACGCCCAATTAGCATAAATTGGAGGTAAAACGATGAAAAAGATTTTTTTGATCGTCGTTGGCGCGTTGATAGTTGTGATCGTAGGGTACTCAATTTTTACCTGGGTGAAGGCCAAAAGCGAGTTGCAGCAATATTGCTCACAACTCAGCGAAGGCACAAGCATTGATGCAGCAAAAACCATGGCCCTAAAAAGGGGCCTTCGTTTTTACTCATCTCAACAGCCCAATTCTAAGGGAGAATATTCGGCTCTGGTGACAAGTTCCGGCGTTATGGGGAGATACGTGTGCATCGTCGAGCACAACGGCCAGACAGTGACAAAGGTGAGATTGCAGTTCAACGACTAAATACTAAGCAGTTTACTGAAAAACTCGATATTTTATTCCTATCATCGTTGAATGTGTTAAAATGCCGACAACTACTTAGTCGTCCATGAAAAAGTAAAATTTTCAATACAGATTTAGTTTCTTTTGGGAAATCTATATGTCATAATCACCAGAAAATTAAACTTCATTGCAGAAAGCTGGTGATTTATGCGTCCAAAAAGTTTAGCCGAAACGCGTAGTCAAGGGGGTCTCTCCCGGGCTCATTTAGAGCAGGTATTGAATCGGGAACATCCTCTCTGCGTATTGGCCAACCAGATTGAGTGGTCCGTGTTCGAGCAGGAGTTTGGTCCCCTGTATGTAGAGAGCGTTGGTCGTCCAGGACTTCCGATTCGATTAGTGGTGGGGCTTCATTATTTGAAGTATGCCTTTAACGAGAGTGATGAGTCGGTAGTGGAGCGATTTTTAGAGAATCCCTACTGGCAATATTTTTGTGGGTTTGAGTATTTTGAGCATGAGGTTCCGTTGGATCCGAGTAGCTTGGTACGGTGGCGGAGGCGAGTGGGTTCGGAGGGGATGGAGAAGCTTTTGAAGGAGACAGTTGAGACGGCGAAGCTATCATCCCTCAAGGCTTCTACAGTAATGTGAAATTGATGAATGACATGATCCTCTGTCCCCTTGATCTCACCTCTTAATGCATCAGCCTCCTTCTTCAATTCGCCCCTTAAATCATAAATTTCTCGCTTTCTATCCTCCATCGATGGGCTTAATCTATCAAAATTTCAAAAAGAATTCAAATCATTATCGTGTGATTTTAACTCCTTGACCCTTAAGGGAGATTCAGTTATTATTCTAACTTATTCTGATGATCTTTTTACTTCGTATTCGTATCGTCAATAAAAAACGATTAGATTATGGGACGATTCAACAATCAAACTATAAGACAACAGGACTAAATTGGGGAGTCGAATGGTCTTTTAGTCGGATCGTTAGGCAGTCAAAGAAAAAACAGTTGGGTTAGAAGACGATAACACAATAAGACTATTAGACTATGGGATTAACATGACTATCGATTTTTTAGGTAACTGGAAGAAGACGGATTACTGCGGGGAACTCCGCAAGAAGGACGCAGGTCGCACAGTGACCCTTCTCGGATGGGTGCAAAAGAGGAGGGACCTGGGAGGCCTCATCTTTG
>Ga0194125_10004622_pt1 | contig 21357 bp, 16 predicted proteins | sample TA2KigC250mmetaG_FD_148626 | JGI IMG/M metagenome (GOLD analysis project Ga0194125, IMG submission 148626) | Freshwater microbial communities from Lake Tanganyika, Tanzania - TA2015034 Kigoma Deep Cast 250m | ecosystem: Environmental > Aquatic > Freshwater > Lake | place: Tanzania: Lake...
CTCTTTCTCAACCCGCCGGGGAGCGCCCCGGTGGTGGCGGCCCAGATCTTCGCCCAGGCCATCCGCCAGAATCTGGCCACCATCTGCTTCACCCAGGCCCGGAAGCTGACGGAGTTGATCCACGTGTGGAGCCAGCGCCTGGCCCCGGAGCTTAGGCGCTACATCAGCTCCTACCGGGCCGGGTTTCTGCCCGAGGAGCGCCGGGAGATTGAGGCGGCCCTATCTTCGGGCCAGATGCGGGGGGTCATCTCCACCAGCGCCCTGGAGATGGGCATCGACATCGGCGGCCTGGACGTCTGCCTGCTGGTGGGCTATCCCGGCACCATGGTCACCACCCGGCAGCGGGCCGGCCGGGTGGGCCGCCAGGGCCGGGACTCCCTCATCGTCCTGGTGGCCCAGGCCGACGCTTTGGACCAGTATTTTATCAAGCACCCCCAGGAGTTTTTCGGCCGCCCCCTGGAGGCCGCGGTGGTGGACCCGAACAACCCTTACGTGGTCAAGGCCCATCTCCCCTGCGCCGCCCAGGAACTGCCCCTGGAGGTGAAGGACGAAACGGTTTTTGACTTAACCATCCATGAACCATCCCTCACGGAGCTGGTCCGGGAAGGGCGGCTGCTGCTCAGCGCCGCGGGCCACGCCTGGTTCGCCCGGTACCGCTTCCCCCAGAAAGAGGTGAGCATCCGGGGCATGGGCGAAAGCTTCGCCATCTTCAAAACCGGGCAGAAACGGCCCCTGGGGTCCGTGGACGGCGTCCGGGCCTTGCGGGAGTGCCACCCGGGCGCGGTTTATCTCCACAAGGCCCAGACCTACGCGGTGGAAAAGCTGGACCTGGAGCGGCGCAACGTCTGGGTCCAGCCGGTGGAGCCCAACTATTTCACCCGCATCCAGACGGACAAGGACACGGAAATCCTGGAGGTCCTGCAAACCATAGAGGTGGCGGCATTCAAGGCCCACACCGGCCGGCTGAAAGTGACGGAACGGTTCCTGGCCTATGAAAAGCGCCGCCTGCCCGGGCAGGAACTGCTGGGGGTGGCGTCTTTGGACCTGCCGCCCCAGGTCTTTGAGACCGTGGGCATGTGGCTGGAAATTCCCGATGGGGTGAAAAACGCCGTTTACGGCGAAGGCCGCCACTTCATGGGAGGCATCCACGCCCTGGAGCACGCCCTCATCAGCATGTTCCCCCTGTTCGCCCTGGCGGACCGTTACGACATCGGCGGCATCGCCCACCCGGCCCACCCCCAGGTGGGCCGGGCCGCGGTCTTCATCTATGACGGCTATCCCGGGGGGGTGGGCCTGGCGGCCCGGGCTTATGAAATTCTGGAAGACCTGCTGCGCCGCACCCAGGAGCTCATCTCCGGCTGCCCCTGCGAAGACGGCTGCCCCTCCTGCATCCACTCCCCCAAGTGCGGCTCGGGGAACAAGCCCCTGGACAAGGAGGCGGCTCTGCAGGTGGCCGAATTGTTGTTGGGCATAGAACCAGCACCACCAGCCGCGGAGCCGGAGCCGCCCCCCCTACCCTTCTCCACCCCCGCCGCCCTCACCGCCGTCCCTTGGATGACCGGCCGCAAGCTGGGCTTCCTGGACCTGGAGACCTGCTGCTCCGCCGCGGATGTGGGCGGTTGGGGCCAATGCCACCGCATGGGCGTGTCCCTGGCGGTGCTGGAGGAAACCAGCCCGGAGCGGGTCACGGTGTACCGGGAGGCCGACCTGGAGCGCCTGGCCCAGCGGCTTAAGAAGTTGGACCTGGTGGTGGGCTTCAACCTGAAACGCTTCGACTACCGGGTGCTCCAGCCCTACACCCAGGTAAAACTGGCGGACCTGCCCACCCTGGATATCCTGGAGGAACTGCACGCCCTCCTGGGCCACCGCATCTCCCTGGGCCACCTGGTGGAAAAGACCCTGGGGGAAGCCAAAACCGGGGACGGCCTATTGGCCCTGGAGCACTATGCCGCGGGGCGGTGGGAGGAGTTGGAGGCCTACTGCCGCCAGGACGTGCACCTGACCCGGCGCCTCTTTGAATTCGGGGCCCAAGAAGGCTATATCCTCTACCAGCACCGCCAGGGCGCGTTGGTCCGGGCCCCGGTGGACTGGCGGGAGGAAAGGCTTTTTTCCAAGCCCTAACGGGCTAGAAGTTTTCAATTTCCAGTTTTTTAAGGAAAAAAAGAAGAGCGTTGAACCCAGGCAAGCGATAAAAATAAGGTTCCTCCCGGTGAACTGGATAAAGATTATCAAAATCTAAAATAAATGCTGAAACTGCAAATTCAAAACTGAAAACTTTCTTTTGCCCTTTGTAAATTCTTATTTTATCATAAATAAATAATTCTAAATTAGGGGGGTTTTGATGAAATATCGAAAATTGGCTGCTGTCCTGGTATGCAGTATGGTGCTGGTATTTGCTTACTGCCTTGCCGCCTCTGCCGAGGCAGAGCCCAAAGTCGGCCAGTCGGTGGGCAACGTGAAATTCGGCAAACCCTTGTCCGATGAAGACGCCAAGTACCTGGGGCTGGACAAGGCCGCGGAATTCACTTTGAAAGACATTAAAGCGCCTTATGTCTTCATCGAATCCATGAACACCACCTGACCGCATTGCATAGCCCAGGCTCCTGGGCTAAACGCTATGTTCAACATGGTGCAGCAGGATGCGGCTCTGAAAGACAAGGTGAAGTTCCTGGCGGTGGGCCAGGGCAATGACGAAATGGCCATGAAGATGTGGAAGGTGGTGCAGAAGGTTCCCTTCGCCCTGATTGCCGACCCCAAGAGCATTTTCGGGGACGCCCTGAAGTTCCACCCCTATCCGGTTACCGTGCTCCTGGATAAGACCGGAAAGATTCTCATTGTGCACGTCGGCACCTTTGACAGCGCCGAGGAAGTCTTCAAAGAGATCAAGAAAGTCGTTAAATAGGCAGGGTTTCCGGGGCAGGCCGCGGGTTTAACCGGCCTGCCCTATGATTTTGCCAGGGTTATTGAGGAAGCTGCAAATATGGATCTCAGCGCCATTCTGGTGGCCACGGATTTTTCCGAATGCTCCTGCGCCGCGTTTCAGGCCGCCAAAAAGCTGGCCCAGGCTTTTGGAGCCAAAGTTGTGCTGCTGCACGTCATTAACCAGACGGTCATGGAGCGGCTGGCGGAGCATATGAACGTGGAGTTGGAGGCGCTCCTCCCCGAACTCCGGGAGAAGGCCCAGCAGCAGTTGAGCGGCTTTTTAAAGAAGTGCGCCACCGAAGCGCGGGAGGTGGAGAGCATGGTGGCCTTGGGCATTCCCTTTCAGGAAATCGCGGTCATCGCTCGAGAACTGGCCGTGGATCTGGTGGTTCTGGGCGGTTACGGCCGCCGGGGCCGGGGGCCTATCGACGAGGTCTTTTTCGGCTCCACCGCGGAAAAGGTGGTGCGGCTGCTTCCCTGCCCGGTGCTTTGCGTGCCCCTTGGGGGTTAGCAGTTGGCAGTTGGCTGTTGGCTGTTGGCTGTTGACGGTTTAGCAATCAATCGCATAATTATTCTGTTGTTAAGACCCTATTCCCTGATCACTGGTCCCTGACTACTGATCACTGATTACTGGAATTACACCGGAAAATCCACCTTGATCTTGAAGATCTCAAACGCCGGCAGGCTCAGAACTTCCACGCCGGAACCCTGGTAAATCTCCTCCAGAATTTGGTTCAAACGATCTTTCGACTCGGCGATGAGGGTGAACCAGACGTTGTAACGGTGGCGCCGCAGATAATTGTGGGTCACGCCGGGGTGCCGGTTCACCACTTCGGCAAACAGCTCCAACTTCTCCGGGGGCACTGCCGCGGCGCACAGGGTGCTGGTGTAGCCCAGCTTCCGGGAGGTGAAATTGGCGCCGATGCGGCGGATGACCCCGGCGTCGCACATGTCCTCCACCCGCTGGAGCACCTCCTCTTCCGAGGCTCCCACCCTTTTCCCCACCTCAGCATAGGGCCGGCTTACAATGGGCAAATGAGACTGGATTTCATTCAAGATGGCTTTATCCAGGTCGTCCAAAGAGCCGGTTTTCGGTTTTCGGTCTTCGGTTTTCGGTATGGTCATAAATTACCCTACCGCCTCATAGGGGCAAATGGGGTCTTCCGCCAGGACGTCGCCGGTCATGGCAAAGGCCCGGGCCCGGCAGCCGCCGCAGACCTTGCGGTACTGGCAGGAGTGGCACTTGCCCCGGTAGTCGTCCACCGCCCGTAGTTGCTTGAAAAGTTCCGAGTTGGCCCAGATTTCCGGAAAGGGCGTCTCCCGGATGTTCCCCGCCAGCAACTCCAGGTAGCCGCAGGGCTGCACCTCTCCCTTATAAGAGACAAAGGCGAATCCCTGGCCCCCCAGGCAGCCCTTGGTCATGGCCTCCATGCCGTGGGTGGCCGGGTTGATTTTCTCTCCCCGGGCGTGGGCGTCCTGGCGCCACAGGCGGTAATACTGGGGCGCGCAGGTGGGCTTGATGAAGAGCCGCCCTTCCCGCTGGCGCTCCAGGAGCCAGCGCAGAGTCTTATCGTATTCCTCCGGCGACACCAGATCGTCCCGGAGCTGCTCCCCCCGGCCCATGGGCACCAGGACAAAGACGTGGTGGGCCGCGGCCTCCAGCTTGATGGCCAGTTCGTGGATGGCGGGCAGTTCCGTCAGGTTGGCCTTGGTGACCGTGGTGTTGATCTGGAAAGGCAGCCCGGCTTCCCGGGCCGCGGCGATGCCCGCCAGGGCCCCGTCAAAGGCCCCCTCCACGGCCCGCAGGCGGTCGTGGGACGCGGCGGCGGCCCCGTCGATGGAGATGCTCAGGCGCTGGATGCCGGCGTCTTTCAATTTCGCGGCAATCTGAGGGGTAAGGAGTGTCCCGTTCACCGCCATGACCATGCGGTGGCCCTGGCGGGCGCCATAGGCCGCCAGATCGAAGACGTCCTCACGGAGCAGGGGCTCCCCGCCGGTCATGATGACCACGATCTGGCCCATGGTGGCCAGGTCGTCAAGCAGGGTAATACCTTCGTCCGTAGTCAGCTCCCCGGGATAAGGCCCGGAACCCGCGGCCGCCCGGCAATGCAAACAGGCCAGGTTGCAGCGCCGGGTGGTCTCCCAGGCCAGCAGGCGGAGGGGGGGGATTTTGTTTGGTTCCGCGGAAGAATGTCTCATTAGAAAATTTCCTACAGGCAAAAGTTGGAAAGCCTGTGATGCCGAGATTTTCTACTAAATTATAATAATTTTTCTCATGAATTCTTGCGGGTCTGCAAGATTTCCCTTTCCGAAATCAAAAATCCAAATTAAACAGAACGTCCGCGCCGGTGTTGCGGCGGCCCATCTGGGATTCCACGCTCAGGTATTTGTTCACCCGGTATTCCAAGATGGCCTGTTCGGACTGATCCCGGTGCAAGGGATCGAACTTCCGTTCAAAGCCCACGGACAGGTCCTTGGTGAGGGGCTTGGTCACTCCCACGGCCTGGCGGCCGGTTTCGGACTGGGGGGTGCGCACGGTCACGTCGCCCACCAATGGGAAGTCCTTGCCCAGCAACTCCTGGATTTTCTTGGCGGTAATGCCCCCGAAGATTCCCGCGGCCTGCTGGCCGGCGCTGAGATTTTCCTCCCGGGTGAGGCTGCGGGCCGGGCGGCCGAAGAGCAAATAAGCCAGGAGGTCCTGGGGCGGGAGCGGCGGGACGCTCTCCAGCCGCACCTGGGGTTTGCCCACCGCGCCGGTGGCGGTCAGGATCATAGTAAGGTTGGCTATTTCATGGGTGGCTTTCGCCTCCACGGTCACGTCTTCCCCCGGCCGGCCGGGCAGGCGCACAATGCCCTGCTCCACTTTGAAGATGCGGCCCTGTAGATCGTAAGTGCCTCTTAAGGCGCGGACCTCCCCCCGAACGCGGGCCGATTGGCCGGACTCTTTCAGGGCCGTGATTTTGCCGGCCATCTCCACGTTCAGGCGTTTATCTTTAAGCCAGACGTTGCCGGAGGTCTCCAGGTCCAGGTCCATACGCAGGTTTTTATAAAAAGTGAGTTTGGGAATCTGGGGACCGCCGTTGGCAGGAGGGGGCGGGGGCTCCTGGCGGGCCACCAGGATCACGTCGTCGTGCTTGTCCATGGAGCGGAAGAACCCTGGAATAAAGCTGGCCCGAGGGATGGTCAGACGGCCCTTGAGCAGGGGCGAGGACCAGGGGCCGGAGAGGGTCAGGTTGCCGGTGCCCGTGACTTCGGAGCCGGTGCGCTTCACGGCAATGAAATTCTGAAGAGCAGCTTTGGCTTCCACCTTTGGGAGGGTTACTTCTCCGGAAAGCCGGGCGGCACCGCCGCCGCTCATCAAGGTGAGTTCCGGAACGATTAACCTGTCTCCCTGGAGGCGGGCCTGGCCCGGCAGAATCCGGTAAGGGGTCCCGGCCTGGCGGAAGGTGATGGAGCCTTCGCCCCAGCGCAGATGGCCGGAAACCGTGGGCTGGCGGGGGTTGCCCTGCCATACGGCCTCTACCCCCAGCGGGCCGTCAGCCCGGGGGATTTCCGGGGTAAGGGCGGTGAGCATGGCCAGGTTGGCATTTTCCCCCTGAACCCGGAAGTTGAGATCGCGGTCGCCCAAAGCCCATTTCAGGGGCAAGAGAGTAAGGGTAAGGGGAATATGGCCCTCCCAGGCAAGGCCCGGGCCCGCACTGCTTTCCTCCAGCCGCCCGGACAGATAAAGGCGGGCGTCCCGGTAATTGATGGCGGAGGACATGGACTTGAAGGAAAAGTTGCCCCACTGTCCCGGTCCCCAGGTGAGCCGGCCCTGAATAACGGGATGGACCGGGTCGCCGCTTAGGTTTAAGTGGCCTTCCATCTTGCCCTGGCAGGAGGCCCCCACCAGGCACAGGATGTCCGCGGGCATGCTGGAGAATTCCGCCCGGCCGGTGAGGCGGCCGGTCCGGGCCACGGCTTGCAGACTAAGCTGGCCGTCGTTGACCCGAAAACTTGCCGGGGCCAGTTCCCACCCCTGGTCGAGGCGCAATTGCACCGGCCCGGAATTGGTGGCCGTGAAAGTTTGATACTGGAGGCGGCAGCGGTCCAACCGGAGAGCGTAAGGCCTGGCTTTCAAATCGGCCTGGCCTTCCAGGTCCGCGCTTCCCTGGGTAGAAGATCCCTGGAAGCCGAATCGCCACCGGCCCGCCTCTCCCTGGCAGGTGAAGCGGCCCTGGGAAAATTGCATGACCGGCGTTTTCAGCCCGGACCCGTGAAGCTCCAGGCGTCCCGCCTGGGGAAGCCACCCGGCGGCTTCGACCCGGATGCCCAGAGATTCCGCCGCGAAGCCTCCCCCGGAGAGGCCCTGGCCCTTGCCCTGGAAAGTTATCTGGGGACCGCTCCAGGGGCCTTTAATGGCGCCCTCCCCTTCCAGCCGGCCCCGCCAGTCTGGAGGCGCCCAGGGCCAGGCGCCGTCGGCCGCCGCGTGGCCCCGGTACTGCACTTCCAGCCCCTTTTTTTCTATGAATCCTTTGAAATCCGCGGCCAGGGAGCCCAGACCGACTTTGGCCTGGGGAATATGAAGTTTGGCCCCGTCCCAATGGAGGCGGCCTTTGAGCTCTTTTAAAGGCTGGCGGCCCAACTGTCCCCGGGCCTCCAATTCCCCGGCAGTGCTCCAGGGGGCCAGGGAAAAGGCGCCGCTATATTTGCCGGTTATAGTGCTCTGGGCCAATGGCGAGACTCCCAGGATATGGGGCTGCAGGGCTTCGGTCTGGACTTTGAGGTCGCCGGCCGCGGCAGTGAGCAATGCCCCCGAGGCCTGCAACTCCATCCGGCCGAAATCGCCCTGGGCCTGGCAGGTAAGGCGCTGCAACCGTGGGTCTCCTTCCAGGGCCAGCTTGAGCTCTTTCACCTGCGCGTCCTGGTAGGCAAAAGGGCCGCATTCCAGGGACCACTTCAGCCGTGGGGGCGGCCAGGCGAATCCTTCCCCTTTCAATTGGGCCAGAACGTCCAGGGCCTCCAGGTTTTTAATTTTCTCCGCCCAAAGGGGTTGTAAGTCCGTCAGCATCTGGCTCCGGAGGCCCCGGAGTTGGAGGGCCAGATCATAGCGCCACGTCCCGTTCTGCCGGCCCAGCCTCCCTTTAAGGGAGTATCCGGCCTTCTGCAAGGCGCCGTCGCCGGTGACCTGGAATTGGGACGGCGGTCCGCTTATCTGGAACTTTCCGGCCAAACCCCAGGCCTCCGGCCATTTGGGCCAGACGCGGTGAAGTTCTCCCCCGGCCCCGATTTCCAGTTCCAGTGCCAGGTTCAGAAGCGGTTCGGCGTCGTTCAGCTTGATTTGCCCGGCCAGGGCGCCCAGGGGACGCACCTGGGAATAAACGATCAGGGATGGAATATCCAAAGCCTCCCGGGTGTGGGTGAGGCTGGCGTTCAGCCGATAGCGTCCCTGGGGGAGGCTGAAGCTCAGGTCGGCTCCCGGCACTGATATGGTTTGCCGGGGGCGGCCCGGCTGGCGCACGGACGCGGCGCCCTGGAAGTCAATCTCGGAGAAGGTCCGGGACTCTCCCGCAAGGGTCAGGGCAATTTCCCCCCTTTTTACCACGATACGGGAAAAATCCAGGGCAGTGAAGGGCGGCGCCGCGGCGGGACCCGGCTTGAGCAGCCGACCCGCATTCCAACGGCCCTGCTCATCCCGGGAAAGACGCAGGCGGGGGCGGTAAAGACCCACATAGGCGACGGCCGGCTGGAGCTTGACCAGGGACCACAGGGAAAAGCGCAACTCCAGCCTCTCGGCCTGAAGCACCTCCCCCCGGGGTTCCTGCAGGGTGATGCCTTCAAAGGAGAGGCCGGTGAGAGGATTGCCCTTGATGTCCTGGACCTTAAGTTCGCCCTGAAGGCGCTCCTGGGCCAGGGCCACCAGCCGCTTCCCCCCCCAGCGCCAGAAAAAGTCCGTGCGGCTGACCTGCCACAAGACTCCCATTCCCATCAGGGTCAATAAAGCCAGGGAAATTAAGACTAATCCAAGACGGCGCATAAGGTCATTTTATTACAGTTTGTTCGTCGGGTTCATTCGTTGGTTAGGGATGATTCCGGAACCAGTTTGATTTCCAAGCGACAGCCGACGGCGCAAGCATATTTTTTTAGGGTGGTCAGGGAAGGAGCGTGCTTCCCACCTGCTTCCAGGCGCGAAACCGCGCTTTTTGTCGTCCCCATTAACTCTGCTACAGCTTCCTGGGTAAGACCGGATCTGGAGCGAGCGGAAAGCATCTCTCGGGCCAGGGCGTACTCCTCTTCCAGTCCCTCGTATGCTTCTCTGAATCCCTTCCGCTTAAAAGCCTTCCGGAGGAATGCTTCATGGTCATGGGAAACCGGATTATATTCCAATTCAGACATCCTGTATCTCCTTCATCCTCTTCCGAGCAATTCTCAACTCCTGCTCCCGCATATCCTGGGTTTTCTTCACGAACGCATGGAGAATCACGATGCGCCGACTAACGACGAAGCAATAAAACACCCGTCCAATACCTTCCCTGCCATGGGGTCGCAACTCAAATAGGCCGCCTCCCATAGTGCGTGAGTGCGGCATACGCAAGTTTGGCCCGAACTCCATCAATAGTTCCACCATCCGGGCATAGGCTGCCAATATGCCGCCCGGCCAGGATTCAATCTCTGCTTTGACGCGAGGGTGAAAATACTCGATAGTATAGTTCACTGTTTAAATGTTAGCAAATATGATAACTAATGTCAACCGATGAAGATTTTTTTATGTTCGCCCCCCACTTTACCGAAAACCGGAAACCGTCTTCAAAACGCCTGGCCGATGGTGAAGTGGAACCGGTACGGGGGGTCCTGGTTGGGATTAATGGGGTTGAGGGGGAAGCCCACGTCCACCCCGATGGGGCCGATGGGGGTTTGGTAACGCAGTCCCACGCCGGAGGAATAGCGGAGTTGGCCCACATCCAGGTCGTGGACCTTGAGATAAACGTTCCCGAAGTCCAGAAACGCCACCGCCCGGAATTCTTTGTAAATGGGAATGCGGACCTCCAGGCTGCCTTCCAGCAATGCCTCGCCTCCCAGAGGGGTGCCGCCGGCCGTCCGGGGCCCCAAATAGTCCAGGCGGTAGCCCCGGACGCTATCGTAGCCGCCGGCAAAGAAACGCCGGAAGACAGGAATTTCAGTAGTGTTCTGAATGGGCTGAATGATGCCGAACTTGATCCTACCCGCCAGGACGAAGTCCGTCCCCCACGGGGCATGGTAGCGGCGGATTTCCGCCAGGGGCCGGATGAATTGGACGGTGGACCCGAAAAAGTCCGGGGCGAACTCCGACGTCAGGCTGAACAGCCCGCCCCGGTGGGGGTCGGCCACGTTGTCCCAGGTTTCCTGGCGCACGCCTAATAAGGCCATGGAGGCATAGTAGAGTTTGCCCGGCGTGGTGTCGCTCAACAGGATAATGGTTTCTTCGGGGATATTGAAAGGCCGGCTGAACTCCAGGGCGTGGCCCGCGTATGCCCGGAATTTATGGGGAAGATCCCGCTCCAGGCGCAGGCTGGTGAAATAGGCTTTGTCGGTAAAGGTCGGCAGATAGCGGCGGATATAACCGGTCTGCAAGACCAGGTCGTTGTTGGTGGCGAAAATCAGGGGATTGAAGAAAGTGGCTTGCGCCCGGTACTCCAGGCTGGAGGCCTTCCCGTCCAGGTCCAGGGTGCGTCCGCCGCCTCCCAGGTTTCGGAAGCGCAGTCCCAGCCGGGCCCGTAATTCATCCTCGTCGCCGTAACCCAGGCCTACCTTGAGGGAACGCTTTTTCCTTTCCTGAACTTCGATGGTGATGGGGATGCGCCGCTCACTCTCGGGAACCTCCTCGGGAGTCAGACTCACACTCTGAAAGAGATCCAGGGCATAGAGGCGTTGCTGGGTTTCGTACAGTTCCTTATGGGAAAAGGGCTGCCCGGTCTTGAAGGTGAGTTTGCGGCGGATCAGCCGTTCCGGGGATTCCGGGTCGCCCTTGATTTTGACCTCTCCGAAGTAGCACAACGGACCCGGAGTAATGGTCAGCTCAAGCTCAGCGGTGTCTTTTTCTTCATCCAGCCAGACCTTGCCTGCCACTTTGCCTCGGGGGCGGCCGTGGTCCAGCAGGAAGTTGAGATAGAAGCGCTTTAAGGCCTCATAAGCCCCTTCATCCCAGCGGTCCCCCACCTTAAGGGGCCTTTTCGCGTCCAATTCCGCCAGGTTTAAGGGAAGCTCGGCGGGCGGGGGTTTGAGGTCCAGGCGGGTCACCTTGATCCAGGGCCCCTCTTTAATGTGAAGTTCCACGTCCACTTCCCCGTCGGCCACCAGGAGGATCCGGGGGGTGATCTCCGCATGATAAAAGCCCTGGCGGCGGTAGTAATTTTTCAGCCGGTCCACGTCGGCGTTAAGCTCCCCCTCCCGGAAAACCGGCGGCTTTTTCCAGGGCAGCCAGGACGGCAGTGGCGTGATGAGTTCTTCCCGGATTTTTTGGGCGGGAATGGTTTTAGCGCCGAAAATCCTCAGGGAGCGGAGAATTGGCAGGTAGGCCGAGTCGGCTTGGGCGTATGAGTGGCCGGGCAGAATGATGACGGATAAAAGACATGCCGCCACGGCCAGGAGTCGCGGTTTGATGAATTCCCGGGTACGAAGTGCAGCCGGCCGGAAGGTCATCGTTTCCCTCTCGGCCGGTCCAGATCCGAAAAAAGCTGGGGCTGGCGGCCGCGGCGGACCGGAGATGTCGGATCAGGCCGTTTCAGGATGTCTTCCGGAAGGCAAAGGGCCAGGGGGGATAACCTGGTGCGGCGCTTCTGCCCCCACAGGGTGCGAGTCTGGGCTCGGGATAAATAGACCTGCCGGGAAGCCCGGGTCAGGCCCACGTAAAAAAGACGCCGTTCTTCCGCCAGGTCGGCGGCCCCGCCTTCCCCCTCCGGCTCCCAGGGCAAAAGCCCGGCCTCGCACCCGGCAATGAAGACATAGGGAAATTCCAACCCCTTGGCGGCGTGGAGACTGAGGAGTTTGACCTTCTCCGCGGCCAGGTCCAGACCGTCCCATTCCGGCCCCAATCCCTCATGGGGAACCAGAAGGGGAATGCCGGCTTCGGTGAGGCGCTGCTCCAACTCCGGGGCCAGGGCGTGGAGGCGGTAGAGCACCGCCACATCCCGGAACCCCGCTTTGTCATCGGGTTCCTCATACCGCAGGCTCCGGTCCTCCAGGGCCAGGTGGCTCAGCCCCCCTACCAGCCGGGTGATCTCCCGGGCGATGGCCTGGGCTTCCCCGGCCTCCGTGGCCGCTTCCAGGAGCACCACCGGATGGTCTCCCGGCCGGCGGGTGGTAAGGGCCAGGGGTTCGCCCCCGGCCAGGCGCCGCACCTCCTGGGCCGCGGCCAATACCGGCCGGGGCAGGCGGTAAGTTGTAGTAAAACCCAGGGGCGTCGCGCCGGGCCAATCTTCCCGGAACCGGACAAAATACTCCGGGCTGGCCCCCCGGAACCCGTAGATGGCCTGGTCCGGGTCGCCGATGACCATGATTTCCGCCCCCGGGCCGGCCAGGGCCTGGAACAGCCGGTATTGGGCTTCGTTCAAGTCCTGGTATTCGTCCACCAGCAGGTGGCGGTAACGCCGCCTCCAGGCCTCCTGAAGGTCCGGCTGCGCCTGGAGCAGCCGCACCGGCCGGGCGATGAGGTCTTCGTAGTCGAACAGGTTTTCTTGCTTTAAAGCGTCTTCGTAGGATTGAAACGCCCCCACAAACTCCGGCGGCTCCGTGGCTCCCAAGTCGCCGGGATATGTTAAGGCCTGTTTGGCGCGGCTGACCAGTTTTTCCAGGCAGTTAAAGGAAATCTTATGGTCCCGGGCTGGCTGGCGGAGAAGCTGGCGGCGGCGTTCCTCGTCGGCCACCTCCCGCCCCTGGCCAGCCTCCAGGAGCACCTGGCGCCCCAAGGCATGAAAGGTTTGCACCGTCAGCCGGTCCAGGCCGGGGAAATCCGGCAGCAACTGCCGGACCCGGCTCTCCATTTCCTGGGCCGCCTGGCGGGTGAAGGTGACGGCCAGGACTTCTTCCGGGGCCGCGCCCCGGTGAGCCAGCAGATAAGCCAGGCGGTGGGTTAAAGCCCGGGTCTTGCCGGTTCCCGGCCCCGCCTGCACGATGAGGGGCGGACCCTGGTGGATGACCGCCCGGCGTTGGGCCGGGTTAAGGGAGGCCAGCAGGGGGTCCAGGTCTTCGGTCTTCGGTCTTCGGTCTTCGGTCTTTGATTTAGATGCCACAGGGGCGATTTTGGTAAGATAAGAGGCTTCATTTTCCTGGGCGGCGGGGGGTTTAAGCGCGCCCCAAAAGGCCCCCTGCCCTTCCAGGCGGCGGCGTTCCGCCGGAGTGAAGAGGCGAACCTCCCCATAGACCCCGTCATAGCCCGCCTCGATGTGCACCTCCCGGCGGCGGATCTTATCAATGGCGTGAGCCAGCAAACTTCCCCCCTCCCGGGCCAGGTCCTCCAGGGGCGCCCGGCGCAGGATCTCCAATTCCGGGCCCAGTTTCTCCAGCAGGCGGAAATACCGCTGGACCACTTTCTTGCTCATGGACTTGACGCCTAGAACCTCCGCCAGGACTTCCGGTAAAGGGATGATTGACTCATAAGGTTTGGCCTCCGGGGATGGGAGCCCTGTTTCCCGGTCCGCCAGTTCCTGGACCCGGTACAGCACCCCCAGGGTCAGGGGTTTGCCACACCGGGGGCACTTCCCCTCCAGGCGGGCCGTTTCCTCCGGCGTGAGCCGCAGGTTGCAATGGCGGTGGCCGTCCAGATGGTACTTTCCTTCTTCCGGGAAAAATTCGATGGTCCCGCCGAAGCCCTCCTTAGTCCGCAAGGCCCGGGACAGATCCGGGAAAGTAGGCGGGACCTGGAAAATGTTGGCTTCCCGGGCCAGTTTCTGGGGAGAGTGGGCGTCGGAGTTGGAGACCAGCAAAAAGCGATCCAGGCCGGCCACCCGCCAGTTCATGGCCGGATCGGAAGAAAGGCCGGTTTCCAGGGCATAAATGTGGGAGACCAGGTGGTCGAAACATTCCTCCAGGGAATCGAAGCCGCTCTTGCTACCCAACACCGAGAACCAGGGGGTCCAGATATGGGCCGGGATCACCAGGCCCTCCGGGGCGATCTCCAACACCAGTTCCAACAAATAACGGGCGTCCAGACCCAGAATGGGGCGGCCGTCGGAAGTGACGTTGCCCAGGCGGCCCAGGCGCTGGGATATTTTTTCCGCGGCCTCCAACCCGGGAAGCAACAGGAGCAGGTGGACTTTGCGCACCCGCCCGCCCTTTTTGTAAATGGTACTCACTTCTCCGGTGATGACGAAGCGCGTCGGCGCGACGGATTCCCAGCAAGGCCCGGAAATTCCCAGAGGGAGGCTTAGCTCCGGTTTGAGGCCATAGACCCCTGGGGCCACCGGCTCCAGTTTGGCGGCCAACTCCTCCAGCCACCCCGGGTGGGTGCAGTCTCCCGCGCCCACCACCTGGACCCCTTTGTAACGGGCCCAGAGGTCCAGGTGTTCCAGGTTGGCCTCCCGGCCGGTGGCCAGGGAATAATGGGAGTGGATGTGCAGGTCGGCAACGATTTCCATGAGCTTCCCTTTTTTACCACAAAGCCTCAGGGTCTGCCACTTATACGGTTTCCGGTTTCCGCTTTTCGGTTTCCGGTCAAAAAATCAATAACTTTCCCTAGATGACCCTTATGTATATTTCAGTTGGAACTGAAATATATAACCCCCAAAAGAGCCTAAAGCCGGGTTCCGGCCTTTGGAGGCCGAAATCTCTAGATTCCGCTTCCTCCGCCCCTGGACTTGGGGAAAAAGATGATTATGTAAAAACGAACAGGCTCCGGCCGGTTGGATTATAAGGGTGTCAAAAAATTAGATTGTTTTCCGCCCCGGGCGTTAAAATTTGAAACTCCCCCAGGTCCATAAGCTCCCGCGGTATTAGAGGGGGTGAAGGACCGGCCGCAGGAGGCGAGCCGCGGTGAAAATAATCGACAAAGAAACCCTGCGGTCCTGGCTGGGGGACCTAAGAATGACTTTAATATCAAAATACCAAGGCGCTGCGGAGAATGATGCAGCCCGGAAAAAAGGAGGGTACAGACCATGATCAAGGCTATAGGCGCGGTGCTAATGGCGGCAGTGTTTCTCGTGTTTCTGTCGGGCGGGAGCATTTTGGCCCAGCAAGCCAAGCCGGAACATCCGGCAAAAACAGAGCACCCCAAAGCGGATCCTGGGAAGCCGGACCACCCGAAGGCCGAGCAGCCGACGCCGGACCACCCGAAGGCCGAGCCAGCGAAACCGGACCACCCGAGGCCGGATAAACCGAAGCACGAGCACCCAAAGTAAGGTCCGTGCTCTTGACTTCGGCCTAGTGGCCCAGGCAAGGAACTCCTATGAGCTGGCGAACGATAATAACCGCGACAGTTGTAGCTTGCCTTGTGCTTGCCGGTGGCGGGGGGAAAGAGGGGCAAGACGCGCCGGCCGCGTCTGCCCCCCCCGGGCCCGGCTTGGTAACCGCCGATATCCAGGCAGGCATCGAGAGGCACATCGAGGAGCAGGTTAGCCTGGGCGGAGGACATTTCAAGCTACCCTTCCAAAATAAGGAACTCCGTCTCAAGCTGGTCCGAGTCCACACTGAATACCTGTCGAACCTGGGTCCTGGCCGTTATTTCGCCTGCGTGGACCTGGTGGACATCAGCGGCGACGTGTATGACGTTGATTTCTTTCTGGCCGGTGAGCCGGCGGCCATGAAGGTCACCGAGACCACCGTCCATAAGATAAACGGCCAGCCCTACTACGCCTGGGAGCAAAAAAGTGACGGCGCCTGGCATCGTATCCCCTTGGAAAAAGCTTCAGAAGGCCACTTCGGGGTCATCCGGGATCGGGACGAATTCGAGTTTCTCTACCGGGCCACCCTGCCCCAGATAACCGGCGCCGCCCGCATGTGGCTTCCTCTGGCGGCCACGGACTCCTTTCAGACAGTGGAGGCAAAATCCATCAACGCTCCGGGGAAGCGAAGCATATTGCAGGAGCGGGAATACGGCAACAAAGTCCTTTTCCTCGAGTTGGGTCCGGAAGACAGCGGAAAGAACATCGAGATCCGCTACCAGGTGCAGCGCCTGGAGAAGGCAGCCTATGCGGGGCCAACGCCCGACCAGGGAAAATACCTCAATCCGGAGCGTCTGGTGCCGACTGATGAGAATTTCCGCCATATCGCCGAGGAAGTTGTAAAGGGCAAGAAGGGCGATCTGGTGCGCGCCCGGGCGCTCTACGACCACGTCATCGATCGCATGCGCTACATGAAGCACGGCGACGGCTGGGGCAAGGGCGACGCGGTCTACGCCTGCAACGCCCGCACCGGCAACTGCACGGATTTCCACTCCTACTTCATTGCCCTGGCCAGGGCGGTGGGCATCCCGGCGAGTTTCGCCATCGGCGCGGCCATCCCTTCGGAGCGAAACGAGGGCGGGGTGGACGGCTATCACTGCTGGGCGGAGTTCTTTGCCGACGGCAAGTGGTGGCCCGTTGACATCAGCGAGGCCGATAAGTATTCGAGTCTGGCAACCTACTACTTTGGCCACCATCCGGCAAACCGCCTGGAATTCAGCCGGGGCCGCGACCTGGTAGTGGAACCGGGACCCGCGTCCGGCCCGATAAATTTCCTGGCCTACCCCGTGCTGGAGATGGGCGGCAAGCCGGCAAAGGCGGCGGTGGAGTTCTCCTTTAACCGAAGCGGCCGCCGGTAGTCTTTTATTACTTCGGAGCGATTAATTGTTCCCATTATCCAAAGGCAGGACTGAGTGATGAGGACTGAGGACTGAGTAATTTAAGATAGAGATGGCGAAGACTCAGTCCTCAGTACTAAAATTTCAAGTAACTGATTTGGCGAAATGAGAACAATTACGTGACCTGAGTAATAAAAATAAAAAGGAGGAGGCACCGTGCACCGAAAAGCCTGGCTGCTATGGGCGGTGGTTATGCTGGTGCTGGCGCCTCTGAGCGTCAGCCTGGCCCAGAAACCGGAACTGCAGTTCGTGACCCAAGACGCCCTGAAAGGCAGACTGGGGGACCCCAAGGTCCTCATCATTGACGTCCGCTCCCCTAAAGATTGGAGCGCCTCCGACAAGAAGATCCCGGGCGCGGTGCGGCAAGAACCCAGCAAGGCCGCCACTTGGGGCCCAACCCTCCCCAAAGACAAGGAAATCGTCCTCTACTGCGCCTGACCCAACGAAGGCACCAGCTCCCGGGTGGGGCAGCAGTTGCTGCAGATGGGATACAAGGAGGTCGCGGTCCTAAAAGGCGGCTGGCGGGAATGGGAGAAGGCAGGGCATCCCCAGGAGCCTAAAGTCAAAAAATAAGCGAGGTAGGGCAAATTTCAAGTATAAAAAAGGGGATGGGCTTATCCTCCCCCTATTGTCAGGAACCTGAAATTTGTCAAAAAATTGACTTGAGAATATTTTCACTAACCTTAACCACAAAAAACCCCTTTTAACCAGGGGCTTTCTTGCGGTAGTTTGCAATTTAAACGGAAATCTTGGTCTTGTTCTCTTCGGCCCAGGCTTCCAGGGCCTCTTCGAAATAGGGTTTGAAAACGTCCTCATCCAGGCGCAGCATCAAACCCGCGCACTGGGTGCACAGGGCAGTATGGTCATCCAAACCGGCGACCCTTTGGTCCCGCCCCCGACAATCAACACATTGATAGTCATAAATAGGCATAATTAATCTCCCCCTTTAATTACACCCTGAAAAAGTGTTAATAATTGCAATGCAAATTTCATACCTGACAATATATTAGATTGAAATTTGCTTAATTAGTTAATTCTCTGGCATAATTTGTCAACCCTGGGTAAACTTCTTTTAAGAGATAACCGACAATAAAGCAATTAACGGCACAATATTATCCATGGCCAAGGAATAATTCCCCATTTTTGAGCTAATCCCCCCATAAGTCAGGCTGGTGGATAACTTATGGTAATATGGAAATATAAACCCGAAAAACCTGGAACCTGATTCGCCATGTCCATTTTGCGGGGCAAGCGACGCACCAAAATCGTGTGCACCATGGGGCCGGCCTGCGCCGGGGAGGTTCTCCCCCGCCTACTGGTGGCGGGGATGAACGTGGCCCGGCTCAATTTCTCCCATGGCGCCAGGGAAGAGCATCGCGCCTGGATCAGGCGCCTCAGGGAGGTTTCCGCCCAAATGGGGCTTCCCCTGGCCATCCTGCAAGATCTGGCCGGGCCTAAACTTCGCATCGGACCACTAGTCGGAGGCGAAACGCTTTTAAGGGCGGGCCAGGATTTTTATCTCTCCTCCATTCCCGGAGAAGGCGGCCCTCAAGGGGTCAGCGTCAACTACCCGGAAGTGATTTCCGAAACCCCGCCCGGCGTCCCCATCCTGCTGGCCGACGGGCGCATCGAACTTCAGGTAGAAAGCAAGACCCCGGAGGCCCTTCGTTGCCGGGTGGTGGCGGGTGGGGTGTTACGTTCCAAGGCGGGGTTAAATTTCCCCCGGCATACCCTGTCGGTGCCGGCTTTCACGGCCAAAGACCGGGATGATCTGCGCTTCGGCATTGAGCAGGGGGTGGATTTTGTGGCCCTTTCCCATGTGCGCTCCCCCCAAGACATCCAGGAAGCCCGGGATTTCGTCCACAGTCTGGAAGCTGACACCCCCATCATCGCCAAGATTGAGAAACATGAAGCCCTGGGCCGTCTGTCAGATATCGTGGCCGCGGCCGATGGGCTCATGGTGGCCAGGGGCGACCTGGGGTTGGAGGCGCCCCTGGCACAGGTGCCCATGCTCCAGAAAGAAATCATCGCCCTGGCCAATCGGGCGGGCAAACCCGTGATCACCGCCACCCAGATGCTGCTTTCCATGGTGGAGAGCCCCCGGCCTTCCCGGGCGGAAGCCACCGACGTGGCTAATGCCATCCTGGACGGCACCGACGCGGTGATGCTTTCCGAAGAAACCGCGGCCGGCCTGTATCCGGTGGAAGCGGTGAAATTCCTGGACCAGGTGGCCCGGGTTACGGAAGAGCATTTTCCCTATGTGGAATGGCTGCGCCGGCGCATGCCCTCCACCCGCCAGGACATTTCCGAAGCCATCAGCTATGCGGCCTGTGAAATGGCCCTGGATTTGGGAGCCGCGGCCATCGTCACCAGCACCCACTATGGCGGCACCGCGCGGCTCATCAGCCGTTTCCGGCCCCAGGCGCCCATCGTGGGGGTCACCCCCCGCCGGGAGACCTGGCGCCGCCTCTGCCTATCTTGGGGCGTTTTTCCCCTGTTGGCCCCGGAACTGGAGGACACCGACCACATGCTCAAAGTGGTGACCCAGGAGGCGGTGAAGGCCGGCATGCTCGCCGCCGGAGAGCGGGTGGTGATCACCGCCGGCACCCCCATCGGCGTGCCGGGAACCACCAATTTGATCAAGGCCGATATTGTAACTTAAATTAATGCGGTTTTCAGTTTTCGGTTTTCGGTGTAAACAGAATCACATTTATTACCTTCTCCAAAACTATTCAGATTTAACTGCTGAGGTTCTGTTATTTACACTTAAGTAGCTTTGCCTGCATGGAAAATACCGAAAACCGCAAACCGCAAACCGCAAACCGAAAACTGGAGTTGAAAATGCCCGAACCCTTAGGCTACTTCACGTTTGTGCTTCATTCTCACCTGCCCTACGTCATCGGTCACGGGCGCTGGCCCCACGGTATGGACTGGCTCAACGAGGCCGCCGCCGAGTCTTACATTCCCCTCCTCCAGGCCTTCAACCGCCTGGCCGGGGAAGGGTTGCCTTCGGGGGTGACCCTGGGCATCACTCCCATCCTGGCGGAGATGCTGGCCTCCCCTGTATTCCGCACGGAATTCAAAAATTACCTGGATAATAAAATTGACGCGGCGCAGGAAGACCTGGTCACCTTCCGCAAGTTGGGGGAAACCCATTTCGCCGAAGTGGCCCAGATATGGAAAGATCATCACGCCCGGCTTAAACAAGCCTTTGTGGAGGACCTGAAGGAAGACCTGCTGGGCGCGTTCAGGCGGCTCATGGACGCCGGTATGCTGGAAATCATCTCCTCCGCCGCCACCCACGGCTACCTCCCCCTGTTGGGGCGGGACACCGCGGTGCAGGCCCAGGTGAAGCAGGGGGTGGCGGCCTACCGGCGCCACTTCGGCCGGGAACCCCGGGGCTTCTGGCTGCCGGAGTGCGCCTACCGTCCCCGCTACAAGTGGGCCCCGCCCCTGCCCGGTCTGGCTGAGGCTCCCGTGCTCCGCAAAGGCGTGGAAGAATTTCTGTCGGAAAACGGTATTGGGTATTTCATCATTGACTCTCACCTGTTAAAAGGCGGCAGGGCCATCGGGGTCTATAAAGACCGGTTCGAGGCCCTGGAGAGGCTCTGGGCCAGGTTTGCGGCCCAATATCAGGAACGGCCCGAAGAAGAGGAAAAATCACCCCATCAGATTTACCTGGTGAGCTCCGCCCCGGAGGCCAAGCGCCCGGTGGCCGTATTCACCCGGGACCCTCAAACCGGGCTCCAGGTGTGGAGCGGTGAATGGGGCTACCCCGGCGACGGCAATTATTTGGACTTCCATAAGAAACACTTCCCCGGAGGCCTCCGGTACTGGCGGGTCACCTCCGCCCAGGCCGACCTGGCGGATAAGGCCCCATACCACCCCCAATGGGTGGCGGAGCGCATCAACGATCAGGCGGACCACTTCGTTTCCCTGGTGTCCGGCATCCTGGCCGATTTCCGGGCCGCCCAGGGCCGGCCGGGGTTGGTGGTGGCCCCTTACGACACCGAACTCCTGGGTCACTGGTGGTTTGAAGGCCCGGAATGGCTCTACCAGGTGCTGCGGCGCTTCCATACCCAAACCAAGGTCCGCCCGGCCAGCGGCAGCCAGCTCATGGAAATCTTCACCCCCCAGGCGGTCATCAGTCTCCCGGAAGGCTCCTGGGGCGAAGGCGGCTACCACTGGATCTGGCTCAATGAAATGAACGACTGGACTTGGCGTCACATTTATCCCTCCGAGAAGGAAATGGAAGACCTGGCGCGGTCTTTCGCCGGGGACCCCGACCCCCGGCTCCAGGATCTGCTCAAACAATGCGGCCGCTCCCTGTTTTTGCTGGAAGCCTCGGACTGGCAGTTCCTCATCAGCACCTTCAGCGCCCGGGACTATGCCGAGCTGCGGCTGGTGGTGCACTATGACGACTTCCGCCGCCTGTCGGCCATGGCCCGGCGCTACGCGGCCAACCGGGACTTGCCGCCGGAGGATTGGAATTTCCTGGAATTCTGCCGGGAACGGGACCATATCTTCCCGGATGTGGATCCCCACTGGTGGGCCGGGGTGCAGTACCCGCCTAAGGAAGTGGAGTAGAAATATTGGGGGAGGGCGCCAGGGGTAGCCGCCCCTGCCCCCTCCCCCGCATAAGCGCT
>Ga0194125_10004623_pt1 | contig 21357 bp, 14 predicted proteins | sample TA2KigC250mmetaG_FD_148626 | JGI IMG/M metagenome (GOLD analysis project Ga0194125, IMG submission 148626) | Freshwater microbial communities from Lake Tanganyika, Tanzania - TA2015034 Kigoma Deep Cast 250m | ecosystem: Environmental > Aquatic > Freshwater > Lake | place: Tanzania: Lake...
TGGTTTTGTCGTTGGTGATGGCTTTGTCATGGACATCTGTGGTTTATGCGGAGGGGCAGAGCACAGATACTCCGGATGCTGTCCAGACGTCGTGTCAAGAAGGGACGGCTGTTGCCGATGCTGGATGTGAAACGGTCGTTGTTGTCGAAGAAGAATCTGAGATCGTTGAGAGTGATCCTAGCATGGCGCTTGCGGATGCAGAGACAAGCGAGGAAACCGCGCCTGAAGGCGGCCCCCTGCCAGAAGATGCGTAAGCAGTACCCGCTCAATCCTCGAACCCCAATTTCCAAACTCCAACCTACCCTGATCCATACTTCTTTGTGAGCGGCGTCAAACACCGCTACCTGCCCTCCGGCGGCGACTGCCAGGGCGCGGAAAATTGCGCAGTATCCACCACACCTATTCAGGATGCGCTCAACGCTGTCGTTGGCGGCTTGGCCCCCGATGACGGCGCGATCTATATCGAGGGTGGTCAGTTTTCCGAGTTCGTACAGTTGGATAACTTTACTGGGTCACTGACTTTGCAAGGCAGCGTCAATGGGAGCGCCACGGTTCTGGCGGGAGGCGTGGGGTTGAGCAACCTCAGCGGCAGTATCCAACTGCGCGATCTGGTTTTCGATGCTGGGGTCAGCGTGATCGGAAGCTCCGGTTTGACCATTGCCGGGAGTGTCTTCAACGCCGGCCTGCTGGTGCTGAACAGCCAGGGTATCCAGTTGCAGGATAACCAGCATAATGCTGGTGTGATCGTCAGTGGGTCGCAGGGCGTTGCCATGACCAATATGCAGACCAACGCCGGCCTGCTGGTGGCCGGATCGGATGTGACGGTGGTGGGCACGGAAGAGGACGACCGGGTCGAGGCCGAATTGGAAGGTGACGCCAATGCGCTGACTGTCTCTGGCGGTGGTGGGAGCGATACGCTGGCGCTCAAGCTGAATGCGTCACGGACCACCCTGGTGGATCAGAAAGTGGCCGCTGGGGCAAGTGTTGTGCAATACGACGAGAGCGTCGAAAACCTGAGCGTCGAAGCGACGAGCGGGGATGTGGAAATCATCGAGGATGTTGCGCTGTTGGGGGATTTGGATATCCTTGCCCAACAAATCCAAATCAGCAGCGATGTGTTGGCTGCGGGTATACGATTGGCTGCGACAGGCGCCATCGAGCAGGAAGTTGGCACGCGGGTCTCTGGGCAGCACGTGGCCTACACCGCCGGGACGATGTACATCGGCGGTGAAGTCTGCAGCGAGGGCGATATCGCATTGAGGGCTGCGGATGGCATCGTGATTGTCGAGGGCGCCAGCCTCTCAGCCGTTGGCGATCTCTTCGTCGTCGCAGATAGCAATGGGGATGGGGTGGGGATATTTGCCATCCTGCACGGGGCGCGGTTGGGCGCGCAGCAAGGGAGTATAGCCTTAACCGCTGCTGATGTGGTCATCGAAGGCCAGATCAATGCCCAGGCAGGCGGAGTCGTCTTGAGTCCTTCTTCGCCGGATACCCCCATCGTGTTGGGCATGACAGGGAGCGGCTTCAACTTGAGCGCACAGGAGTTGGGGCAGATTCTCAGCGGGGGCAGCATAACCATCGGGTCTGCAACCCACACTGGGCCAATCCAGATCGGCCAACTTGATTTGCAGACCGCCGGCTTTGATCTGAAGATCCTCGGCGGGGAGATCGGCCTGGGTGAGATCGCCCTGGCATTCGGCATGGTCTTGCAGTTGGTGGCATTAGGCGGTATTTTCGATCTGAACGGCAAGGGGCGCAATATAACGATTCCTGGTCACCGGTCACGCCGACATCGGCGTGTTCGGCATCGTCACCGTGTCGGGCGACTTCGGGGTGGAGAAGAAGACGAATCAGGACTTATACATTTCGGGTAACACTGCCGAGAACACACTCGTCGCCAACGCCAACCTACTGACCATCGGCTTAGCCAACGTAGACGCCTTCGTCGGGTTTGGCTCTATCGGCTTGCAGCTGGACGACGTAGACTTGGCGATAGCGTTGTGGAGTGAAGTCGGCGGCGCCGCCCGCAGTTGGACGAGCGTGATGGGGAACGTGGGCAGCGCGTCGTTTATCGGCGTCACTAGTTTGACCATCGCGGCGAGCAACGTCGGCATCGTGGTCAACAAAGAAAACAGCAGCGACCACACGGTGGTGGACTACGTCAAGGGGACGGGCGAGATGGACGCCACGACCTTGAAAGTGTCGGTGAGTTCCAACATCGCCGATGATGTCACCTTCGCCATAGACGATGTGAACGGCGACTACGTCCGCGTCACCGGTCACGCCGACATCGGCTTGTTCGGCATCGTCACCGTGTCGGGTGACTTCGGGGTGGAGAAGAAGACGAATCAAAATGTCGTTCTCTCAACCGGCACGGCGACGGCGAATCTTTTGACGATTGGTTTGTCCAACGTCAGCGCCTTCTTAGGGTTTGGTCAAGGCACAGCTAACGCGCTCGGTATTCAGTTGACGGGCATTGATCTGGCAATTGCGCTGTGGACGGAAAATATCGAAACCAACCCGCGTAGTTGGACGAGTGTGAAGGCAAGCGTTGCTTCTGCCTCACTCGTGGGCTTGCCGGTTCTTGATCTGAGCGTGACCACGTTTGGAATTGAGGTTAACAAACCGGCTGACGATGGAACAGTGGTGAATTATGTCGGGGCGGCCGCAACACATTTGGATGTGGTGGTGGGACCCGGCAAGACGGTGCGCTTTGATCTGGATGGCAGCCAGGGCGATCTCGTCCGCGCGTTTGGGCGTGTGACGATCACCATTTCAAATTTTGTGACCATCAGCGGTGATTTCGGCTTCGAGAAACGCACAGAGAATGGCGTCTCAAAGATTTTGGTAGGCGCGGCGAACATCTCCACCTTCTTGGGAACAAGCGATGGTTCGATGGGCGTGAGCATCACCAATGCTTTCTTCGGCATGGTGTTGATCCAGAATCAGGAGCAGGGCGGCGAAAATAAATACGCGGTCACGGCGGGCGGCTCGGCGGCGATTGTTGGCTTTGAAGGAATTTTGGAATTGAGCGGCAGCCTGACGGTGAAAGTGAATAAGACCGGGGCGGCGGTGAACGAGCATATACGAGTCGGCGCGGGCTACGTGGATGTGGTCTTTGATAACGGCGACGACGTGATGGGCTTCTATGGCAGCGTCTCGCTCAAGATCGTCAACTTCGTTTCCATCTCCGGCGACTTCGGCTTCGAGAAGAGCGTCAGCGGCGGCACCACCAAGATTTTGGTCGGCGCGACCAACATCAATGTCTTCCTCGGCGTTGGCGCTGGCACACCCAACGCGATTGGCTTGCAAGTCTCCAATGCCAACTTGGGTGTGGTGCTCTACCAGACCGAGTCGGGCGATTCGAAATACGCCCTGAGCGCCGAAGGCACCGCCGCCCTCGTCGGCTTGCCCGGTCTCATCATCGAAGGCTCGCTCGCCGTCAAGATCAACAAGACCGGTCGCGCCGTCAACGAGATCGTCCGCACGGGCGGCGGCGAAGTGCCGGTGGTCTTCACGACTAGTGAAGAGATTCAGATCTTCAGCGGCAGCATCACCCTCAAAGTGTTGGGCGTCTTTGAACTGCATGGCGAAGTGTCTGCCACCATCCGCGCCAATGGCACCGTGCTGGTGGACATCCCCGTCGCCTCGCTCGCCATCACTGTGGATGGCAAGGAAATCTTCGCCATTGTCGCCGCCATCCGCTTCGCCATCACCAAGTCCGACGGCTTCCGCCTGCTCGACATGCGCCTCACCGGCATCCGCTTCATGGGCATGGGCGGCACCCCCACGCCGGACTACGCCGGGCAGGCGACTGCCATGTTCGAAGCGGGATTGGAAGAGGCAACACTGCCGCCCGGCAGCCGCCCCGGCGCGTCGCTTGCCTTCCCGTTTGCCGACGGAGAGATTGACGTCAGCGTTCTCAACAAACGCAAATACATTGACGTCACCTACACCGATTACAGCGGGCAGGGATTGAACTACGCCAGCATTCAAGACACGGATCCCGAATTCACCTTCAGCGGCGCCGGCGTCGGGGATGCCGTCATCAGCAGCGTGGAGCAGTTGGACGGTGGCAATACCTTCCGCTATCACTTGGCAGACAGCAACACCGGCAACGACGTTGGCTTGTTCAAGTCCGGCTCGGTGAGCGTTGCTTACACCCTCGGAACGTGGGCGGATAAGAGCGGGCAGACCAACACCGCCAAGTCCGAGACGTTCACTGTGGTGGACGGCGGCGCAACGTCCCCCGGCGAGGGCACCAAACTCGGTCCTATCACACTCAAGGGCCCATCCTTCAGCATTGAAGATTTCCAGTTCACTATGGTTGAGCGCGCAGGCGGAACCATGAACCCGCGCTTGCTCATCATGGTCGGGCTGGGCATGGAGAAGGCAAGCATTGACTTCGGCGGCGGCACGAAAGCCGAATTGACTGACCTGTTGGGCGCGTTCGAGCTGGCGGTGGACTTGGATATGAACGACCTGTTCAAGTTCCCGGACATCAGCGCCACCGGCAAGTTCAAGATCGCCGTCGGCGGTTTGCTCGTCGAGATCCCCGATGTCCTCGAAGTGACCGGCGAAGGCATTCTCATCAACTACGATCCTAACGGGGCGGCTGATCAAGAGATCGTGCGCGTCAACAGCCTGTCTATCGAGATCATCCCCATCAGCCTCAAGGGCGCGCTCGAACCCTTCACCCGCAGCGACGGCACCACCATCCCCGGCTTGTCAATTCGGAACAACGGCTTCGCCCTCGGCAGCGCTTCGCTCCAGTACACCGGCGCAATCGAGATCGCTTCTATTCTGAAGATTCAGGGAATCAAAGCCGGCGTCTCTGATGTCAACGTGACCTACGGTCAGGACTTTGTCTTCAACGGCGAGGTCTTCATCGCCGCCGATGGCGCGTGGCTCTTCCCCGGCGGCGCGTTCGAAGTCAGCATCACCGATGGGTCGGACGCTGATACAGAAGCGGTGCGCGCCTCGCTGACCTTCACCGGCAACAAGCCCGACGGTTTCAAGTTCAAAGCCGATCAGATTTCCTTCAAGTTCGCGGGCGTGCTTGAGATCAATGGCAGCGGCGTCTATATTGACACGACCGCCTCCGGTGATCCCAACAAAGAAGTTGCCTCGTTTGTCTCCATCGGCGCGACGCTGAACGCCGGACCCCTGCAAGTGACCGGCGAGATGCGCAACTTCGCCTTCATGGGCGATGGCTCCTTCAAGACCAACCCCGGCTTCGGCGTCTTCATTGAAATCGGCTCGGTCAGCGGCGGCTCGGTGGGTTGGCCCGACTGGCTGCCCATCCGCATCACCGCGATCGGGCTCGAATGGGCAGACATCAACAATCACCCCGACGAATTTGTCCTGACCCTGTCCGCCTCGGTCACCGGGCTGTACGGCCTGCCGTTCAATTTCAGCGGCTCGGTTGACGGCATCAAGATCGACCTGGGCGCGCTCAAGCGCGGCGAGTTCCCCATCATTGACATTGCCGCCATCGCCGTCAGCGTGGACGGCGACATGTTCGGCGGGCGCATCAGCGGCTCACTGCTGGGCGGCATCCTCAAGGTAGACGACCAGTACAACGTCATCCCCTCCACCGACACCTTCACCCCGGTTCACAAACGCATCTTCTTCATGGGCATCGCCGGCGGTTTCGAGATGGACGGGTGGAAGTTCGGCATCCGCTTCGCACTCTCCGAGTTGGGTCCGTTGGGCATCACGCTCAACGTCCGCTCGGTGCGGCTGTGGGTGGCGAAATCGTAGATCGGCACATCCACCGCCCGGCCGCGCCTGAGTTGCTCGATGTGGCGGATGAGCAGTTCGGTTTCGAGCGAGTTGGGGTGGTCGAAGTTGACCTCGGCGCGCTGCGCCGGGGGCAGGCCGCCGAGGTCCTTGTAGTAGGAATCGTGCTGCAGGAAGGCGATCCGCTCCGGGCCGACGCGCTGCAGGATGACCTGGGCGACGGTCGTCTTGCCGGAGCCGGAGCCGCCGGCGATGCCGATGACGAGGGGCGCGGGGTGGGAGGGCATGGGTGAATTATACTCGCAGGCGAAGCAGAAAGATGACAAACGTCACTTGACTAACATGGCGAAAATCCGTTAAAGTATGGATGCTATTGGTCGGAATTGGCAATGAAGATGTGAAATTATGTACGAAACCGACAACATAGACTTGCAAATTGTCGAATTGCTCATGGAAGACGGGCGCATGGCGGCCGCGGAGATCGCGCGCCGCATCGGGGGGACTTCCGAGCGCGCCGTCCGCTACCGCATCGAGCGCATGGTCGCGGAAAACATCATCCAGATCAGGCCGGTCGTCAACCCCAAAATGTTCGGCTACACCACCGTGGCAGACGTTTTCCTGGAGGTGGAGTCGGATTCGATCCAGGAGGTGGCGCGCAGGGCGGCGGAGTTCGATTGCGTCTCCTACGTCGCCTGCTCCATCGGCGAGACAGACGTGAGCATGCAGGTCTACGCGCGGGATACCACCGAGGTCTACCGTTTCGTGACCGAGGTCATCGGCAAGATCCCCGGTGTGCGCAAGACGACCACCTCCATCGTGCCGGTGGTTCTCAAGGATGTCTACGAGTGGCGCGTGCCGGCCAGCGCGGTGAAGAATAAGGCCAATAGCCGAGGAGAACAATAAATGAATATCCCCTGGCAGAAAAACGCAGCATTGCAGCAGCGGGCAGCGAAGATCATGCCGCTGGGGGTCAATTCCAATTTCCGTTACTGGGGGGAGGGCGTCACGCCGTACATCTCGAAAGCGAAGGGAGGCTATCTCTGGGACGCGGACAGCAACAAGTATATTGATTATCGCCTCGGCTTTGGCCCGATCATCCTCGGCCACGCCTACGAGGCGGTGAATGCCAAAGTCCGCGCGGAGATCGAGTATGGCACGATGGCGGCGATGACGGGCGAGTTGGAGGTGGAGGTCGCCGAGAAGATCGTCGCCATGTGCCCCGGCCTGGAAATGGTGCGCTTCGCCTGCTCCGGCACCGAGGCCACGATGCACGCCCTGCGCGTGGCGCGCGCCTACACCGGCCGTGAAAAGGTGGTCAAGTTCGAGGGCATGTATCACGGCTTCCAGGATTACACGCTGTGGTCCACCTACGCGCCGGTGGAAGCCTACGGCAACCCGCGCAGCCCGGTGGCGGTGCCTTCGAGTTCGGGCATCCCCAAGCCGCTGAACGAGCTGATCATCACCCTGCCGTTCAACCAGCCCGAAATCCTGGAGCAGACGCTGCGCAGCCGCGGCGAGCAGGTGGCGGCGGTCATCGCCGAGCCGTGCCTGGGCAACTGCGGCGCGATCCTGCCCGAGGAAGGCTTCCTGGGATTCATCCGCGCGCAGTGTGACAAATACGGCATCGTTTATATTTTGGACGAGGTGAAGACGGGCTTCCGCATCGCCAATGGCGGCGCGCAGGAGTACTACGGCCTCCGCCCGGACCTGGCGACGTATGCCAAAGCCCTGGCCAACGGCTACCCCCTGGCAGCCTTTGGCGGCAAGCGCGAGATCATGTCCATTATCGGGCACGGCGTGGCGCAGGGCGGCACGTTCAACAACAACAAGCCTGGCGTCGCCGCGGCCTGGGCCACGCTGAGCGCGCTGGAAAACGAGCCGGTGGTCGCCACGATCCAAAAGCGCGGCCAGCGGCTGATGGACGGCATCTCGGCGATATTCAACGATGCCGGCATCCCGCACTGCATGAACGGCTACCCGGCGATGTTCTCGTATGCCATTGGCGTGGAGAAGGTGACGGATCAGCGCAGTTGGAGCGCGTCCGACCAGGAGTATTGCCTGGCGCTGGTGGATGCGCTCATCGAGCGCGGCGTGATGCCTGACCACGATGCGCGCGAGCCGTGGTTCTTGTGCTACTCTCATTCGGATGCTGATATTGACCGCACGCTGGAGGTTTTCCGTGAGGCGGTCAAGGCGGTGAAGAGATAGAGAAGCCATCTTTTGAGAGGAAAACATGACGAATTTATCCGCATACGGTTTCACGCTAGCGGGTCAATGGATAAAAAGTGCTACTGTCAAAAGCGGCATTGATTATCAATTAACCACTCTGGCTTCTGAGAGAGTTGTTTACGCCTTTGTTATTGACGGAGTGCCAAAATACATAGGTATCTGTGAGAAAGATACCACTACCCTCAGCGCTCGAATGGGACGATATAAAAACCAACAAGGCAATGGCACAAATGAGCGCATCTCAATCAAGATAAGAGAAATGCTTGAGCTGGGTAAGAAGGTTGAAATACACGCCCTAAAATCCACAATAAAACAATCTTATATGGATTTACAGGTTGATTTGGTAAAAGGGCTAGAAAATCCGCTTATCGAAATGTGTAAGCCCGAATGGAATCGGCGGCAATGAGTTCGGTCGGGTGCGACCAATTGAAAGCAACTCTACCGTTGAATCCATCCGAGTTTATGGCCCTGCCTTCTTTTTTCGACCCGGAGACTTCATGACCAAACTTACCACCAAAGAAATCGTTGCCCTGAACAAGGAATACACCTTCTTCTCCTGGTCGGTGCAGGGACAGGTGAACCCCATCCCGGTGGAACGGGCGGAGGGGATCTTCTTCTGGGACGCGGATGGCAAACGCTATTACGATTTCTCCTCGCAGTTGATGAACACCAACATCGGCCACCAGCACCCGAAGGTGGTGAAAGCCATCCAGGAGCAAGCCGCGAAACTGTGCTTCGTCCATCCGGGCAGCGCCACGGATGTGCGCGGCCTCCTCGGCAAGCGGCTGGCTGAGATCACTCCCGGCAACCCTTCGACAGGCTCAGGGCGGCGTCTCAAGAAGACCTTTTTCACCCTCGGCGGGGCGGAGGCCAACGAGAACGCCATCAAGATCGCCCGCTTCTACACCGGGCGGCACAAGATCCTGGCGCGCTACCGCTCGTATCACGGCGCGACACACGGTGTCATCTCGCTGACCGGCGACTACCGCCGCCTCGCCGTCGAACCGGCCATGCCGGGCGCGGTGCATTTCCTCGATCCGTTCTGCTATCGCTGTCCCTTCGGGCAAAAGAAGGAGAGCTGTCACCGCGAGTGCATCGCCCATCTCGAAGAGGTCATCCGCTACGAGGGCGCGGATAAGATCGCGGCGATCATCATGGAAGGGGTGGTTGGCTCGAACGGCCTCATCGTCCCGCCGGAGGATTACTGGCCGCGGGTGCGCGAGATCTGCGACCGGCACGGCATCCTGCTCATCTCGGACGAGGTAATGAGCGGGTGGGGGCGCACCGGCAAGTGGTTCGCGGTGGATAACTGGGGCGTGGTTCCCGATATGATCACCACCGCCAAGGGCCTCACCAGTGGATACGTCCCGCTCGGCGCGGTCATCGTCTCGGAGCCGATCGCAAAATACTTCGACGATAAGTATCTTTATGCCGGCCTGACCTACAACGGCCACGCCCTGGCCTGCGCCGCGGCGCTGGCTACCATCGAGGTATACGAGGAGGATCATCTTATCGAGAACGCGGCCACCCTCGGAAAGTATCTCGGCGAAGCGCTTGAAGAGATCAAGGCGCGGCACCCATCGGTGGGCGATGTGCGTTACATTGGCCTGTTCTCGACCATCGAACTGGTCAAGGATCGCGCCACGAAGGAGATCATGCCCCCCGCGCTGATGGCCGAGGTCGGCAAGGCGCTGCGTGCGGAGGGGTTGTTCACCTTCCTCATGGCGAACAACATGGGCAGCCTGGTTTTCGTCGTCCCGCCGCTGTGCATCAATCGGCAGCAGTTGGATGAGGGGCTGGCGATTATCTCGAAAGTTATAGCCGCGACGGCGGATAAGGTGGTCGGGTAGACAGGTAGGGCGGGTTTGTAACCCGCCGATGCAAGGCGGGATGGAATCCCGCCCTACGATGGAGAATGTGATGCAAAAGATTTTGAATTACATCAATGGCGAGTGGATCGACGCGCAAGTCTCCGAGTTTGTGGATGTCGTCAACCCGGCGACAGGCGAGGTGCTGGCGCGGACCCCGCTGTGCGGCAAGGCGGAGGTGGAGGCGGCGGCCGCGGCGGCGCAGGAGGCCTTTGCCTCATGGCGGCGGACGCCGGCGCAGGAGCGCATCCAGTACCTGTTCAAGCTGCGCGCGCTGATGGAGGCCAACTTCGATGATCTCGCCCGCGGCATCACCATGGAGTGCGGCAAGACCTTCGAGGAGGCCAAAGCCGAGATGCGCCGGGCGGTGGAGAACGTGGAGGTGGCCTGCGGCATTCCGCTCATGTCGCAGGGCGTCATCTCGGAGGATATCGCCCCCGGCATTGACGAGATCATGATCCGCCAGCCGGTGGGCGCAGCGGCGGCGATCTGCCCGTTCAACTTCCCCGGCATGATCCCCTTCTGGTTCATGCCCTATGCCCTGGCCTGCGGCAACACCTACATCGTCAAGCCCTCCGAGAAGGTGGCGCTGACCATGCAGAAGATCTTCCAACTGGCCGAGCAGGCTGGCTTCCCCAAGGGTGTGCTGAACCTGGTCAACGGGGCCAAGGAGGCGGTGGACGGCATCCTCGACCACCCGGTCATCCGCGCCATCTCCTTCGTCGGCTCGACGCCGGTGGCGCGCTACATCTACCGCCGCTCCGCAGAGAACGGCAAGCGCGCCCAGTGCCAGGGTGGGGCGAAGAACCCGGTGGTGCTGCTGCCCGATGCGGACATGGGCATGGCGACGACGATCATCGCCGACTCGGCCTTCGGCTGCGCCGGTCAGCGCTGCCTGGCCGTCTCGCTCGCGGTGACGGTGGGCGAGGCGCGGCAGACCTTTACCGAATCCATCTGCGACGCGGCGCAGAGTCGCGCCGTCGGCTACGGGCTGGAGAAAGGCGTGCAGATGGGGCCGGTCATCTCCCAAGCCGCGAAAACGCGCATCGAAACGCTGATCGGACTCGGGTCGCGCGAGGGCGCGGCGGTGGCGGTGGACGGGCGGGGCGCGGTCGTCAAGGGATACGAGAACGGCTCGTTCGTCCGTCCCACCGTCATCCTCGACCTGCCGCCGAAGGGCGAGGTGGCGCGCACGGAAATCTTTGGCCCGGTGCTTGGGTTGATCCATGTGAATACCATCGAAGAGGCGATCGCGCTGGTCAACAGCGGCGAGTACGGCAACCAGGCCAGCCTGTTCACGGCGAGCGGCTCGGCGGCGCGCAAGTTCCGCTACGAGGCTGTGGCCGGTAACATCGGTATCAATATCGGCGTAGCGGCGCCAATGGCGTTCTTCCCCTTCAGCGGCTGGAAGGAGAGTTTCTTCGGCGAGTCGCACGGGCAGGGGATGGACGCAGTGGAGTTCTTCACGCAGAAGAAGGTGGTCATCGAGCGGTGGCCGAAGGAGTGGACGAGGAAGTTTTAGTTGGGTAGTTCGGTAGTTTGGTAGTTGTCAGTCGTCAGTCGTTAGTCGTTAGCGGTCAGTGAAAGGAGGTTCGCGGAGGCCTGTCGAGAGAGCATATTGTTTGGTAAGGGCGTGCATTGCTGGTTCTCTGGTATTGGGTGGGAGTTTGTACACGGATTGCGCGGATGACACGGAAGGACACGGATTATTACGTTCTTTCCGTGAGAATCCGTGACATCGTACCCGAAGGGTAAATCCGTGTCATCCGTGTACCTTCCCCCACTTGATCCCAAAGAGCCAAATTGCTTTGACTACTTTAACCAACTTTTTTGGAGGAGGAAGGACCTATGCCTGAACAAATGGCGTTTGCTCGTAAGGCCAGCGGACTGGTGCGCGGCCTGTCGTTCCTCGACGCCTTCGGCGTCGGCTTCATGAACCAGGGCCTCACCCCCAGCATGTGGGTGATGATCAGTCTCGGCCTGGGCGTCTACACCGGTGGCAACCTGGTCATTGCCACACTTCTGTCGGCTATCCTGTGCGGCGTCGGTTTTTCGCTGGTCTGGGGTATCCTGGGCGGCTCGATGCCGCGCTCCGGCGGCGAGTACATCTACAACTCGCGCATCATCCATCCCATCGTCGGCATTGCCGAATCGTTCGGCAACGCCTTCGTGTGGATCATGTGGATCTACGTCCTCGCCCCGTGGACGGTGGATCCGGGTCTCGTGATGCTGTTTCAGTTCCTGAACCTGCCCGCGGCGGCCGAGTTCTGCACCCAACCGGTGGCGCTGTTCATCATCGCCACCCTGACCAACCTGGTCGCGTTGTTGTTCGTCGTCTTCGGCGTGAAGATCTTCGCCAAGGTGCAGAAGGTCATCATGGTGCTGGGCATTGCCGGCTGCCTGGTGATCCTGCTGGTGTTCACCTTCACCTCGCACGATGCCTTCGTGGCGGCCTGGAACAACCTCTCGGCGCAGTTCGGCTCGGTGGATTACGAGGGCTTCCTGGCGAACGCCCGCACGGCGATGACGGAGGCCGGCAGCGTGCTGCCCAAGACCTGGAACTGGTTCGACACCCTCGGCGTGATGGTGGCCGGGTCGTGGCTCTTTGCCTACTCGTACTGCATCACCTTCATTGCAGGCGAGGTCAAGCGGCCGGATAAGACCATCATCCTGGCGAACCTCTCGGCCATCCTGGTGCCGGCTTTCTTCATGATCTGGCTGGCGGCTGCCCTCTACCGCTCGGTCGGATTCGAGTTTCTCTCGGCCACCGCCTGGGTGGATAACATGGGCGAGGGGCTGGCCGGGTACACCCTGCCCTGGGCGCCGAATTTCGTCGGTCTGGCGGCGGTTATCAACCAGAACCCCTTCGTGGTGTTCATGATGGCCCTGTCGTTCATCGTGTTCAACCTGTGGTGGGTGGCGCTCTCCTACCTGGCCTTCCCGCGCATCCTCTTCGCCTGGGGCATGGATCGCATGGGTCCCAAGTGGTTCGCGGATATTGACTATCGCTGGGCCTCGCCGGTCAAGAACCACATCCTGTGCTTCATCCTGGGCGAGATCGGCATCGCCATCTACGCGTTTGTCATGGACCCGATGACCGGCCTCTCGGTGACCGGCATGGAGATCGTCTCGGTCTTCGGCATCACTGCCATCGCCGCGGCCATCTTCCCCTTCTCGAAGAAGGCCAAGAGCATCTGGGAGTCCTCACCCTACAAGAACTGGAAGATACTCGGCATCCCGGTGGTGACCATCGGCGCGGCCTTCAACCTGGTCTACCTGGGCATCCTCTTCTACTACTTCTTCTTCATGAAGGAGATGGGAGAGCAGGAACTGGTGACCGGTTCACTGATCCTGTATGGGATCATCTGGGCGCTGGGCATCGGATGGTACTTCTACTGGAAACATCGCAACAAACAAGTTGGCGTGGATACCGACATGACCTTCGGCGAACTGCCGCCGGATTAGACCTCACCCCATCCCCCTTGCCCCCTTCCCCTCCCCTGTAGGGGAGGGGAAGGGGGTTGGGGGTAGGGGAGAGGTCACTGAGGAGCAAATAATGGCAAAACCGATCCGCATCTTTTTCGTCACCGATATTCACGGCTCGAACTTATGCTATCGTAAATTTTTGAACGCCCTCAAAGTCTACAACGTGGACGTGGGCATCCTGCTCGGCGACCTGACCGGCAAGGTGCTGGTGCCGCTGGTCGAAAAGGCCGGTGGCGGTTGGGAGACAACGTTGATGGGAACCCACACCGAGTGCGCCACGCAGGAGGAACTGGACAAACTCAAGAAGACTATCGAGATGATGGGATACTATTGGGTGCATCAAACTCCCGACGAGTTCAAGGAGTACAAGGGCGACCCGAAGAAAGTGGACGCCCTCTTCAAACATTTGATGCTCACCCGCTTGAAGGAATGGATCGCCCTCGCCGACGAGCGGCTGGCCGGCGCCGGCTACAAAGTCTACATGGCCGCGGGCAACGACGACCACTTCGAGGTGGATCAGGTTATCGAGGACTCGGCGGTCATCGTCAACTGCAACGGCAAGAACGTGCCGGTCGGCGAACACGAGATGATCACTTTCTGCTGGGCCAACCCGACCCCGTGGAACACCCCGCGCGAGAAGCCGGACGAGGAACTGGAGCCGATGCTGGAGGAACTCATCGCCACGGTGAAGGAAAAATCGAGCGCCATCTTCAACTTCCACGCCCCGCCCTACGGCTACGCCCTCGACCTGGCGCCGAAACTGGACGAAAACCTGGTGCAGGCGGCTGACGAGAAGATCCACGTCGGCTCGAAGGCGGTCGCCAGGATGATCGAAAAATATCAGCCGCTCGTCGGCCTGCACGGACACATCCACGAATCGCGCGGCGCGCAGAAATCCAAACGGACGTTGCTCATCAACCCCGGCAGCGAGTACTCGGAGGGCATCCTCAAGGGCGCGGTCGTCGTGCTGGAAAAAGGCAAGGTGAAGGATTACATCTTCACCTCCGGGTAGAAAGGGATCTATGGATTTCGCTTTTGTACACGGATTTGACGGATTTTACGGAAGAACACGGATTTTAAAAAAGAAAAAATCCGTGCAACTCCGTGAAATCCGTGCAATCCGTGTACCAGAAAGGTTGGCATGGAACTAAAATTCCGTCTCCCCAAAGACATCCCGCTCGAAGAATACCCCAAGCCGGAGGCCTATCTCGAAGAAGCGCGCCGCCTGACCGATGAGGCGCAGAAGCAGGGTCTTGTCCTGCGCGTGATGGGGCCGATCGCCCTGCACTACTACTTCCCCGAACACGTGGACCTCTATCGGCGCATGGAGCGCCTCGGCGAGCGCGTCTTCACCGATATTGACTATGCCTCTTATGGCAAGCAGCGTGCAAAATTGGTGCCGTTTTTCGAGCAGCACGGCTACGAACTGGAAAAACGCGCCGCCATGCTCTCCGGCGGGACGCGGCTCATCTTCTTCAGCGCGCGCATCCCGATGATTGACGTCTTCTTCGACAGGCTGGACTACAACCACCCGATTGACTACCGCGGCCGGCTGGAGTTCCATCCCCATTGCGTCTCGCTGACCGACCTGCTGCTGCAAAAGTTGCAGATCGTCCAGATCAACGATAAGGATTTGAAGGACGCCATGCTGCTTCTCTTGGCCGCGCCGGTGGGCGATAACGATAAAAACGGCATCAATGTCACGTATCTTGCCAGGCTGTTCGGCGACGATTGGGGTTTCTACTACACCGCCACCACCAACTTGGGGCGCATCAAGGAAGCCATGACCGGCGTCAAAGCCCTGAGCGGCGAACAGCGCGCTATCATCGGCGAGAAGGTGGATTACCTCGTCCAGTTCATCGAGGCGGCGCCCAAGTCGGGCAAGTGGAAGAGCCGCGCCAAAGCCGGGGCGAGCAAGCCCTGGTATCAGGAAGTATCCGATTGGTAGTTCTGACCTAACCCCCCCGTCCCCCCTTCCCTGAAAGGGAAGGGGGGTGAGGGGGGATAGGTCTAAAGGAGCATCCCTATGCCGCAATCTCTCACCGAAGCCATTGCCTATTCGCAGCGCTGGCTGGAGATCATCCAAAAGAAAGAAGTGACCGAGGCCGAAGGCAAGCAGATCATCGAGGAATCGAAGGCCAACTTTGCCGAACATTTCAACAAAGGCTGGCTGGACTACCGCAAGTCGGTCACCGAGGCCGGGGACTGGGCCGCGGCCGAGTGGACCGGCTCCGGCGCGGTGTTCCGCGACGTTCTGGGCCGCGAGTACCTCGACTGCCTCGGCGGCTACGGTATGATGAACCTCGGCTGGGCTCATCCCGATGTCGTGGCCGCCGTGCGCGCCCAGCTTGGCCGCACCCCCATGCCCAGCCAGGAATTGATCGACCCGCTGCGCGGCGTGCTGGCGAAACTGATGGCGCAGATCACGCCGGGCGACCTCAAGTACAGTTTCTTCGCCGCCAGCGGCACCGAGTCTATCGAAGGGGCGATCAAACTGGCGAAGTTGTACACCAAGAAGCCGGGCTTCATCGTCGCTACCAAGGCTTTCCACGGCAAGACGATGGGCTCGCTCAGCATGTTGGGCAAGGCCGATTACCGCGAGCCGGCCGGCGTCCTCTATGGCGGGCCGGTCTACCACGTGCCGTTCGGCGACGCGGACGCCGTCGAGCGCCAGTTGGATATCTGCCAGAAGGTGGGCATCGGCATCGCTGCGGTGCTGCTGGAGCCGATCCAGGGTGAGGCCGGCGCCATCGTCCCGCCGGACGATTTCTGGCCGCGCGTGCGCGAGGCGACGAAACATTACGGCGTGCTGTTGATCGCGGACGAGGTCCAGACCGGTCTCGGCCGGACCGGGAAACTGTGGGGCGTGGATCACTGGAACGTCGCGCCCGACATCCTCTCGGTCGCCAAGTCGCTGGGCGGCGGGGTGATGCCGGTCAGCGCGTTCTGCTCCACCGAGGAGATCTGGCAGGTGATGATGTACCCGAATCCGTTCATCCACACGACGACAACCGGGGGCGGCGCGCTGGCCTGTTCGGCGGCCATCGCCGCCATCCACGTCACCCTGCGCGATAAACTGTGGGAGCAGGCCGCGGCCAAGGGCGCGTACCTGATCCCGAAACTGGATGAACTGGCCGCCGAGTTCCCGCAAATCTACAAGGGCATCACCGGCCGGGGCTTGCTCATTGGCCAGCACTTCCACACGCCGGAGACCGGCTACAAGGTGGCGGCGGGACTCTTCAAGCGCGGCGTGCTGGTGGCCGGGACGCTGACCAGCGCTCAAACGGTGCGCATCGAGCCGCCGCTGGTCATCACCCAGCAGCAGATGGACGAGGTGCTGAACCGCTTGCAGGATACAGTGGCCGAGGTGAGCAAGACCTTGTGAATTTTCAACGCGAATGTCGCCAATAAGCGAATGACGCGAATGGAAATTAAAAAAACATTCGCGAAATTTGCTCATTCGCGCCACGTGTCCCCGCTCTTTGGGGATTCGCGTTAAAAAACTGAGGCGCCCATGAAAGTCAATTTCGACGAGCAATTCCAGAAACGCACCCCAAAATCGCGTGAGATGTTCGAGCGCGCCAGCCAATACCTGCCCGGCGGCGTGGCGGGGAACGGCAAGTTCCTGCCGCCGTACCCCATCTACGTCCGGCAGGCGCAGGGCGGCGAGTTCGCGGATGTGGACGGCAACCGTTACGTGGACCTGCTGATGGGCGGCGGGGTCCACATCCTCGGCCACTCGCCTGAAGTGGTGATGGAGGCGGTCGAGGCGCAGTTGCGCAGCGGCGTCCATTTCTACATGGCCGCCGAGGCCGAGGTGAAGCTGGCGGAGAAAGTCTGCCAGTTGATGCCGCACGTTGAGATGGTGCGCTTTGTCAACACCGGCTCGGAAGCCACACAGATGGCCTTGCGAGCGGCGCGCGCCTACCGCAAGCGCGACAAGATCGCCAAGTTCGAAGGCAACTTCCACGGCCAGCACGAGGCGGTGCTGATCAGCACCCTCGGCGCGGAGGGACCCGCCGACGCGCCCGCCCCGCGCGTGGATAGCGCCGGAGTCCCATCGTTCACGCGCGACGGCGTGCTGGTGCTGCCCTACAACGACGCCGAACGCGCCGCCGCGCTGATCGAGCAGCACGCCGATGAGCTGGGCGGCGTCATCCTCGAACCGGTCTCGGCCTTCGGTCTGGGCGTGGTGGAGGCGCGGCCGGAGTTTTTGAAGGTCGTGCGCGAGGTCACCGCGCGGTACGAAATTCCGCTTATCTTCGACGAGGTGGTAACCAACTTCCGCCTCGGCCTGGGCGGCGCGGCCGAATACTTCGGCGTCACGCCCGACCTGACCTGCCTCGGCAAGATCGTCGGCGGCGGATTCGCCATCGGCGGCTACGGCGGGCGGCGCGAGATCATGGACAAGGTCGTCACACCGCGCACGGGGTTGTGGAATCTCTCCGAGCAGATCTTCCAATCCGGCTGCTTCTCCGGCAATCCCATTTCGATGACCGCCGGCCTGGCTGTCCTCACCGAGCTGGAAAAGGGAACGATCTACCCGCACATCAACGGCATTGCCGAGAAGATGCAAAAAGGCCTGGCCGAGATCGGCGCGCGGTTGGGCTTCCCGATCCTCGTCAACCGCGCCGCCTCGTTTTTCCAGGTGCATTTCGGCGTGAAGGAGATCCGTAACAAACGTGATCATCTCAGCGCGGATAAGAATACAGCCAACCTGTTCCATTACGGGTTGCGGGCCAATGGGATTATGGCTAGTTATCACCCCTTGTTCATGTCCGCGGCGCACAGTGAGGCGCATGTGGCGCGCACGCTTGAGGTCGCCGAGAAGGTTCTGTCGCAGATGAAATGAGACCGCGAAGCACACAACATGCTTTAGCATGTTTACCATCTCAGCCGTCGAATTCATTCGACGGAGCAAATCGCAGGAATGAGTGAAAGGAGAAACGATCATGAAAGTCCTACTCGTTGGCACCGGCGGCGTCGGGGAGGCGATTGCCGCGATTGCCAAAGAACGTCCCTGGGTCGAGCAGGTGGTGTTGACGGACTACAACCGCCAGCGCATCGCCGAAGTGCAGGCCAAACTGGGCGACAAGCAGCGCTTTCCCATCGAGTGGATTGACGCGGGCAAGCAGGAGTTGATCGAGGAACTTGCCAGGAAATACAAAGTTGACCTCATTATGAACGCCTGCGATCCCTCGTTCAACGAGCCGATCTTCGACGCCGCCTTCAACGTGGGCTGCACCTACATGGACATGGCGATGACCCTCTCCGCGCCGCACCCGAAGAAGCCCTACGAGAAATGCGGCGTCAAACTGGGCGACTACCAGTTCGAGCGCGCCAAAGCCTGGGAGAAGAAGGGGCTGCTCTGCCTTGTCGGCTTGGGCGTCGAGCCGGGGATGGCCGACGTGTTCGCCCGTTACGCCCAGGACTACCTCTTCGATGAGATCGAGGAGGTCGGCATCCGCGACGGCGCGAACATCATCGTCAAGGGCTACGATTTCGCCCCCAACTTTTCCATCTGGACGACCATCGAGGAGTGTCTCAACCCGCCGGTCATCTGGGAAAAGGGCAAGGGCTGGTTCACCACCCCGCCGTTCTCCGAGCCGGAGACCTTCGACTTCCCCGAGGGCATCGGCAAGGTGGAGGTGGTCAACGTGGAACACGAGGAGGTGCTGCTCGTGCCGCGCTGGGTCGAGTGCCAGCGCGTCACCTTCAAGTATGGCCTCGGCGACCAGTTCATCGGCGTCTTGAAGACCCTGCACATGCTCGGACTGGATAATAAGGAACCGATCAAGGTCAAAGATGTGGAAGTGGCCCCGCGCGACGTGGTGGCTGCCTGCCTGCCCGACCCGGCCCACCTCGGCGACCTGATGGAAGGCAAGACCTGCGCCGGGACGTGGGTCAAGGGGGTGAAAGACGGTAAGCCGCGCCAGGTCTATCTCTACCAGGTGGCCGATAACAAGGCGTGCATGGAGAAGTGGGGCTGCCAGGCGGTCGTCGCGCAGACGGCCTTCAACGCGGTCATCGGCTGGGACCTCTTGGCGCACGGCATCTGGAAGGGCGCGGGTGTGCTCGGCCCCGAAGCCTTCGACCCCATCCCGTTCATGGAGAAGATGGCCGATTACGGCTTTCCGTATGGCATCAAGGAGATGTAATCACCTTTTCCCAAATGGGGCAGGGGTGTTGCAGGCGGGTGAAGCCCGCACACAACGCCCCACAGCCTCACGTTTATGCGAGCAGACGAAAGGAGATTCTTATGATAGGCCAAGCATATGAATACGCAGGACTGATCATCGGCGCGATCGTCGTCATCCTGATCATCCGCATGATCATCGGCTGGTGGGCTTCGAGGAAAGTGAAGAACAACGTGGACTATGTTCTCGCCGGGCGCCGCCTGCCCCTGTGGATGGCCGCGCCTTCGATCATGGCAACCTGGTTCGCCGCCGAGACCCTGATGGGCTCCGCCAACGAAGCCTATCAGTACGGCTTCCAGGGGGTGGTCTTCGACCCGTTCGGCGCGACGATGTGCCTGGTCATCGCCGGCGTCTTCGTCGTCCGGCTGGCGCGGCGGGCCCAGTTCGTGACCATCATGGACTTTTTCCAACACCGCTACGGCACGGCCATGTCGGTCATCGGCACGGTGACGCAGATCATCACCTACTTTGGTTGGACGGCCGCGCAGATCGTGGCCGGCGGCGCGATCCTGCAAGCCCTGCTCGGCTGGCCGCTCGCCTGGGGCATGATCCTGGTCACCACCGTGGTGACTCTCTACACCCTGATGGGCGGCCTGTGGGCCGATACCGCGCTCGACTTCATGCAGATGTTCCTGACCTCCATCGGCCTGGTGGTGATCACCGCGGCCATTGCCATCGCGGTGGGCGGGTTGGGCAACATGTTCGGCATGGCGGGCGCGCAGTATACCACGCATACCTTTGCCATCTGGCCAACGGCGGAGGATGGCTACTACGGCTACTTTGGCGTGCATGGCTGGTTCTACTACATCGCCGCCTGGCTGGCGCTTGGCCTGGGCGCCATCCCCGCGCAGGATTACCTGCAGCGCACCTGTGCATCCAAGAATGAGAATGTCGCCGTCAAAGCCACCTTCCTGGCTGGCGCGCTCTACCTGGGCTTTGGCGTCCTTTCCCCGCTGATCGGCGTCGCCGCGTATGGCTCGTTGGGCGCGGAGTTGGGCGGCGGAGAACTGGAAAACGTGCTGATCCTGATGGCGATGAAGTACCTGCCTCCCATCCTTGTGGCGGTCTTCGTGGCGGTGGTGGCCTCCGCCCTGATGAGCACCTCCGATAGTTCCCTGCTGGCCGGCGCGACGATGTTCACCGAGAACATCGTCAAAGTCTACAAGAAGGACCTCTCCGACAAGGATGCCCTGCGCCTGACGCGCATCAGCCTGGTGGTCAGCGGCATTCTGAGTTTGCTGATCGCCTTGTTCGCTTCCACCATTTATAAACTGGCGGTGCTGGCGAACACCTCCATCCTGGTTGGCATGGCCGCGCCGTACCTGATCGGCATGTACTGGAAGAAGGCCAACCACTGGGGCGCGCTCGCTTCCTTCTTCAGCGGCGTCATCTCGTGGATCGTGCTGACCTTCGTCTGGATGCAGACCTACGTGCTGCCGGTGGTCTACGAGGGCGAGATGATGGACAACGTGATCTGGGATTCGATCTACATCGCCTCCACCCCGGCCTTTATCATCTCGGTGGTCTTCCTGATCGTGGTTTCGCTACTGACCCAGAAGGTTGACCCGCCCAAGCTGCTCACCGATATCAACGGCAAATTGGTCAACATGAAGAACATCTTTGCCTGGAACAAGGCGCCCGCCGGGGCGGATGAGTAGAAAGGAGTCTGCCATGCCTTACGGATATAACGGAAAGATTCTCCACGTTGACCTGACCCAGGGAAAACTCGAAATCGAGTCCCCGCCCGAGGCGTTCTACCGCAAGTACCTCGGCGGCAGCGCGATGGGCATGTACTACATCCTGCGCGCGATGCCCAAAGGCGCGGACGCGCTCGG
>Ga0194125_10004624_pt1 | contig 21355 bp, 19 predicted proteins | sample TA2KigC250mmetaG_FD_148626 | JGI IMG/M metagenome (GOLD analysis project Ga0194125, IMG submission 148626) | Freshwater microbial communities from Lake Tanganyika, Tanzania - TA2015034 Kigoma Deep Cast 250m | ecosystem: Environmental > Aquatic > Freshwater > Lake | place: Tanzania: Lake...
TTTTTTCAATCCGAAGTAGCCGAGGACTGTTCTGGTATAGATTTCGGCGGTTTGGGGCAAGGAATCAATTTCCACGTATTCGTTATAAGAATGGGCGTTTTCGCCTTTTGGGCCCCAAATCACGACTGGCGCTCCGTGATCGTAGAGCAGTTTGCCAATATGAGCCGGGCCAGAGCCTACCAGTGGAACTTCTCGGTGCAGGATCTCTTTTATGGCTGATCGCAATGAATTAATAATTTTCACGTCTGGTTTAAGAACATATCCTTCTTGCCCAACGTCGTAGCGACAGTCAATTTGGAAGTCCTTATCTTTTTTTTGCAGGTTTTTAATTGCGTGGTCGAGAAAACGATCAACATCTTCTTTCTGTAAGTCTGGTGTGACCCTGATATCGAGCCGGGCAGTGCATTGGTCAGGGACGATATTGATAGCATTTCCTCCCTGAATGGTGGCAAAAGTGAGCCTTGTGCCAAAGGGGAAATACTCGGTATTTTTATTAGGTAGCTTCAGTTTTTCTACTTCGGTAATAAATTTAGCCATCTTGCTAATGGCGTTTATCCCACTCTTGTATCGGGAACCGGTGTGAACCGATTCCCCATGAGTGGTGAAAGTATAGCGGTGGTAGCCTCTAGTGCCGATGGGTAATTCATTCGCGTCGCCGGCGTAGCCGATGATTCCCGACTCAACAGGCAGACCCTTTCGAATCGCAAGCTTCATGCCCAGATAATCGCCACTCTGCTCGCCGCCGTCAAAAACCAACTCGATTCTTATTTTCTCTTCGTCGACAAATTCTTTTAAGGCTAAAGTGGCATAGATCATGCAGACAATGCCCGCCTTGCAATCGGCGGCCCCGCGGCCGTACATTCTTCCTTCCTTGATGACTCCCTCAAATGGGGGATAGGCCCATTTTTGCAAATCTCCCGCTGGCGTGGTATCTAGGGGGCAATCAAACAAAACACCATTTTCGGCAAAGCCAAAAGTTCCCCTGACGGCAAGTGAATCTTCCTCTTTTTTATATAAAACGCTCCTAATGCCGTTTTTCTCCAAGAAATTCTTAATAAAGGTGGCGATCCTTCCTTCTTCCCAGAGTTCATTTGAGCTCGTGTACATGGAAACCATCTTCTGCAGTAGAAAAACCATCTCGGTTTTCTTGTCCAAAAGGAACCTTCTGATTTTTATTTCCAAGTTTTGATCGCCCTTCTCGAGATATTGGTTGAGGTTTTCTTCGGAGATTAGATGTCTTTTGCCGACTCTTTGGGTTGGCAGTTTCCCTCGCTGAATCTCGCGTAGTAATGTCCTTTGACTGACACGGAGTTTATCCGAAAGCTCCTCAATCGTATATTTTTTCCCAATCATGTGTCGCCATTGTACGCTATTCCCAGTCTGTGGTCAATAAGGAAAGTCGGGTTTTGACCCTCTCCGCTAAGCGGCTTAAGTTACGGGAGCAGAAAGGGCTTTTGGGATATAGTGGCAGTAGTTTAGGCTGAGGCGCTAGATATTCCTGCTGTTTCGCGTACCCAATGGCAAAACCTATTCAGGGATCGAGCGCCTTCTTCGAGCTGGCCAAATTGGTCTTGATCTAGTATGAACCTTCGCAGTTTGGCTAACCTCAGGACCCTTTCGGCCACACCATAAGCATCCTTATTAACAGCAGCTACATCAATCACCATCATTTGGCATGATGCCACCCATTTTGACCCAAGGCATAAGTGCAAGGTGGTATCCTTAGCGTGTAGAATTTCTTCGGTGGTGCGTTCCTGCATTTCTTCCACTGCGGCGATCGATCTGGGGTCGGTCGCGAACCGAGTAATGATTAGCTCGGCTTTGAGCAGTGCGCTTGCGCTCGGAATTGCCCCAGCAAGCCATAAGTCGCTTTGGGAAACCCCAAAAAGGCTCATTTTTCCACCCTCTGCCACCACAGAGAACGTCGCGCCTGTAATGGGTTGGTCCGAAAGATTTGCTGGGTATAGGTTGCCACGAGACCCGACGAGCCTGACAAAAGCACCTTCCTTAAACACAACAATGGGATAGACGGTAGACGCTTTATTGAAGGAAGACGGTGGTTTCTCCCCGCCGACCAGCGTTTGCACGACTGCGAGCGCAGGGACTTCGTAATCCCGGCCAATTTTTCCCCATAGGGCTGCGTGGGCGCGAGGTGCGGCCGTAGCAATAGTGGCTGCTAACAACTCGCCTGGTAGACTCACTAAAATTTCTCTTGCTTCCTCGATTTCGTCGTATAAGGTGTGGTATCTAACGACGTCCGGGCCCATCTCCGCGATCTGTCCAGCAACTGCTCGAGAAATATAGCCTTCGTGCTCTTTTGGTATCCCTGGTGTCATTTTTTCCTTCTTGAACAGGCATTATACCACCTTTTCACGGATTGTCAAATAGGGAAGAAGGGCTTGAATACTCAATGGCAAAAACTGCCGGTTTTCCCAATCATGTGTCGCCATTGTACATTAAGAACTTCAAGAGTGTTAAGGGAGAAATTGCGACGAAACCCTAATGTTTTGTTATTGTCTGGTTATGGCAGAGGAGGTTTCTGTTTACGGTGTGGTGGGCCCGCGTAGTATTTTTTCGGGAAGCATTTCCTTGATAAGTCTCTCTAGCTCGTCCGCTGCTTTCCCGATATTTCTAAAAGTGGGTGGTTCAAGCGACTTCTTATTAGCGGCACAACTCGACAATTTGCGAGCCCATTCGCCGGCGTTTCTACAGATGGACAGAACATCGAGAGCTGTCGCCTCGGCGAGTCCTATCGGCTCAAAAGAATGGCCCAAGACTAGCGCGCGGTCATTTCTCGAAACTATTTCATAGGGTCTGCCTCTGATTTCTGCAAGCGCCAGTATTGCCCCTCCGCCCTCGGCCACAAAGTTGGTAATGACATGTGTGGCTGTTATTTTGAGGGGGAGCGGTTCTCCGATAAACGCTAAAGACTGAGTCGTGGGGCCAAGGATGGTTTCTGCGCCACTCTTTGATCTCGTATTTACCGTTACATTGACGACGGGACCGTCTGCGTCTTCTTGGTGTTCTATTTCGGCCCGATGGAGGCGATATCCTCGAGTGAGAAGTACATGGTCTCCGTGTGGGCGACCAAGAATTGGCCAGTAAGAGTCTTCTCGTCTATATCGGCCTTGCTTATCGCGAAGATAGGTGTGCATACACCAAATTACGGGGACCCAGGGGTCCGCAGTATTATCCAATAAGGGGACCAGGTCGATATCGCCCGCGGTCTTAATTGCCAGTTCGCCTCCGACTTCCGCAAAGTCAGCACTTAGGCCTGAAACACGTAAGGCTAGGTTCGCATACCTTTCTCGTTCCCCTTCAACTAGCCCATCAATGGCAAGGCCTGCGGTTGTTTCAAATTCTCTGGTTACTGCTGGTGGCATATTTTTCCTTCTTGAACAGGCATTATACCACCTTTTCACGGATTGTCAAATATGGAAGAAGGGCTTGAATACTCAATGGCAAAAACTGCCGGTTTTTCCAATTATGTGTCGCCATTGTACATTAAGCTTCTTGTGGCGTCAAGAGAGAAAACAGACCACTTCAAGGGCGGGTCTTGAGCGGGGCTATTTTGACCTTCGAGGTTCAACCCCGAGAAAAGCGATAATTCGGCCGTCTTCTATAATGAAATTAGCGGCGGTTTCGAAAAAGCAGTAGAGTTTTAAAGGCCTACCACCACAACCACCAGGGAAGAAGAAAGACCTTATTTTTCCCGATTCTTATTTCTTTTAGTTCGCCTCGGTAGACGACGAAGCCAAAATTTTCCTCTTGGCCGAACTCCCGGAAAAAGTAGGCCAAATTGCGCATTTTTTCTTTGGCAAGAGTTTCGCTCGTGGTTATTTCCACCGGTATTTTCGCCTCTTCTTTTTCGATAACAAGATCAACTTCGTGACCCTGGTAGTCGCGCCAGAAGGAAATATCATAAGGCAGGGGCTTATTTTTATTGTCGGCCTCGAAGCTTTTAATAACGAGATTCTCAAAAAGGAAGCCGGCCGTTTCGCCCCTAAGATTTTCCCAGAAAAGTCTTTTGGTAAGAAAATTGACCAGTCCCACATCAAAAAAATAGACCTTTTGGCTTTTCACGAATCTCTTCCGCGGCCGGCGCAAAAGAGGGGAGAGCTTATTCAAAACGAAGCTGGCGTTCAGAACGGAAAGGTATTTTTTGACCGTATTGACAGCTATTCCCAAATCACGGCTTAGGCTGGCGATATTTAAAAGTTTGCCTGTTTCGTAGGCCAGGGTATTTACCAACCTGCCAAAGTCTTCGACGTCGCCCACCTCTTTAACGCTTCTAATGTCTTTATCCAGATATGTTTCCACGAGGCTTTTAATGACTAATTCTTTCTCTTTGGGTTTTTGCCAGACAGCGGGAAGGGTTCCTCCCAGGATGATTGTTTTAAAAATCAGCTCGAATTCTCTGCGGCGGTTAAAGTCTCCCCCTATCTTTGCCTGAATTTTTTGTAAGGAATCAAGGCTGACCGGTCCTTTGGCCAGGCCGGCGAAAAGACCATTTTCCTTATCCAAAGAGAATCTGTCTTTGAGAATTTCGCCAATCGAAAGGGGGAAAAGATAAACATAGGAAATCCGACCGGCCAAGCTCTCGGCTGATTTCCTTTGGATTTCTAAAGAGGCAGAGCCGGAAAGGATAATCTTGACTTTATCGCCAAAATCGTCATGGATAATCTTCACCAGCTCAAAGACATCGGGTGCCTTTTGGGCCTCGTCAATGAAAAGAATAATGGGGGAGGAGAGATTGCCTAGATTGCGGCCCAATTTTTGCTCGATAAGATTACGGATGAAATAAAAATCAGCGGCGATTTCGTTGCGGAGTAAAACATCATCAAGGTTAAAGGAAAAAATGTGCTCGGCCAAAACACCCTTATTCTGAAAATAGCCGCTTAAGTGCTTTATCAAGGTGGTTTTGCCGGTTTGCCTGGCCCCTAAAAGGCCGACGATAAATCCTGCCTCCAGTCTGGCCAAAATCAGCTCTTCCGCCTGCCTTTTAATATATTTTTCCATAATTTCTATCAAAGACTTGATAGATTTTATAGGAATTTGTATGGCCTGTCAAGAGGCGAAATTCTTCCGAAGCGCGCTTTGATTTAGCCCGTGGAGGGCGGGGGAGGTTTCGTTCGCATAAATTCTCTAGGGGTCTTGACAAAGGGCGATCATTGTTTTATCCTGTACATAAATGTACAAGATAGATGTTCTTTTGAAGCAGGAACAAAAGCTTTTTCACACTAACGACCTGGCCCTGCTTTGGAAAATCAATAAGCCGAATACTCTTTACACGGCCATTAAAAGATATGTCCAGAAGGGGGTTTTACTTAAAATCCACAAAGGTTTTTATGCCACCGTGCCGCTGGAAAAGATTGATCCTGTGGCGTTAGGCTTAGGACATCTTCACGTTTACGGCTACTTAAGCCTTGAATCAGTTTTGACCAGAGACGGAGTAATTTTTCAGGGAGGCGATTATTTGACGCTAGTTTCTTCTGTCTCGAAGAAATTTACCTTAGCAGGCCAAAACTACTTGGTTAGGAAAATGAAGCCCGAGTTTTTATATCAGCCCGCCGGACTGGAGGAGAGGAGCGGCGTCAGAATAGCGACCCTGGAGCGAGCAGTAGCCGACCTTCTCTATTTTCAGCCTCATTATCACTTTGATAATCCTAAAATTATTGATTGGCAGAAAGTCAGGAAAATGCAAAAGGAGGTGGGTTTTCGATGATTTTGCTGCGGCGGCAGGATGTCTTCCATAAAATTCAGCTTTTACGCCTTTTGGCGGCCATTTTAGATGACCAGTTTCTTGCCCAAAATCTTTATTTCAAGGGCGGTAGCGCCGCCTCAATGTTGGGCTGGTTGGACAGGTTTTCTTTGGATTTAGATTTTGATCTAAACGCCTTGGCTGACAAAGACCAAATCAAGGAACGGCTCTTTCGCCTTTTTGCTACCCTGGATCTTGAATTAAAAAATCGCCGAGTTAAAAATTTACAGTTTATTCTTCGCTATCAGGCCGAGGAGAAAGCAAGAAATCAGCTGAAATTGAGCTTAGCCGAGACCCTAAAAACTAACGATTACCAGCCCTTTTATCTGGCCGAAATTGCCCGTTATGCCATTTGTCAAACTAAGGAGACAATGGTGGCTAATAAATTGGTCGCCCCCCTTGACCGTTTCGAGAGGTATCGGACCATCGCCGGCCGAGATTTTTACGACCTGCACTATTTTTTCTTACACGGTTTTAGCTATAAAAAAGAGGTAATCGAAGAACGGAGGGGAGTGCCTGTGCAAAAATATCTCCGCGAGCTTTTGGGCTTTATTCAAGAGAAATTGACGCAGAGAGTGCTTGACGAAGATTTAAACTATCTTCTGCCGGACGAAAAATTTCAGGTAGTGAGGAAAGTTCTTAAAATGGAGTTGGTGAATTTTCTTGGCGACGAGATTAAGCGTTTGCCAAATTTTATTTAGCCTTCGAGGTTCAACCTCGAAAGGCCCGATAGTTCGGCCCGTTTTAAGGACAATTTACCACCAGAGTCGGGGTGGACGGATTCGAACCGTCGACCTCCCGCCAAAAATTCGTGTCGGGGATAGCCGACTTGAACGGCTGGCCTCACGGTCCCGAACCGTGCGCTCTACCAAACTGAGCTAATCCCCGAATTTGGGCGGGCTGCGCTAGCTGCGGGGCGTCAAACGCCCCTGCCACGTTTGACGTGGCGCTACACCCCGAATTTCCAGCTCACGTCTTAATGAGTCGTGGCTTCTTTTAAATTTTTTCTCCATTTTTGCGGCCATTTCAATACTACTGTATTCGAGAATATATTTTAAGACTAATGGCCTTCTATTTCTTGTTGATTTAACAAATCCTCTGTTATGTTCTTCCAATCGTCTTTGAATATTCGGTGTCGATCCTATGTATTGCCTGTGATCCTTAAGGCTTTCTAAAATATAGACAAACCCTCTCATATTTTCGCTCTCGGTCCCGCCGGGCAGAGCCCAGCCGGGCGTAAGCCCTCTGGGCTGGAGCCTCTGGGCGGCGCCCGAACCGTGCGTGTTGCCGGTACACTACACCCCGATTTAATGTTATTTTATCAGAGATTTTACATGGCAGCAAATTTTTTGCTAGGATAATACTATGTGGGTTAGAAGCGTTGATCTTGGATATAATTTGCGCCGCAATCCTCAGGCCGTGGCCTTAATCGTTATCGGCGCCCTTTTGATTGGTTTTTCCCTGCGCCAGATTTGGCTTGGTTTCGGCGGCAAAAAAGCAGTACTTATTGCCGGGAAAAAAGTCACGGCGACGGTGGTCAGTAATCAAGCCAGTCGGGCGCAAGGCCTTTCGGGGACAAGCTCCCTTTGCCAAGACTGCGGGATGCTCTTCCTTTTTCCCAAAAGCGATTTTTACTCTTTTTGGATGAAAGGGATGCGGTTTGATATAGATATTATCTGGATTTCCGAAAAAAGAGTCGTGGGCGTGACCCCGAATGTTCCTTATCCCTTGGAAGAGGCGGCCTCGCTGCCAAGCTATTATCCGCCGGCCGCCATCAATGCGGCCCTCGAAGTTAACGCCGGCTGGGCACAGGGGAATGGAATTAAAGTGGGGGATGAGGTAAAATATTAGTGGTTTACTCCGAGCGCAGCCAAGTCTGACTCGGCGTAGCGAGGAGCCCCTGTAGCTTAATTGGATAGAGCACCCCGGTCCTAACGGGGCGATTCCCAGTTCGAGTCTGGGTAGGGGCACAAGATTATATTCCCATACTTGACAAGGGGCAAAGACTAAGTGTTAAATATAGGATACAATGGGAAAACACCTAACTATTGGCCTTCTTTTAAGCCTTTTTATGCTTAGTTTCGTGGGCGGAACTCCCGTTTTTGCTCAAGCCGCCACATCTACGCCTACAGCCACGCCCACCCTGACCCTAACGCCGACTCCAACATCCTTGCTGACGCCTACGGCAACGCCAACTGCTACTCCTACCGCCGCACTTACGCCTACCCCCATTGCTACTCCGACTTTCGAGTTGCCGGTGACGGCCGGCTTGCCGATGGGAATTCCATTGGTCTTGATATTCGGCGCGCTTCTTATTCTCGGCAGCTTCGGCTTTTACGCCCTCGCCGATTCTTCCCGGCCGAACCGTCTATAACTTAACAAATTTTTCTCTCGCTACAAAGCGTCTCTGCGACTTCTTTTTTTGTTATCGGTTTCCAGAAGTGCGCTTTGAGATCAACTTGGTTTGGCCTTATGGACTTGATTCCTTTGGGAATTTTCCGCACCAGCACCCTTATTCTTGCGAATATTGTTTCTATCTTAGGAAAATTATATAATCGGTTCATGCCAGAGGCAAATTCAGATCAAGACGGATGGAGCCGTTTTCATAAAGGCACTCCACTTACTCAACTTTCTGCTGTTGCGCTGGCAGAGAAATTTGATGGGGGGGGTAATACCTGCCATCTAACCCGATTCGGCTGGGAAATAAATGTCCAATTGCTCGTAGAAGATGTTATTCAAAAAGAGAAAGACAAAAGCTGGCGAATACTTTGCGTTGGCTGCAGCACGGGCGAGGAGCCGTACGAACTGGCGATGCGCATGTTGAACGCTGGCTGCGCTTCCTTTTCGATTGATGCCATCGATGTTTCCGAACAAGTTATCAAAGCTGCCCAAAAAGGGGAATATTCGGGAGTAATTTTAAGGGCAAAAGACTTTCTGGAAGAAATGGCCACCAAGGGTTTTGTTGAAGTTACTCAGGAATTGGGAGGTTCCGCCTCGGCCAAAATAGCCCAAGCGGTCAGAGAGAGAGTTAATTTTTCTACGAGCAATATTGTTGATGTCCAACTCCCGCCTGGCAGTTATGACGTGGTGATTTGTAATAATGTTTTACAGTACTATTCTAGGGCGGAGAGAGATTATCTGGTTGCGCGTATGGCAGAAACCTTGAAGGATAAGGGATTATTTCTTACCGAGCACACTCATACCATACCAAGCGGAGCCGCGCCAGAGCAAGAGAAATTTTGGATTGACTTTATTAACTGGCAAGGGGATTTATCAAAATTCGGGCTTTCGATAATTACGGAGAATGGTTGGTGGAGATTCAATGGCTATCGCTATGATGCCGCCAGGGATGAATTTAGAAAACCTGATTTAACCCCAAGACCTTCTAAAAATTATCCGACAAGACGGGCGAAAATATTAGATAAGCATGAAGCGGGAGACCGAGGGGGGGTGCCGTATGAGGAACTGCCGATCCTTTCTGTGAGAGACCTCCCCCCGCAATGCGGTTTTTCCACCGAGGATAGAGAATGGCCCGAGAAGAGTAGGAAACTATTTTTGCAGTGCCTTGTTGAGGCAATTCAAAATCTTGACTGGGCGGGAGTCAGTTTGTACACGCCAGAGCATCGAACAAGAAAAGAAAAAAACCTGCCTAGAGCTCGATACATGGACCGGCACAGCCTCTTTGCACTTCAAGATTATTCAAGAGAGGATTTACTAAGTGTGGCTGATAAATTAGCCCGTCGTTGTTTGTCCTTTCCCACTCCGATGGCAGAGGTTGATATAGTGGCCAGGGCCCTAGAAATAATGGGGAATCATTACCCCAATCTGATGATGTTTCGAGGTTGTACTTATAGCCGAGAGGAGGGATTCGAGGGCTATGATTTTGCCCCCGGGGATTTGCCCATGGCTTTAGACTATGCCCTACGGAGCCATGAAGGCGCGAGGAGAAGGCCGGCAATTGCCATGATTAAATTTAGCAATGTGATTCTTGAATATTCCCGTGGTGCGATTTCGATTTTGACCGAGGGGAATTGGTGGAGGAGATCCTTAGAGATTCACATGACTCCAGAGGTCAGGCGGGGAATCAGTTTGGTGAGGAGAGTTCCCAACAACGATAAACAAGCGATCGAAGCTATTAAAAAAGCATACAACGAAAGAGCCATTAAATTGTAGGGAACTGCACTATTTTTTTAAGGCTCGAGGCTTAACCCCGAAAGGGCCGTATGGTATGGAACCGACTTATACTTTCTAGGCGTTATAGCCTTAAAAACTCACTTACAAGCCAAACGGCCGTATGGCAGATAAGTTAATTTTTGAGGCCCGAGGTTCAACCCCGAAGGGGCCGAGCTAAGCTCGGGCGGGGAGATCTTTATAAAGAATAGTTATTGCAATCTAAGGTAAAATTATTAAGTTCGCCTATGTCTTTTGCTTTGTACACACATTCAATAACTTTTTTTAGCGTTGGATTAGCACCTAGATAGACTTTATATATTGAGTAATTGCCCTCTCCTCCGCATTGATAATAAAGAAGGTCCGTTTTTGTCAGTTGCAATGGCTTGGAACAACCAAAATAGGCTGCTTGCTGATTCCCGGAAAGAAACAAGGGGCCACCGAGAGTTCTGCCACTTAAAACTTTGGCAAAGTATACATCCTCTCCGGCTCCTCCGCCCGATAGTTGTACCCCGTATTTCGCGAATGTTTTTCGATCCTCCGTGTCGCATATTTGGATCGAAGCAATATTATTGCCAGGAACGACCCTGTTGGCGCTACTGACAATATCCAATATCCGCTGATCGGTAAGGTTAATAATTGTTTCTGTCTGCTCGTCCCAATATCCGTAAGTGTTGTCGCCAAGCGAATTTGCCTTAGAATAGTTGGGGCTGCAGCTCAATCCGACTAATTCATCTTCGGCGAGGCGGAGCAGCTCTTGAGGATAGTCTTGAGTTTCAATAAATTTTTCGGTTGGATTGAATAGTCGTTTATTATAATCTACTAGGCGGGGCGTAACCGTCGGAATCGCTGGCGTTTTTGCGGGAGATTCCTGGGCCGTTTCCCTAGAGAAAGGGGCAGGATTGTTTTTTGAACTAAGTAAGAAATATGCGCCCGCAAGACATGTTCCCAATATAATTACGCCCAGAAAAATCACCAAAAGAGTGCGGGAATGAAAACTGCCTGTCGCAGGTGGCGTATCTTGTTGGGCCGAGACGTTAATCTCCATCTTATCTAAATGCTAACAAAATATAGTCAATAGATCAACTTGGGGCTTGATTCCCATCTTCAGGGGACGATGGCCGGTTCATTTATGGGCCTTAGTTCTTTGGGTGGCGGAAGAGAGACCGTCGGCGCAACACTTTTTGGAGAAAGCGGCGGTGATAATAGGGGAGGAGACGTATCAACGATCATTCCCGGATAGAGGATAGCCAGTTTGCCTCTAAGCTCTTGCCAGTTCGGATTAGAAGCAGGGTTGGCTAATAAGTATTCGGCGGATCCGATTAGCTCCGGCTGTCGGGCTATTTCCTGGGGCGATAGCAGAGTGACTGACTTGCTGACGGCATAGATGAGGCTAGCTAGGGCTTCCTCCGATAATAGTTGATAGGCGCCGCCGGCCACCAGGTTTTTGTTTCCCTTTTCCAGGCCGTTGATAATTATTTCGGCGTTTTTAATGGCGTTCGTGACGGCCAGAGACGAAGAGGGGGAAGCGTCGGGAAAGAATCTTCCCTTGTCGGTTCTTTGTCTGGCCAATTTCCAGAGGGTATCGCCGGGCTTGGCGGTATAAAGGTTAAGGAAAGGCTTGGGGTTAATATCTACTTGCGGCTGCGGTGGAATAATGATTGCCTTAGCTTCCTGCGGCCGAAAGCAACAGGCAGCCAGAATTACTAATAAGATAACCTTGAGGATTTTCATTTTCTTAAATAATCATAACACATCTTCTTGTTTTTTGGGAGCGTTCGGAGTATATTTTTTGTGAGTATGGCGAGTGCGTATCCGTTTGCCGAAATTGAGAAGAAGTGGCTTAGAGTTTGGGAGAAGGAAAGACCCTATCGGGCCGTTGATTTCGATAAGAGAAAGAAATTCTATGGCTTAGTGGAATTTCCTTACCCTTCGGGTGAGGGGCTTCATATCGGCCATGCCTTTACTAACGTCATTATGGATGTTCTCGCCCGGAAGAAGCGGATGGCGGGGTTTAATGTCTTACACCCCATGGGATGGGATTCCTTTGGCTTGCCGACGGAAAATTATGCCATCAAAACCGGTGTCCATCCCACGACGATTACCGAGAGGAATACAAAGCGCTTTCACAAGCAGAATAATTATTTAGGCATTTCTTATGATTGGAGCCGCGAGATTGATACGAGCAACTCTGGGTATTACCATTGGACCCAGTGGATCTTTATCCAGCTTTTTAAGCACGGCTTGGCCTACAAAGCCGAGACACCGGTTGGCTGGTGCCCTTCCTGCAAAATCATTTTGGCCAATGAAGAGATTGTGGCTGGGGAGTGCGAGCGCTGCGGTGCCACTGCCGAGCACCGCCGCCAAGCCCAGTGGCTCTTGCGCATAACCGCCTACGCCGATCGGCTGGTTGATGATTTAAAGCTAGTTGACTATCCGGACTATGTCAAACAGGCGCAAATTAACTGGATCGGCCGCTCCGAAGGAGTATATCTTGATTTTTTAGTTGAAGGCAATAGAAGAAAGATCACCGTTTTTACCACCGCAATCGATACCGTTTATGGCACGACGTTTTTGGTTTTGGCGCCCGAATACGCTCAAGGATTGCTCGATCTCGTTCCTCAAGGAAAGCGGGAATCTATAACAAAATACATAAAAGAATCTCTTAAGGAATCAGAGTTGGAGAGGAAGGCCACAGAGAAAGCTAAGAGTGGAGTGGAAATGGGAATTTCTGCTGCTAATCCGTTTACTCGTGAGGCGATGCCAATTTTCGTGGCTGACTATGTATTAATGGAATATGGAACTGGAGCGGTGATGGGCGTGTCCGGCCATGATGCCCGTGATCATGAATTTGCTGTCAAATATAATTTACCGATAAAGATCGTGATTAAGCCGGCCCCGGGAATTAAGGAGAAGGTATTGCTTGGCGAAGATGGTTTTTGGGATTACCCGGAGATAAAGGAGCATGCCAGACAGGCAATTTTGTGCAATTCTGGACCATTTAATGGCCTTACCGCAAAGGAAGCAAAGGATAAGCTAGAAATAGATCTCGAGAAACAGAAAATAGGCAAGAGAACCGTTCAGTATCACCTCCGCGATTGGATTTTTTCGCGCCAGCATTACTGGGGCGAACCGATCCCCATGATTTATTGTCCAAATTGCGCGGCAAAAGGCGTTAGTTGGTGGGACACCGGAGAAGGCAAAAAATTTCGCCCCCAAATACCAAATGCTAAATACTACATACCCAATACCAGTCTGGCCGGCTGGTTTCCTGTGCCCGAAGACCAATTGCCCGTCGAATTGCCTCCGGTGGAAAGGTACCAGCCCACCGATACCGGCGAGTCGCCTTTAGCCAATGTCAAAGACTGGGTGAGCGTGGCTTGCCCTGAGTGTGGTGGGGCCGCGCGGAGAGAAACCGATACCATGCCTAACTGGGCTGGCTCATCTTGGTACTTTTTGAGATATTGCGATCCAGATAATAAGAGTTCTTTAGCTGATTTTAAGAAGCTCAAATACTGGCTGCCGGTAGATCTTTACGTTGGTGGAGCAGAGCATACTACCCTGCATCTGCTTTACTCTCGTTTCTGGCACAAGTTTCTCTTTGATTTAGGTACCACGCCAACTCCCGAGCCGTATGCCCGTCGTCGCCAGCACGGCATCATTTTAGCCGAGGATGGGGCCAAGATGAGTAAGTCCAGGGGCAACGTCGTTAACCCCGACGAAGTGATCAGTAAGTTTGGTTCTGATACATTACGAGTATATTTGATGTTCTTAGGACCCTACGAACAGACGATGCCCTGGAGCACTAAGGGAATCTTGGGAGTTTATCGCTTTTTAGCCAAGGTTTGGCGAGCTTTCCGGCAAAGGCTCACCGAATCAACCGATTCTGGCCTTAGAGAGCAACTAGCACGGCTAATTAAGAAGGTAGGAGAGGATATTGAGAGCCTGAAATTCAATACCGCCATTGCGGCGATGATGGAGTTTCTGAATCATTGGGGGAAGAAGGGCCTTTCCCAGAAGGATGCGGGCATCTTTTTACGGCTCTTAGCGCCCTTTGCCCCTTTTATTACCGAAGAGCTTTGGGTGAAGCTCGGTAATAAGGGCAGTATTCATCAAAGTGCGTGGCCGGAAGCGCCGAAAGTTAGCGAAAGGGAGAAAAATGTGGTTGTGCCAGTGCAAATTAACGGAAAGTTGCGCGGGACGGTGGAAATTAAGGAAAAGACGGATCTAGGGCCCCAGGATCTGCTAAAAATTATTCAGCAGGATGATAAGCTTTCTGCCAAAATCATGGGCCTTAAGATCAAAAGAGTCGTTTATGTGACGGGGAAGATAATAAATCTGGTAAGTTAAAGACCCGCAAATGCTCCCCCCACACCGTTCGGGTTTAATCTCTGGTCTTTTCTGCCAATCTCAGCCCGCAACGGCACTGCGGGCGATTCGCTCGAGTGTACCGCAGATCCAACCAATAGCCAGGACACTATCGGCGGATGTTACGTGCCCGTCTATATCTATTGGCACTAACCCTCCCCCTGTTGGGGAGTAAAAATTTGCGGTAGGTAACTCACCTTTTCGAAAAGAATTTTCCTCGCGACAAATATCGGTTGGTCCTGTCCCAACGATTTTTCTACTGACAGAAATACTGTCAGGCGTGATGCTCAAGGAAATTTCTTCTCTTCGGTAGCTGCCCCTAACTGGCCTTTCTGCCCACACATGTATTCCGTCGCCAACCGGGCGAAACTTAATTTTCGTACCTGCGCGAGGATTTTCCGCAGAGCCATCAATGGGTTCGCCAATAGCCCCACTTCTTGTCTTGCCTGAGAACGCGAGGAAAGCTGTCTCCATGCCCTTTCTGTAGCGTCTTGCAGCTTCTTCGTAAGTGATTCTTGCACACGGGGTTCGCGGGATCCTTTGGCGACCCGTTTCGCCGGAAGTGAATGGTAAGACCACTTCTTCTGGATTAGGCAACTCGTATTCTTTCTGATGTTCTCCAGATTCTATCAGTTTTGGCATTTTATGCTTCCTCAGTACTTATTGCGAACATTTCTATCTTATATCATAACTTATGCGGTTTGTCAACTTGATAAATTTGGGGTTGCGCTTGCCCTTACTTTATCAGCTAATTCTTGCAGATAGCCAAATGTTGCAGTCTCGTCTGGTGTCCACTTCGCTTCATCCATATTTACATTACGATAGAAAACTTCAAAAGCCGCATTGACATTTTCGGGACTAACGGCACGACCAACCACCAATTGTTTTACCGCTTTTGCCGCCCCCACAAAAGAATTTGCCATACGCGCGCGGAATTCCTGCTGCTGCCGCTCATCGGTTAGTTCAAGATAATCTATTCCCTGTTTTGCCTCTTCTAGCTCGCTAGCCGACGGTAAATATGGTCCCATTGCTAATCTTTCTCGTCTTCCCGCCGCAGTTTCTGCAAGCCTAAACGCTATTCTCTCTTTCTCGAGGCTCCACGCTACTTCAGAAGTAATATTGGCAGTCTTGACTCCAAACGCCGCCATTCTCGCTAGCCCCTGCTCGGGCGAAGAAAGCCGGTCATACTCACTGGGTTTAACCAAAGCATCTACGCTATAGGCAAAACCTACGACGGCCCCGCCGGGCTCTTTACTCATTGCATGCACCGCTTGAGCAAATTGCTCGTCTTTCGAGACAACTCCGGCTTGTATGTCCTTTGGCGGTTCTCCCATTTAATTCCCTCTTTTTCGAGACTACTTATCTTTTACCACAATATATAAGGCCTTGTCAAGATCCAACAACCTGCTTTTACCTTAAATTCAGTGGATACAGATTGGGGAGAGAGTCTTTGGGCTGGCCCAAAAAAAGGGAAGGGCTGGAGTTGAATCCCGAGAGAGGTTCCTAAAAAAGCTGGCTGGCGTAGAGAGTTTGGGGCCAAGTTGGCCGATCCGGTATCGGTCTGAGGCGACGAAATGGTATTTTATTCTTCTAAAAGCAGGTGCTTAATTTGCTGAAGGCTTCTTTGGTAATCGATTTGAGAGAGAGTAAATTCCTCGTATTTTTCCGAAGAACCAACCTGGTCAAGGACTAATTGGGGATCGATAATTTCAGATTTATCTTTGCCTAAGTAGATTCGGTAGGAGGAATAAGGATAATCCATTGGGCTATTCATAAGGTATGCAGTAACCGGGTTGAGATGAATATAGCGGGAGAGATGAAGAAGTTGGTTATCATTTTCTATTCGTACCGCTTTAAAATTGGTGGCAAAGAGATGGCCCTTGTTTTTATGCTTAAGGTTAAAGTAATGGGCGAAGCTACTGGAGAGCCTTTGGGTAAATTGCTTTATGCCGTTATCCTTTTCCTGACGGAGGGTGAAATGAAAGTGAGAAGGCATTAGGCAATAATTGAGGATAGTTACTAGCTTTTCACTAAGATTAATGGGGTATCTTGCGCGATTTAGGCGGTATTTAGAAAATCTGACGATGGGAGAAGGCTGGAGGTAAAACTTCATTGCCTCAAGAAATAGCGAGCATTCCCTTTCTCCCTTAAAGATCGGAGTTTCGCCAACGGAGTGATTAAGGACATGATATGTTTCGCCGGTGGCTAAGATTAAATTTCGGGCGGCCATTAACTTGAGGATATATTGTTCCTACCGTTTTGTCAATAGCAATCGATACCGGAACAGCCCGGACTGGTTCGGCGAACACCCAAAATTGCATTTTTTCAACTGTTTTTGAGGCTGGGAGTTCAATCTCGAAGAGGCTGATAGTAAGGCTTGTTTCAATGGCATTTTTACCTTAAATTCAGCGAATACAGATTGGGGAGAGAACCTTTGGGTTGGCCGAAAGAGGTAAGAATGATAAGCTTATTAGCCGAAGGTGCAGGAAAGACAAACGTATTTTCAAATGGCCCGCTATAAACAACCTGGCGGTTAGTGCCGTCGTATTCGAGAATAGTAATCTTTTCTGGCTCGACGAAGAGAAGGTTCTTGGAAGTGGGGAACCAGGACAGACGAGTATTTAGCGTGGAGAATTTAGTGTTTAGGGGTGGGGGATTTGGTGATTCCATGATGAAAAAATTCCGATCCTCTTTGATATCGTAAACATATATACGATTTGTTTTGATATCCCTCTCTTGCGTTTGCGAAGAAGCGGCGGGAACAGGAGAAATAAGATTATCAGCGATGGTGGCCGAGGCGGTAGCGGTATAAAGAAGTTTAGTGTTATCAGCCGACCAGGCGAGGTCAGTAGCAGCTGAGGGAATAATTTTAAGCATCTCCGGCGGCAGCTTTTCTAGCTTAATTTTTTCTTCCGTCTCTTTTTCCTTTTGCCACTCCTTTTTGGTTATGCCAAGCGAGGGGGTGACATCAATTAAACTCGTGCTGGCATTAAGTTGGCCGGGATCAAGGAGAAAGTTTTCTTCGCTTGCCTTTCCCGGGCCGAAAGTGACGAGGAGCTGGCGCGAGTCAGGCGACCATTCCAGTTTAGTTTGGGCAAAGTCACGCCCGCCGTGACTGCTTTTGGCAATTTGCCGGGGAGCTCGGCTAAGAATGCCTAAGGGTGATTCTGTCAGGTCGGCCACCCAAACCCCCGCTTTCATGGTCAGATAGTCCGCTGCCGAAAAAGGGAGAGCGTAGGCGATCCTGGTGCCGTCGGGCGAAACGAGGGGCTCCTGGGCGCCGCTAGTAGTCATTGGCCTTAAATCAGGGACGGCAGGGAACAGATAGGCATCGGTTTTGGTGACTAATTCTTTTTCGATCTTGAGTGTTTTTTTCCAGGGAGAAAAGCCGTCTTTTTTAATCTCGACCTGATAAGTTCCCGGCGAGAGCGAAAGGGTCGCGTCGGTGGCGCTCGCGAGCTTACCGTCAACGAAAACCTGGGCGCCATTAGGTACAGAAGTGGCCACTAACAAGCCGGTAGAGCGGAGGGTTTTCTTCTGCAAGTCGAGCTTGTATCCCCGCGCAAACAAGATAAGGCCGATACTGGCGAGGACAACAAGACAAAAAGAAGCAAGAAAGAACGGCACGCGAAATTTATTCATCGGTTAGATTATACCAAGCTCAGCTTGGTTATTATCGAGCTAAGCTCGATTATACACTAAAATAACACTTGATACTAGAGAAAGCAAGGATTAAGATTAGAACAAAGACCAAAAGGGGCACCGAAAATGCTATCTAAAAGAGTCGCAATAGATCTTGGCACGGCCAACACCCTGGTTTACGTGGCCGGGGAGGGAATTCTTATTAATGAACCGACCGTGGTGGCCGTGGCCCTGGATGACAATCGGGTGGTGGCGGTTGGCAATGAAGCCAAGGTAATGCTTGGCCGTACGCCTGGTAATATTTTGGCCAGCCGGCCCCTGCGCGACGGCGTGATTGCCGACTACGAAGTAACCGAGGCGATGCTTTCCTATTTTATTCAGAAGGTCTGCGGCCCGCGATTTTTTTTCAAGCCGGAAGTAATGATTTGTGTGCCGGCGGGAGTTACTCAAGTTGAGCGCCGGGCCGCCCTAGATGCCACCCTATCGGCTGGCGCCCGTGTTGCCTACCTGATAGATCAGCCTCTCGCCGCGGCGATTGGGGCCAAGATTCCGGTGGCCGCGCCTTCGGGCAATATGATCATGGATATGGGCGGCGGGGCAAGCGAGGCGGCGGTAATTTCTCTGGGCGGGGTGGTAGTCCACAAGAGCGTGCGCGTGGCCGGCAACAAGATTGACGAAGCCATTAGCCTTTATTTGCGTCGGAAACACAATTTGGTTATCGGCGAGCTGGCTTCAGAAGAGGTAAAATTAAAAGTTGGTTCGGCTATCCCGCCCCAAAAGGAAGAGACCATGGAGGTAAAAGGTCGTGACTGGGTGACCGGCTTGCCCAAAATGGTAACTATTTCTTCTACCGAAGTGGCAGGGGCGATAAAACCGGCTCTTTTGCAAATCATTGGCGCCTTAAAGGGGGTCCTTGAGGAGACGCCGCCCGAGTTAGCCAGTGACATCATTGACAAGGGAATCATTCTTTCCGGGGGGACAGCGCTTCTAAGAAATTTTGACAAACTGATGACTTTGGAAACTAATGTTCCCTGTCATGTCGCTGAAGAACCAATGCTTTGTGTTGTTCGGGGAACAGGCATTGCTCTGGAAAATATTGACCTTTATAAGCGGTCAATTTTGAAAAGATAAGAAGGTCTCACCACTTAAAGAGTAGCCCCATAATTAGTACTAGCCGCCTTGGATAATATAAAAGAAATTAGGCGGTATATTGGGAATCCTAGCTTCATTTCCGCCCCAAAAGCCTGATTAAATTTTTTGTTCAAAAAGGCAAAAACTCGAGGCTAATTTATTGATATTACTAATCCTATATTTTTTAGAGAATTTTTTGAAATTTTTTTGGATTTTTCCATAATTTTTTACGAATTTTTTTAGTAAAAGTTAAAAGATTTTTCCAATTTTTTCTAAGGGAATTTTTTTGCCAACCCCGAAAACTTTGCCAAACCCTAAAATAGGAGAGAAAAATCAGCGACTTCCGTGGCTAAAAATGGCGAAAAAGCTCGATAATTTGGCAAAAGCCGTTTCCGGCCCCAAATTAGCAGCCATATTAACTATTTGCCAGGCTTCAGCTTATTTCCTTCGGCTGGATGCCGAGGGCCCAGAGCACTTGCTCCTTGCGGTACCGGCGGTCGCCGCGGGAGTTGATGCGAATGGCCGGCAGTTTGCCGCGCTTTCCCCAGCGCTTGATGGTGAGGGGAGAGACGCGGAGGATTTCGGCGACCTCGCGAATAGTTAAAAGATCGGGCAGATTGTCAAGGCTAAGGTTTTTTCTCGCCGCAGTCATAATATCTAAATCTACCTCTTAGTATATCAAAAAGAGAGGAGATGTCAAGGGGTGACTAATTGCAATTTCTAACTTCTTCTGATATATTGTTTATAGGTTTGGGTAAATTGTTTGAATTGATATGGCTGAAAAGGTTACAGAAGCAAAGGTGGCTGAAAAGGTTAAAGAAGCGAAGGAGCTTTTAAGCCCGGAGGAGGCCAGAGAGCAACTAACGAATTTGGGGTATGACCCTGATAGGTGGAGCAATATATTAAGGGGGCACTCCCTCCATGTAATAAAAGCTCTAATAACTATCGCCAGAGGCACGGAACCAAAACTGCCTGGCCAAGTTTACGCGGAAATGAGAGTAAAGGACAGACTGCCCGCGGATCGTCTAGCGGGTAGAGCCGGAAAATAAACCTTATTTGAGTACGACACGTGCCGGGGTTTTGGAATTTCCGCTCCGGGAACGGAAAAGGACCTTTGTAAAGTGGCTCGGTACCAGACCTGAAAATTTTTTACCCCTTCGCTTTCAAATTTGGGGGTATACCCAACGGAGCTTTGGTTTGAGAGTAATCCTGACCACAAATCTGGCCCCGAATTCTTACCTGAAAGCTTCGGTGGGTATTACCAATTTTGCAAAGTGGTATAGCCTCGGTTAAGGCCAGGCCTTGGAGGTTTAAGATGATTTCTGGTTCAAAGAAAATGGTTACCTTACAAATGATTGGAATTCGGCGGTGGTCATTGAAGCCTGATAGAGTTTAGACATAAACTTGAGCCAATTGGGGTCGTTGGCGGAAGTAGAGAGCAGGAAGCTTGACCTCTTCGTCTTCAAGCAATAAATCTACTGCCTCCCGGAGATTTTTTAATGCCTCTTTAGGAGTTCGTCCTTAACTGGTTACTTCAAGATTTAGCGCCTTGGCGACAAACCAGCGCTTTTCTTGCCAAATAATTGCGGGAATTGCCTTTTTCTCCATAGCACTTGTATATTAGCGAAACTATGTGTACTTGTCGATGGGAGCAGGAATTCCCACGGGATCTCCGCGTCTCAAAAGGAGGCTCCTTTCGGGGCTAATGTATGAGTTAAACCCTAAGGGTTTAAGCGAATAGTAGTGTTAGTGAGCGAGTTCCTTCTCAATTCTTTCGGCCAGGAAGATTTTCATTAAGGATTGATAGGGGACATCTCTTTGATGGGCCAGGTTTTTTAAAGTAGCCAACAGAGATTCGGGCAGGCGAATGGTGACTGACTTAGTCGAAGGCTTTAGTTCTGATAAATCAAGTTCTACCGGCTGGAAATAATCTAGATAGTCGGTTAGATCGTGAGTTGCCCAGAACTCTCGTTCTTCATCCTCATTTTTAAATTTGGGAATTGGTTCCCGCCTTTTAGCTTTGTTCATATGTCTTTCTCTCCTTTCGACTTTGATCCCGCGCTGAAATGAGACGAATTTTTTTGTTCCTAATCGTAAAAACCAGATAAAGTTTTCTTCCCTTATTACTGATTCCTAAAGCCACGAATCTATCCTCTTTTTGCGCATGTTTTACATCGTAATAAGTTTTTAACACTTCCTGGCCCCTGTCAAGGCCCAATTGGAAATAGCTATTCATAGAACGGAAGACAGCGAGAAGAAAAACAAAGAGAATCAAAAGGAGAC
>Ga0194125_10004629_pt1 | contig 21350 bp, 18 predicted proteins | sample TA2KigC250mmetaG_FD_148626 | JGI IMG/M metagenome (GOLD analysis project Ga0194125, IMG submission 148626) | Freshwater microbial communities from Lake Tanganyika, Tanzania - TA2015034 Kigoma Deep Cast 250m | ecosystem: Environmental > Aquatic > Freshwater > Lake | place: Tanzania: Lake...
AGTCCCACGCTTGACACGCCCATTGTGTGGAGAAGCCTTCTTCTTGGCAAGACCCGTCTCGAAAAACAACTCCTCAGAGAACCCCCCAATCTGGCAATGCCCGGCCTTCAGGCCGTATCTTGGCGCGGCAGGATACGGGCTGAAGCCCGCACTCCAAACGGGGCGGACGGAATCTGCGTCGTCGCGGCTTGACAAGGGGGCGGCGGGTCTGCCATGCTGTGCCACGAAATGCGTAGCCGCAAGCGTCCCGCTTGCGGAGCTTTGGGGCCGTTCGACAAGCGGGACGCTTGTCGCTACGTTCCGCGTGCGGGCCTGGCCCGAGGGTTTCCAAGGGCTATGCACGCCCTACAGGGGGACGTGGACATGAGGGCAGGTGGGCATGGGTTGGCGGCGACGGCCTTGCTGGTCGCACTCGCTGCAAGCTCCTTTGCCGGCGAGGAGGTGCCTAAGGAGCGCGTCGTGGACCTCGGGGGCGGGGTGAAGATGACCTTCGTCCTCATCCCCGCGGGCACCTTCACGGTGGGGAGCACGGAGGAGGAAATCAGGGGCGTGCTCGCCAAGTGGCCCCAGGCGGAGGATGGGTCGTTCACGCATGAGAAGCCGGCCCACAAGGTGACGATCTCGAAGGCCTTGTGGATGTGCAAGCACGAGGTCACGGTGGGCCAGTTCCGCCGCTTCGTCGAGGCCAGGGGCTACAAGACCGATGCCGAGAAGGGCACGAGGTTCAAGGGTGCGTTGGTCGCCATCAAAGACCACGTGAAGCCTGCGGAGGACGCCAGTTGGCGCAATCCATACTTCAAGCAGACCAATGAGCACCCGGTGGTGTGCGTGAGCTGGAACGACGCCCGGGCCTTCGCCGACTGGCTAAATGCGACGGACAAGGTCTGGCCCGCAGGGTCGAGCTACCGGCTGCCCGCGGAGGCCGAATGGGAATATGCCTGCCGGGCCGGCACCACGACCTGGTATCAGTGGGGGGACGACCCCGACAAGGGCAAGGGCTGGTGCAACGTGTTGAAGACGGCGCCCCCGTATTGGGCCGGGTTCAACTGGGACGACGGTTTCGTCCATACGGCCCCCGTAGGCTCTTTCAAGCCCAATGCCTTTGGCCTGCACGACATGCACGGAAACGCCTGGGAGTGGTGCGAGGACCGCTATGAGGACTACGGCGAGACCCGCGTCCTGCGCGGGGGGGCGTGGGACAACTGTTCGTGGGGTCTCCACTCGGCGTACCGGAGCTGGGATGGTCCTGATTACCGAACCTGCGCTACCGGTTTCCGTGTCGTGCTTTCTGCAGGACCCTGACCTCGACTTGCCTCGTCCCCACGCTCTGCGTGGGGACGAGTAGGGAGCGAGAAAGGGTTCGTAGTGCGGCCTTCAGGCCGTATCCCGGCCGCGCAAGATACGGGCTAAAGCCCGCACTCCGAGCGCAGGGGCACGTTGGAGGTGCGTGAATGGACCTCGGTCTCAAAGGCAAGGTGGCGCTGGTCACCGGGGCCTCGCATGGCCTCGGCAAGGCGATTGCCCTGGGCCTGGCCGCCGAGGGGGCGAAGGTGGCCGTGAACTACCACCGAAACCCCGAGAAGGCCGAGGCCGTGGTCCGCGAGATACGTGAGCGGCATGGCGTCGAGGCCATTGCGGTCCTCGCCGACGTGGCGACCGAGGCCGACGTGATCTGGATGTTCGACGAGGCCGAGGCGAGGCTCGGGCCGCTCGATGTGCTGGTGAACAACGCAGCCATCGCCCCCGCCTGCCCGACGGCCGACACCCCGCTGGAGACGTGGGAGCGGGCGTTCGGGATCAACATGACCGGCACGTTCCTGTGCTGCCGCGAGATGGTGCGGCGGCTGCTGGCCGCCAAGCGGGTGGGGCGGATCGTGAACATCTCGTCGCAGGCGGCGTTCCGGGGCTCGCAGTCGGGCAAGACGGCCTACGATGCGAGCAAGGGGGCGATCATCTCGTTCACCATTTCGCTCGCCCGCGAGATGGCGCCCCACGGGATCGCCGTGAACTGCGTGGCCCCTGGTCTGATGTACACCGAAATGCTGAAGGAGGTCATTGACGCGAACCGCGAGAAGTTCGAGAGCCGCGTGCCGATGCACCGCATCGGCAGCGTGGACGAGGTGGCGAGCGTGGTGGTGTTCGTGGCGTCCGAGCGGGCCAGCTACATGACCGGCGCGACGGTGGACGTCAGCGGCGGCCTGGCCATGCACTGAAGACTGGATGGGTGGATGAGTGGATGAGTGGATGAGTGTCAGAACCCGATCTCTTGCATTCGTCCATTCATCCAGACATCCGTTCATCCCCTTTTTGGAGGCTGGGACCCATGGCTGAGCAACGGATGTCGCTCAACGTGCGCGTGCGGCTGAGTGCGATGATGTTCTTCCAGTACGCCATCCACGCTGTGTGGATCATCCAGATGGCGGCGTATCTGGACGGGGTGCTGAACTGCACAGGGAGGCAGACGAGCGGGGTGCTGAACGCGGTGCCGCTGGGGGCGCTGCTGGCGCCGATCTTCGTGGGGATGGTGGCCGACCGCTTCTTCGCGGGCGAGAAGGTGCTGGCCCTCCTCAACCTCGTGGGCGCGGCGCTCCTCGTCTGGGCCTCCACGGTGCAGGACCCCTGGCTCCTCTTCGCCGCGCTCCTGGTGCAGCAGCTCCTCTACATGCCCACCTGGGCCATCACCAACTCGATTGCGATTGCGAACTGCCAGGACACTGAGAAGGATCTGCCGGGCATCCGCGTCTGGGGCTCCATCGGCTGGGTCGCCACGGCACTCTTCGGCATCGTGTCCACCAAGCTCCTCAACGTGCAATGGGACGGCACGCACCTGCCGCTGCTCGGGGCGGCGGCGCTGAGCGTCGTGGCCGGCCTCTTCGCCTTCGCGCTCCCCCACACGCCGCCGCCGGCCGCGGGCAAGAAGGCGGCCGTCGCCGACATTCTGGGCCTCAAGGCCCTGGCCCTCATGAAGAACCCCTCCTTCGCCGTCTTCATCGTCGTGTCCCTGGTCGCCATGATCCCCTTCGCCGCCTACTGGTCCTTCTTCAGCCTCTACCTCTCCTCGCTGGGCACCGGCATCATCACAGGGACGATGCACCTGGGGCAGTTCATCGAAATCTTCGTCATGTGGCTCCTCCTGCCCATCGCGCTCAAGAAGGTCGGCGTCAAGTGGACCCTCGTGCTGGGCGTGGCCATCCTGGGCCTGCGATACCTGATGTTCATGTTCGCCGACGGCGAGGAGATGATGTTCCTCAACTACGGCGGCATCCTCGTCCACGGCTTCATCTTCTCCTTCTTCTTCATCACCGGCTACATCTATGCCGACCGCGTGGCGCCCAAGGAAATCCGCGCCCAGGCCCAGGGGCTGATCATGCTCGTGACCTTCGGCGCTGGCATGCTCCTGGGGAACTGGATCAACGGGGAGATCGTGGACGCGAACGCGATCGTGGGCGAGCGGGTGGCCGCGGGCCACACGCTGCCCGCGGCCGTGCCGGCCGAGGCCACGCTTGGCATCGAGGGAGCGAAGGCGGCCGACTCGGTGGCCTACAGCCGCGCCCTGAGCGACGACGAGATCAGCCTCCTGGTCGCCGAGCAGCAGAAGAAGGACATCCTCGTCGAGCGCCTGAAGAGGGAGTTCGGCGACAGGGCTGACCTCGCGAAGGGCAAGATCAGCGACCCGGCCGAGGCCAAGGCATTCACCTTCTCCACCTGGCTCACCCTGCCCAAGCCCAAGGAGGGTGAGGAGGCAAAGCCGCTCAGCGGCGCCATCCTCAAGATCGGCGAGGGCGAGAACGCCCTGCAACTGGGGCTGGAGGGCGGCCGTCTGAGCCTCCAGGCTGGCAAGGCCAAGATGACCCAGATCAGCCCCATCGCGGCCGGCGAGAGGGTCCACGTCGCCGGCTCCTTCGATGGCGAGACCCTGAAGCTCTACAGCGGCGGAAAGCTCTACAAGCGGTGGCACTGGCGGACCGTGTGGACCTATCCGGCCGCCATCTCCGGGGCGCTCCTGCTCCTCATGCTCCTGTTCTTCAAGGTCCCGCCCGCGAAGAAGGAGCCGACGGCCTGAGTGGAAGAATGGATGGGTGGAAGAATGGATGGGTGGCAGAATGGATGGGTGGAAGAATGGATGGGTGGAAGAATGGATGGGTGGAAGAATGTCAGGCAACCATCCATTCATCCACCCATCCACCCATCCAACCATCCACCCATCCAATCATCCAACCATCCACCCATCCAATCGCCCGTTCATCCCCTTTGGCCGCGGCCACGGGCCGCCTTGAGAGAACAACCGTGCCAAGTTATCTGCTCGGGATTGACAACGGCCTGACGATGTCGAAGGCGGCCCTCTTCACCGCCGATGGCCGCGAGGCCGCCGTGGCCTCGCGGAAGACCGAGACGCTCACGCCCAAGCCGGGCCACCTCGAGCGCGACGTGCCCGAGATGTGGGCCTCCACCGCCACCGTCATCCGCGAGGCCATCGCGAAGGCGGCCGTCGCCCCCGCCAACATCGCCTGCGTGGCCTGCGCCGGGCACGGCAACGGCCTCTACCTCATCAACGAGGCCGGCGAGCCGGTCCGCAACGCCATCATGTCCACCGACTCCCGTGCCCGCGACATCATTGACGAGTGGCTCGCCGCGGGCGTGGACAAGGCGGTGCTGCCCAAGACCACCCAGAGCATCTGGCCCGCCCAGCCCAACGCGCTGCTTCTGTGGCTCAAGCGCCACGAGCCGGCCACGCTCGACCGCGCCCGCTGGGCGCTCATGGCCAAGGACTACATTCGCTTCAAGCTAACCGGTGAGGTGGCGGCGGAGCTGACCGACTTCTCGGGCACCAGCCTCCTCAACGTGCCGAAGATGGCCTACGACGACGAGCTGCTCGCGGCCTTCGGGATCGCTGATACGCGCCGCCTGCTCCCCCCGCTCATCCGCTCCGCCGACATCGCGGGGCGCGTCACTGCCAAGGCCGCGGCCGAGACCGGCCTCGCCGAGGGCACACCCGTCGCGGGCGGCATGTTCGACATTGATGCCTGCGGCCTCGCCGTCGGCCTAACCGACGAGAGCCAGCTCTGCATGATCGCCGGCACCTGGGGCAACAACCAGTACATCTCGAAGACGCCCGTCGTCAGCCCCGAGGTCTTCATGACCTCCTGCTACGCCATCCCGGGCTACTACCTGATGCTCGAGGGCAGCGCAACGTCGGCCAGCAACCTCGAATGGTTCGTCACCGAGTTCTTCGGCGCCGAGAAGGCCCTCGCCGCGAAGCAGGGCAAGTCCGTCTACGACCTCTGCAACGAACTCGTCGCGGCGACGAAGCCTGAGGATGCGAACATCGCCTTCCTGCCGTTCCTCTACGGCTCGAACGTGGGGCCGGACGCCAAAGCCTGCTTCATCGGGCTGAATGGCTGGCACACGCGCGGCCACGTGCTGCGCGCGATCTACGAGGGCGTGGTATTCGGTCACAGGACGCACATCGAGCGGCTCTTGAAGTTTCGCGCCATGCCTGCTACGATCCGGTTGACGGGAGGCGCGGCGCGCAGCAAGGCGTGGGTGCAGATATTCGCCGACGCCCTCCAAACGCCCGTCGAGATTCCGGACGGGACGGAGCTAGGCGCCCTTGGGGCGGCCATCGCGGCCGCGGTGGCCGCCGGCTGCTACAGGAGCTACGAGGAGGCCGTGGCCGCGATGGTGCGCTTCGCACGCCGCCAGGAGCCCAACCGCTCGCGCAAGGGCCTCTACGACGCCAAGGTCGCCCGCTACCACCAGACCATTCGTGCCCTGGACCCCGTGTGGCCAGTGTTCCGTTGAGAAAGGAGCTCGTGATGAAGAGAGTGGTGATCGTGGGGCTTGTCGCAGGCATGGCCTTGCTCGCGGGCTGCGGGATGCCGCAGGGGCCGGCGGGGGCCATCACGTTCGACAACTCGTACTTCTACGACGCCGCGGGCAAGTTCCAGGAGAAGCAGGCCAAGGAAGCCTACATCGCGCTCATGAAGTTCCACGGCTATCCCGTCTACAAGGAGATGCGCGAGAAGCTGTGGGTCTCAGACTACGGCGCGGGCCAGTTCGCCAAGGTCGGCCTCGGCGCCCGCATATGGGTGAACAACGAGCGAGACCAGTACATGATGCTGGACATCTTCCTGCTGCCCGGTCAGATGCTGCCCGAGCACTGGCACGAGAAGCCGGAACGGCTTCCTCAGAAGATGGAGGGGTGGCTGGTGCGCCACGGCCTGTCGCACATCGTGGGCGAGGGCGAGGCCAACCTCGGCCCCAACATCGTCGTGCCCAAGTGCCACATGGGTGGCACCACGCTGACCAAGCACGAGGTGGTGGCCCGCCCCGGCGACTTCGTGCCCCTGAGCAAGGCGGGCACGCGCCACTGGCAGTTCGCCGGCCCCTACGGCGCCATCATCACCGAGGTCGCAAACGTCCACACCGGCAGCGCCGTGCGCCACTCCGACCCGAAGATGAATGACCACTTCCTGGGGAAGTGACCGCCCGCGGCGAGAGGAGTCGCTCGTGCGCTTGGGGACCACGCTGGCCCGCAGCCTACTCCTCGCGGCCGTCGCGGCACTGTGCGGCTGCGGCACCGGTCCCGCCCCGGCCCCGGCAGGCGGGAATGGGCTGGCTGAACTCAGGAGAGCCATCGCCCACGCCGCCGGCGAACCCGGCCACTCCGTGCGGTTCATCCTCCCTGCGCTGGCCGAGGCCCCCAAGCCCACGGTCCAACCCACGGTCGGGCTGCCCGCCCACAAGCTCGTCATCCGCCCAGCGGAGACGAAGGAGTGGGGGGCCAGCCTGGCCGACGTCCGCGCGGTCCTCGTCTCCGCCGCCGGCGAGTTGTGGCGCTACTTCCCCGAGCGCGAGATGCCGCCTATCCTGGTCGAGCCTAAGGGCGGCCCCATCACGCTCTTCCAGCGCGGGCCGAAGGGCGAGTACACGGTCCGCCTCGACACCGGCAAGCTCTTCTGGTGCCAGTACGCCTACCAGTTCGCCCACGAGTTCTGCCACATCCTGTGCAATTTCCGCGATGGCGACAAGGCGAACAAGTGGTTCGAGGAGGCCCTGTGCGAGTTGGCCTCCATCTTCGCCATCCGCGCCATGGCAAGGAGCTGGCAGACGAATCCGCCCTACCCCAACTGGCGCGACTTCTCGAAGGCCCTCCAGAGCTATGCCGACGACCTGGTGAAGAAGGGCCAGCTCCCACAGGGCACAACGCTCCCCGACTGGCTGAAGCAGAACCTCCCCGAGATGAGCAAGGAGCCGTGTATCCGGGACAAGAATCGCGTCGTCTCCGTCGCGCTCCTGCCCCTCTTCGAGAAGGCGCCCGAGCACTGGGAGGCCGTGCTCTGCCTCAACGCGGGCGACTCCAGCGGCACGCGCAGCTTCGCCGTCTATCTGGCCGACTGGTGTGCCCAGGCCCCTCGGAAGCACAAGGGCTTCATCCGCGAAATCGCTCGCCTCCTCGCCGTCGAGCTCCCCTAGGAGAGTGGTGACGTGCAAAGAATGGCCGTTGCCTTGATCGCCTTCGCCGCCTCTGCTCTCGCGGCGGGCGAGCTCCCGGCCTGGTACGTGAAGAAGGCGACGTGGCACGAGACGGCTCGCGCGTCGCTCGAGGCCCTCGCCCGCGAGCAGCCCGCCGCGGCGAAGCGGGTGCCGCTGCCCGACCTGGGGCGCTCGCCCTTCACCGTGACGGCCTGGGTGCGCACGACGGCTGGCGGCACGATCTACGCCACGGCGCCCGCCCAAGGCAACTGGGCGCGCCAGGGCAAGAGCTTCTTCATCCGCAGCGGCAGGCTCGCCTTCGATATCGGCTGGGTCGGCTGCGTCGAGGGCCGACGCCAGGTCGCCGACGGCCAGTGGCACCACGTCGCCGTGACGAAGAACGACCAACTCCGCTTCCACGTGGACGGCCAGCCCGACGCCTCGGGCACGCTGGAGTTCCTGCCCGACCCCGCCGGCCACGTGGCCAAGCTCGGCACCACCTCGCCCAACTTCCCGCGGCCCAGCCACCTCAAGGGCGACCTCGACGACGTGCGGGTCTACGCCCGGGCGCTCGCCGACGCCGAGGTAGCGGCCGACCGCGAGAAGCCGCAGGCGGGACTCGTCGCCCGCTGGACGTTTGACGCCGACGGCTCCGACGCGACGGGCAACGGCAACGACGTCGCCATCCCGCAGGGCGTCGCACTCGTCGAGGGCAAGGCGGGCAAGGCCGTTCGCCTCGACGGCCGTGGCGGCCTGGCCCTGCCCGAGGGCGGCGCCAGCCCCGCCGACCGCCTCTGGGCGCTGCTGGAGCGCGATTTCGCCGATGCCGCCTCGCGCCAGGAGATGGCCTGGGAACGCGCCGACGGCATCTGGCAGGGCGACCTTGCGAAGCTGGCCTCGCGCTACGCCGCAGCCGTCGAGCGGCCGGTCGCCCTCGCCGCGCAGGCCAGGCAACTGGCCCAGCAAGCCGATTCCATCGCGAAGGTCCGCGAGCTGTATCTCGCCTCAAGGCGCTACGCCGATGCACTGGGCCACCTTGCTGCCTTCGACCTCGACGGCCTCCGCGCCAGCATCAGGAGTCTCTACCACGACAAGGCGGAGCGAGACGCACTGCTCGGCCGCCTCGACGCTCTCGAAGGGCAGGCCGCGAAGTGGGCCGGCAGCGATGCCCCTGCCCAGGGCCTCGTGGCCTGGAAGGAGGCAGTGGACTCCCTCCGCCGCGAGGCCCTCATCACCCGCAACCCGCTGCTCGACTTCGATGAGCTGGCCTTCGTCAAGCGCTTCAGCTACGACTCCAACCACTACTACACCGAGTACATCAACAGCTCCTGGAAGCCTGGTGGCAACCTGTGCGTGCTGAACCTCCGCACGGGCGTCGTCCGCGAGCTGTGCCCATCGCTCCAGGGCGGCGTGTTCGAGCGCTTCGATCTCTCGTTCGACGCCAAACGCATCGTCTTCGCCTGGAAGGGCGCCCACCAGGAAGGCTATCGCATCTACGAGGTGGGCGTGGACGGCTCGGGCCTCCGACAGCTCACCTTCCCGCAGGACGACGAGAAGCGGCTGGTCGAGCAGTTCCGCGCCCGCCCCCACTATCACCACGGCACCGACGACATGCACCCCTGCTACCTGGCCGAGGGCGGCATCGCCTTCATCTCCACACGCTGCCAGTTCGGCATCCTGTGCGACGCGCCCGACGACTTCACGACGACCGTGCTCTACCGCATGGACGCCGACGGCAGGAACCTGCGCAAGCTCAGCAACTCCTCGGTCAGCGAGGCATCGCCGGTCCTCATGCCCGACGGCCGCCTCCTCTACACCCGCTGGGAATACGTGGACAAGGGGGCCGTGAGCGTCAAGTGCCTCTGGGCCATGTACCCCGACGGCACGATGTCCTCCGAGGTCTACGGCAACGACATCTCGCTGCCGCCCACGCTCATCTACGGCCGCCCCATCCCCAACGCGCCCAACCACTACGTCGTCGTCGGCACGCCCCACTGCCCGCAGAACGGCGTGGGCACGGTCATTCGCCTGAACCTGAGCGGCGGCAGCATCCGCACCCGCGACCCGATGGCCTACCTGACGCCCGACGTGGACATCCGCGCCGAGGGCGGCTTCGCCTTCCGCGAGGGCGACGGCCCGTGGAGGGGCGACGGCGCCGGCCACGGCCGCCTCTTCAGAGACCCCTATCCCCTCTCGAAGTCTCTCTTCCTCGTCGCCCACAAGCCCGCCGGCCCCGCCTGGGCCGACCCGAAGGGCTACGGCCTCTATCTGCTCGATGAGACGGGCCGCGTGGCGTTGGTCTATCGCGACCCCGAGATTTCCTGCTGGCAGCCCTATCCGCTCCGGCCGCGCCAGGTGCCGCCCGTGCTCGAATCGCCCCGCGACCCCGACCTGGCGGCGAAGGGCCTCGCCCGCTGCGTCGTGGCGGACGTCTACCACGGCCTCGCCGTCGAGCGCGGCACGGTCAAGCACCTCCGCATCCTCGAACAGGTCCCCCGCCCCTGGGCCTCGCGCCGCCGATGGGGCGGCGACGAATACGACCAGCAGCACGTCGTCATCACCAAGGACACCCACCTCGGCCTCAAGGTCCAGCACGGCGTCGTGCCCGTCGAGCCCGATGGCTCGGCTCACTTCCTCGTGCCCGCGGGCAGGAACATCTTCTTCCAGGCCCTCGATGCCAGCTACATGGCCGTGCAGACCGAGCGCACCTTCGTGAACTACATGCCCGGGGAGACCCGCTCGTGCGTCGGCTGCCACGAGACGCCCGACCAGGCGCCTGCGCCCTACGCCCTCGGTGCGCTCGAGGCTCTTGCACGTGCGCCCAGCATGCCCGGGCCGCAGCCCGGCGAGAAGGCAGGCGGGCGGCCGCTGCACTACCCCAGCGACGTCCAGCCCGTGCTCGACAAGCATTGTGTGAAATGCCACGGGGGCGCCGAGCCGAAGGCCGGCCTCGACCTCAGCGGCACCCTCACGGCGCTCTTCAGCGTTTCGTACGAGAACCTCGTGCCCGAGCGCCGCGGCGGCAAGGGGCGCCGACGCTTCGACCTCCTCGGCCCCACCATCGGCGAGAACCACCCCAAGACGGGCAACGTCCACTACCTCCCCGCCAAGTCGCTCGGCTCGCACGCAAGCATCCTCGTCGCCATGCTCAGCAAGGGCAAGGTCGCCCTCGCCGACCCCAAGCAGGCCAAGGACGCCGCCCGCCTCGCCGAGCAGCACAAGGACCTCCGCCTCGCGCCCGAGGAGCTGCTCAAGATCACCAACTGGGTGGACACCAACGCCCAGTACTACGGCTCCTACTGGGGCCGCCGGAACCTCCGCTACCAGGACCACCCCGACTTCCGCCCCGTGCCCACCTTCGAGCAGGCGGTCAGCTATGTCTCGCCCCTGCCCGAAGACCGGCGGTAGCCGCACTGCCCTCGGCAAATGCCGCTCCCAAAGAGTTCCCTCGCGGCGTCCCTTCGGGTTGCGGCGTCAGCGGGGCGTCTGCCACGTTGCGGCTCCTCAGCGATGCGCTCCGTAGCATCGCCTGCGTCGCCGCGCCTTGCATCCGCCCCGCTGACGCCGGCAACGCAGCCCGCGTGGATTCTCGTACAGACCCCCAAATAGCTTTCAGCGATTCGGCGGCGCCTTCAGAGGGGACAAGACTGGCTAACACTACAACGCTACTTCTCGCGCAGCCAAGCCCAGAGAGCGGTCACTCTGAGCGGAGTGAAACGGAGCGAAGAATCTCCCTCGGCCTGCGTCCGGGTACGGAGTCCTGCGCTTCACCAAGGGCGCAACGCGCGAGGAGATTCTTCGCGCCGCCCGCCAAGAGGCGGGCGGCGCTCAGAATGACGTGGCGTCTTGGCCTATCTCCTATCCTACCAAGCACTTGCATTCTCCAGAACAGCGGGAAGTAGCGTTGTAGTGCTAAAGGCAGGCCTCCGAACCGGGAGAGTGGCTCGTTTGGAGTCCTGCCTTCAGGCACTCCTTACCCCAATGAGCCGAATCGCTGAAAGCCATTTAGCGTTGTCGTGTTAGGCGCGGAGGGGTGAGAACCCCACCGGCCAACGGCACATCCCGACATGGACAGTTTCTGTCCACCCCGCCGACCTGCCAGCCTCGCGGCCGGCCTCTCCACTGCTGCTATCCCACTCTCGCGCAAGCACTTACGGCTAAAGGGCCGCCGGGCTACCCTTCCGGCACAGTGTTTGAGTATGGTTGCAGGCGGCGTGCTGCCGAACCCCTACAGTGCGGGTGCCGCACATGGTCGCGATCGATCGGATGCTGCGGGGGGGCAGAGCGGCGGGTTCGCCCTCGACCCTGGCGTGGGGTGTGTCGCTGTTCGCGCACCTGTGCGCGGGGGTGGCCTGCTGCTTCGTGACGGGCAGCGCTCCCGCGCCGGCCGAGTTAGCTGAGGGGCCGGCTCTGGCCGAAGTGCCTGTGGCGGTGGTGTGGGTCCCCAGGCCCGAAGTGGAGCGCGCCGCGGAGAGGAAGCCGCCCGAGGAGGCATCACCGGAGTCCCTGACTCTCCAACCCGTGCCCGCCTTCGAGCCCCCTGCCGTTCCTCTGCCTGCCCCGGCCCGAGAAGTGGTGGTGACTCTTCTGCCGCCCGAGCCGTCCGACGAGCCGCTGGCGCTCTCTTTGGCGAGCGCCCCGCCGCCTGTCGCGGAGATGGCGCCTCCCGCCCCCGAGGTGGCGGAGCCATCGGCCCCGGCCGCGACGCTCTGCGCCGTGGAGCCAGCCGCCGGCCTCGTGCCACGGCTGGCTCGCCCAGCCGTGCCGGAGGAAGGAGAACGCACGGTCGGCCAAGCCGACCGTGGCACAGCGCGGGAAGCGGCACGTGAGGCGCCGAGCGCTCCTGCCGTCGTGCTTGCGGCAGCGCCCTCTCCCAACAATGTGCCCCCCGCCTATCCGCGTGCGGCGCGGCGGCGCGGCCACGAGGGGCTGGTGGTGGTGAGCGCCCGCGTGTCGCCCAGCGGCGCCTGCGTCGCGGCGGCCATCCTGCGCTCGTCGGGGCACAGGGAGCTGGACGAGGCGGCAGCGGAGGCGGTCCGCGCCTGGCAGTTCCGCCCGGCGCTCCGCGACGGCACGCCCGTGGAGGCGGAGCTGGAAATCCCCATCCGATTCCGGCTGGCCGACTGACGAGAGGAGAGTCACTCCGTGAGGCGCCCGAAGGTGTTTCTTGCGCTTGTGACCCTGGTTGCGCCCGTGGCGGCGGGTGAGCCCGACAAGGGGAGCGAGCGCACCACGCTGGACGAGATCGTGGTCACGGCCACCCGCACCGACCTGCGGCTCTTCGACACGCCGTACATGGCCGAGCGCATCGAGAACGGCTACATCCAGGGCCGCAGGATGGCGAAGACGATGACCGAGATCTTCGCGGAAACGCCCTCAATCGGCCCGCAGAAGACGAGCGCCGGGCAGGGCTCCCCGTACCTCCGCGGCCTCACGGGCTTCCGCACGCTCCTGCTCATTGACGGCATCCGCCTGAACAACTCGGTCTTCCGCGACGGGCCGAACCAGTACTGGAACACCATTGACCCCTTCAGCATCGGGCGGCTGGAAATCGTCAAAGGCCCAAGCTCGGTCCTCTACGGCAGCGACGCCATCGGCGGCACGGTGAACGCCCTCACGCGGGGCGCCGAGCTCGCCCCGGGCGCCTTCAACTGCCACGGCCGCATCGTCACCCGCTACAGCAGCGCCGACGACTCGCTCATCGGCCGCGTCGAGGCCAGCGGCAACGTCGGCCAGAAGCTCGGCTTCATCGCAGGCATGACGCTCATGAACTACGGAGACATCGAGGCCGGCGGCGACACGGGCCGCCAGCCCAAGACCGGCTTCGACCAGCGCGCCTGCGACCTGAAGCTCGACTACTATCCCACCCCCGACTCCAAGCTGACCTTCGGCCACCAGTGCTTCCGCCAGGACGACGCCTGGCGCGCCCACGCCACCATCTTCGCCACCCCGTGGCACGGCACCGTCGCCGGCACCGACCGCGTCCGCGTCTTCGACCAGCGGCGCGAGCTGACCTACGTGCAGTACGAGGTGAAGAACCTCCGCTCCTTCATTGACGCCGCCCGCCTCAGCCTCTCCTGGCAGCGGCAGGAGGAGACGGAGGACCGCGTCCGCAGCAACCTCCAGCGCAACCTCCAAGGCTTCACCTGTGACACTCTCGGCCTCTCCGCCCAGTTCGAGTGCAACTCCCCCATCGACCGCCTCACCTACGGCGGCGAGGTCTACCACGACCTCGTGACCTCCTTCCGCCGCGACTACAAGGCCGACGGCTCGCTGAGCAAGGTCCGCATCCAAGGCCCCGTCGCCGACGACGCGCGATACGACCTTCTGGGCCTCTACATCCAGGACCAGATCCCAGTCACCGAGCATCTCGACGCCACCCTCGGCGTGCGGTGGACCTATGCCCGGGCCGAGGCCGACGACGTGGAGGACCCCACAACGGGCAGGGAGATCACCGTCCGCGATAGCTGGAGCAATCTGAGCGCCAGCGCCCGCCTGCTCTACCACCTCGACGAGCACTGGAACCTCTTCGGCGGCATCTCCCAGGGCTTCCGCGCGCCCAACCTCTCCGACCTCACCCGCTTCGACATCAGCCGCTCGGGCGAGCTGGAGACCCCCAGCCCCAACCTCAAGCCCGAGAAGTACCTCAGTTGCGAGATCGGCGCCAAGGCCAACTACGGCCGCTGGAACGGCCAGATCGCCTTCTTCCACACCCGCATCCGCGACATGATTGACCGCTATCCCACGGGCCGCGTCATCAGCGGCGGCCTCGAGGTGCAGAAGGCCAACATCGGCGACGGCCACATGTGCGGCATCGAGCTCCAGGGCGAGTATCGCCTGACCCGCCAGTGGACCCTCTTCGGCGGCGTCGCCTGTGTGCGGGGCGAGGCCGACACTTATCCCACCTCTGCCATGATTAAGGCGCGGCGCCCAATGTCCAAGGTTCCGCCGCCCACCGCCGTCCTCGGCGCCCGCTGGCAGCACGAGAGCGGCCGCTTCTGGTTGGAGGCCCTCACCCGCATGGCCGCCAAACAGGACCGCCTGTCGCCCAGTGACGAACGCGACACCCAGCGCATCCCGCCCGGCGGCACCCCCGGCTACGCCGTCCTCACCCTCCGCGGCGGAGTCCAGGCCACCAAGAACCTCAAGCTCAACGCCGCCATCGAGAACGTCCTCGACAAGGACTACCGCATCCACGGCTCGGGCCAAAACGAGCCGGGGCGCAACTTCGTGCTGTCAGCTGATTGGACGTTCTGAGCGGCGGGATAGGACCGATAGGACGGATAGGACCCGTAGGACCTATGTAACCAGTTCCCCCTGGGTGTCCTATCCGTCCTATCGGTCCTATCCGTCCTATGGTCCTCCTACTTGACTCCCCCCACCCCACCCCCTATCATTGCTTCCCGTGTCGAGGCGTGTTCACTAAATAGGAGGTGCGCTATGAAGCTCGGCTTCGTCTCCGCCATCGTGCCCGACCTGTCCCTCGAGGAGATCATCGCGCTCGCGGCGGCAGAGGGCTACGACTGCATCGAGGTCTGCTGCCGGCCCAAGGGCAAGGCCGAACGCCGCTACGCCGGCGTCACCCACATTGACGTCACGGCAGGATTCACGAAGTCCGACGCCGCGCGCGTGAACGACCTCTTCGCCGCGGCCGGCGTGAGCATCAGCGGCCTCGGCTACTACCCGAACCCGCTGTCGCCCGATGCGGCCGAGGCCAAGGCCGCCGTCGCCCATATCAGGAAGGTCATCCGCGCTGCCGCCCTCCTCGGCGTCGGGCAGATGAACACCTTCGTCGGCCGCGACTGGACGAAGACCGTTGACGCCAACTGGCCGCGCTTCCTGAAGACCTGGCGGCCGCTCGTCAAGTTCGCCGAGGACCAGGGGGTGCGGATCGGCATCGAGAACTGCCCGATGCTGTTCTCGAACGACGAGTGGCCCGGCGGGAAGAACCTCGCCCACACCCCCGCCATCTGGCGGCGGATGTTCGCCGACATCCCGAGCAAGAGCTTCGGCCTCAACTACGACCCCTCGCACCTCGTCTGGCAGCGGATTGACTACGTGGCGCCCATCCGCGAGTTCGCAGACCGCATCTTCCATGTCCACGCAAAGGACGCCCGCGTGGACTACGATGGCCTCGACGCCCACGGTGTCCTCGCCTTCCCGCCTCAGTACCACACGCCGAAGCTGCCCGCCCTCGGCGACGTGGACTGGGGGAAGTTCTTCTCCGCCCTCACCGACGCCCGCTACGCCGGCCCCGTCTGCGTCGAGGTCGAGGACCGCGCCTACGAGGGCACCCTCGCCCTCCGCAAGGCATCGCTCCGCCAGAGCGCGACATATCTGCGGCGGTTCCTTCCGAAGGAGAAGTGAACCCCGGACGCGTGACCCGTGACGCGTGACCAGAGGGGCCGGCTCCCGCAGGTCTTCTCACGGGTCACGCGTCACGCGTCCGGGCGCACCCCTGGAGTGGCACATGGACTTTGCGTACGCCGACATTGCGAAGATGATTGACCACTCGCTGCTGACGCCGACGCTCACGGATGCGGAGCTGGAGGCTGGCTGCCGGCTGGCCCTGGCCTACGACGTGGCGAGCGTGTGCATCGTGCCCTACTACCTCAGGCGCTGCGCCGAAATCCTGCGCGGCAGCACGGTGAAGGCCAGCACGACCATCGGCTTCCCACACGGCGGCCACACCTCCGCCGTCAAGCTCGCCGAGGCTCGCCAGGCACTCGACGATGGCGGCGAAGAGCTCGACACCGTGGTGAACATCAGCAAGGTCCGCAGCGGCGACTGGGCCTACGTGCGGGCCGACCTCCACCCCATCATCGCTCTCGCCCACGGCCGCGGCCAGAAGGTGAAAGTCATCTTCGAGAACTGCTTCCTCAGCGACGAGCAGAAGATACGGCTGTGCGAGATATGCGGCGACATCGGCGCCGACTGGGTGAAGACCTCCACCGGCTACGGCGGCGGCGGCGCGACGGACGACGATCTGCGCCTCATGCGCAAGCACTCGCCACCCAGCGTCCAGGTGAAGGCCGCGGGTGGCGTCCGCACCCTCGACCGCCTCCTCGAGGTCCGCGCCCTCGGCGTCAGCCGCGTCGGCGCCACCCGCACCGCCGACATCCTGGACGAGGCCCGCCGCCGGCTGGGCATCGGACCGATCAAGGCATAGCGGCGATCGGTCCGATCCGTCGAATCCGTCCGATCGGTCCGATCACTTGACAACGTGCCTACAAGTGCGCATGCTGTGTGTCATTGGCGTGGCAACCCACCCCCTCTTTCAGGAGAGCGGAATGCGTCGGCTGAAATGGCTGTGCGTGGCGGCGTTGGGCATGGCGGCGACGGCCCTGGCGGCGGACAACACGCCGCCCGAGGGCTTCACCGCGCTCTTCAACGGCAAGGACCTCACGGGCTGGAAGGGCCTCGTCGGCAACCCCAAGAGCCGCGCGGCCATGAAGCCCGAGGCCCTCGCCGAGGCCGAGAAGAAGGCCACCGAAGAGGTCCTGAAGAACTGGAAGGCCGAGGACGGCGTCATCGTCTTCAGCGGCAAGGGCGGCCACCTGTGCACGGCGAAGGACTACGCGAACTTCGAGCTGTACCTCGACTGGAAGATCGCCAAGGGCGGGGACAGCGGCATCTACCTCCGCGGCACGCCCCAGGTGCAGATATGGGACAACAAGGAGGGCTCGGGCGCCCTCTGGAACAACAAGAAGGAGGGCAAGAAGCCCCTCGAGGTCGCTGACAAGCCCGTCGGCGAGTGGAACACCTTCTACATCAAAATGGTCGGCGAAAAAGTCACGGTGAAGCTCAACGACAAGCTCGTCGTGGACAACGTCGCCCTCGACAACATCTGGGAGCGCGACAAGCCGATCTACCCCAGCGGCCAGATCGAGCTCCAGAGCCACGGCAGTCCCCTGTGGTTCAAGAACCTCTACATCAAGGAGCTGCCGGCCGAGGAGAAGAAGTGAATCGTGACGCGTGAGAAGAGATGCGTCCCAGGTCCCGCATGCCGCGGGTGCTGCCGGCTGGGCTAGGCACCGCAGCTTCAGCTGCCACTCCCGGAGCCGTTTGCCGGCAGTCTGAGGATGTAGCAAGGAGGCGTTGGAATGGCGAAGCGGGGGTTTTTCTTTGACCTGACGGATCAGATGGAGAACAATGCCAATGTGCACCGCGAGGTGGTGGCACGCATCGAGGAGCTCACGAAGCGCAACCTTGTATGCTATCTTGCGAATCCCGGTCACCCGGGAGGGGCCATGCAGGACCATGACCCGGACCTGCTTGAGAACGTTTTGCGCAGCATGGATCTGGCCTTGTATGAGAGGAGGCTCGACCTGCTTATAAACAGTCCGGGCGGCTTTCCTTACGCAGCCCAGAAGATGGTGAAGGTATGCCGGGCGTTCTCAAGCGAATTCCGCACAATCGTTGTGAGCAGGGCAATGAGCGCTGCGACCTTGCTTTGCCTGGGGTCCGACGAGCTGCTCATGGCGGAGACCGCGAGCCTGGGTCCCATAGATCCCCAGATGGTGACAGGGTCTCCACCTCAACAGCGACTCGTCCCGGCTAGCGTCATCATCGAGTCGTTCCGTCAGATGCTTGGCGCTGCGCAGCAAGCAATAGCCGCCAAACAACCCCCTGACCCGTTCTTCCACGTTCTGGACACACTCGATGTTACAGGCGTGTTCGAGAGCATGAAGGCCATCGATTCCACGAAGATCATCGCCAAGGATCTCCTGCGCGAGGGTCTTCTTCGGAAAAGCCTGGCGACAGTGGAGAAGGTTGTCAATGAGCTGGTGGCAGAAGGCGCAAAGGAACTCCACAGCAAGCACCTGTACCCCGCTATCCTCAATGCCTCGATTGGGTTACCGGTGACAGAGCTCCGCTCAGGTGATGACCTCGATATGCTGCTCCACGAGCTTTTTGTGAGGATGGAAAGGTATGCGGCTCAGAAAGCACTGGCAAAGTATGTTCTGACCCGTCAAGGAGGGATTGACGTGAACGTCCAGGTACAGGCAGTTCGGCGGGCGCCGTGACAATCAGACGGAGGAGATCTGATACTGAAAGTTGGGAGGTGCGATCCGGCATATCCGCCTAGTGCCCATTCGTTTCCTCGTTTCCTCGTAACGTCGCAGGTCCTCGCTTGCTGCAGCGGCCTGCCGAATTGCCTTCGTGGCCTCCTGTGCCGCTGGAACCAACCGCGGATCCGCAACCGGGATCGAGAGGAATCGGTCTATCGCTGCCTTCGCATCGCTGAGGTCCATGTGCAACGCTCCTGGAGATCAAACTCAGTTCGCCGCAGACATGGGTCTACGGTCTTGTCAGCGCTATCAATCATCCTACGCCATCGGAATGCCCCCGTCAAGAGGCAATTCGCTGGCCTCAGGCCCTTGGGATGCCCCGCGGACCCTATACAACAGCTTGGGGCGCCGCTCTCAGCATGCCGCATCAGGTGCGTTGCCGGGGCCTGGCGTTCCATACGAAGGCACTACTCCGCGTCATCCACAAACGTCTTCCCTTGCTCCATACCATGCCTCACGAGCGTCGCCGTGTCATCGGGCCTCACACGGGTACTCCTTCGAGCGCAACGGCTTGGGCCAGGAGGGAGTTGCGTTCCGGCCCATTCTCCCACTCCTCACGAGAGAAGACAACTGGCACGATCACCATGCCCTCCCTGTACCCGGCCTCCCACGCGCAGTCGCCCACGTAGTCACGTGTTGCTTCGTCCGCGGCCCCCTCGACCACCACAAGCACATCCATGTCGGAGTCCGGATCGGCATCTCCCCTAGCTCTGGACCCGAAGAGGACCAACCGATGCAGGGCCACGCGCCTGAGCAGAAGGCGCTTAAATCTGCCCAAGATCCGCTTCTCGATCGCATTCATCCACTGCTCTCCGTCCGTCCACCCTCAGTGTAGTCCGAGACGACACGGGGATCAAGCGCTCAATGGGTGTCTGAAATCGGCAATCGGAAATCGCAAATCGGCAATCTACAGGTTGGCCTTGAGCCACTGACAGCACTTGGCGTAGCCCACGCCGCCGGCGGCCTCGGGGCCTTCGTACTCGGCACACCAGATGCCATCGTAGCCGGCCTTCCGCAGGCAGGCGATGGCGTGCTTGAGGTTGATCTCGCCCTCGCCGAGCGCTGCTCCCTTGTAGTTGGCGAGCGAGCCCGTGCCGTCCTTCATATGGGTGTGGAAGACGTAGGGGGCAATCAACTCGTAGTACCGGTCAATCGTCGCCAGGTCGTGGCCGGCCCAGCGGTAGTTCATCGTGTCGAGGTTGGACCCCACGTTCTTCGAGCCGACGGCCTGGAAGATGCGCACCTGGAGGTCTGCGTCGTTGGTCACGTGACCGTGGTTGTCCACGGCGAGCTTGATGCCGGCCGGCTCGATGAAGGGCACGCAGCGGCGGAGGCAGCCCGAGATGGCCTCGGCGTACTTCTCGGGCGGCACGGCGTCCTTCTTCCAGCCCCCCTCGGTGCGGATGACGTCGGTGCCCACGATGGGCGCGAGGTCGAGGCAGATGCGCTTCATCCGCTCGATCTGGGGCTTGATCGCCGTCTCATCGAGGAGCACGAAATCGTTCCCCGCCGACAGGCAGCCCGCCTTGATGCCCCTGTCATCCATCTGCTTGTGGACTTCCTTCGCCCTCGCCACGGGGTCGGCCGTATCCTTGTCCCACACATCGCCGATAGCCACCTCGATGTACTCGAACCCCGTCCTCGCGCAATAGTCGAGGAACTGAATCCAGTCGAACCCCGGGAAGTTGTAATGAATGACCCCGATCTTCGGCTTCGCCATTGCCGCGCTCCTTCTTCCGGCCTCCCACAGCCCAGTTCCTCACCGACCCGTGACGCGCGATTATAGGGAGAGCTCGGGCCTGAGGCAAGCGCCGCTTGTGGCGCGCCGTGACCCTCGATGGAGCACCGCTGGAAGTGCGCCGCACCTGGCAGGAAGTCCGCTGGATGTTCAGGTGGCCCGGTAGGCAGTCACAGGCTCATTGGTTCCGCTGACCACCATGACCCCCTCCCACACCTTCTTGGTGTTGGGGGGTTGCTGGCCGCCGTGCTTCACGAGCGTGATGGTTTTCGGACGCTGTCCGGGAGGCAGCTCCTTGAACTTGGCGATGTTCGTCACCCGGCCTTCGTGCCAGGTGACGGAGCTGCCGAGGAATTCCGATGCGCCGGCTTCCTCAGTGCTTATCTGGAGATTGATCTGTTCCAGATCCCACTTGCCTTCGATCTCCACCAGGTACTCAGCCATCGCGGCACTCCTCTCACTACTCAGGGATTGTGATCCCTGCGTCCCGGAACGCCTTCTCGACTCTCTGGATCTCCTCTGGAAGACGAGCTTCCCTGACGTCGCCCTGGAGCAGCGTCAGGGCCTGCTGGAAGACACCAGGGGGGTCTTGCTTGGGGTGTAGGATTCGCAGAGCGGTCCGGACCTTCTCCAGGTCGCCTGGATCCTTGAGCGCCTTGATGGCATCCGTGAGCCGTTCCTTGCCGCGCTGCATCTCCTTCGTGGCCTTCGGCAAGAGGACGATCTTCCTGATTTCCTCGTCGTGCTTTGCCTGTTTGGCGCCGGCGTCCACCTGGATCGCCTGCAGAGCGCCCAGCAGTGAGCCGGCAAACTCGTACCTGTCCAGGTCTGACACGGCTTTTGCGAAGCTGTAGATCTCCACCTCTTCGTTCGTGCCCAGGAGGATATCGCCGAGCACTTTCGTCCTCTCGGCGTTCATCGCTGTGACAAGAGCAGAAATGGTCTTCTCAAAGAAGGGCTCTTCCGGATTCCTTGTGGGTAGCTACAATATGTAGTGGTCAGAGGAACCCTTTTACCTCCCTCAGCATAGGCATGGGAGATGCTCTGAACCAGAGCGGGCAACG
>Ga0194125_10004630_pt1 | contig 21349 bp, 9 predicted proteins | sample TA2KigC250mmetaG_FD_148626 | JGI IMG/M metagenome (GOLD analysis project Ga0194125, IMG submission 148626) | Freshwater microbial communities from Lake Tanganyika, Tanzania - TA2015034 Kigoma Deep Cast 250m | ecosystem: Environmental > Aquatic > Freshwater > Lake | place: Tanzania: Lake...
GCACATCCACGGCCCCCAGTAGAGCATGCCGTTCGCGATCACCACGCCATCCTGGCAGGGCGGGCGCATCGGGGCAATGTGCTGCGCCGTGTTGTCTGCCGTGTTGATCCACATCGTCCCCTCCGCCGCGCGGTAGAAGATGCTGTCCACACTCCCCGTCGCGCGGGTGCACGAGCGGCGGTTGGGCATTGGGGCCACGGCCTGCCAGGTGCCGTAGGTGAACTTCGCGCCGCCCGGCCCGATGCCATAGAAGCCGTCGGAGCGCAGCACCAGGTGGAGGTTGCCGTCGCGTCGCTGCCACACGAGCTTGCCGTCGCTGGCCGAGGCAACGACCAGGTTCGGGCGTTGTGAGCCGGCGAAGTAGACGTATCGCTCGTCGCACTTGAGGTACGAGCTTGTCGAGTAGCCCTGCCCCGGATTCTGGGCGGGGCCGGTCGGCCCGATCGCGGCCAAGAGGTCCGCGTCGGAGTTCTTCCACAGCACCTTGCCCGAAGCAGCGTCGAGGCACGCGAGGAACCGGCCCGGACAGTGGTAGTAGATTCGGGAGTTCTTCATTGCCACGCCGCGGCCGTCCACGTAGTCCGGCTCGCTGTGGTCCCAGAGGGCCTTCTTGCTCTGCGGGTCAAAGGCGACGAAGGTGCGGCCGAAAGCGAAACTCGTCTTGGGGTCCGTGTAGTCGTGCCCCTCCCACATGCTCCAGGGCCAGTGCCCCAGGCCGGCGGATTGCGAGGGAACGGTCTTCGGCTGGACCTCGCCGCCGCCGACAAGCGCATAGAGGACGGGTCGGCCGTCCGAGCGGCCCTCCAGCGACATCCATTTCCACACCTTGCCGTCGCCGAGCCCGCCGGGCACCACGATCTGGCCCTTCAACTCGCCGGTGCGTGCGTCGAGGAGCTTGCACGACTCGTCGTCGCCCAAGTAGAGAAGCTCCGGCGTGGCGATCATCGTGTTGCGGTGGATGCAGAAGCCCTCGCGGAGCGGCCGCCGCCAGAGGATCGCCCCGTTGTAACCGTTGATGCCCATCAGCGTGTTCAGCACGGCGTTCTGGTTCGCGCGGTGGGCGATGTGGCCGAACGCCTTGAACACCCGCCCGCCCGCCGCCACAGTGACCTCGGGCATGGGGCTGAACACCGGCTCGGCGAGGAACTGCGTGAGGTAGGGTGCCCGAGCGACCTGGTCCGACGATTGCGGATTGTTGTCCGGCCCGTGGAACGGCTGGCTCCAACCGTCAATGCCTGGCGGGAACGGCTTCACGATCTCCTCGTCGCCGACGAGGGCCTTGCCCTCAGGGTGCAACACCCTCAGCAGCTCGGCCCGCGGCACTTTGCTTTGAGCGGGGGGTGCGACCCAGACCGCTCCCGCGAGGTTGTCGGCCAGATGGATTCGCTCCCAGGCGCCGCGGTCGGCGAAGATCCGCTTCCCCGGCAACCCCGCCTTCTCCGCCGCCCGCCGTACGGCAAGCTCCTCGGCCGCGTCGGCCGACTGGAAGTACACCGTCAGTTCGCTCCCCGCTGCCATGTCCACCACCAAACCTGGCTCGTCCGCTTTCGACAGGCCCAGGACCGCACAGATCCCCCGCTGGAGGCCCGTCCGCCGGAGGATCTCCCTTGCCTCGGTCCCCGCCCAAGCAGACGACATGGCCGACAGGATGGCTGCCAACCCCGCGATCCAGGAGCGAACGCCTGCTGGCATGACAGTGCCTCCTTTCGCAAGCACAAGCACCAACGTCGTCGGAACGATTCCCGCGCTACGACAATAGCCTTAGCGCGCGAGCCTGTCAAGCACGGCTGAAGCTGCTTCTTCCTAACGCTCGGCGACTGTCCTCCGGTTCTCCCCTCAACTGCCTTTGAGCATCACCACCTCATCGATCGTCCGCTGAGCCGGCGTCAGATTCACGGATGTCGCAGAGCTCGGACAATCCGTCAAGCTCGCTTGTCTCCCCTTCGGGGTGGCCGGTCTTGCCCTACGGGACGCGGTCGGCCTCCCGGTGGGCGAGCACGCTCGCGACTCCATCTCTGGAGCGGCGAGCCATGGCTAGTCTCTCATTCTGCTCGCGCAGCCCGTCGCTGTCCCACACGGGGCGCAAGAACTCACCATTGGAAGTACCGGTAGGGGTCGTCGAACTCTTCGGGCCTGTCGAGGTAGAACCCCGCCAGCCAGCGATTCTCTTCCACAGCCCCCGTGAGCGGGCTTGAGAACCGCTGGAGGATCGGCGTGGGCTCGTCCGCACCCATGTTGCCCAGCACGCGCGTCACCAGGCAGCTTGCCCGCCGGAACGTCCGCTTCCGGTTGAAGCACTTCTGGTAGTCGAACTCCCACGGAACCAGTTGGCAGAAGACCACGTTGGCATCGGGGGCAAACGCGAGCGCTCCATCGCCAACCACCGTGGCTCCGCCCGACACGAGCGGGAGCTCTCTGGGGTCGCGGTTCATGACGTCCGCCGGCCCGACCCCGGCAAGGAGCGATGCCCTTCTGGGAGGATCGAAGACCGCGCAGATGTACTCGCGCTGCTGCGTCGTGACCGCAAATGGCAGGAAGGAGTTGGCTTCCTCCTGGCTCAGCCCAATGGCCAGGACGTGTCCGCCCGCCTTGACCCACTTGCGCACGGCGTCGGCGTTTGCCGCGAGGGTCTGGCCCCCACCCGGCCCCACGACCAGAATCTGCTCGGCCCCCAGCGCTCCGCCCTGGTAGGCCGCCACCGCCAGTCCCATCCGCTCCAGGTGCTTCCGCCCCGCCTCCTGGCCGACGTACAGCACCTTGCGGACCGCTGGTGGCGAGTAGGCGGAGACGTAGCTGAGCATATTGGCGACCAGTCGAATGGCCGCGGGGTCCTCTTCCGTGCGTCCGGTCACATCCATCTGGCAGAGGAGCACGACGCCCTTGCCCTCGCGGCATTCCATGAGGGGGGCGTATTGGAGGCTGAATCCGCCGTCCACGATGGGCAGGAAGTTGCCGCGCGCGGGCTTCTCAATCAGCACGGAGGCCACGTTGCCCCAGTTGCCCGCCCGATAGGCCCGCGGGAGCTCGATGCCGCACCACTTGATGATCGGGCCGTAGCGCGGCTTGATGGTGTAGCCGGTCAGCCGCGGCGGCAGAATGGTCGCCTGGCCGCTCCAGTCGCGCAGATGCTCAGCCCCGAGTCCTGAGAGCAAGGGATGGTCGGGCACGCGCGGGAAGACCTGCCTCAGGCCGTACTCCTGCACGCGGAAGCCGAAGCGCTTCTCGAGAACGTCGGCCGTCTGCTCGAAGAGGATGACCTTCAGGCCGTCGCGGACCCGCGATATGTCAGGGGCCGGGCCGTCCACGGCCAGAGCAGCCTTGCCTACGATGAACACGTCGTAGCCTGCGAGGTCGGCCCGCGCGGCGACCGAGTCATATCGAACCCCCATCTGGGAGAGCAGCTTGCCTGTTTCGCCCTTGGGGTCAAAGAGCGCGGTCTTGGTTTGTAGTGCGGGCTTTAGCCCGTCCTCTGGCGATGTACGGCCTGAAGGCCGCACTACGAACGGGGGCAGGACGTGGATGGCGAAGGCATCCTCCTGGGTTTCGCCCGTGCTGAACTTGGCGGTCAGCTTGAGGTCATATCTGCCCGCCTTGAGGTCCGTCGGCAGCGCGAAGCTCAGGGGAACGCGCTCCTGCTGCCCAGTCTGGATGGTGACGTCCTTGCTGCCAACCAGAGGCTTCGGCAAGGACAGCGACCAAGAGGCGTGGCATTCGATGGGCGTCCGCGAATCGTTGATCAGGATGGCTTGCTTCTGGACCGTCTGCCCGGGCAGGTAGTTGTGCTCCTTGGTGGTGAAGCGTGCCGGCTTGCCGCCGATGTAGGCCAGGAGGGGCATGTTGTTGCGGATCAGTGCCTCCGCCGCCTTGGTGGGCACCCAGTCGTTGCGCTCCAGGGTGGTGTCAAACGTCTGATGGCTTGTGGCGGGCATGCAATCGGGGCTGAGGCCCGGCCTCTGGAGGTTGTCCCAATCAACCTGGAGGTCCCGCCTCTGTGGCCTCACGCCGTCGCGCAGTTCCCAGAAGACCGAGGGGCCCCATGCGTTCCGCGCCGAGATGCCCCACGTGCGGAAGGCGCGCCAGTTATCCGTGATGTACATCGCCCAGACCTCGTCCTTGTCCTTGTGGCCCCAGGAGTAGTAGCTTGAGGGACTGAAGGGGTAGTGCCACTTGTTCCATTCGCGTCCCTCGCGCCACTGCCTGGTCTCCCAGCGCAGGTTGGTCTTGTCGCGGTCGCTGAGCTGGAACGCCCTGTCGCCCAGGAACTGGGAGTTCCACTCGCCTTCGCAGAACTCCCAGGGCAGCCGGGCGCTGCCCCACGAGCGGACGCCCTTGTACCAGCCCCGGTACATGGTCCAGTTGATGCCCCAGGGCACTCCGTATTCGCAGAACATCAGCGGCTTCACTCCTTCGGTGGCCCAGTGCTCGAACCAGTCGGAGCGCTCCTGGATGGGGACGAAGTCCAGGTAGAGGTTGAGTGTGTGCATGCGGCCCAGGGTGCCGGAGGAGTGGTGGTAGACGATCCGTGTGGGATCGAGGCGCTCGACGATGGCCTGAGCCTTCAGGCCCGTCAGGGCGCCCCGATCGGTGCGCGGGCCGACCTTCCCCTCCGCGTTGTGCCGGCCGTCGGTCAGCTCGGGGTCGAAGTCCCCGTGGTAGCTCAGCGCGTTGTGGTTCATGGAGTACATCACGACCGAAGGATGGCTGCCGGCGACGCGGACGTAGAACGCTGCGTGGCGAGCGTAGCCGTTCGCCGCCTCCGCGTCGGGCTTGTCCCATTGGTAGTGCTGGCAATGGGGCTGTGAGAGCGCCACCAGCATCCCCACGTCGTCGGCCGCCCTCAGGAACTCGCTGAAGCTCAGGTGCGAGCCGGGCGCGCAGCCGTAGTTGTGGGTGTAGACCGTGTTCACCCCGACCGCCTTGTTGCGGAGCAGCGTCTCGCGGGCCGCGTCGTAGGTGGCCCAGGCCGCCCCAAGTTGGGCGTTGTCGAACGGGATGACGAAGGAGTGGAAGCGGGTGCCGTTCAGATAGAAGTCGCGTCCCTCAATCCAGAACTCGCGGAACCCGAACCGCGCCGGCCAGAAGGCATCCAGCACCGGGCCGTCGGCAGCGGCCAGGGAGACCTCCGCGTCATACATGTTCTGCGGCGTGTGCGTGTCCCACAGCTTGTCGGGCTTCCACGCGCTGGTGAACGCGAGCCGGCCCTCCTTGAGGTCGGCGGCGCTGAATGGGTCGCTCGCGAACTCCTTGACCTTGCCTGCCTTGTCCTTCACTTGGGCGCGCAAACGGTAGGACCTGCCTGGATCGAGCCCATCCAAGGCGACGTCGAACGTGATCGCCCACTTGCGCACGGACGTGTTCACCTTCACGTCACCGACGCGCGCCTCTTTGGGCGTGCCCACCAGGAACACGTCGCCGCACAGCCCCTTGCGTTCGACCACCCCCTCGACGGTTTTCGGCGTGCCGGTGTCCGTGAATGCCTGCATCACGGCGGACAGGGGCGCCGCCTTGACGCACAGCGACAAGACCTGCCGCTGCCCAGGCCGGCAGGCCACCGTGATGTCAACCTCGCCCGCGGGGAAGTACATGTCCCCCGCCTTCTTGCCGTCGAGGTACACGGCGGCATAGGAGTTGAGATACTCGGCGCATACGGCGATGCGTCGCCCCTGCCAGGCCTCGGGAATAGTCACCTCGCGCTGATACCAGGCCACCTGCACGGTGGCCGGTGCCCTGTCCTTCCAGGCCGGATGCGGATAGAGCGTCTGGCAATCGCTCGGCCAGGGCGCTGGAACCTTGTAGTATCCCCAGTCGCCACGCGGGACCGTCTGGCCCACCTCATCCGCCGGCTGCCAGCGCCACAGCCCAGTGATCGAGACCCGCTCGCGCGTGGCTGTTCCTTCACGGTAGGCTCTGGCCGTATCCCACACCGCCCGGACCCCGGCTGGAAGCGGAGCGTCCGCCGGGTCCACCGGTGGCCGTGGCTTCTGCGCCGGCGCGCCCTCTATCTTCTCCGACCCGGGCAACGGCTGGTACTCGCGGGCGACCGACGAGACGCGCACCTCATCGAGCAACCCGTTGAGATTGGGCGCGGGCGACTGCCAGGTGTGTCCTCCCAGCCGCAGCATGCTCTGCCCGCCTCCGAGCACCCCGTCGGTGATGCCCTCCGGGGTCTGCGCCAGGTCCAGCCGTCCGTTCACGTAGATGCCCACTTTCTTCTTCGCCTGGTCCCACGTGATCGCCAGGTGTGTCCAGCGGTCCACGGGCACGGCCCTGCTCCCTTTCGTGTGTCTCCATGCCCCGTCAATCCAGAATGAGGCGACCACTGAGGTGGAGAGGCGTATCATGTACTGGCTGTCGCGGCAGACCGCGTCGCCGGCAACCCGGCCACGGAGCTTCACCCAGCACTCCACGGTGAGCGCCTTCAGGCCCTCCATCTTGGCCAGGTCCGTCACATCGGCCCAGCCCTTCTCTCCGTCACAGTTCAGCGCCCCACCGAACTTCCCTTCCGCGGGCATCGGCTCCTTGATCTTGCCGGACTTGCCGCCCGCGACGGAGTCCTTCACCTCCCCGCCGGCCACGTCGTCGAGGTGAAAGAGGCAGATCGTCTCCTTGTCCGCCTCGAACGGCTTGCTCAGGTCAACCGCCGCCCTCGCTTCTGGGACCCACGCCGCTCCGAGAAGCGCGAGCCCACAAGCCGCCCAGACGCCGGCTGCCTTGGTTCGCACGGTATCATCTCCTCTTCGGCGTTCACGGCTGGACCTCGATAGCGAACTTCTGGGTCGCGGCGCCGATCCGTTTCGTCGTGGTGGAGAGCACCTTCTCCCTGCCCCAGACGAGCGCCTTCTCGTCGAGTTGCCGCACCTGGCGGTCAATGGTGGCCGTGACCGCCACCTCGGCCTTGCCTGCGGCGTCGGGGGTGCCGGAGAGGACGCCCGTGGCCTCGTCCATCTTGAGCCACGCCGGCCCCTGCGCGAGAGCGAACCGCGGCTTCTCGATGTCGAAGTAGCCGCTCACCTGGTTCTCGCCCTGCATCCGCGAGGTGAGATCGCCCAACGAGCGGTTGGCACCCACCTTGTAGCTGTACGGCTCGCCCACCTTCGCCGTCAGCACGGGTCTGGTGTAGATGACGGGCCGCGGCCCGACGGCATAGTCGGAAGGCCCGCTGCGCTTGCCCCCTTCGTCCACGGCAACCACGCGGTAGTAGGTCTTGTTGCCGGCGGGACCGACGTCGGGACCCATCGCCACGAGCTGGGTGTCGGCGGTTTCGGCGATGAAGTTCGGAGGCGCCCATGGGTTCCATTCCTTCATGTCCGTCTTGGCGGAGACCCCCAGGCTGAGCTGGCGGGGCTTGTCCATCACGGTGAAGCCCTTCTCGTCGCTACCGTAGACGCGGTACTTGGCGGGCTTGCGGCCAACTGGGTTCGCCTTCCACGTCAAGGTGCCAACGCCCTTTGCCTCGTCCCAATCGAGCTTCACGTCGAGCGGGTACGCCGCTCCCCGGGCCGTGAAGCTGAAGGTCTTGCTCCACGGGCCCCATAGCCCCTTGGCGTCCATCGCCCGCACGTGCCAGTAGTACTTCGTGTCGGGGGTCAGCAGCCCCGGCTCGCTCAGCGTGTACTGCGGCTTGACGTCCGAGAACTCCCATCCGTGTTGCTTCCATGTCCTCTTGGCATCCAGCGTCCGCGAGCTGAGCTTGTAGAAGCTCATCGAGAGGGGGAAGCGCACGTCTGCGCGCCTGGACAGCTCGAACTGGTAGTCGCTCATCGCGTCGCCGTCGGGGTCCGCGGGGACCGTCCACTTGAACACGATGTCCGTGCCATCCGATTCGCCGCCGTCCGGGGGGTGGACCGCCTCGGGTGCGGCGGGGGGCCGGGTGGCGGAGCGCTCCACCCACCCGTGGGTGATGCGGACCTCGCGCGGGCCTTTCGTCTCGTCGCTGTAGGTGAAGCTGTTCTCGCCCACCGCCATCTCAGGCATTGCCATCGGTGCCATCTGCACGTCGTTGATGATCGCCAGCTTTTTCAGCGACGCCTTGCCATCCAGTTCGCACTTCACCTGGTACTTGTAGCACGGCTGCCCTGTGACGGGGAAGAACCTGTCCAGGCTGCCCACCGGCACCTGCTGCCAGGGTTTCCCGTCCCGGCAGATGGAGAAGCGCGCGCCGTCGCCCTCGGCCTCGATTCGCCCGCCCACAAACGGATACGGGCTTCTCATCGCCCAGACGATCGAGCCGGCCTTCCCTTCCTCGGCCGTCAGGCCGCCCGGACCCGACTGGATGTTCTCAGCCGTCGTCGCTCCCTGCCGCCAGGCCTCCTTCGTCAGGTCGGGGCGGTACTCCCAGAGGCCGTTGTAGATCGTGTTCGGATAGGTGGGCATCGTGTAGAGCGCGCCCTGGTGCTTCAGGGGCTTCCACTGCCCCCACCGCCACACGAGCGCCTCGCCGGGGCGCAGCACCATGTTCATCGTGGTGTCCCCCCTCCCCGAGCGGTCGCCTGTGATCTCGCTCTCGGTGAAGTAGAGCGGCGCGGTGCCCTGGCCGTCCCACTGCGTGTCCACGAGCAGTATTCCATTGGAGTGGGTGCGCTTGACGAGGTCGTGGTCTCGGGCAATCTGCACGTCGTTGGCCACGGTCTCGTTGTCCCGCAGGAGATAGACGGAGTGGAGGTCGCCGTCAAGGAAATGCCACGCGCCGTCGTAGAAGACCTGGGAGATGCAATGCCCGAGAGCCCGGGCGGGCGCCACCTTGAATCCCGCCTGCTTCCACAGGGTCGCGAGGCAGATGGAATCGTTGCCGCAGGTGTTGAAGCCGTAGACGTTGAGGACTCTCACCACGTCGCACAACTCGTTGTTCTCGCCCGACGAGTGGTGGCGATGGCGAATCTGCTGGAACCATATCGCAAACGCCTTCTCCGCGTCGGTCATGTCGGGGGTGATGGCCGACCGCACGATCTCCGCGACGTTCCGGAAGTTGTTGCGCCCGTTCGACAGCCACGGGTTCACCACATCCGTCTCGCCCACGTTCTCCATCCGCACCGAGCGGTTCGACTCCCAGGTCTGGAAGAACGCCCCCTCTGAGTTCATCCCGACCCCCATCGGCGTGCGGCAGTTGCGCCCATCCATCGTCCCGCCCTGAACCACTTGGTACTTCTGCGTTCCCTCGGTGATCTTCTGAACGTGCGACTTCGGCTCGTCCGTCGGGTCCGTGGCCATCCCCCAGGGGAAGACGAACTTCGATGGCCCCACCTCCTGTGTCCGCGTCGGCCCTGGTGCCGGTGCGGCCCCCAGCTTCTCCGACCCTGGCAACGGCTGGTAGTCCCGAACCACCGACGAAACGCGCACCTCATCGAGCAACCCGTTGAGATTCGGGGCGGGCGACTGCCAGGTGTGTCCTCCCAGCCGCAGCATGCGCAGTCCGCCGCCGAGCACCCCGTCGGTGATGCCCTCCGGGGTCTGCGCCAGGTCCAGCCGTCCGTCCACGTAGATGCCCACTCTCTTCTTCGCCTGGTCCCAGGTGATCGCCAAGTGCGTCCACCGGTCCGTGGGCACGGCGATGCTCCCTTTCACGTGCCGCCAGGCCCCGTCAATCCAGAATGAGGCAGTCACCGACGTGGAGAGGCGTATCATGTACTGGTTGTCGCGGCAGACCGCGTCGCCGGCAACCCGGCCCCGAAGCTTCACCCAGCACTCCACCGTGAGCGCCTTCAGGCCCTCCATCTTCGCCAGGTCGGTCACGTCGGCCCAGCCCTTCTCCCCGTCGCAGTTCAGCGCCCCGCCGAACTTCCCCTCCGCGGCCGTTGGCTCCTTGATCTTCGCGGGCCTGCCGCCCGCGACGGAGTCCTTCACCTCGCCGCTTGCCACGTCGTCGAGGTGGAAGAGGCAGATCGTCTCCTTGTCCGCCTCGAACGGCTTGCTCAGGTCCACCCCCGCGGCCCGCGCCACCCCCAGGACCGCCAGCCCACAGAAAGCCCAAGCCATCGCCAGCTTCGTCTGCATGGGATCATCTCCTCAAGCCACCGTTTGCCCCTTCGACTTCGCTCAGGGCAGGCCCCGGCACGGACTCCGCGTGCGAGTATACTACGGTCGCCGCCCCCGTCAAGAGGGAAACGTAACCAAGGAGGGCGAGGGAGTTGATCATGTCATCTGAACAGCCAGGCCGCGGACGATCCAGTCCCCCGCCTCCTTCCACATGACGTCGGTGACACTGTGTCCCGCTTCAGGGAAGGGCACAAAGCGCAGCAAGGCTCGGTCGCTCCCATACAAGGGTTCGAGGGCGGCCACGAAGCGGCGCACCGACTCGATGTCAATGAACTCATCTCGCCCGCCGTTAAGCAGGAGGACCGCCTTCGGCGGGATGCGGCCCAGGCGCGCCATCGGGTCGAGCGAGGCGACCAACTCGTGGAGGCGGGGCCCGTAGGTCGCCCGCCGCGCGTCCTGTTCGGCACCGGGCGGGAGTTTCGTGACGTCCCACCAGAAGTCCACGGAGCCGATGATGCTCGCCACAACGCCCACCCGCGGCTCGCGCCAGGCGAGGACCATCGAGGCGGCGCCGCCCATCGAGACCCCGCTCGCGGCGACACGGGACGCGTCAATGTCGGGCCGCTGGGCGAGCGCATCCAGGAGCACCGGCACGTCCTTCACCGTGCGGGCAATGGAGGTCTGGTGGACCCAGATGGCATACTCCTCGCCCAGGAATGCGATCCGGTCGCCGTGGAAGACGCCGGCGATGGAGCGCTCGCCGTGGAGATGGGCGTCGAGGGCGACGGCGAAGACGCCCCGCGCGGCCAACTCGCGGCACCAGCCCTCCATGCCTTCCTTGCCGCCGCGGAAGCCGTGGATGACGATGGCGACGGGAAACGGGCCGCCAGCGGCCGGATGCACGGCGATGGCGGGCACCGCCTCGTCGGGATCGAAGCCGGGGAGGCGGAGCCGCTCGCGGACGAGGCCGCCGGGAAGCTCCGTGCGCTCGATGGTCACCGCGGCTGCCGAATTCATCTGCATGCCATCTCCTCGGTTCATGGAGCAGCGGCCGGGAAGCGACCGAAGCAATCGTCCTTGTGGGGCTTGCCGGCGCCGACGGCGCCGATGTCGGCCCCTTCGCCGTCGGCAGGGTCGCCCGCGTCAATCAGGGGGCTGCCCTCGGCCGGGGCATACGCCTTACGGAACAGGGTAAGCATCTGCGAGACCGTGAGCTTGCCGGCCTTGATGTCCTCGTCCCGGAAGGGGAAGGCCGTGGGCAGCGGGCCGGCGAATTGCGGGTCCACTTGTTGGTCCGCCTCCCCGCCTCTCGGAATGTCGTTCAGGGCAAAGCCGGCGTCCTTGCGGAGGGTCTTGCCCAGTTGCCTGAACGTGCAGTGGGTTGCCTTGACGTGGCCAGTCCAGTTTCCCTTGGTTTTGGCCTGGTGCCCGTTGCCGACCAGCGTACAGGGCTCCCCGGCAGTTCCATTGATCTCCAGAACGTCGTTACCCAAGAGCACCAGGTCGCCATCGAGAGAGAGCGTCTCCCCCGCAGCGACTGTTCGTGTTGTGGCTCCGCCGCGCACTGGCGAGGCCATTGGCCCCGCCCAAGCCCAAACCGTCATGGCCCAGACCAGAATCCGTCCCATGGTCTCACATCTCCTTCTCGCGCGCACGCCACGTCAGGCTGTCAATGGTTCCGCCCTCCGGTGTGATGGCCCGCAGGGAGCAGGTGTCCCCGGTGACCTCCAGAAGGCAGTAGTGCAGATCGGCAGCGAAGACCTTGGAGTATGGGTTGTTGTTCTCCTTCTCGTTCCGCCTGCCCGCGGGCGCCCCCGCTCGGCCCGAGATGATGTGGGTGAGCCCACCTGGCAGGTCGGAGCGCTCGTAGAAGTGCTCGTGGGACGCGAAGATGGCCGTGGCCCGCATTTCGCCCAGCAGCGGCAGCACCGCCTGGCGCGCGAAGCGGGAGCCAGAGTGCTCGGGGAGACGTGTCCTGGGGTCAATCGTCGTGCTCTTGCCGCTCGACCAGGCGGGGTAGTGGGTGAAGAAGAAGATGAACTTGGCCGTCGAGGCGTCCACATTCCGCTTGAACCACGCGGGGAAATCCGCGTCACGCGCCCGCGACCAGGCCGTGTCGTAGGCGATGAGCAGGACAGGCCCGATCTGCTGCACCCAGTTCTTTGCACTTCCATCGCCGCCGGGGGTGTAGAAGAGCAGGGGGTAGACGGGGGCGTTCTCCTCGTGGTTGCCCATCACGGGGTAGACGGGGACGGTTGCGAGAAGCTCGGCGGCCGGGGCGTGAAACTCGTCGGTCCAGAGCCAGTCGTAGCGTCCGCAGGCGGTCATGTCGCCGTTGAAGACCACGAGATCGGGGTCCGCCTTGAGCGCGGCGGCGGCCACGGCGGCCCAGTCGCGCGGCCGGCTGCGGCAGTCGCCCATGAACACCATGCGCAATGGCCGCCCCTGCGCGGGAGCGAGCTTCACCGGCCAGGGCTTCCCCTCCAAACGATAGGGCGGCTGGTCCACAGAAAGCCTGTAGGTCCACTTGGCCTGCGGGTCGAGGCCCTCCACGCGGAAGCGGTGGAACAGGCCCGGCTCCGACGTCTGCCGTCTGCCGTCTGCCCTCTGCCGTCTGCCGTCTGTCCTCACCAGCTCGACGGCCAGCGTGACGACGACAGGCAGGTTCGTGCAGCAGGTGACGCTGAAGGAGGTTTCGGTGACTGCGCCGAGGATCGGCCCCGTGTGCATCCTGAGGTCGGACGGCTGAAGCCCAGCCAGGCTCACCTCCAGCGCGACGGTTGCAGGGTCGGGGAGCGGGTCGTCGGCCTTCTTCGGGCGATTGTCGAAGTTGATCCGCGCGGTTAGCTCGTTCTTGCCCTTGCGGAACGCCGCGGGCGGGATGGCGGGAACGGTCCTGTAGACCATCCCCTTCAGCGGGACGGGGAGCGGCTGGCCGTTGAGGTCGAAGGCCACCTTCTGTTCTGGCGGCACGTTCTGGGTCAGTTCCAGTGCGACGAAGGCCGACAGGTCGAGCAGATGGAAGCTCGTCTTGGCGAGGATGGCCGCGACGTTTCCGCCCGGCACGACGGGTGGGGCAGCGCCCCACGTGGCCCCGTCGTCCGTGCTGTACTCCCACTTGGCCCCCCCAATCAGGTCGGCGGCCGGCGCGGCGGATGCCAGCAGGAGCAGGACAACTGGGAGCCGCGCAGCACACGGAGCCATCGGTGTCGCTTCCTATGGCCGCTGAAGCTGGCCGGCGAGGTCGAAGGGCCGCCGCGAGCGCTCCTGCCATTCGGGCGCGCCGCAGGGCTTCCTTCGTCGCCTCGACGGCGCGGTTATACCACGCCGTGCACAAGGGGTCAACAAGGCCACAACTCCCCACCGATCAAGGAGGGACTTGAGGCGCGCTCCTCGGTCGTCGCATCCCGGGATGAGCTCGGCAGACTGGGCTTGACGAGCGCCGGTGAACTGGCTAGAGTAGGCAGCAACCCAGGAGGTGAAGGCTGATGGCGAAGCTCCTGTATGACGAGATGAGCTGGCCGGAGGTCAAGGAAGCGGTCGAGCAGCAACGGGTGCCGCTGATCCCGGTGGGCTCCACCGAACAACACGGCCCACACCTGCCCACCAAGACCGACGCTTTCCTGGCGCATGAGGTTTGCAAAGAGGCAGCGCGCAGGGCCACGGAGGCCGTGGTGTTGCCCCCGGTGAGCTACGGCTACAACGAACACCATCTGGACTTCCCCGCCACCATCCACATCGGCTATGAGACGCTGACGAAGTTCGTGATTGACATAGGCAGGAGCCTGGCCCATCACGGGTTTCGCAAGATCATCATCGTGAACGGGCACGGGAGCAACACCGCGCCGATGGAGATCGCGGCCCGGCGGATCACCCTGGAATCCCCAGCCATCTGCGCCTCATTGATTTACATCGCCTTGGCGCCAGAGGCCCTCGCGGTCCTTGAGGCCGAAGACGCTCATGCCGCTGAGCTGGAAACGTCCCTCATGCTGCACTTGGCGCCGGAGTTGGTGGACATGACCAAGGCGGTCAGGGACTGGAGTTTCCCCAAGTCCAAGTTCATCCAATGGGGCTACGAACCCGGCCAGAAGGGGTTCGGGGTAGCGGGCGGGGCGGTTCAGTTCATGGACTGGTGGAGCAGGTCGAGCGAGACAGGGACTCAGGGAGACCCCACCAAGGCGTCAAAGGAGAAAGGCGAGCGGATCTTCCGGCTTTGTGCGGAGGCGTTGGCTGATTTCATCAGGGAATTCAAGGCCAGGGAGATACGGCCTCGCACGGACCATCATTAGTTTCTGTTGCGGAAAGCCGAATTCGCCGAACTCGGGCCGTGCTCGGAAGCCAAAGACTGGCTGAAGCCAGGACTCCGAACGCGTTCGTTCCTTGTTTGGAGTCCTGCCTTCAGGCAGTCTTGGCTTTCCGCAACAGAAACTCATTAGGGGGAACGAGCGATGCGCATCACCAGCATTCGCACTTTGGCTGTTCGCGCCCCACTTCGCATCGCGGCCAAGTGGTCAGGGGGGACGCGGCTGACCGCGCCGGGGGTCTTGGTCTTCATAGATACCGATGAAGGGCTAACCGGCGTCGGGGAGTGCGTAGGCCCCACCCTGCCCCCGATCCAGGCCATCGTGGAGAAGGAGGTGACGCCGCTCCTCATCGGCTGCGAGCCGACGCGGCTGGAGTGGCTCCGACACCGCTTCTTCACGTTCGCGGCGAACTGGAAGCCGATGGCTCGCCACGCCTGGGCGGGGGTGGAGATGGCTTTGTTCGACCTCCTGGGCAAAGCCTTCAACCTGCCTGTGTCCCAGTTGCTCGGAGGCGTCTGCCGAAGCGAGGTGGACTTCATCGGCTACGTTTTCATTGACACGCCAGAGCAGAACGCCCGACTCGCAGCCGACTACGTTCGGCAAGGCTTCCGCGCTCTGAAGGTGAAGGTCGGGCGCAACATAGAGCAAGACGTGGAGAGGCTGAGAGCCATCAGGGGAGCGGTTGGGGAGGGGGTGAAGATCCGGATTGACTCCAACATGGCTTGGAGCGTCAAGACGGCGATTGCAGCCATCAGGAAGATGGAAGGGTTCGCTCTCCAGTACGTCGAGCAGCCCGTCCCCGATTGGGACCTGGAAGGGATGGCGGAAGTGAGACGCGCAGTTGGGGTGCCAATAGCCGCGGACGAGGCCTGCACCGACTTCCGCTCTGCCCTTGAGTTGGTGAAGCGGAGAGCGTGCGACGTCTTCGTGGTCTATCTCTCGGAAGCCGGCGGATTCGGCGAAGCGAAGAAGATAGTCGCCCTTGCCCAGGAGGAGGGCATCGCTTGCGTGCTAGGCACTTGGGCGGAGCTGGGCGTCGGCACTCTGGCGGCGGTGCACTTTGTCGCCTCATGTCAGCCCTTCCCCTTCGCTAACGACACCCATTACCCGCTTCAGCAAGACGACGTGTTGGACAAGATGCTCCAGTTCCAGGACGGCAAGCTGAGAGTCCCTCAGGCACCGGGCTTGGGGGCCGACCTGAGCATGGCGAAGGTTCAGTCCTTGAGCCAGGTGCAGTTGAGGGAGGCTGTCTTCTTCGACCCGGACAACCCCGATTTCCTTCCCCCCATAGGGGAGTTCCTTTGAGCCATCGCCGCGCGCCAAGTGAGGGATCGCGGCGCGCGAGGCCGTGCCGTCACTTGCGGAGCGGCGCATTCATGTCCCCCCGCGGCGCGCCCCGACTCATGGCGCGCAAGCCGGCGGACGGTATCGGCTCGCCACCAACCCACAGTGACTTGGCCGCATCGCGCGAGCGGGTGAAGCCGAGATCGGGCGACTTTATCGTTATATGACACTGCTAAGTGCAGACGTGTCAACGCTTTATGACCACTCCATGGAAAACTGCGTAGGAAGCCCGTGGCTGCGTCCGGAGAGCACCCTTAGACCAGTAGCACCTTCAAGCCCCGGCGGGAGGCGCCGGATCGGCGTAAGTATAGCACACTGATGGGCTTGTGGAGATCGGCCAGGAAGGCCGAACACGCGTTCCGGAGGCCCCAAATCGCGTGTTTCCGAGGCCGCTCTCTCCAGCGTCACAGAGCTGCAAAACCCGGTGTCGAGCGCGCTTGACAGCCGGGCGCTCTCCGGGTATTGTGGCAGCGCGTGACGACGGGGGTCCACGTGCTGGGAAAGGGAAGTTCTGCGATGCCAGCTCTCGCGCTTCGGCGGACAACGGGGTTGGCCGCCCTCCTGTCGGCCGCGGTTTCCACGAGCGCGTTTGCCGGGGCGACCGCCGACCGCTCGCTCGTCCTCGACGAGCGGGCCTACTTCCGCCAGCGCCTGGTGTTCGGCCTGGAGCGCATGTCGGCCAGGCCGCTGAAAGAGGAAGCCGAGAAGCTCTTTCCCAAGGACAGCCGCGGCCGGGGCGGCCTGGAGTCGCTCGAGCGAACGACCAAGAAACTGCTGGAAGGGCGAGGGATAGACTGGGAGAAGACTGACTGGCGCGATGTGGCCGTGTACCACTTCAGCCGCACCCAGTGCGGCACGGACGAGCGCGGGGCAATGATGATCCCGGCCGACTGGCCCCCGGAGGGGTGGGCTGGCGCCGACTTCGACGACTCGGGCTGGACCTGGCAGCGGCTGGGGCGGCTGTCGTTCACCCGCCTCGGGGCAACCGCCTACGACTTCAACACCCTGATGGTACGGGGCGCGTTCTTCCGCACCTACTTCCTCGTGCCCGAGCCCTCGACTTCGCTCGGGCCAGGCCCTGCGGCAGCGGGCGAAGTGACACTCAAGATGGCCTTCCGCGGCGGAGCGCGCGTGCTCCTCAACGGCCAGGAGATCGCCCGAGCCTACCTGCCGGCCGGCGCGCTCGACGCAGAGTCGCACGCCGATGATTACCCGCTTGAAGCCTACATAGCCCAGGACGACGAGATCCCGCCGGGGCGGAAGTACCAGGATGGGCTGGGGGACCTGCGCGTGGCCTGGGAGGAGGCGCCCATCCACACCCGCAAGGAGGGTGTGGAGTACCGCCGCAACGGCGCCTACAACGACCAGTGCCTCACCGAGAAGGGTTGGCGGCGGGTCCAGACCCTCCGCGACCGCGTGATCGGCCCCCTGAAGATCGCCCCGAGCCTGCTCAGGAAGGGCGTCAACGTCCTCGCCATCGAGGTCCGCACCAGCCACTACCACCCGTTCATTCTGCCGACGGGCGGCGTGCGGCGATGGGGGGCGCATGGGGGCTACGAGAACTACACGTGGGACCACTGCCGCCTGCTGCGGCTGGAGCTTCGGGACGCGGCGGGCAAGCTGCCCTCGATGCTCGCGCGGCCGGCCGGCGTGCAGGCCTGGGCCGCCGACATGCACACCCGCGTCTACACCCCCGACTACAACCCCGCGGGGCTTCCGAGCGGGGTGGTGCGGCTCGTGGGCGCGCGCAACGGCACCTACAGCGGCCAGGTGGTCGTCGGCACGGACCGCGAGCTGACTGGTCTGGAGGCCGTCTGCGGGGGGCTGGCGGGGGACAGCATCGCAATGATTCCCGCCTCCGCGGTCCAGGTGCTCCCGATGAAGGGCCAGCCCATCTGGACGCTGGAGTTCCTCGGCCACGACCGCTCGCTGGACCTGCGGTTCGACCCGAAGTACCCGCGCCTGACGGCGACGGGCGAGGTGGCGGCGGTCCGCTACGGCATCTACGAGGGCCTGCCCGCCAAGCCGCGGCACGAGATTCCGGCCAAGGTCATGGAGGTCTACGACCGCTTCAGGTTCTTCGACCACATTTCCGCGGCCTGGCCGGAGAAGGTGCCCGCCGACACGTGTCAGGCGCTCTGGGTCTATCTCCGCGTGCCGTCGGAGGCCGCTCCGGGCCTCTACAGGGGCACAATCACGGTGAGCGCCGACGACGTGAACCCGATGACCGTGCCGCTGGAGGTCGAGGTGGCCCACTGGCGCGTGCCCGACCCGCTGGCCTTTCAGACGCTCGTCGAGTCCGAGCAATCCCCCTACGCAATCGCCAAACACTACGGCGCGCCGCTCTGGTCGGACGAGCACTTCAAGCTGATGGAGGCGTCGTTCCGCCAATTGGCGCGGCTGGGGGCCGACTGGCTTTTCGTGCCTGTGCTACTGAACAGCGAGCTTGGCAACCGCGAGGATTCGCCCATCAAGTGGATTCGCGACAAACGCGGGGAGCTGCGCTTCGGCTTCGCCACGATGGACCGCTACCTCGACCTGGCGGTGAAGCACTGGGGCGTGCCAAGGGTCATCTGCTTCCTCGTCATGCACGGCGTCTCCGCGCCCTCCAGCCACGTGAAACTCCTCGACGAGGCGGCGGGCAAGGAGGAGCTGGTGGACGTGGGGCCTGGGCAGGACGCCGCGGTGCGCCGCCCGCTCTGGCAGGCATTCGCCACCGCACTCCTGGAGCACGTGAAGGCCAGGGGCATGGAGCGCTCGGTCTATTGGGGCCACGTGTTCGACAACATCGCCGACCCGGAACTCATCACCATCCTGCGGGAGTTCGCTCCCCATGTGCACTGGGCCGCCGGCGCCCACGCCCGCCAGCCCGACGCCACCTTCCGCGCCACCGCGCGGGCCTATGGCAGCGACATCCTCGACCGCAGCTCGTGCGGCTGGAAGAACCCGTTCATCCACCTGCTGATGCCGCGGGCCTATGGCTCGGTCATCTGCGTGGAGGGCACAAGCACGCCCTTCACCCACCGCGTCATGTGCGACCGGGCCATCTACGCGGGCTTCAACGGCATCGGGCGAATGGGCGCCGACTACTTCGACAACGCCTGGTTCGACGGCTTCAGGGGCCGCGAGTGGTACCTGGTCGGCCGCTCTTGCGTGCAGACGCTCTGGCCGGGCGAGGATGGCGCGGAGGCGTCCGCGCGCCACGAGACCATGCTGGAAGGCATCCAGGAGGCCGAGGCGCGCATCTTCCTGGAGCAGTGCCTCGAGCGGGGCGTCCTCAAGGGCGGGCTGGGGGAGCAAGTCAGGGCAGTCCTCGACCGCCACGTCCGCGAGACCCTCTACATCCCTGGCGGAGCCTGCGGGATTGACCTGATGGACTACACGGGCGACTGGCGCGCCCGCTCGCGGCGGCTCTACGACGCGGCGGCCAAGGCCGCCGAACAGGTCGGACTCGACGTCAACGTCATGGCCCTCGGCGCGGTGGAGATCAAGAACTTCTTCCAGGGCAAGGAGCAAACGGTCTTCACCGGCGACGGCATCCTGGTGCCGGCCCTGGGAAAGGCGACGGCCACGGTCATGTTGCGGAACTGGACGAATCGCCCGCGCGCCTGGCGGGCCGCAGGCTCCGAACCCTGGCTGAAGCCGCAGAAGCCCGAGGGCCAGGCCCCGCCAGGACAGCACGAGCTCGCCATCACGCTGGACGGCTCCGGGCTGAAGGCGGGCGAGGCCGTTGTGGGCACCCTCACCATCACGGATGTGGCCGGTGGCACCGAGTACCCCGTGAAGATCACGGCCAAGGTGGGGGAGCCTGTAGAACTGCTCGTCGAGCGGCCCGTGTTGAATATCGTGGCCGGCCAGCCCGACAGCCTGACCTTCAAGCTCGCCAACAACACGGACGGCGAGCAGAGGTTCCAGTTCGCCAGCGCGGAGCGGTGGCTGAAAGTGGCGCCTGCCTCGGGCAAGCTCGGGGCCGGGAAGGCGGCCTTCGTGAAGTTCACCGCCAGCCCCGCGAAGCTGCCCCCGGGCTCCGTCGAGGTCGAAGTCACACTGACGGCGGCCGGGGGCGCCGTCGCCGAGAAGCTAGCCTTCACGGTTTACAGCGTAGCCGAGTACCAGCCGCCGAAGGCGACTCCGGCGGGCGAGGCAGTGCTTCTCGACCGCCTGCCGTGGGATAAGCATGGCAAGGCCCACGAATCCGGCTCCAAGAAGGGCGAAGCACCCAGGATGGGCGCGCGCGACGGAGGGAAACGAAAGCTGGCGATCGGCGAGAAGACCTACGAGCACGGCCTGTGGGTGAACCCCGCCCACAGGACCGCCTACAACATCGAGGGGGCGGGCTTCGAGACCTTCGCTGCCGAGGTCGGCGTGGCCACGGAGGTGGCGAAGAACATCGAGCGCTACGGCGCGGCCCGCGGCCAGCAAGTCTGCTTCGAGGTTTACGTGGACGGCGCCTGCCGCGCCCAGAGCGGCTTCATGAAGGCCACGGATGGCCCGAGGACGCTCGTGGTGGATGGCCTCCGCTCGGTCAAGGAACTCGTCCTCGTCACCCGCACCCGCGGCGGGGCCGACGCCGCCATCCTGTGCCACTGGGCCGAAGCCAGGCTCTACCGGCCCAGGTGACGCGCCTCATCTCGGCCGGGAAAGCCGCCCGTTCAGTTCAAAGCTCACGACGGAGCACATCCCCGATCTTCGCCATCGCCCTCTGTAAGCGTCCGGGGGAGCGTTCCCACGAAGGTCCTGATCTCGCTTCTTGGCAGGAGGCCTCAGGGGCGTGAGGCCGATGAGAGCCGCGATGCCGAAGAACGGAACGAGCGCCCGCAAGACAGAGCAGTCCTTCATCCAGAGTCTCCTGCGTCCTCCTCTTGCCCCCCGCCATTCCAACCGTTGGCGGCGCGCTCACTACTTTGTTTCTGTTGCGGATTCATGTAGCGACAAGCGTCCCGCTTGTCGTAGGGCGAGGAAGACCGCAAGCGGGACGCTTGCGGCTACGTCTGGAACGAGCCCGTTCAGTTCCGGGACTTTCCGCAACAGAAACTAGCACTACAACGCTAAAAAAGGTCTAAAGTCCAAGGGCATTTCGCTCGACTAGCTCTTTGGGGGGACCGTTTGGAGTCCCGGGAACCCCAGAGGGCAGATCGATGGATGTCAAGAGGCTGACGGCTCTGCGGAAGGGGCTGGATGTGTTCGTAAGTCGTTTTGAGGACTGCATTAAGACCATCCCGAGTCGGCGGCATATGCGCACGTATGTCGCCGGCCAAGTGAGCGACCTGGAGCGCAAGAACGCCGCGGCTATCGCTCTGGAGGCCGGGGTTCCGCCCCGCTCTCTCCAGGAGTTTCTGGCGATCCACCGGTGGAAGGAGGGGGTGGTCGGGGAGCGGGTGCAGGAGATCGTCGCCGGCCACCACGCAGCCCCCAACGCGATCGGGGTGATCGACGAGACCAGCTTCGCCAAGAAGGGGGACAAGACGGCCGGGGTCCAACGCCAGTATTGCGGGGCGACCGGCAAGATTGACAACTGCGTGGTCTCGGTGCACCTGGGGTACGTAGCCGGCGACTTCCACGCTCTCGTGGACAGCGACGTGTACCTGCCCGAGGCCTGGCTGGAAGACCGCACCCGCTGCCGCGAGGCGGGGATTCCCGACGAGGTGGCCTACCGGCCGAAGTGGCGCATCGCCCTGGACCTCCTGCGGCACACCCTCGGCAAGGGCGTGGCTCTGAAGTACCTGGCC
>Ga0194125_10004632_pt1 | contig 21348 bp, 16 predicted proteins | sample TA2KigC250mmetaG_FD_148626 | JGI IMG/M metagenome (GOLD analysis project Ga0194125, IMG submission 148626) | Freshwater microbial communities from Lake Tanganyika, Tanzania - TA2015034 Kigoma Deep Cast 250m | ecosystem: Environmental > Aquatic > Freshwater > Lake | place: Tanzania: Lake...
CGCGCATCACGCATTCCTGGCTCCCGAAGACCGCCCGTCTCGGGTGACCCTCCAGAAGAGCCGAGTGCGGGAAAGCCGCACGCTCGGATCTGTGAGGGCGAAAGCCGAATGGCTGAGCTACTCGACAACGTCGTCGGTCCATGGCGGCCTCCTCGAGTCTCACGCCCCGGCCGCCCGGCTGCCTCGCTGCCAGAGCACGTCCTCGTAGACCTGCTGGACGAGCTTGGCGGTCTGCTCCGGGCGGAAGTGTGTCTCGATGCGCAGGCGCGCCGCCTGCCCAAGGCGACGGGCGAGGTCGCGGTCCTTCAGCACCTGCACGACACGGTCGGAAATGGCGTAGGTGTTCTTGGGCGGGGCCAGCAGGCCGCTCTCGCCATCGACGATCAGCTCGGCCGGGCCGCCGGAGCGCACGGCCACGACGGCGCGCTCCAGCGACATGGCCTCCATGATCGCCCGGCCCAGGGGCTCCTCGTCGGTGCAATGTACGAACACGTCGAAGGCCGAGACGACATCCGCGATGTCCGTGCGATGCCCGAGGAAGTGGGTGAGTCGGCCAATCGCCAGGTCCTCGGCGTACGTCTTCAGCTCCTCCACGTAGCGCGGCTCGTCGTGGAACAGGTCGGCGCCCACGATCAGCAGGCGAGTGTTCGCGACGCGCGCCGCCACGTCCGCGCCCACGCTCAGAAAGCGCGTCCAGTTCTTCCACGGGACGAGCTGGCCCACGCCGCCCATCAGCAGTGCATTAGGAGGCAGGCCGAGCTCCTTCAGGATTCGCTCGCGGGAGTCGTGGGGCGCGAAGGCCGCGGCGTCAACGCCGTTGTAGACCACGCGGATCTTGCTCGTCGCCCGCGAATCGAGCGCCGTCAACCGCGCGGCCACGGCGCCGGAGATGGCAACGATGGCGGCCGACCTCGACACGAGCCAGCGCGTGATCCCGCGGGGGAGGCGCAGATCGCGCACGTGCCAAACCAGGGCCGCTCCGTTGCGCAGCGCGCGCGCCGCGGCGATCGCCGAGGAGAGACTGTTGGCGTGGATGATATCGACCGCGTAGTCCTCCACGCGCGCCGCGATGTTCTCGGCGCCGTGGCCCAGGTCGAGGTACTGCCGGACAAGGTTGAGGGGGTTCCCCGAGCGGCGCAGGCGAGGGTGGTCAAGGAAGACGACCTCGATATCCATCGCCCGAAGCTGCTCAACCAGCGGCCCGGGCGCGGGCACCCCCACCACGGGCCGGTAGGCGCTCGTATCGAGGTGTGTGAGGAGGCTGACGAGGCTGGCCTCGGCGCCGCTCATCCGCGCGACGTGGTTGAGGTAGAGAATCTCGGTCTTGCGGACGGCGGGCATCTGGGGGTCCCCAAACGCAGCCTGCGTGTGAGAGAGTGCGAGGGAGGCGAGGCAAGGGGCGTGATGAATCACGCCCCTACACGGGGGCACGATGAATCGTGCCCCTACATGACGGCGGCTCACCGTCGCTCACGATGTAGGGGCGCCATTCATGGCACCCACCCACGCCTCCCACCCACACTCTACGGCAACCGACGGACGGGGTTCGAGAGCCGCCCCACGCGCTCGATGTCAACGGTGACCACGTCCCCCTCCTGCAGGCACCACTCGACAGGCGGCACGATCCCCGTCCCGGTCGTCAGGATCGTCCCGGCAGGGATCGGGTTGTTGCGCGTCAGCCACGAGGCCAGGTCGTCCACGGTGCGCCGCATCAGGGCCGTACTCGTGCTGCCCTCCCAGCGCGCGCTGCCGCGCTCGATGGTGCACGAGACCTGTAGCTCGTGAGGCCCCCGAACCTCATCCGGCGTCGTCAAGCACGGCCCGATGGCGCAGCTTCCCGCGTAGATCTTGGCCTGCGGCAGGTAGAGCGGGTTCTCGTACTCGATGTCCCGGGCCGTCACATCATTGCAGCAAAGCAGGGCCATGACCTGACCGCCGGAGCCGAGCAGCACGGCCATCTCGGGCTCGGTCGAGGTCTGTGCCGAGTCGCTGCGGACGCCGATCGGCGCGTTCGGTCCGACGCAGCGGGCGGCCGTGGCCTTGAAGAACAACTCCGGCCGCTCCGCCTCGTACACCCGCGTGTAGACGGTCTCGGCGGCGCCTTCGTCGTAGCGCGTGGCGGTGCGCTCGTACGTGATCCCCGCGCCCCAGACTTCCGGCGGCTCGATCGGCCGCGTCAGATGTGCGCGTCCCGGCGTCGGCGCGACGTCCAACTCGGCCAGCGGCAGCCGCTCGCCGGAGCCGTGGCGCCTCGCCTGCTCGATCGCCTCGACGAGGGAGAGACCCTCATCACAGGCCCACTGCACCAGACGCAGCGAGCATGGCGCCTGCGCCGAGGTAATGTCAACGACCTCCTCGCCCTCGAGGAGGCCCAGGCGGGTCTCGCCGACTGCCGTCACGAAGCTGACGATGCGCATGCGCGTCGGTCCCGAAACACGCGGGCGCCATGAATGGCGCCCCTACACGATCGGGCGCGATGAATCGCGCCCCTACGCTCCAGGCATTCCCCGCCTGCAGAGCGTGGCGCGCTACCGCTGGATCAGCATCCCGACGATGCCGACGACCAGGCCGATGGCGATCATCACGAGGCTGCCGTAGAAGCTGAAGGCCCAGTTCCAGCACGTCTGCTCGCGGCCGGTCGGGTCCCGAAGCTTCCACAACTCGACGTACGGGCCGGGCCAGCGGCGATACCAGCCCATGATGACGACGTGCTGCCCGATGAAGGTCTCGGCGCGGAACAGCCCGAAGAGCCACTCCAGGAACCGGATCGGCTGGCGGTAGTCGAGCCGGATGAAGCCCGTCTCGTCCTGCAGGACGAGGTCCTCCGACCAGTACAGCCCGGGGATTCCGCGCCCGATGATCTGACCTTCCAGCGAGCAGGGGATGCTGCGAATCCGGCTGACCTTGACCTCGCCGACCAGGGAGGCTACCTCGCCCGGCGGGAACTGGTGCTTCGGGTAGGAGAACCGCGTCCGCATGAGCATCCCGAGGCCCAGGCCCAGAAGCGCAATGCCGATCAGCCCCGGGGACCAGCCCATCGTCAGCCCCAGCCCGGCGCCGATCCCCAGCCCCGCCAGCAGGCCGAGCAGCGGCAGGTTCGCGACGAGGATGTCCACGGCGAACTCGTCCCAGTAGCTCTCGGGGCGCTCGCTCGGCTCCGGCAGATCGTACACCGGCTGCTGGCCGAGCTTCCAGGCCAGGTCTTCGAGGGCCTTGATTCGCTTCGCGGGCAGGGGGTGCGTCGATGACAGCTCGCAAAGGAAGGCCCATGGGTTCCACAGGTCCCAGCGCATCGCCTTGATCGTGACGTCTGCCGAGTAGCCGGTGGTCGCGGAGTAGGAGCCTGCGGCAGCCAGAGCCAGAGCGGAACCGAACTTGTGGTCGAAGATCCCCAGCGAACGGCTGCCCATCCCACCGGCGTGCGCCAGAGCCGGGGTGCGGGCCCCCTCGGCAGTCTCGTGTTCCTTGGGGGCCTTCGCCAGGCCGTAGGCGATCTTCACCAGGGCCGAGGCGAGGCCGTTCGGGTTGCGCGTAACGTCGGCGGCGAAGTGGTCGGCGTAGTACTCGCGCACCCGGCTGAGGAACAGGACGATGTACTGGCTGATGATGTAGGCGATGAAGGCCGCCAGCCCCACGGCCAGGACCGCGGCGCCGCTTCTCCCCCGACCCCGCACGCGCAGGGCGAAGCGGTAGATGACATACAGCATCATGGGCACGGCGGCCGCGACCGTCATCATCACGAAGTCCCAATGCACGATATGGCCGATCTCGTGGGCGACGACGGTCTGGGCCTCCTGCTCGTCGCAGATCTCGAGCAGTCCCGTCGTGACGACCATCCGCGCATTCCCGGGGTAGTGCCCGAAGGTGAAGGCATTGGGGTTGCCGTCGTGGATGACCCCAAACCGCGGGGGCTTCAGCCCGCGCCCTCGACAGAGGGTGTCGATGAAGCGCGCGAGTTCCGGGTCCACCGACGCGGGCTCGCACCACTCGATCTTGTGCACCCACTGAATGATGAAGGGGGAGATGAGGTACTGCAGCCCGACGAACGCCACGGCCACCAAGACGGCCAGGGGCCAGGGCGCATCGATGGCGTACAGCGCGGCCACGGCAATCCCGAAGGCCAACCCGAAGAGGAGCGTCAGCACGAACAGCGACCGCAGGGCCAGCCCGAACATGGTGCTACCTCCAGTGCAGCAGATTCAGGTTCCCCCATTCGCCCTCCGAGGGCGTTCCCCCTGCCGGCCGCAGTGGGAAGCAAGAAGGACTGTCCCGGCGGGCCGTTGAAGTCGGACGTATCGTGCAAGCCTGCGAACCTGGGGGCGTGCCCCATGCCTGATCCTTCCCGGCTCGCCTACATGGCCAGCCTCGGCTTCACGGCGTGGAAGCCGGAGGACGTCTGCCGCTGCCTCGCCGACCTCGGCTACGGCGCCGTCGAGTGGACGCTGGCGCACTTCGATCCGCGCTCGCATTCCGACGACGAGATCGCGGCCCTCATGCAGGTCACCCGGGATGCCGGGCTGGCGGTCTCGGAGGTCGTGGTGCAGCAGGACTACGTGACTCGCGACGAGGCCGCTCGCGCGGATCGCGTCGCCCACACGATCGAGTGCATCGAGGCCGCCGCAAGGCACGGCGTCGAGGCGCTGAACCTCTTCAGCGGGCCGGCGCCGTGGGACCCGAACGCCCCGAAGCTGCGCAAGGAGATGCCGGAGGGGGAGGCGTGGGAGTTGGTCTTCCGGGCCTTCGACGAACTCGTGCCGGCCGCCGAGAGGCACGGCGTGAAGCTGGCGGTGGAGGCGGTGTTCGGCATGACCGTGCGCGACTACTATACGACGCTGCCGCTGATGGCCCGGTACACGTCGGACGGCCTCGGCCTCAACTTCGACCCCTCACACTACGCGCTGTATGGGAATGACGTTCCGTGGGCCGTGCGCCAGTGGGGGAGCCGCATCTTCCACGTGCACCTGAAGGACTGCGTGGGCGTGCCGGGCGGCCTGCCGGGGGAGACGTTCACCTTCCCGCTTCTGGGCGAGGGTGTCGTCGATTGGTCGGCCTTCCTCGCGGCGCTGGATGACATCGGGTACGGCGGTTACCTGAGCGTCGAGTTCGAGGCCTTCACGTACTACCGCACCGTGCTGAAGAACGACCCCGCCCAGGCCGCGCGGCTCTCGATGGAACAGTGCCGGGCGCTGCTTGGAGCCTGACCTGCCATCCGCCAAGGAGCCTCACGGTGGCACTCGTGTCGGTCGTCTGGATCGCCTGGATGGGGCTGTGCGCCGTGACCACGGCTGTGTGGATCGTGGCGGTTGTAGACTGCGCCTACCGCAAGTACCCGAGCGCCGCTGAGAAGTGGGCGTGGTTGCTCGTGGCCTTCTTCGGGCATTGTCTCGGCGGGCTGATCTACTGGTGCGTCGGGCGGGAACGCGGCTCGTTGGGGCCGGTTTGACGGGTCCGTCTGGCAGGGAAGTTGCAGGCCCCAGGGCGGGCTCCATGCCCGACACTGGCACTCTCGACACAAGAGGAGACCTGAGATGCAGGCGACCCCTGACGCCGGAGCGGCGGCTGCCGCCGGCTTCGGCGTCATCATCCTCCTGGTGTGGCTGCTTATCTTCGCGGCGATCGTGGCTGGGCTGGTCTTCTGGGTCATCGCGCTGGTCGATGCCGCCAGACGGGAGTTCCCCGGGCAGAACGACAAGCTCATGTGGGTGCTGATCGTTGTGCTGGCCGGGATCCCGGGGGCGCTGGTCTACTGGTTTGCGGGCCGGCCGCGGGGCACACTCCCCGGGGCCCCAGCCCAGATCGCATGACCTCGCCCTGGTGCGTGTACTCCGACGAGTACTTCGTGGACATGGGGGAGCACGTCTTCCCGGTCGAGAAGTACCGTCGGGTGTACGCGAAGCTGGTCGCCGAGGGCGTCCTGCGGCCGGGTGACGTGGCCGAGCCGCAGCCCGCTTCGGAGGAGGACCTGCTGCTCGTCCACCAGCCCAGCTACCTCGCGCACCTCCGGCGGGTGGCGTCCCTCGGGTGGGGCTACCTCACCCCCGACACGCCGGTAAGCCCCGAGATAGTAGCCAAGTCCATCCTGAGCGCGGGGGGCACGTTGCTCGCGGGGCGGCTGGCCGTGCAGCAGGGAGTCTCGTTACACCTGTCCGGCGGGTTCCATCATGCCTTCGCCGACCACGGGGAGGGCTTCTGCTACATCAACCATGTGGCGATCGCCATCCGTCGGCTGCAGGCGGATGGCGCGGTCGGTCGGGCGGCCATCGTCGATTGCGACGTCCATCAGGGCAACGGCAATGCAGCGATCTTCGCGGGCGACGAGTCGGTCTTCACCTTCTCGATCCACGAGGAGGACAACTACCCTCTCGCCAAGCCCCCGAGCGATCTCGACATCGGCCTCCCGTGGCGCTGCCCCGATGAGCGGTACCTGGCGGGCGTGCGCACGGGCGTTGAGGCTGCCCTCGCCGCGCGGCCGGATCTCGTCTTCTACCTCGCCGGCGCCGATCCGTATGAGAACGACATGCTCGGCGGCCTGGCGGTGACGATGGACGGCCTGCTGGAGCGTGACCGCCTGGTGCTCTCATCCTGTGCCAAGGCGGGAGTTCCCGTGGCCGTCGTGCTTGCCGGCGGCTATGCCTACGACACGGACGACACGGTCGAGATCCACTGCCGGACCGCACGCGAAGTGCGGGCGACGCTCGAAGGCCGTGCCCTGGCGAACGACCCCCCGAATTGACGCTCCCTGCCGCCTGTGGTAGACTCGGGTCGTCAGAGCGGGAGGCCGTTTGGCCCGCGAATTGCTGGATTCGCGACCGTCAGGGGCGCTTGAGGTTTGCAGGCGTCCCTGTTGTGAATCCGGGCGCCGCGAAGCGGCGATGGAGAGGCTTCATGCGAAGGCTCGGTGTGGCTGTCCTACTGCTGGTCATCTGTGCGGCGGGCGCGCTCGCGGCGGGGCTGACGCCGGTGACCGCGACGCTGAAGAACGGTCTGCGGGTGGTCGTCGTGGAGACGCATGCGGCGCCGGTGGTCGCGGTGCGCGTCTACGTCCGCGCCGGGAGCCTGTACGAAGGGGACAAGCTCGGCCACGGCATGGCGCACTACCTCGAGCATACGCTCAGCGAGGGCACCGAGAAGCGGACGAAGGAGGAGATCGACTCGCTCACGGAGTCGATCGGCAACGACTCGAACGCCTACACCTCTCAGGACGACTGCTGCTACCACATCACGACCGCCTCCCAGTACTGGGAGACGGCGCTGGACATCCTGAGCGACTACGTGTTCCACGCCACGCTGCCGGAGGAGGCGGTCAAGACGCAGAAGGGCGTCATCCTGCGCGAGATCGCGATGCGCGAGGACCAGACGGAGGATCGCATCTACTGGCTGTACGCGCAGACGATGTTCCACGAGCACCCGGCGCGTTACCCCATCATTGGCTTCGCGGATCGCTTTGTCGAGACCACGCGGGACGATCTGGTGAAGTACCACGACGAGTGGTACGTCCCGGACAACACCGTAGTCTCGATCGCGGGGGACGTCTCCGCTGAGCAGGCCATCGCGAAGTGTCGGGAATACCTGGCGTCGATCCCGCGCCGTCCGCCGCCGCCGGTGGTGTTGCCGGCAGAACCGCCCCAGACGGCGCCCCGGCGGCGGGTGGAGGTCGATGAGAAGCTGCAGCGCGCGTACGTGTTCATGGGCTACCGGACGGTGAGCCTGCTGCACCCCGACCTGTACGCGCTCGATGTGCTGGCCGACATCCTGGGCAGCGGCGCGAGCAGCCGTCTCGTGCGGGTGGTGCGCGAGGAGAAGCAACTGGTGGACGGCATCGCCTGCTACTCGCACACGCCCGCGTACGACGCGGGGTCGTTCACCGTGACGGCGACGCTCGATGCGGAGAAGCTGCCGGAGGCCGAGGAGGCGATCCTGGCCGAGCTGGAGCGCTGTCGCATGGAGCTGGTCTCACCTGCGGAACTCGAACGCACGAAGACGCAGAAGGCCGCCCAACTGGTCTTCGCCCGCCAGACGGCGGAGAGCATCGCCGGGATCGTGGCCACCGACCTGCTGACCACGGGCGACCCCAACTTCAGCGAGGACTACGTGGCGAAGATCAAGGCGGTGACGCGCGAGGACGTGCGCCGCGCAGCGCAGACCTATCTGCGCCCGGAGAAGCTGTGCGTCGCGGCGCTCACGCCCCGCGCGCCGAGGATCGCCTGGAAGGGCGGCGGCGGCCCGGAGAAGCCGGAGACCGCCGAACGGACCTTGGCCAACGGGCTGAAGGTGCTCGTGCAACGCAGCACGGCATCGCCTACCGTGACGCTCTGCACGGCGGCCAAGGGCGGGCTGCGTTTCGAGACGGCGGCGACGAACGGGATCACGGACGTCATGGCCGACATGCTGACGCGGGGCACGAAGACCCGGACGCGCGAGCAGATTGCGCAGGGCGTGGAGGACATGGGCGCGAGCCTCGCGCCCTACTCGGGCCGCAACAGCTTCGGCGTGCAGGCCGCCGCGCTTCGCGAGGACCTCGACAAGATCCTCGGATACACGGCGGATGTGCTCCTCAATGCGACGTTCCCGGAGGACGAGTTCGAGAAGGAGCGGCAGTTCACGCTCGCGGCCATCGCGCAGCAGAAGGACGACGCCAACACGATGGCGCGCAAGCTGTTCGTCGAGACGATGTTCACCACGCACCCCTACCGGTTCTTCACGACCGGCACGGAGGAGAGCATCGGTAAACTGACGCGCGCGCAGGTCATGGAGTACTACTCGCGATACTGCCGACCCAACCGCACCGTGCTCGCGGTGTTCGGCGACGTGGAACCGGATCAGGCGTTCGCGGCGGTCGAGAAGGCCCTCGGCAAGTGGCAGCCCTCCCCCGCGGAGGACGCCACGCCACCGGCGGAGCCGCCCCTGACGGAGGTCCGGGATGTTCGGCAGGACCGTGAGCAGGAGCAGTCGATCATCTTCGTCGGCTTTCCGGGCGTGACCGTTCAGGACCAGCGGCGGTACGCCATCGACGTGTTGGATGCGGTGATGTCGGGCCGGGGGCTGCCCGGTGGGCGGCTCCACGATGCGCTGCGCGGCCGGCAGCTCGTGTACTACGTGCACGCCTGGTCGGAGGCCGGGCTCGATCCGGGGGCCTTCGTCGTCAACGCGGCTACCGAGCCCGCGAAGACAGCCGAGGTCATCACGATCATCCGGCAGATCATCACCGACCTGAAGACGACGCCGGTGGGCGACGAGGAACTCACGCGCGGCAAGCAGATGTGTGTGGCCGAGCACGACATCGGCCTGGAGACGGCCGCCAGCCGCGCGCAGGCGGCGACGCTGGACGAGTTGTACGGGTTGGGGTATGACGACCAGACCAAGTACGATGCCCAAGTGCAGCAGGTGACGGCGGCGGACGTCCAGCGCGTCGCGCAGGAGTTGCTGAACCTGGACCGCTGCGTGGTCGCGATACTTTCGCCGTCCGGCGCGACGGAGAAGTAGGTCGCCGAACATGCAAACCTACGACAACGCGCTGCGGATCACCGATGAGCTGCGGCGAGCCCTCGAGCCGACCAGCGCCGCCGAGGAGGATGCGCTGGTCGAGGCCATCCTGAGCGCGCGGGGCGTCTTCTGCACTGGCCAGGGCCGCAGCGGACTCATGGTCAAGGCGTTCGCGATGCGACTCGTGCACGTGGGCCTGCGGGCACATGTCGTTGGCGAGACGACCACGCCGGCCATCGGCGCGGGCGACCTCCTGATCGCCGCGAGCGGCTCGGGGCAAACGCGCACGACGCTCGCGATTGTCGAGGCGGCGCAGGAGCGCGGGGCGCGGACCGCCGTCATCACCGCCCATCCCGATTCCCCCATCGGGCGGGCGGCCGACGTCGTGGTCGAGCTGCACGGGCCGATCACCGGCGAGGCAGGACATGGAACGTCGATCCAGCCGCCCGGCTCGCTGTTCGAGCAGGCGTTACTGATCTGCTGCGACGCCATCGTCATGACGTTGGTGGAGCGCCTCGGTACCACCGAAGAGGAGATGCGAGCCCGACATACCAAACTCGAGTAGGCGCCCCGGTGGTGATCTCGACCCTCAACAGGATTGTGCGGGAGTACTGGCCGGCGGTCGATCCGGAGCTGCTGCCCGGCGCGTATGCCTTTGCCGATCGAGCCCATCGAGGACAGATGCGTCTCGACGGCTCCTCCTATGTCCAGCATCCCCTGGAGGTCGCCGGTCTCCTGGCCGAAGTCGAGTCGGACCCGCCGTCGGTAGCGGCGGGCCTGCTGCACGATGTGGTCGAGGATACGGACATCGATCCGGCGGCGATCGAGGCCGAGTTCGGGGGGACCGTCCGCACGCTGGTGGAGGGCGTCACCAAGCTCTCGCTCGCCAGCTTCCGCACGCGCCAGGAAGAGCAGGCCCACAACCTGCGCAAGATGTTCCTGGCGATGGCCGACGACGTGCGGGTCATCCTCATCAAGCTCGGCGACCGACTGCACAACATGCGGACGCTCGCGCCGCTGGCCCCGGACCGGCGGCGGGCGATCGCCGAGGAGACGCTCTACATCTACGCGCCACTGGCGCACCGCCTGGGTGTGCGGCGGTTCAAGTGGGAGCTAGAGGACCTCGCCTTCAAGACGCTGGAGCCTGAGTCGTTCCGGGAGATCTCGCGGCGGATCGGTGCGGGCCGAGCCGACCGGGAGGCGGTCGTTGCGCAGGCCATTGAGGAGCTGCAGGCGCAGCTCCGGGAGGTCCGCATCAGCGCCACGCTGGAGGGCCGACCGAAGCACTTCTACAGCATCTACCAGAAGATGCAGAGGCAGAGCATCGACTTCGATCACCTCGGCGACCTCATGGCGCTGCGGGTGGTGGTTGACAGCGTCCCCGAGTGCTACAGCGTGCTGGGGTTCGTGCACAAGCTCTGGATTCCGATCACCGACCAGTTCAGCGACTACGTCGCGAAGCCGAAGCCCAACGGGTATCAGTCGCTGCATACGAAGGTCGTGGGGCTCAACGGCCAGCCGATGGAGGTGCAGATTCGCACGCGGGAGATGCACCGGGTGGCGGAGCACGGAATCGCGGCGCACTGGCGCTACAAGGAGGGCGGGCGGCCGTCGCAGTTCGATGAGCAGATGATGGTCTGGCTCCGGCAGCTTCGCGAGTTGGAGGACCACCTCCCGGACGAGCATGAGTGGCTGGAGCTGGTGCGACTGGACCTCTTCAAGGACGAGGTCTTCGTGTTTACGCCGAACTGGGACGTGATCAACCTCCCGGCCGGCGCCGGTCCGCTCGACTTCGCCTATCGCATCCACACGAACGTCGGACACCACTGCGCGGGGGCGAAGGTCAACGGCCGGCTGGTGTCGCTGGACTACAAGTTCCGGAACGGCGACATTGTCGAGATCACCACCAGCCCTCACGCGCACCCGACGGTGGACTGGCTGAAGCTGATCGTGAGCTCCGGCGCGAAGAGCAAGGTGCGTCGCTACCTGCGGGACCAGGTGCGCGGCGAGCACATCGAGGAGGGCCGCGAGGCGTTCGAGAAGGCCGTCCGCCGATTGCCCCCGGAGGAGCGCAGCCGACTGGACCTGGGCACGCTGGCCGAGGTGGCCCGGGCGCTGAACCTGCGGGACGAGGAGGCGCTGTTTGCGGCCATCGGGTTTGGGGAGATCGAGCCCGAGACGGTGATCGCGCGCCTGCAGCCGGAGCAGGAGGCCCCCAAGAGCGTCGCGGAGGAGATCGAGGCCTTCCGTGACCTGGAGGAGGCGCATCCAGCGGCGGCAGCGCGCGCATCGGTGACGATGGGGGACATCGACGGCCTGGCGGCGCGCCGGTCCAAGTGCTGCAACCCGCTGCCGGGCGACCCGATCAAGGGCTACATCACGCGCGGCCAGGGGTTGGCCATCCACCGGGCGGACTGCAAGAACCTGCTGCATCGCGCGGCCCTGGAGCCGGAGCGCGTGCAGGACCTGAACTGGGGACGCCAGCGCCCGTCGGACACCTATCGGGCGAGCATCGAACTCGTCGCGCTGGACCGCGTGGGCCTGCTGGCGCACATCACGGCGGTCATCAGCGAGACGGGGGTGAACATCGCGTCCGCCTCGGTGGACGCCGAGAAGAGGAACGTGGCCACGATCCGGTTGGTTGTAGATGTAGAGAACCGCGCGGAACTGAACCGGCTGGTCGAGCGGCTTCGGAACTTGATCGATGTCATCGACGTGCGTCCCGTCCCCTACAAGTCACCCTCGCAGGGGCGCCGCCCTTCTTAGGGCGCGCTCGGTCATCGTCGCCTTCCTCGTTCTCCCGTGCACTCTCGCCTCCCCGCAACATCTCCTGGTCCCGATGGACGACGCGCAGACCGACCACCTGCGGGCCTACGGGCTGACGTACTGGTGCCTGGGCAGCCCGCAGGGCGGGACGTCCGAGTGGCTGCTGAACTACCGAGGGGGCTCATTCCTGCTGCCGGATACGGCGGCGGTGCGCGCGCGGGCGGGGGAGCTCGGCGTTACGATCGAGCCGGTCAGCGGCGCAGGCCGCGACGCCATCCAAGCGACGATCGCCGAGGAGAACATGGAGCGCATCGTCCTGGAGAAGGCGCCGAGGATCGCGGTGTACATCCCGCCGACCGCTGAACCGTGGGATGACGCGGTGACTCTTGCGCTGGAGTACGCCGAGGTGCCCTACGACAAGCTCTACGACGAGGGCATCCTGCAGGGCAAGCTCGCCCAGTACGACTGGCTGCACACCCACCACGAGGACTTCAGCGGGCAGTTCGGCAAGTTCTGGGCGAACTTCCGCCAGGAGCCCTGGTACCAGCAGCAGGTGAAGGCCGCGCAGGACGACGCCAGGCGCTTCGGGTTCGAGAGCGTGCAGGAGCTCAAGGGCGCGGTGGCGACGCAGATCGCCCAGTGGGTCGCGGGCGGCGGGTTCCTGTTCGCGATGTGCAGCGCGTGCGACAGCCTAGACGTGGGCCTGGCCGCGGTGGGCGTGGACATCGTCCCGCCGGAGATCGACGGCACGCCCCTCACCCCGAACGCCCAGAGCAAGCTCGACTACGACGTCGCATTCTGCTTCAGGGGCTTCCGGCTCGTGACCGACGCCTACCAGAACGAGATCGCCGACATCGACATCACGCCGCCCGAGGCGGACTTCGTCGGCACCGGCGCCACGCTCGAGCTGTTCGAGTTCTCCGCCAAGCAGGACCCCGTCGTCACGATGCTCACGCAGTGCCACACGATGAAGATCCCGGACTTCCTCGGCCTCACGACCTCCTTCGACCGGGCGCGCCTGAAGGACAACGTCGTCGTGATGGGCGACCGCCCGGGCACGAACATGGTGAAGTACTGCCACGCGGACTACGGGGATGGAACGGCGACCTACCTGGGGGGCCACGATCCCGAGGACTACGCCCACGTCATCGGCGAAGAGCCCACCGACCTCTCCCTCCACAAGCACTCCCCCGGCTACCGCCTCATCCTCAACAACATCCTCTTCCCGGCAGCCAAGCCGAGGGAGAGGAAGACGTAGGGGGCCATCCGTCCGGACGTTGACGGGGCGAGTCGACCGGGGTATACTCGCCTTGGTGGCTCCAGTGCCACCCACGCCCCCGCGAGGCAGGAAGCCGATGACTGTCACAGTGCACCGACGCGCCGAGATTGCCTTGGGGACCCTTGACCTCAGGGAGCGGCAGACGTTTCTCCACGGCCTGCAGCGCTTGCAGACGGACGATAGGGAGTCCCTGGTTTCGAGCGGACGGCTGCGGCCACTGACGGGTCCGGCGGAAGGCCTCTTCGCGTTCCGGGCCTCGCAGAGGCTCCGCGCCGTCTTGTCGCTGGGCAAGAGCGGGTGGGTAGTAGAGGACGTGGTGAGCCCGGCCCGACTCACACATCTCCTCGCCCGGGACCGCAACCAGTGAAGCGACTAGCCCCGTACTCCTTCAGCTACAGCGCGTGCCGCCGGGAGCTGGACGAGTTCGGGGCGTTCCTGCAGCAACACGCAACCCTCTCCGAACGAGATCACGTTCTGCCCTTCTTCAGGCAGCGATCTCACCTCTCGGTGCTGCTGGCCTCATAACATCCGCGCCTCTTCGCGCCCGACGTGTTCGCCCATGAGTACCCCATCCGCGGCGACTTCCGCGCCGACCTGATCGTAGGCGACTCCGGCCGCCATCACTACCTGTTGGTGGAGTTCGAGGACGGCCGCCCGGACGGTCTATTCGCTCCCGTTGGCCGCAAGGCAACGACAGAGTGGTCGCCACGGTTCGAGCACGCGTTCTCGCAGCTGGTGGACTGGCTGTGGGCGCTGGAGGACCTGTCCAGCACGGGGCAGTTCAGCGACGTATTCGGCCACCGACAGGCAGACTTCTCCGGACTGATCGTCGTGGGCAAGGGGATGGCCCTGACCAAAGAGGAGCGTTCCCGCCTACGCTGGAGGAACCACTCGGTTCTCGTGCACTCCAAGCAGGTGTCCTGCGTGTCCTTCGATCAGCTCTACCTGGACCTCGACACACACCTGACGAGGTTCATCACGCCGTGACAGGCGCAACGGCTCCTGTCTCACCCCCTCCGTCGAGCGTTCATCCGCCTTCACCGTCTTCGTGGAGTGCAAGATGGAACGCCACCACGCTCTCCCAGGGCACTTCCTCCGTGAGCGTGTGGCAGGGGGCGGCGATGTAGCCGCCGCCGGGGGCCATGATTCGGAGCGTGTCGCGGACGCCGACTTTGACCTGCTCCGGCGTGGTGCGGGCGAGGACGCTCTGCGCGCCGATGCCGCCCCAGAAGGCGATGTCGCGGCCGAACTCACGCTTGAGCTGCGCGAGGTCCATCGTCTCGGCCTGGACGGCTTCGAGGATGTCGATCCCGATCTCAATGAGGTCGCGGATGAGGGGCGTCACGTGGCCGCAGCAGTGAAACGCGATGCGGACACCGGGCCGGATCGAGCGGAGGTGCTCGACGATCCGACGATGGCGCGGGCGGTACCACTCTCGGTACTGCTGGGGGCTCATCACGAGCGAACGTTGCGTGCCGAGGTCATCGCCCATCCAGACGATGTCCGTGCCTGCGGCGGCATAGGCCCCGTAGATGGAGGCCTTCCAGTCGGTGATGCGGTCGAGGAGCGTCCCGAATCCTCGGGGGTCATCGTACGGCCCCGTCATCGTGGGCGCGTCGCCGAGCCACGCCTTCGCCTGCTCGAAGACGCCGCACGCGTAGCCCCCACAGACCGCGAGCCCGCGGGCCTGCAGGGCGCGCGTCGCCTCGGCGACGGAGGCGATGTCAGCCTCGCTCGGGCGCGGCGTCCACTCGATGTCGGGCACGTCGTCGGGCTTGGGCGGCGAGGGCAGGTAGACGTAGCGCACGTCGTGGCCGAAGTGCTCGGCGAAGTCGGTCGCGCCCGTCTCCGCACGGAGGCGCTCAACCATCTCCGCCGAGGGGCGCAGGTTATGCGGGACGCGGTCGGGCTCTTCGTGGCGCAGTGTCGTCAGTACGCGGTCGCGCGAGGTCATGAGCTGCCTCCCGGGACGAGGCGTTCGCTACCGTGAGGCTTGCTCCTCCACGCCCTCCCGCAACGGGGGTGTTGAGACGCCGCCGGGCTCAACGGGGCACGATGATGCGCGCCAGCAAGTCACCTCGGCTCGCGTAGGGGTGCATGGCTGCCAGGCTCACGTCGCAGTTCTCACGATGGCATCCATACGCTTCGAGACGCCCCGTCGCCGGCGCGTGCACCGCGACCGTTGTCAGGTCATCGTCGCGGAGCAGATGGCCCAGCGGCTGGCCTTCCTGGACCCAGTCTCCCGGGTCGAGCGCGGCCGCGACGAACAGCCCCGCCCGCGACGCCGTTACGTCCACGACCTCGGCTTCGTCACGCCACGTAGGCCCCTCGTCGGTCCCCTCCGGCCTCCCGGGCGTCATCTGCAGGAACCGGGCGATGTTAGCCAGACACCGGACGCCAAGGCGCACCTGCTGCTCGCACAGGGCGTACTGGCCGGCCAGTTCCAGAGTGAGTGAAGCGCGCCCCGAATCGGTGAAGAGCGCGCCCAGGAGCGTCGGTCGCGCTCCCGGCCGAGCCGACGTGCTCTTGCGGGCGAAGGGCAGGGCGCTGATCGCGGCCAGCTCCATGCTGCGCGGGCAATCCTCCCGGGGCAGGCAGGCGGCAGCCCAGAAGCCCGTCCAGCAGTGGATGTCCACGGCGTGGGTCGCGTCCGCACCGAGGCGTGTGTAGATGACATGGGCCAGGCGCGCGGTGTCATTGCCGCTCGGATCGCCGGGCCACGTGAGGTTCATGTTGCGTTCCGGCTGACAGGCGACCGGCTCTTCCGGCCCCTGATGCTCGTGGTGGTGGCGCTCCCGCAGGGCTGGGGTGTTGCAGAACGGCACGGCAGTGATGCGGCCCCTCCGCAGCTGTTGACCGGCCAGGGACACGAACCGTCGCAGGGCCTCCGAGCCCTGTACTTCGTTCCCATGCTGCGCCGCCACGACCAGGAGCGTCGGCCCTTCCGCAGCGCTGTCAACGTCCCAGTAGGGGACCCGCAGTGTCGCGGCCTCGAGCTGAGCCTCCAGGAACCGGACCTTCACTTCGGGCATGTGCTTGCCTCGCGTGCTGGGATGACTTCAGTCCTTGTCCCACATCATGTGCCTGCCGGGCGGGCGCTTGCCCAGGTCGTTGCTGATGACGACCTGGTCCAGGCCGTAGTCCTGTTTGTGCGGATGCCCCCCCATGGTCAGCTTGTGCGGGCCGGCCTCCAGGCGGAAGATCATCGGCAGCTCCTGCCGGAACTGGTTCACGTATCGCCACCGACAGGTGTCCTTGAATGATCGCCCTCCCCGGCTCTCAGGGAAGTAGCACAGTGCGGTGCACGGCGGCCCGTCGTCCACCTGAGCCGATAGGTACGCATACCCCAGGTCGCTGACCTGACAGAGCTTCATCCAGATGAGGTAGTAACCGGCCACGGGCACGGTGAAGCTCAGGTCCAGCGTGGGGAAGACGGTGGTCCCGCCTTCGGTCTGCGCCGCCAGCTTCGCATACCTGCCGCCCGAGGCGTCCGGCTCGTCCACCAGCGTGCAGTTGCCCGTGCTCTGGCCCGTCTCGGCCTCGACCGTGATGTCTACCGGCTGGGGCAGGGGTACGGTCTGCACCTGCAGCGCGGGCGAGGGGGCCGATTCGTTGCCGAAGCGGTCCAGGCTGCAGACGCGATAGAAGTAGGTGATCCCGGCCTGAAGGCCCCAGTTCACGAAGCGCGGCCCGGCGGGCGAGCCGACGAGCGTGGCCTGGGAGGGTGTGAAGTCCGGCTGTGGTCCCCGGTAGATCTGGTATGCACGACAGTCCCCGCCCACCGGCTCCCAGGCCAGAGCGACATCGAAGGAGCGGGTCTGCTCCGCCCGCACGCCGGCCGGTGTGGGCGGCGGGTTGCTGTCGAGCTTCTCCTCGCCCGAAGGCTGCCAGTCAGGGTCATCCGTGAGCACGAGCTTGTCCACTGCAAGCCCCGGCCCGCCGGCCGTCAGCAGCATCTCAACCCCGCCGGCCCGGGCGGGAACCGGCTGCTCCAGCTTCCGCCACTCCCACTCCCGGGCACCCGTCGCCAGCGCCCCCAGGGGCGCGCCCTCGCAGGCCACCTGCCACGCCGGGGCGGGAGTGCCCGCGCCCTGATAGCGCATCCGCGCCCAGAGCACATGGGGGCCCGGCTTCCGGGTGGGGAAGGCGGCCGTGAGACGCCCGTCGCCCTCGCCGTCGCGGTAGTCCACGAAGCACAGGTTGGAGGCCGAACCGTGGAGGTTCTCGCGCAGGGGCACCTGGAGGCGGCACCGCTCGGCCTCCAGGAACAGCCGCTCGGGGGCCTGCGGGTCGGGAGTCCCGCCCACGGCCTCACTGCTGGGGCAGCGGCTCTCCAGGCCGGAGTGCTCCATCGCCGTGACCACGTAGTACCACGGCTGCGCCGGGTCAGGCGCCGTGTCCTGGTAGCTCTCGGTGGTCACCGGCTGATCGGTAAGGCGCTGGTAGTCCGTTCCGCTCCGGGAGCTGCGATAGACATGGTAACCGGCCAGCTCTGCGCAGCGAACAGGCTTCTGCCAGGTCAGGGAGACCTGCCGCCCGTTGGTCGCGGCAGCGAGGCCTCGCGGCGGCTCGGGGTAGGAGACCACGCACCAGTATAGGTTCGCCGGGCCCAGCATTGTGGAGGTGAAGCAGCCCTTGGTGCCGTCGGGGCTGAGGTTCACGAAGAGGTTGGTCTCATACGCGCTGGCGACGGTGTTGCCGTGAGCCACGGTAACCCACGTTCCGTCGGTGTAGACCTTGAGGATCTGGGACGCGAAGGGCCCCGAGCCCGGTCGGCCGGTCACGCCGGCCAGGAACGAATCGTCCAGGTACTCCCATGAGATATGGCCATCGGGCGGGCCGGTGACCAGCATCTTGCCCTCCCACTTCGCGAAGTCCCACAGGCAGATGCCGCCGTTGTAGAAGCCGGTCTCGTAGTGGCGGGAGGGTTGAGTGCCGCCGTGGGAGTACAGCGGCTGCGGGGGCTTGCCGGCCGGCCGATCCAGACTCAGGCGGTTCAGCCCCCGCTTTCCGTCGATGCTCCCCAGCCGCTGCTGGTACGGGTTCTGGTCCGACAGGTACGGCAGGTGGTTGATCGAGTACTGCACATACCACTCATCGGCGATCCGGCTGAGGCCGGCGCTGTAGAGCCAGTCCTTCTCCTTGTCGCCCGGAGAGTCGCTGGTGATGGGGATGCGGGTGACCTGGCGCGTCTTCAGGTCGATGAAGTACAGCGGCGCGCCCGTGCCGAAGGCCTGCTCGTAGTACACCGCGCCGGGGAGGTCCATGTTCCACGCAAGGGTCGGTCGGCCCCCCTGCTTGATCTCCGCCGGGATGCGATAGACCTCCTCCCGCTCCCCGGTGCGCCAGTTGTAGCGCATGAGGGCGTCCAAGGTGCCGTAGTTCATCCAGTCGGGGTCGCGGCTCCAGCGGGGCTCCTGGGCGGCTTGCAGGTCGGGGAAAGGTCGCAGAGCCGCACCGTCAGCCTCGACCAGGAAGAAGGGCGCCCCGGGCCGCTCCCAGGAGACGAGCCTCTGGGCCGTTCCCGCCGGGTTCCAAGGGTACATGTTCGAGTAGACGCAGTTGGCGGTGCTGTAGTCGTTGGTGATGCGCCAGATCTCGGTGCTGGTGCCGGCGTCGGCGAAGATCAGGCGTTCATAGGGGTAGCGGCCCTGCTCATCGCGCAGCAGCGCGTAGGGCTTCATGTCGTACATCTCGGCGGCGGCAGCCTCGAGACCATGGTCCACGTCCACCTCAACCTGCCGCAGCGGCTGGCCCAGGTCGGTGAGGGTCGCCCGGGCGATCCACAGGTCGCCGACCGGCTCACGGTCGTAGCTGACCATCAGGCCCGCGGCGTGGGCATCGGCCGGAACGTCACCCTCTACGGTGACCGCCTCCCACCCCGTCCCATGCAGCTCCGCAGTGGTCGCCACGTGGCCGGAGCCCCCGGCAGGCGTGTAGTACAGGAGCGTCAGCACCACCCCGCCCCGGCCCTGAAGGTCCATCGTGCCGCGGAAACGGCGCCCACCCCGGACCAGCGTGGTGGTGCTGGCCCGAGGCAGCACTTCGCCCCGGGCCGAGGGGAACTTGGTCACGTGCAGGACCTGCCGGCCGTCCCGCTCTTCCTGCTGCACGGAGCCCGCCGGCTGCTGCCCGTCCTGCCACGCCAACTGCTGCTGCCAGGTCACGGGGAGCGCGGTAGCGGGGTGGATTCCGGCGGCGAACTCGGGATTGGTCAGCGCATTCTCGCTCAGCAGGTACAGCCAGCCCCAGCCGGCCGGGTCGTGGTAGCTGCCGGATGGGATGTAGCTCCAGGTGGTGAAGGCATCCTCGTTGCGGTTGCCGCCGCGCCCGTAGGTGTTGCGGCAGAGCTTGAGGCCCCAGAGCTCTCCGCGCAGGGCCTCGTCAACGCCCAGGCCCTTGAGGGGGATCGCGACCTCCGCAGTCCAACGGTCTGCCTGGCGCGTGACGGCGACCTGCCAGTCGGGGTCCGGGTTCCAGGCCGAGGCCAGCTCGGGTGTTCCGTACCGCGCATCCCACCGGGCGCCCGCGACATTGAACACCAGCTGGTAGTAGATCGCGCCGCTGGGCTGAGGGGTGAGGAAGATCTCCAGGCAGTCATCCTGCCAGGTGGCCTCATCGTCCCGGGGCCGCTCCGTGCCGCGCACGGCGTCCATGCGCGGCTCATCGGCCTCGATGCCCAGGAACAGGGAGCGGCCATCGCAGCCGACCTTCGCCCTGGTCTGCTGGCCGGCGGGCGTGTTGCTGTCCAGGTACAGGAAGGGCTCAGACCAGGCGGCCTTCTGCCAGGCGTCCTCCTGCAGAAGGCCGTCCACCGTGATCGCCTCGACAGGCACAGCCACCATCTTCCGGATCGGTTCCGCGACTGCGATGGCGGTGGATAGGCAGAGAAGGATGCCAACGCATGGCACTTGCCGCATTCAGACCACCTTCCCGAGGGGCGTACGTGGCGAAGGACTTCGTCGCGCCGCTGCAAGCCCCCTGCCCTCTGCTCGGGTGGGGGAACTGCTGAAGGGCACCAGGGGCTGGGCCGAAGGGGTGCGCGATCACCTGTACACCCGCCTGCTGCGGCGGCCGTGGCCGCGGACGGAGGAGGCCCCGGCAGTTGGGGCGAGGAACGCCGCCGCGCATGAGACCCACGAGCCTCGTGACTATTGCGGGAGTGCTGATCGCCGTGGCCATGGCCGGAGCCTCCGCCGGTGGTGACGCCCTCCGGGCAACCGACCACCCGCGCCTCTACTTCACCTGCGAGGAACTGAAGGCGCTGCGCAGCGGCCGGGGGCTCGGCTTCCGCGCCGTGATGTGGCGCAACATGATGGACTCGGCGGACTGGTGCCTCAGGCGGCCCGTGCGCCGGACCTGGATCGCCCCCGTGTCCCCCGACCCCATCTACGCCAACTTGTACGACCGCTTCTACGCCATGATGCATGACATGGCGGTCATGGAGCACCTGGCCTTCGCCTGTACCTATGGCGGCGACGAGCGCCACGGCAAGGCGGCGGTCGATTGGGCGTTAGCCTGCTGCCGCGTCTGGCGCAAGGAGGCCGAGGGGCAGCCCGACGGCAGCAAGGCCTACGCGGTGACCCGCCTGCTGAAGGGTCTGGCGGTGAGCTACGACCTGCTTTACGACCGCCTGAACGAGACCGAACGGGAGGAGCTGCGCTCCGCGATCACCCGCATCGGGCAGTCCTACTACGACGGCTACTTCGCGACGCCCTCGATCAGCGGCCCCAACTTCCACACCCACCACGCCATCGTGGAGTGGGCCTCCTTCGGCGTGGCGGCGCTCGCGATGCTGGGGGAGTATCCGCCCGCGCAGG
>Ga0194125_10004633_pt1 | contig 21348 bp, 19 predicted proteins | sample TA2KigC250mmetaG_FD_148626 | JGI IMG/M metagenome (GOLD analysis project Ga0194125, IMG submission 148626) | Freshwater microbial communities from Lake Tanganyika, Tanzania - TA2015034 Kigoma Deep Cast 250m | ecosystem: Environmental > Aquatic > Freshwater > Lake | place: Tanzania: Lake...
AAGTCGTAAGGCAATATATTAATTTGTATTATGAGTTCACTCGCTAATAACCATAAAAATATATGGACGACAAATGTCGTAATAGTAAATAATATTCTGAATATATTGAAGGCAGGTATTATACCTGCCTTCAATTGCTTTTTCGCTTGCCTGTTACTTTTTATTTACTGTTAATTATCCAGTTTTTCAAGACATCTTTTCAAATTCAGCAACGCTTCTTTAACTTCGTCTCTGCTGCAGGTTCCGACAGATAACCTGTACCATACACTGCTGCGTGACGCTCCGAATGCATAAAAGGGAACAAGTGCAATCTTTGCATCTTCAAGTATATATTCAGTTATGTCATCTACGCTTCTTAATATTTTTCCGTTCTGTGTTTTCTTTCCGATTAAATTTAATTTAACCGTAAGATATAATGCTCCCTGCGGTTCTATTGCATCAACATCATGTCCTGAGTTTTTTAATTTCTTAATACCGTTATAAAATTCTTTTAATCTGAATAATAGTTCTTCTTTAAAATTATCAAGGTAACTGTCCACTTCGTCGTTCTTTCTTAAAAATCTTGCTAAAGCCGTCTGTTCGGGCTTTGGAGCCCAGGCTCCTATATGTGATAAAATTACGCTCATCTTGTTTATAATTTCTTTCGGTCCGAATCCCCACCCAACTCTGACACCGGTTGCCGCAAAACACTTTGAAATTCCGTCCATAAATATAATGTAGTCTCTTATCTCAGGGTTTAATTCAATCGGATTATAATGTATTGTTTCTCCGTATACCAGCAGCCAGTATATCATATCGAAATAAATATAAAGCGGTTTTTTTTCTGATTTTTTCCTGCGTTTGTTTTCTTCTACTACGACATCTAAAATTTCTTTAAATGTATCTTTTCTGAATGCCGTGCCGGTCGGATTCATAGGAGAGTTTATTGAAATTATACCAGCCGATTCTATGTAGGGAAGAATATCTGATGCGGTAAACAAAAAGTTGTCCTCCGGTTTCGTTTCTATTGCAATATGTTTTGCGTCCATTAAATTAACGTAACAATTGTTGTTCCATGAAGGGGCCGGATAAATGAAATTTTCTCCGGGATTAATCAGAGTCTTAAATACAGTGTAGGATATCGGTCTCCCGCCGCTTGCTATAAGTATTTCCTCCGGTGAAAATTCGAAACCTCCGCGCAGCTTCATATATTCCGAGATAGATTTACGTAAATCTGAAACTCCGGGTGTAGGAGGGTAATTTGTCAGATTTTCATCGTATGCTTTTTTTATTTCTTCTTTTAAACCTTCCGGAATTGGAAATACTTTGGAATCGAAATCCCCGATCGTGAAATTAAATAATTTTTCTCCCTGCTCTTTTCTTTTGTCTACCGCTGCCGATATTTTTCTGATTTCGGAAGGTATCAGATTTTCTGCTGTCTGTGATAATTTTGCGCTCATAAAATTTTAAATAATTAGATTTATTAGTTATTATTGAAAGGAATACATTGGAATTGATATTATCATTTAAATTTAAATATAATAACACTCCCTGATTAAATCAGCTTAAAAACCGTACCCCAAGCGTTGAAAATTTCCCGATATCTGTTCACTGATAACTTATAACTTAATTGCGTCCTTGGTCTCTGAGTTGTAAAAAATTATTACACAGTCTGGATTATACATTATTAACATTTCTTATTTACTAAAAGTTATTTATTTTTAATAAACAAAACTCTATGAAAACAATTAAAATAATTTTTTTTGTTATCCTGTTTATTTCATTTATAACCAATTCTCTAAAACCTCAAATTCCCGATGAACTTGATTTCGGTGCGTATCTTGATGTTTACTATGCTACTGATTCGGATAAGGGTACTAATCCCCGGCGGTTTGTCAGTATCTCACCATACCGCGATCAGTTCAGAGTCAATATTGCCCAGCTTTCCGCTTCATATAATTCTGAAATAATAAGGGGCAACCTTGTGGTTAACTGGGGAGATATACCTGATTTCAACGGACCCGATGACTTCAGGTATGTACAGCAGGCAAACGTTGGAGTTTCGCCGTGGAAAAATTTTTGGTTTGATGCAGGTTTGTTTCTTTCACATCTTGGGTTTGAATCGTTTCCGAAAGATAACTACCTTAGCTCATTTTCGCTTGTGTCTTATTATGAACCGTTTTATGAGATGGGAATAAAAATAAATTATGATTTCTCTGAAAAATTTTCTGCGGGTATGGTACTGGTTAACGGATTTAATACATTTTCGGATAATAATAAAAGTAAAACCGTCGGACTTCAGTTATACTATAGACCGTTTGAAAATGTGAGTATTAACTATAGCAACCTGTTTGGTAATGAAATGCCCGATTCTCTTAATGCAAAATACAGACTTCATAATAATTTGTTTGTAACATATTCACCTTCCGAAAAAATCGATTTGGTCGGCAGCGTTGATTTTGGATTTCAGGAGAAATCTAAATTAAGTAACCCTCAGGCAACGGCATATATGACGGGCGGCTTTGTAACAGCAAGATACAAAGTTACTCCTAAATTTAACGTTGCTCTGAGAGGAGAGTTTCTCGATGACCCGAGCGGATATCTTTCCGGAACGTTCAATTCATCACCGACTGAACTCCAGGGTCTTAAAGCTTTTGGACTAACACTCGGACTCGAATATAAACCCGTTGAAAAAGCATATATCAGAGTTGAATCACGCTATCTTAAAAGTACTAACATACAAGATTTATTTAACGAAAACAAAGATTACAGGGGTGAAATCACTTTCTCCATCGGCTACGAATATTAACATTTCAGAATTTTGTTAATATCTGATATTCAATAAATATATTGTGTTTGTAGTATCACTCTGAAAAATACTTTATACTATAAATAATGTCTTGATATTTAATTTTAATTTGCTTTAAGTTTGATTAAAGGAGGAAAAAGGTATGAAAAAAGGTTTTTTATCTCTAATAATATTTCTCATTTCATTTAATTGCTATTCTCAGATTGGCTGGTATCAGGTTCAGTTACCTACAACTTACCGTATTAATACGGTATATTTTGTAAATGAGAATACGGGGTTTGCAGCAGGAGGCAGTCCGACATACGGCGTTGTTTTTAAAACTACAAATTGCGGAGTAAACTGGAATGTTCTTAATACAGGCTGCCCGAACGGAATTAACAAAATTGTTTTTGTAAATCAAACAACAGGATTCTTAATCGGCGGGTATAATCCTGTACCGGGAATTTATAAAACTACTGACCTTGGAAATTACTGGATAGCTCAGAATTCCGGAACTAACTATGCATATTTTGATGGTTTTTTTATTAACCCGGATTTAGGCTATTTAGTCGGTGACTGGGGCTCTATTAGAAAAACAACAAACGGCGGGAATAACTGGCTGACCTCAGCTTCGTGTACAAATGATTTTATTATGTCTGTTTATTTTCCGGATGTTAATACCGGTTATGCGGTTGGCAGGGGAAATCAAATAATAAAAACAACCGACGGGGGTTCATCATGGTTTTATTCAATATATAATACGGGAAATACTAACTGGCTTACAAGAGTGAAATTCTTTGATTTGAATACCGGTTATGTTACCGGGTTTTATGGAAGATTTTTGAAAACTTCGGATGGTGGTTCAAGCTGGCTTACACAGGTAATAAGCAGCAATATTAATTTTCATGATTTGTATTTTTTCAACAATAATACCGGCTATATATGCGGGATGAACGGAACAATTTATTATACGAATAATGGAGGAACAAACTGGTTACATCAGACAACCGGCATTTATGATACCCTTTTTATAGTGCATTTTGTTAATGCTAATACAGGTTTTGCGGCAGGTGCTAACGGAAAATTGCTTCGTACTACAAACGGGGGGTTTACACCTGTTACCCCGACTCTTGTTTCTCCTGCAAATGGAAGCCATAATGTTTCTGTTACACCGGAATTAGTATGGAATAATTTGCCGACAGTACTTAATTATAAAATCCAAATATCAACTACTCCTAACTTCTATGCAGTTACCGATTCTGCTGTAGTGGACACCTGTATGTATAATGTTCCTCCTGGTATATTGCAAATTGGACTTACATATTTTTGGAGAGTATGTGCAAATTATTCTTATGGCGTGAGCAATTGGTCATCTGTATGGAATTTTGCCACTACTATGGGTCCGTCTCCTCCAAATTTGATATTACCGCTTAATAATTCCGTTAACCTTACGCGTCCTGTGACCTCTAAATGGGCTGCTGTTTCTAATGCCGTGAGCTATACTTTTCAATTGTCTTCTAATTCTAATTTTAATACTATACTGGATTCTGTTACATTAACTGATACCGTTTACCAGATTCCCGATAATCTTCTTAATGCCGGTTCATTATATTATTGGAGGGTAAGATCTAACGGCACTTATCCGGGAGGTTGGTCTGATATATGGAATTTTAGTATGATGCAATTCCCCTCAACCCCGGTTCTCTTGTATCCACCCAACGGTGCCGTTGGGGTTGTTATTACACCGATGATGGACTGGGCAAATGCAACAAATGCAACATCATACAGGATTGAAATATCTACAGTGTCGAATTTTATTGTTCTTACTGATTCAGCAACAACCGATAGCTCGCATTATCAGGTACCTTTCGGAAAATTGCAGAATCTTTTGACTTATTTCTGGAGAGTAAAATCAATTAACCAAATGGGAAGTAGTTCCTGGTCATCTGTTTGGATGTTTACTGTTTATCCAAGCAGTTTGTCACTTGTTAACCCGACTATTCCTGTTAAGTTTGATTTATATCCGAATTACCCGAACCCTTTTAACCCTGTTACTAAAATTAAATTTGATATTCCAAATCGTGCATTTGTAAATCTTTCGGTCTATGATGTACTAGGAAGGGAAATTGAAAATATTATAAGCGGTTATCTGAATCCGGGTACCTATGAGTATGTTTGGAATGCAGGAAAAAATTGCAGCGGTTTTTATTTCATTAGATTTTCCACAAAGGAATATTCTTCAGTAAAAAAAATGCTATTAATAAAATAACTCTTTCTTAAAATATCCGCATATTTCTCCCTTATGAGTTTCTTTCGTAATTTTTAAGGAAATTATTTCCCCTTTGACTTTGAATTTTAACACATTTAAGATATTTTTATAATATTTATGGAATAATCCGTTTTCATTCGGATATTTTTTTTTACTATTTATGAAAATTATAATAATCGGTACTGCATTCCCTATGAGAGGTGCTATGGCACAATTGAATGCAATTTTGTTTAAATACCTTCAGGAATCTCATATCGTTAAAATGTTTTCTTTTAAAAGACAGTATCCGAATTTTTTATTCCCCGGAAAAACACAGTTTGAGAGGTCCAATCCCGAATATAAAATACCCGATGAAAAGAATACCGTTACGATAGATTCAATAAATCCTTTTAACTGGATTTTAACCGCTCTCAAAATTAGAAAAGAAAACCCTGATTTATTGATTTACAGGTATTGGATGCCTTTCTTTGCGCCATGCTTTTTTACAATATCTTTTATTGCTAAAATTTTCAGAAAAACTAAAGTACTATTCATATGCGATAATGTTATTCCGCATGAAAAAAGAACAGGGGATAAGATTTTAACTAAAATTGTTTTCAGTACGGTTAATTATTTTCTTGTTCATACAAAATCGGTTGAACGTGATTTAAAAAAATTAAACAAAAAAAATAAACCTTTTGTACTAAGCCCCCATCCGTTGTATAATATTTTCGGTGATAAAGTCTCAAAAAAGGAAGCAAAAGAAAAAATTGCTTCAGATTATAATATTAATATATTAAACAATAATATTATTTTATTTTTCGGATACATAAGAAAATATAAAGGACTGAATTATTTAATCGAAGCAATGCCAAAAGTGCTTACTAAAATTAAACTTAAACTGCTGATTGTAGGCGAATTTTATGAAGATGAAAAACCTTATATTGAAAAAATTAATTCACTGAAATTAAATAATAACATCTTTGTTATATCTGACTTTGTACCTGATACTTATGTCAGATATTTCTTTTCCTCTTGCGATTGTGTCGTATTGCCGTATATTGACGCTACACAAAGCGGTATTGTTCTTGTATGTTACTACTATAATATTCCTGTAATTGCAACAAATGTAGGAGGAATTTCTGAAGATGTAATAAACGAAAAAACAGGTTTAATAGTCAAATCGCATGATTCTGATGCGATTGCCGAAGCAATAATAAAATTCTGCGAATCTTCTCTTGAAAATCAACTTTCTGAAAATATAGAAAATTTAAAAGGAAAATATTCCTGGGAAACTCTTGTTAATAACATAGAAAAACTTGTCGGGAATAAATAATTTTTAAAATGAAATACGACTCTGTTAAAAATATCTTTGCTAAAACAGTTTCAAAAAATACTTTTCTGAGAAAAATATTTTATATGCTTCTTGATTTAATGTTCCTGAGAAGCTGGCACGTAAGAAGGGAAATTAAAAGCTTACTGAATAAAGATGATAATGTCTGTATTTATGATGCAGGAATGGGATTCGGACAGTATGATTATTTCCTTGCTAAATGTTTTAAAAACTGTAAAATTCTTGGGGTTGACGTAAAAGAAGAACAGGTAAATGACTGCAATTATTTTTTCGGAAAATGCGGATTTGAAAATGTTTTTTTTAAGACGGAAAATCTTCTGGAAATAGAATATGAAAATAAATTTGATTTTATCTTGTCTGTTGATGTTATGGAACATATTCACGAAGACCAAATAGTTCTAAATAATTTTTATAAAGCTCTTAAAAATTCAGGAAAAATCCTTATAAATACACCATCCGATATGGGGGGCAGCGATACTCATTCACACGAAGATGAAAGCTTTATTGAGGAACATGCAAGAAACGGTTATTCGAAAGAAGAAATTACTGCCAAGCTGAAAAAAGCCGGATTTAATAATATTAAGGTTAAATATTCTTACGGAAAATTTGGAAGCTTTTCCTGGAAACTGGGAATTAAATATCCGATTTCAATTGTGGGAAAATCAAAATTATTTGTTTTATTGCTTCCATTCTATTATCTGTTTACACTTATTCCTGTTCTCTTTCTGATGTGCCTCGATGTCAGTACAGTAAATGAGAAAGGTACGGGAATTCTTGTTACAGCGGAAAAAATTTCAGGCTGAAATTAAACTTTGTACACGTTTTTTTAATAAAGTGCTGTCTCTTTTTATATGCTCGTATGTTATTTGTTAACTTTATAAAATTCTCTTGTTCCTTATTATATATATCCCGAATTTAAATGATAACTTTACGTGATTTAATAATACCGCAAATATATTAAAATGTGTTCTTAATATTCTGTACCTTTCCTTTAATGATTTTATAGTATTCTTTCTCGAATATCCGCCAATGAGAAATTTCGATAGTATCTTCTTCGTGTTTACTGTTTTTTTTGACTTCTTCAAAACCTTGATTGTCCAGTCAATATCCGCACAGTATGGATATTTTAAGTCGTATTCAGGACATATTACCCGTTTAGCAATGATTGACTGATGAGTAACTACCATTCCGTCTATCATCTTTTTCCATGTAAGATTATCGGGAGGAGTTTTAAGCGTTCTTTTTCCGTAACTCTTCCCCGATGTATCCGTTAATTCAGTATCCCCGTAATAAAAATCAACTTTGTCTGAAGGTTGAATTATTTTCGATAATGTTTCCGGTGAATATATCTCGTCTCCTGCATTCATATACAAAACGTAATCTCCCGTTGCTGCCCTCAAACCTTTGTTCATAGCATCATATATACCCTTGTCCGGCTCGCTTACCCATTTGTATATTATGTCCGTATTCTCTTTTATTATATCTGCCGTTCCGTCTGTTGAGCCGCCGTCAATTATTATGTATTCTATGTTTTTATATGTCTGCTCCCGAACGCTTTTAATCGTTTTGATTAAATTGTCTTTGTTGTTGAAAACAATTGTAATTATGCTGATTAACGGATATTTAATTTTATCGCTGTCTGACATATTTGTAAAATTTTATTGTCTCACGTGCACATTTTTCCCAGGAAAAATTGTTAACGTGCTGATAACCCTTGCTTGTTAAATAATTTCTCCTCTCTTTATTTTGAAGTAAATTTATTAATTTTGTCTTCATATCTTCCTGATTATCCGGCTCAAAATATTCCGAGGCTTCACCGCCGATTTCCGGAAGAGAACTGGTTTTGCATGCAAGTATCGGACAACCAAGCTGCATTGCTTCAAGCATAGGGAAGCCGAATCCCTCATATTTTGACGGAAAAACAAAAACAGATGCATTTTTGTATAAATTTGCCAGAACGGAGTCGTCGCCCTGTATGTTTAAAACTTTGTTCTGAAAACTTCTTTCGTTAATTTTTTGTAACTCTATTTGATTAAAATTCCTTCCGCCGAATGTAACCAGCTTGTAACTATCGTGAAGTTCTCTCGATTGTGTGTATATTTCATAAAGCATATCGAAGTTTTTATATCCGTTCCTTGCTCCTACAAATAAAATATATGGTTCGTTTACTATTGCCGTTGCCGATACTTCCGGCAGTTTTGGATTCCCGTGATATATTATTTTTATTTTTTCTTCTTCAATATTGTAAAATTTCAGTAAATCATTCTTTGTGGATTCCGAAATACATATTAACCCGTCAGCCCTTCGGAAAATCTCCTTTTTCCATTTCGGTGTTTTATCGAGTCTGCTGAAATATTCCGGAAAAAGTTCGTGCGTCATATCGTGCACCGTTACAATAACTTTTCCCTTGAATTTTTTTAAAATATTGTTGTAATAACTCGGATGATATATAAAATCCGCGCCGGTTTTTGAAAATTTTAATTTAAAAATTATTTTGTTGATTTCAAGATATAAGAGCCTTGCTTTCATTATTTCAGGAGCCTTTCTGCTGAAATAATATTTGAGATTTTTTGAACACTGACAACCGATGTCTGATAACTGATAACTGTTGATGTTATATCCCTGAAAAAAATATATGTCCAGATTATTGTCAGCGGAAAAAATTTTCATCAGTTCGTAAAAATATTTTGATATTCCGCCGTACTTCTGTAAAACAAATATTTGATGGTCAAATAGTACTTTCATTCTCTTTCATCCGTAAACCATTTACTTCACGGTAATCCCTCCTTCCGTACGCTAAAAGTTTCTCATCTCTTACTGATTTTCCCGATTGCCTTTTCGTAGTCATCATCATGAAAAGATTTTCTCTTCGTAACAGGGTTTAATAAGTCGGGTATGTAAGGAAAAGTAATTATTTTATATATGAATGAAATTAATTTTTTTGATGTCAGTAAATGGTAATTTTTTCCGTTTGTGTATAAATTTAATTTGAATCTTTTTGCAATGGCTTTCAATGAATTAAGGCTGTATAAGGATATATGCTGCCCGTGGTCGGTTGCATAATACCACCACTCATCCGGCTTTGGATAATGTTTCGGAATTAATTCAGTTGTGAAAAATATATTAGTTGAAAAGTCCAGCATTTTTTCCGTTTCTCCTATCGGTTCTTCCAGATGTTCGAATACTTCATTGGCGGTCAGTAACTCGAACTGCTTTTTTTCCTGTTCGATGCAGGTAACGGCTTCGAATCCTCCGGCAAATAAATTTTTGCAGCATTTGTCGTACCAGTAAAAGTCGAAACCTGAATCTCTCATAAGCCTTACAAATATTCCGTACCCGCCTCCGTAATCCATATATTTCCCTTTTTTTCCGAAAAATGTTTTTATCACCGCCCTTGTTACTTTTGTTATTTCAATGTTTCTCTTTAGCAATCCAATGTCGCTTTCATTAATTGCCTCGGAATATGCTTCTTCGAGCCAGTATGGCTTTTCTGTTTGTATGAATCCGCAGCTTTCGCATTTAAAATATTTAATTTTGTATTTAAATAATATTTTTGCCTCGGCAAAAAAACACGCGTCGCTATTGCAAATTTTACAGTTCATTCTTTATGATTTGTGAAATCTTAAGTATTTTTTAATTTTATTGTTTATATCGTCCGATATTCTGAAAATGTATACGGCAGAAAAATAAAAAACCGATACGATTATGCTTCTTATTGCCATATCGATGAAAACGTTTTGTATTTTTGGTATTATGAAATTTAACAAATATGTTGTCACACCTATTATGATTATTATCAGGTGCTTGTAACTCACGACCTGTATTTTATATGACAACTTTAAAAATATCCACTTCAGAAAATTAAAAATAACAAATGTTATTAGTATGGCTATTGCTGCTCCTACACCGCCGAAAATAGGTATTAAAATTAAATTTGCTACTACGCTTGTTACAAGTAAAATAATGTTAAATAAAGTGTCAAACTTGTATTTTGCCGAAGTATAAATTATTTCGGAGCTCAATCCGAGTGTTGTATCTATCAAAAAAGCTAACCCAAGTAAAAGAAAAATATTGAAGTTATCTGCATAAGCAGGTTTTCTGCCGAAAAAAAACATCAGGTTGTCTTCGTTGACAATGATTCCGAGATAAATAATCGTACCAAGTACCATCAGAACCAACGAAGATTTTCTGTAGATTTCCGAAATTCCCTTTATATCGTTTTCCTTCCACATACCCGCTATAATCGGAACTGTTATTTTATTCAAACTCCTTGTGGGCATGTAAATTACGGTTGCAATGTATAAATAAGTATAGTAAACCCCTACAATCGATAACCCTGCCATTGCTCCTAAAATTAATCCGTCAAGTTTTTCTCCAATCATCATCGAAGCGCTTGAGATAAGCGTAAACCCTCCGTATTTTAACATCTCAAAAACTTTTGTCCTGTTAATCGAAAGAAAATCAATCTTGAATTTGAATTCTTTTGAAATTATAAGCTGAATCAGAATTAAAAAGGAACAAAATCCGTAAGTAAAAAGATAAAAATAAACAAACTGATTGAAATCAATTACGGACGCAATTTTAAGCAGTATTCCAATCGTAGTTAACAGCCTGATACCGACTTCTCTTAATAATGTTGTGAATACGGTTCTGAATACAACCCTGGCAGTAACTTCCAGTATGTTGAATGTTATTGTGAAAAAGGAAAGGGGAATTACAAAATAAAAATATTCTACGAAAAGAGCGGAGTTTTCAATGTAAGCATTGACAATTAAAGGGCGGAATAATATGTATAATACCGATATTGCAATAAAACCGGATATGGTGATTGTCGTTACCCATGTTAAAAATCCTGAATGATTCTTGTCTTCGGTTTTGAAAAACGGGAAAAATCTTGTTATTATGTTTACAAGCCCTGTTTGCGATAAAAGAGCGAATACTACTGAAGCACCTATTAATAATTGTATTAATCCGAACTGTTCCGTTGTGAAAAAAGCGGGAAAAAGTAAAACTATGTTTAAATATCCTAATGCAACACCTGCGTATGATATTATTGTATTCCTTATCGCCTGCTTTTCGACAATTCCCATTTAAATTTCGGTTGTTTGTTCTTTTCTGACATTAACAGACTTCTGTGTCTGTAATAACTTTCAAATTACACACAAATTTAAATGTTATCAATTTATAAATATCTGACTTTACTTCTGTTTTTATTTATCTCTTACTCTTCCTTTGTCAGCATAGTTAATTTATCAACACAGGCAATTCCGGGAAATCTGTGTGATTGTAACCACGAAGTTGTTTAAGCAAAAGTAATGAAACGTATTGCTCTTTTTAATTTCATCGACTCGTGTCTCTGTAACTTATATCTCTCTTTTGAATTTATTAGTAATTTATTTTATGTTATTTTGAAACATTAAAATAATGTAATTTATGGTAAAAGTAAAAGTTAAATCTAAAAAACAACAGACAAAATCTTCCGCTGATATTAATTTGACTAAGTTTAATGAACTTCTTCAAAACAAATGGACGGACTATATCTTTGTCGGTATAATAATCCTTTTATTGCTTTTTGTCTTTTCAGGCGGATTGTTCGGCGGAAAAACATTTTCGGGCGGTGACCACGATGCCGCAAATGCGTTTAATACGTACCTCGATGATGCAAAAAAAGAAGGTATCTATCCGCTCTGGCTTCCGTATATATTTGTCGGAATGCCGTCACTTGCATCATTGACCACAGGCCTTCCGAGAATGTACGATATTACTACATATCTTGTTGATACTATCGTTAATTTTCCGAAAACATCCGGTAATTTTTTCCTTATGACTTTCTTCTATTACATTATTTTTGCCGTTGCCTTTTATTTATATGCAAGAAATAAATTCAACAATAAATTAATAGCACTTTATTGCGGAATTGCCGCTGTCTTTATTACCCCGATTGTTCAGCTGATTATTGTAGGTCACCATACTAAAATGATGACATTGGCTGTGTTTCCTTTAATATTGCTGCTTATTGATAAAATTATTGACTTAAATAAAAATAAACAGAGTATAACACCGGGAAAGTATAAAATTTTACTTTTTTTTGTGCTGCTGACTGTGACTCTTCATATCCAGTTGATGCATCACCATATTCAGATGCTCTTCTATTCGTATCTGATGATTGGTTTATATTTATTATATGAGTTGCTGGCTTCGTTGATTAAAAAAGAAAATGTAACCGCAGTTTTCCGGGCAATAATATTGTTTCTGTTTGCTTCTGTAGTTTCTCTTTTGATGGATGCTGATATTTTATTGTCCGTTAAAGAATATAATAAATATTCAATGAGAGGTTTACCGTCTATCGAGTCAAGGTTGTCACCCGAAAACCCTCTGACATCTCAAATAAAAGATTCTCCTCTCGATTATGAGTATGCTACAAACTGGTCATTCAGTCCCGGCGAGGTAATGACATTTTTCATACCTTCGTATTACGGCTTTGGAAATGTTGAAGTCGAAGGCAGACCGGCTTACTTGTACTGGGGACAAATGCCGTTTACGGATTCACCCGTATATTTCGGAATTGTTACGGCAGCTCTTGCAATTGTCGGGATTGTTTTTAATTTCAGAAAAAATATTTTCGTTCAGGCATTGTCCGTAACGTCATTCCTTTTTCTTATTCTGTCTTTTGGGAAAAATTTTCCGCTGCTGTTCGATTTGTTTTTTAAATATTTTCCATTCTTTAGCAGCTTCCGTGCTCCCGTTATGATTCTGTATTACTTCGATATCGCTTTTGTTATTCTTGCCGGATTCGGATTGAAAACGATCTTTGAAGCCGTAACAGTTCACGGTTCACAGTTCACGGTTCACAGAAAACAGATTAACGTTCTTTATGTTTTATTCGGAATAGGGGCGTTAATGTTTATTATTGCTTTTATCGGATTTGAAAATTCTTATGTCTCGGCTGTATTAAACGGACCTGCTGCTCAAAGAGAGCTGGCAAGTGGTGTTAATCCGCAGCAACTTACACCGGCATTGAAACAGCTCGGTGCGACGGCTTATTCCCTGGTAGTTAAGGAAATGCGCGTCAGTTCCATTCTCATTATGCTTACTATCGGAATTTCCTTGCTTTTCATTAAGAGAAAAATACCTGCTCAGTTGTTTGCTGTTTTGATAATTCTGCTTATTTTTATTGACTTGTTTATGGTTACATCCAAAACTATGCACTGGCAGGATAAAAAACAAAAAGAAGAATCTTTTAAAAATGAACCTGACTATGTTAAGTGGATATTGTCTAACAATCCAAATACCTACACGTTCAGAGTAGTTGAAATTAATGAAGGAACCATTCCGTATAATAATAAATATGCCTACTTCAGACTTCATCAGTTTCACGGATATCAGGGCGCTAAAATGAGAATCTATCAGGATGCGAGAGATGTTGTAGGAGACAGAAACCCGTTGCTGTTAAGTCTCGGTAATGTGAAATATGTTATTACGGATAAACCTATGCCCGATACGAATTTCAAACCTGTCTTCAAAGGTAGCCGTATGCTGCTTGAGAATACTTATAATTTGCCGAGAGCCTTTTTTGTGAATTTCTATAAGGTTGCCAAAGATATTGAAATTCTGAATAACATAAAACAAATGAACTTTAATCCGCGTGAAATTGCTTTTTTTGAAAATGATATAAATAAAAATATAGAACCGGCGGATTCGTCTGCATACGCAAAACTTCTAAATGCCGATATTCATAACCTTGATTATGAAGTTAACGCAAGCGGAAATAATCTTCTTTTTCTGAGTGAAATTTTTTATCCTGCAGGCTGGAAAGCTTATATCGATGGAAATGAAACCGAAATTTATAAAACTAATTATTTATTCAGAAGCGTCGTTGTTCCGAAAGGAGTGCATAAACTCGAACTTAAATTCTATCCGGAAACATTCTATCTCGGAAAAAACATTACGATTTTTGCCAACTTGTTTCTTCTTGCGATAATATTTGTATATATAGGCGGCGTCATTCTTGAAAAAAAGAAAAATAAGAAATAATTCTTCCTATTCCATACATCCATACATCCATACATCCATACATCCATACACCCATACATCCATACATCCATACAATATTTTTTTAATTTGCTTTTTACTATTCGTTTTCGCTATTTTTTTTATTATATAAAAAAGTTATATTTGAACATCAAACTCTGTTCCTTTAATTATTATATACTGTTTTTTTACTATTTGCTTTTTGTTTTTAGTTCTTAATTGTTAATTTTTAATTGGTTTTGAGTATGCTTACTGATTATATTCCGATAGTAATCATAATGACTATTGCATTAGTCATTGCTGTTGTCTTTATCAGATTCTCGACATTATTCGGTCCTCGTAAGCCAAACCGTGAAAAACTTTCTCCCTATGAAAGCGGTATGGAACCCGTAGGAACGGCAAGAGAAAAATTCTCTGTGAAATTCTATATGGTTGCCGTTAGTTTTATTGTTTTCGATATTGAAATTGTTTTCCTCTATCCCTGGGCGGTGTCTTTTTTGAATTTGAATGGAGAAAAAATGTTATATGCTTTTATAGTTGCTATGATTTTTATTGTTTTACTTGCTGTCGGACTCATATACGAATACAAAAAAGACGTACTCAAATGGGACTGACACTGAAGATTCACACATTACACAATATTAATGAAAAAAGAAGCTCTAAAAGAAAATCTTGTCCTTGATAAAAGTTATAAATTTGCCGTCCGAATTGTTAAACTGCATCAGTATTTAAATGACGAAAAAAAGGAATATATCCTTTCAAAACAAATAATGCGGAGCGGAACATCAATCGGAGCAAACGTTAATGAAGCACAATCTGCTGTATCAAAAAGCGATTTTATAAACAAATTCGGAATTGCACTGAAAGAAATCAGAGAAACACAGTATTGGCTTAATCTTTTAAAAGACAGTGGTTATATAAGCGAAAAGTTACACGGTTCTTTACTCACGGATTGTATAGAATTGGCAAAACTTATTAACAGGATAATATTAACGACTAAAAATAATTTTAAAAAAATTAAATAATTTACTCATAATTCTGCATTCTACATTTTAAATTCTACATTGAAAAACATATATTGAGCCATCAGCTATCAGCTAAATTATTATACATTAGATAATAAACTTGGGCTTAGAAGAAAAACTAAATAGAGACGGCTTCATAACATCGAAACTCGATGCTATGATTAACTGGTGCAAGAAAAACTCCCTCTGGCCCATGCCGATGGGGATTTCCTGCTGTGCAATCGAAATGATGCATACGGCAGGACCGAGATTCGATATTTCCAGATTCGGCAGCGAGGTTTTCCGCTTTTCTCCGCGTCAGTCGGACGTTATGATTGTAGCGGGTACTACAACATATAAAATGGCAAAAGTAGTAAGAAAAATCTATGACCAGATGGCAGAACCGAAATGGGTAATCGCTATGGGTGTATGTACTTCAAGCGGCGGAATGTACCGCACATATTCAGTCGTTCAGGGAATTGACCAGTTTTTGCCGGTTGATGTCTATGTCTCCGGATGCCCTCCAAGACCTGAGAACTTATTAAATGCATTGATTAAATTACAGGAAAAAATTAGAAAAGGAGGAATCAATAAAAAGAAATGAAATTTAAAAATATTTAACTCTATATAAATTTATTTAATAAAAATAACCCATCAATAACTTTATACATTGGGAAATATATAATAACATTAACAAATATGTATTACGAAAAGGGAGAATACATTATTCCTTTTGATGGAACACAACTAACTTCAGGAATATATTTCTGTAATTTTGAAATAAATAATTCAACCATTGCTAAAAAACTTGTTATTCTTAAATAATATTTATTAACTTTAAAAAAAGGAGTAAACATGAAAAAAGTACTTCTAATATTGTTATTTGGAATTTTCATTTTCACTAATGCTTATTCACAAAGAATTTTGGTAGATGAAAATTTTGAAAACACTGGATTCCAATCCGATAGTCTCCCTCCAAACTGGTCGAAATACGATCTGGACCCATGGGGTGGTCCTGGAAGGGATTGGGCTGTAAGAGATTCGGGAACTGGGTATGTAGGTACAAGTGTCAATGTTTTCGCTCTTGCTCATAGTGGACACAGAGCTTTAACAATTCCATGGTCAGCAGGAGGTAGTAGCGGTATTGCGGATGATTGGGTAATTACTGATAGTTTAAATATACAAACGGGAGATAGTTTAATTTTCTGGTTAATGTTTGGTAGTCGTCCACCACTTCAGCCCTATTCAGATTCTTTACAAATATGGGCATTGTATGCTCCTGTTCCTGTTGCTACTCTTGAGAAAATTGCAACATTATTTAGTTTTGATTCAAACAATGTTTGGACTGAGTTTAAATTCGATCTTTCTATTTATACAGGACAAACAATTTACATTGCTTGGAGATATAATATGGATGTTAGTATCAATGGACTTTGGAGTAATGTTGATGATGTTTTTATAGGAAATAGGTCAGCTATAGGTATTTACCAAATCAACACAAACATACCTGATAAATTTGCATTGCATCAGAATTATCCGAATCCATTCAATCCTCTGACAAAAATAAGATTTGACCTTGCTAAAAATTCCAATGTGAAAATTACTGTTTACAACAATCTCGGTCAGGAAGTAAAAGTACTGGTTAATGAATACCGCACTGCGGGATATTACGAAACCGACTTCAACGCCTCGTATCTTCCAAGCGGAGTATATTTCTACAGGTTGGAAACCCAGTATTACACGGAAACAAAGAAGATGGTTGTCATAAAGTAACCTTTTTGATACATCAAAATAAAAAAGCCGTATCTCCCGATACGGCTTTTTTATTTATCCCTTTATTTGTTAGTTTCCTATATGTCCTGGCTTCCGTTCATAGCAAGGTTGTTAAATTCTGTCAACCTGTTTCAGGACAAGACAACTTTACTGTACTAAACGCGTATCTCTATTCCCATTACTGCATCCTTATATGCATTGTCTGATATCTTATAAAACGGTACTCCGATTATTTCGAATGATTTGAAATCTATTTTGTATTTTAACTCTTTTAACATATCCGATTTTTCCGCCTCGAATGAGATAAATATAAATTCAACTAATTTTTTAGCGTCTTCTTTACCGTATGCGAATCCAGTCAGTTTTGTGTTATATTTTTGAGGAGATGGAAAAGGATTATTCATTGTAAAATTCTGTGAGATATTTTTTAAACTTTCCAGACTGCAGTAAAAAGCAGGGATATAAAATATCACATCCTGTGCAAATCCTTCATTTTTATTGAATAATTTATTCATCAGCCCCGCAGCTTTCCGCTCATATAGATTTATGTAAGTTCTTACTAACCAGAAAGGTTTGTATGTTAACTCTGCATTTTCCTTGCTTCCTTTTCTTATTGCGGGAGCAGCGAAGTTTATTTCAACCGGATGCATTTCGCCGTCTGTTATTTCAAATCCGCTTCCGCAGCTCGTGCAATATGTCACAAAGTCATTAAAACTGACTACTAATCCGCTGCCGCATTTTTTGCAGCTTAAAGAAACTAATTTAAAATCCATTTTACATTTACATTTTTTATTTTTTAATATTTATCTCGAATTTCGTAAATCTTTCCCCTCTCTATCTATTTCCCTTTTACTATTTCCAATTTACTATTTTTCTATGTTCTATATTCTATGTTATATATTATATGTTTTTATGTTATATGTTCTATATTATATATTATATATTATATATTATATGTTCTACGTTCTATATTCTATATTCTATATTCTATGTTTTTATGTTATATGTTATATATTATATATTTTATGTTATATGTTATATGTTATATGTTATATGTTATTCTACTTATTATTTCCAATTCCGAACGGAACAGAAATTCCGATGTTATTTGCTGCTTCAGTCAAAACACTTGCACTGAAACCCGTACCTTGTGATTTTTGCTTTGATTTGGTTTTTTGCGGCTGTCCTGTTTGTACTATGCCCGTGCCTTCTTCTATTTCCGCACCGTATCTGAACTTTTTATAAGCTGAACTTATTAAAGCAAAACCGGCTACAAATGCTACGACAAAAACACCGACCGAAAATTTATTTGCACCAAACAAAAATCCGCCTAAAAATGTAATTAAAAACATTCCCGCCACGGTTCCCAGAATACCTATAACAGCCCTGTATAAATTGTTGCCGGGAGCTTTACCGTAACATATTGAACCGTCTTCTCCGTCAACAACAACCTGATAAATTTTATTTTGATATTGATAACGGATAATCCATAAAGGATAATATACAATGTAAACGTTCTTTCTCACAAGGTTGTAATGCTCAAAAGAAATCCTGTCAACCCTTGCTGTGCTTCTTGCGCTGTTCTTAAACTGTGTTTCCGCATAATCGGTAATTTCTTTTTCTGAAGATATTATGTTAAAAACCATTCCTTCGTTCTGTAAAGTATCAAAATCTACTGCTTTTATTTCGTCACCCATCAGATTTACCCAGTTTACTCCGAGTTCAGATACATTACATGCTGAAAAAGTATTATCGTAAGTCTGCTGAATCTTTTTTTCTACGTCAACATAATAAGTTTCAGTACGGTTGTTTGTAGTGCGTGTTCTTTTTTCCTGCCCGAGTACCCACCCGACCACATCGGCGGTAACACGCCAGTAGGGAATGAATACAAGAAATGCATCGGTTATCTGTGACTGTTTGGCTAAACCCGATGCCTTGGAGATTCCTGTCGCAAGCCATTGATATGCCTTCTGTATTGCCTGGTCTCTGTTGATTTTTTTCGGTACGTAATATTTCAGTGTTCCGCTTAATCCTTTAACCGCTAATAATGTTCCGCAATACTTGCAGTTAAAGGTTTTTAAACCCTCTGCAAGGTCAAGCTCGCCGTTGCAGGAAGGACAAACTATTCCCTTAATTACTTTTTCTTTTTTTAATCTGATTGCCTGTTCTGTAATTGTCTGCTCTGTCGAATTGTTCATGTTTTATTTTTTTATACTTTTTTGGCTATAATATATGCTATGATTACAAGAGGAATAAAAATTAGAATGTAAAGAAATACTTTTATTACCTCGTAAAGAAATATCCACCCCTCGCTTCCGTCACTCGCTGCGAGAGCAACGATTAAACTTAATATGCTCGCAAGCAATAATAATCCTATACTGCTTCCGAAAAGTAACCTGAAAGGTGTTTCACTCTTGGCAGGCCATGTATTTGCATATACTTTTCCGGAAGAGGCTTCTACTATCGCCGTATATTGTTTGCCGTTGTAATTATAATAAAATTGATATAAGGGTATATGAACGAGACTTGTTTCTGTAGCGTTTTCAACCGGAACGCCTGAACTTTTAAGCCAGCTTTGAGCCGCCGATAACTGTATATCCGGATTTATAAAATCCTTCATGTTATGCTCTTTTTTTTGAAATAATTTTAAGTTGCCTGCGGGAATATCTATATTCTTTATTTCCGAAATTGAAGTTGAATGAGCCGGCTGCAGATATATTCTCTCAGTGCTTGTGTCTTTTATTTTTATGTACCATAGCGGAAAATAGTAAAAATATACTGCTGTAACCTGCGCATTCTTGTCCAGATCCTTAACGTGAAAATTTCCGGACATCCACCTTCGTAAATTGCCGTCCGCTCTCTCTTTTGTAAAGTTGCAGTTTACCATATAGTGCGTAACAACTTTTCGCTTGTCAATGTAAATTGCCGAACCGCAGAATTCACAATCGATGAATTTTTCGTCCGTGGGAAATTTGTTCTCACCCGCACATTGAGGACAAATAATCGTTGATGTGACAATATTTTCCATTGTTCTTTGTAATAATTAAAAAATATTTTCTTCCCCCCAACCCCTTGTCACTCATAACTCATAACTCATAAAACTAATCCCTAATCACATCTTTGCCAGCAGTTCCTTTTTCTTCGTGTTGAATTCTTCTTCCGTTATTAATCCTGCTTCTTTCATTTTCCCTAATTTTTCAATTGTACTCATTATTTCCTCCGCCGACATTTTTTCTTCTTTCTTGGGTTCAGTTTGTCCGCTTTGCTGCTGTCCGGATTGCTGCATGTTTTGAAATTGCTGTCCCATTATGTTCGCCATAACCATTCCTGCTCCAAGTCCTGCTCCTATTCCCGCTGCTCCTCCTGACGGATTTTCTGCCGCTTTTTCCATTGATTGAGCTGTCTTGAATTTCATATACGCGTCTAAATTGCCGATTGCTCCCATCGAACTCCTCTCGTTTATCTTTTCCTGTACTTCCTCCGGCGGTACTATCCCGGCTATTATGAAATCTGTTAACTCTATTCCCATGGAATTAAAGAAATCAGAAACTGCAGCTTTTACTCCGGATTCTATCTGAGGATAATATTGTCCTAAGTCGAATATTGTCTTAATATTCTGACCTAAAATTGTGTTTAATCTTGAAACAATACCGTCTCTGAGATAATCTTCTATTTGTCCGGTATCGTATAATCCCTGCGTTGCAACAATTTCAATTAAAAATTGACGTGCGTCAATTATTCTCATCGAAAATTTTCCCGAAGCTCTGAGCTGAACATATGTTAATTCCGCATCGCGGAAATTAATAGGGGATTTTGTACCCCATTTCAAATCAATAAATTTTTTCATTGAAATAAAATATACCGACGCCTGAAACGGAGATGTGCCGCCGAAAGGAATACCGACTAATTTTGTTAAGAAAGGTATGTTTTCCGTCGTTAATGTGTGCCTGCCGGGACCGAAAGCATCAAGCACCTTTCCGTCTCTGAAAAAAAGTGCTGACTGTGTTTCCTGAACAATTAATTGTGTGCCGAGCCTGTAGCTCGCTGAACCTGATTGCGGTTCTCTGTGTACCATTACTTTGCCCGTTTCGTCAAAGTATTTAATTACGTCTATTAGTGCCATTTTTTTTATATTTAGTTAATAATTAAAAATTTTCTTTCTTTCCTCTCC
>Ga0194125_10004639_pt1 | contig 21338 bp, 19 predicted proteins | sample TA2KigC250mmetaG_FD_148626 | JGI IMG/M metagenome (GOLD analysis project Ga0194125, IMG submission 148626) | Freshwater microbial communities from Lake Tanganyika, Tanzania - TA2015034 Kigoma Deep Cast 250m | ecosystem: Environmental > Aquatic > Freshwater > Lake | place: Tanzania: Lake...
GGTGCTGCCGGACTTGGCCGAGACCTCCATCCACCGGCTTGCTGAACTCACCCCCGCAGCCTGGGGCGCCCGCAACCGCTAACCGCAATCACCCCCGCTGTCAACCATGGGTTGGTCTGACGCTTACAGTTGAGTGCTCGTCCGCATTGCTTTCTTTCTCCTTGGAATTAGACTTGATGCTCGCTTGAGCTACCTGGGTATAGGCACGCTTCCCGCCAAAACTAGCCGCCGCGCGGCGTCGCCGCGCAACTCGCTGAGAATACGCCACATCACTCGATCCGCACGAGGGTCCCGCGGGCGACCGCCTCGAGTTGGGACTATCAGATCGGCTGGCCGGACCAATCGCCCTGATAGCTACGGGCGGCCTACTCTCGTGTATACTGGAGAAGGTCCGCGGATCTGGGGGAGGATGATGAGACCAAGGTTCCTCGCGCTGGCCGGGCCGTTACGGGGATCTGTATACTTACTCGCCGACGGCCAAGAGGTCTCCCTGTGTCCCGAGGCAGGCATTACCTTCGCGGCCGAATCAGCCTCGTCAGCGGGCGCGTCTTGTCTGGTCCGTGGCGTCGCGGGCGAGTATACGCTCACTGCTTCAGCCAACACCACGCTGGCGCACGTCAATGGCGCAGCAGCCACGAATCGGGGGCTCAGGCACGGCGACGTGGTCCGAGTGGGAGGAGCGGAGTGGCTCTTCCTGACCGAGAAGATGCCCGCCGGCTCTCACCTGGCGTGGTCCGAGACGCTGTGCCAGGACTGCGGCGCCTGCCAGGCGGTGTGCCCGACCGGTAGCTTGCGACTGCGCCGTCCCGCCGAGACCCGGCACGAGCTACTGGGCAACAGCGCTGCCATGCAGCGCGTCAACGAGTTCATATCCCGGGTGGCGCCGACCGACTCAACCGTGCTGATCCTCGGGGAGAGCGGCACGGGAAAGGAGCTGGCGGCCCGCGCCATTCACCGCAACAGCCGCCGGGCGGAGCAACCCTTCGTGGCCATCAACTGCGCGGCGCTGCCGCCTTCGCTGGCGGAAAGCGAGTTGTTCGGCCACGAGAAGGGCGCCTTCACCGGCGCCCTGGCGCAGAAGAAGGGCAAGCTCGAGGTAGCCGCGGGCGGCACGGTCTTCCTGGACGAGATCGGGGAACTGGATCTGGGGTCGCAGTCTAAGCTGCTGCGGGTGCTCCAGGAGCGGGAACTCGAGCGGGTGGGGGCCACGCGCCCGATCCCGGTGGAATTCCGGCTGATCGCCGCCACCAACCAGAATCTGGAGCAAGCCCTCGGCGCGGGCCGCTTCCGGCAGGACCTCTACTACCGGCTGAACGTGGTCTCGGTGCGCATGCCCGCCCTGCGGGAGCGGCGCGAGGACATTCCCTTGCTGGCGGCCTGCTTCATGGCGCGTTACAGCGTCAAGTGCGGCCGCCGCTCGCTGGCTCTCTCGAACCAGGCCCGAGAGTGCCTCGTCACGCACGACTGGCCCGGCAACGTGCGGGAACTGGAGAACGCCATCGAGCGCGCGGTGGTGCTGGGTTCTTCGGAGCTCGTGCTCCCGGAGGATCTGCCAGAGTCCATCCTGGAACGCGCACCCCCCGACCAGGCCCTCTGCAGCCGGTATCATGGGGCCGTCGCGGAGGCGAAGCGGCAGGTCATCCTGCAGGCGCTGGAGCAGGCTGGCGGCAGCTACAAAGACGCCGCCGGACTGCTGGGGATCCACCCGAACAACCTGCACCGGCTGATCAGCAAACTCGGCCTGCGCCCCGCGCTCAAGAAGGCCAGGCCATAGATTTCTCGGGCGGGTGGCCCCGCCAAGAGGCGCCCTGTCTGCCCGTGACGGAAGGAGTCCACAGCGCCACTGGAGCCACGGGCAGAGGGGCGATGAGCGGAGGAACGTTCTACTATGCGGGGAAACGCAGGCGATCCCCGCCTGTAGGACTAGGCGATTTAATGGTATTGACATGGGCCGCCAATGCTTCCATATTGGGAGTGGGAGTCCGGGCCACGGGCTCGAGGCTCCCGGGCTCCTCAGAATGGAGGGGCTCAAATTGGGCAGCCCTGTCCATCAGGGCTGGACCTTGAGAAGGAGGAAGTCCACAGATAGTCGCCTACGAAGAAGGGCGGCTACCTGATGCCTGGCTGACCGGCTGCAAACCTGAAGCGCCAGCCGGCGCCTGATCGCACCGGCGCGCAGCGGAACTTGCACCGCCAAGAGGAAACACGCAGCCGGAGTCGCGGGGGCTGGCTGCCCGGCCACAAGGCGCCGGGGAGTCAGCGCTTTCGTGCCAGCGGGCTACAGGCGGCCGCCCTCAAAACCCTCTCTTCAGCCTCCCGCATTTGACTCCGCCGTCGCCCTCCAGTAGATTCGTGATGAGAAGCCCCTTTCCGGGATAGCGGCCTGCTTCGCACTCCCAGCGCTCCGGCGGGTTTCCACGCGAAAGAGCAGCCCGTGAATTCGGTTGAGTTCATAGACGTTTCCAAGAGCTATGCGGTCTACGAGTCGCCGGGCGACCGGCTCAAGGAACTGGTCACCCTCAACCGCCGCCGCTTCCACCGTGATTTCTGGGCGCTGCGCGACCTTACGTTCTCCGTGCGCACGGGCGAGACCTTCTGCGTAATCGGCGAGAACGGATCCGGCAAGAGCACCCTCCTTCAGTGCGTGGCGGGCATCCTTCAGCCGACGACCGGAACCGTCGAGACCCGGGGGCGGGTCGCGGCACTGCTAGAGCTAGGCTCCGGGTTCAATCCGGAGTTCAGCGGCCGCGACAACGTGTACCTGAACGGCTCCATCCTGGGCTTCAGCACGGCGCAGATGGACCAGAAGTTCAAAGAAATCGAGCAGTTCGCCGAGATCGGCGATTTCATCGACCAGCCGGTCAAGACCTACTCGAGTGGCATGGCGGTACGCCTGGCTTTCGCCGTGGCCATCCACGTGGACCCGCAGATCCTGCTGGTGGACGAGGCGCTGGCGGTGGGCGACATCTACTTCCGGCAGCGCTGCATGCGCAAGGTGCATGAGCTCCGCACGCGGGGGATCACCATCCTGTTCGTCTCGCACGCCATTGGCGACGTCAAGGCGATAGGCGACCGCACACTGTGGCTGGAGGAAGGGCGCATCCGGGAGCTCGGCGATACTGAGAAGGTAGTGGGCAAGTACCTGGCGGCGATGGTCGAGAAGGACTCCGCCTACCTCACCCTCAGCCGTCGTCCGCGCCCGGAACGCGCCGCCGAGCGGGTGGTGGCGCCGGAGGTGGTCGAGCACATACCCAACATCGACCACCGCCACGGCGATGGCCGCGCCGAGGTGATCGGCATCGCGGTGATGGACGCCTACGGCACGCCGATTCATCTGCTGCAACCGCATTCGCGAATCATCGTGCGGGTGAGCGTGCGCGCCAAGGAGGATATCCCCCAGCCCATCATCGGCTTCATGCTCCGCAATCACCTGGGGATGGATTTTTCGGGCACCAACACGGCCCGGCTGGGCTACGAAGTGGCCCCGATGCAGGCCGGGGACGTCTACACCGTGGATTTTCACGTAGACTTCCCCGAGCTTTACCCTGGCTCCTTCTCCTTCTCTCCCGCCATCGCCGATGGCACCTTGCATAGCTACCGGATGTGCGATTGGATCGACAACGCCGTGACCCTCCAGATGGGCCACGGGGACGGGCAGATTTACGGTTTCATGCATCTGCCGTGCCGGGTAGTGGTCAACAGCCGGCTGGAGGGCCAGCTTGGCTGAGTTCACTGGCGAGCGCGTGGTCCCGGGCCAGGTGGCGCCTGACCTGTGGAATGAGCACATCTCCCGGTACGCCTTTGCAGCCCGGTTAGCGAAGGGCCGGCGTGTGCTCGATGCCGGCTGCGGGACCGGCTACGGCAGCCTGCAGCTGGCCGCGAGCGCCGCGCACGTCCTCGGCGTGGACCTCTCAGGCGATGCCATCGACTACGCCCGGCGGCACTATGCCGTTCCTAACCTCGATTTCCTACAGGCGTCGTGCATCCGGCTGCCAGCGCGGGACGCCGCCTTCGAGCTGGTCACGGCCTTCGAGGTCATCGAGCACTTGCCCGACTGGATCGACTTCCTCCAGGAGATGAAGAGGGTGACCTGCCCGGCCGGGCTGTTCCTGGTCTCCACGCCGAACAAGGCTTACTACGGGGCCTCCCGCGGGGCCGCCGAGGCCAACCCCTACCACGTCCACGAGTTCGAGTACGCCGATTTCCAGGCGGTGTTGCAGGACCTGTTCACCCACGTGCGCATGGCGCTTCAGAACCACGCCGGGGGGATCGTCTTTCAGCCCGTGGCCACCTTCACGGGGGCGGAGGCGTGGATGGAATCGGGGGCAGGCACCCCCGAGGAGGCGAACTTCTTCCTTGCCATTTGCTCTTCTACTACGTCTATAGAGATACCCACTCTGGTATATATCCCTCGCTCTGCCAATATCTTAAGGGAGCGCGAGGAGCACGTCTCCCGGCTCACCTCCGAGCTGGAGGACAAGGACCGCTGGCTACAGGAAGCCCTCGGAGAGCGACAGAAGCTGGTCGAGATGTTCCGGGCGCAGAATCAGGAGCTGGAGGAGAAGAACCGCTGGGCCGAGCAGCTCGATGCACAGCTCGGCCAAGCGCGCCAGCGCATAGCGGACCTCCAGAACGAACTGGCGGAACAACAAGAAGCGGCGCGGCGCATGGCCACCGGCTACGAGGAGAAGGTGCGGGAGCTGGAGGCGGACAGCAGGCGGCACGCCGAGTGGGCTTTGGAGAGCGAACGGCGCCTGGGCGCGGAGCTGGAAGCCAGGACCGCCGAACTCGAGGCCAAGTGCAACGAGCTGGCCGAGTGCGTTCGACTGCTTCACCGGGCTGAAGCGACGGTGGAGGAGCGTACGGCGTGGGCCGGCAAGCTGGGCCGCCAACTGAGGGAGGCCGAAGTTCTGCTGGCGGGCGTGCGCGCCTCGCGCTGGGTGAAGCTGGGGCACGCCTTCGGTCTGGGACCAAAGCTGGAGCACGACTGAGATGCGGAAGCTCCTCCGCATCCTGCGGGGCCTCCCGCTGTTGCTGGTGTCGCCTCTGCTGGTACTAGGCGCCGCCGTGGCGCTCGCGCTGACGGACCTGCTGTGGCTGGTGGCCGGGCGCAAGCGCCCACCTGGCTCCCACCCCGTGCCTGGGCGGCGCGGGGCCAGCATCGTCATCCCGACGTGGAACGGGCGCGAGCTGCTGGAGCGCAACCTGCCCTCCGTGCTAGCGGCCACGGCGGGGAATCCTGGCCACGAGATCATCGTGGTGGACAACGGCTCCGCGGACGGTACCGTCGAGTTCCTGCGCGAGCACTTCCCGCAGGTGCGTACGCTCGCGCTGCCCGAGAACATGGGCTTCGGCGGCGGCTCGAACGCCGGCTTTCGCGCGGCCGCCAACGACGTCGTCGTCCTGCTCAACAACGACATGCGCGTGGAGCCGGGTTTCGTGGAGCCTCTGCTCGAGGGCTTCACTGACGGAGACGTCTTTGCCATCTCCTGCCAGATCCACTTCACCGATGCTCGCCGCCAGCGCGAGGAAACGGGCCTGACGGAGGGCTGGTGGGAGAGCGGCCAGTTGCGGGTCCGGCACCGTGTGGATCAGGGGGTCAAGGACCTCTATCCGTGCTTCTATGGCGGCGGCGGTTCGTGCGCCTTTAACCGGCGGCTTTTCCTGGAGCTGGGCGGCTTCGACGCGCTGCTCGAGCCGTTCTATCTGGAAGACACCGACGTGGGGTACCGGGCGTGGAAGCGCGGCTGGAAGGTGCTCTACCAGCCTCGCAGCGTGGTCTACCACGAGCACCGCGGCACCATCGGGCGGCGGTTCAGTGCGGAGCAAATCCAGACGGTCCTTAAGACCAACTTCCTCCTGTTCACCTGGAAGAACATCCACGCGTGGAAGCGGCTGGCGGCGCACTTCGGCTCGGTGTGGGGAGACGGCCTGGTGAGCCTGCTGTTCGGCGACTCGCCGGAGCGGGCCAGTCTGGCGGGGCTGTGGCGCGCGTTCCTGCGGCTGCATCGAACAGTGCCGTCCCGCTGGCGGGCGCGGGCGCTGGCGGCCATGGACGACACCGAGGCCTTCGCCCGTCCGCGGGGCGGCTATTTTCGAGACCGCTTCGCCGAAATCGGACCGTCGGACCCGTTGCGAGTGCTGTTCGTATCGCCGTACCCGATCTGCCCGCCCGTGCACGGCGGCGGTGTATTCATGAAAGCGACCGTCGAGCAACTGGCGCGGCTGTGCGAGCTGCACTTGATCATCCTGCTGGACCATGGGGAGGAGCGCGCGCCGCATGCGGAGCTGGAGCGCCTCTGCGCTTCCGTCGAGTACATGGTGCGGCTGACGGGCCAGCCCAAGGCGTTCGGGTCGATCGTGCCGCACGCCGTCCGGGAGTTTGCCAACGCTGACCTGCGGTGGCTGATTCACCGCCAGATCGCGACGCGCGCCATCGACGTGGTGCAGCTCGAATACACGCCGCTGGGGCAGTATGCCGAGCGTTACCTGCGGCTGGCCTCGGTGCTGTTCGAGCATGACGTCTACTTCCAGTCCATCGCGCGAGCTCTCCAGGAGCCGCATCGGAAGCTGTGGAAGCTGAAGGCCACTCTCGAGTACCTGCGCGCGCTGCGCTACGAGCTGCAACTGCTGCCGAAGGTGGACCGCATCCACGTGTGCAGCCGGGAGAACGGAGACTACCTCGTGTCGTTCCGGCCGGAACTCGCCGGCAAGGTGGAGGCCGGCCTGCGTGCCTGCGTGGACGCCTCGTGCTACGAGTTCCGTCCGGACGGGCGCGAGCCGGCCACGATGCTGTTCCTGGGGAGTTTCCGCCATACGCCGAACCAGGCCGCGCTGAACTGGTTCGCACGGGAGGTGCTGCCCCGCGTGGTTGCCACCCGGCCGGAAGCCCGGCTGGTGGTGGTGGGGTCGGAGCCGCCGCCCCGCTACGCTTTGCCGGAGACTCCGGCGCTCGAGTTGCGCGGGTTCGTGGAGGATGTGCGAGAGCCGCTGGGCCGTTACGCGGCGTTCGTGTGCCCGATTCTGAGCGGCTCCGGTGTTCGGGTCAAACTGCTGGAGGCGTTCGCGGCGGGGATTCCGGTGGTTTCGACGCGAATCGGCGCCGAGGGCGTGGCGCGTGAAGACGGAGAGTTCTGCGGGCTGGCCGACGATGCGGCGGGTTTCGCCGAGCGTATCCTGGCGCTTTTCAACGACCCGGCCCGCGCCCGCGCGATGGCCGAGCGCGCCCGCCGGGAGGTGATAGAGAACTGGGACGCCGCTGTTCTCACCGCGCGGCTGGTCGACAGCTACCGGGCCGTGCTGCGCGAGAAGCGGTCTGCTGACGCAGCGCACAGGACGGAGCAGCCGGAGGTAGCGCCGCATGCGGAGGGCGGAAGATGATCCGGTATGTCGTGGCCAGCCTCGTCGGCGGGGTACTGTTCGGGATCCTGGACGGTCTGATCCACGCCAACCCGCTGGCGCAGCGGCTCTACGGCGTGTTCCGGCCGATCGCCCGCCAGTCGGTCAATGTCGTTGCAGGGATCGCCATCGATCTCGTGTACGGCTTCGTGATGGCCGGGGTGTTCCTGCTCCTCTACCGGAGCCTGCCGGGAGGAACAGGTCTGCTGAAGGGGCTCAGCTTCGGCCTGGGTGTTTGGTTCTTCAGGGTGGTCATGTCGGTGCTGGGGCAGTGGATGACACTGGAAGTACCGCCAGCCGCGCTGTTGTACACCCTGGTGACGGGCTTGGGCGAGATGCTGTCCATCGGCGCGGTGTACGGCATCCTGCTCCGCCCGGCTGCCGATGGGAGCTGAGAATCGGGGAGCTCCCCCCGAGCCAGAGCGGAAAAGACCGGGTCAGCTCAGGCTGACCCATTCTTCCTTTCCAGGTCGCGCTGGAGGCGATCGATGACGAGGAGCGACGCGCATCCTGATGCTAGAGATGCTATCCTCAGAGCATCATGAGCATCCGGACCACAGTCACGCTGGATGAAGACGTCTTCGAGCGGCTCAAGGAAGCCAGCCGCAGCCGCGGCGTGCCGTTTCGCCAAGCCCTGAACGACACTCTCCGGGTGGGCCTCGTCGCCGCGCGGGAACCCGGCGCCCGCCGGAAGTTCCGGATTGAGCCCCGGCACATGGGGGTGCGCGCAGGCCTCAACTACGACAACGTTTCGGCGCTGCTGGAGCTGGCCGAGGGGGAGACCTACCGGTGACCGTTCTGGACGCCAATCTCCTGCTTTACGCCTACAACGCCGACGCGCCGGAGCACCAGCGGGCTCGGGTCTGGCTGACGTCGCTATTGGCAAGCCCCGAGTGGGTCGGGATCCCCTGGCTCACACTATGGGCGTTCCTGCGGATTTCCACCAACCCGCGTTTGTTCCCGCGACCATTGCGGGCTGAAGAGGCGTTTCAGATTGTCCGCGGCTGGCTGGGGTTGCCCAGGGTTCGTGTGATCGATCCCGGCCCTCGCCACCCGGAGCTCCTGGAGCGCCTGGTGAGGGAGAGCCAGGCGGCGGGCGCGCTCTTGATGGATGCGGCTCTGGCCGCGCTGGCTCTCGAGCAGGGCGGCGTACTCGCTTCGACGGACCGGGACTTCAGCCGCTTCGCTGGCCTCGGGTGGGTCAACCCGCTCGCAGCCGGCGCGGGCTGAGAAGCGCGGAGCTCTCGGCCTTGAGAGTGGGCCGGCCAAGTGGACCGCCGCACAGCGGGCCGGGGCCCGGAGGGCACCCGGGCTCAGGGGAGCCGCCCCAGCGGTGGGGCAGGCTTGCCGCAGTCGGTTCTCACTTCGGCTTCAGGTCGCGCTGGAGGCGCTCGACGATGCGGCGGGCGGTGCGGTCCAGGGTGGCGGGCTGGGTGTCCTTGGGCTTCTCGTAGATCGACCATAGCACCACCCGGGTCTTAGCATCCACCAGGAACAAGGTACCCTTGCCGCGGCCGAACGCGGTGCTGCGGACCACGGGAGGAGCGGTCGGAACCTCGACCACCGGCTGAGCTGCCTCCTTCTTCTTCTCCTCCTTGGTGGGCTCGGCCTTCTTGGACGCCTCGGCCGCCGGCGGAGGCGGCTCTGGGAACCACTCATCCAGGCGGCCTTCCAAGACGGGGCCGAGGTGCTCGGTGAAGACCGCGTCGGCCTTCTTGGGGTCGGTCACCACCTGGAACACGGCGGCGTTGGTTAGACGGTTGGCCAGATGCTGGTCCAGTCCGCCTCCCATGGGTAGCAGGTAGACGGAGCGCACCTGGGATAGCTCCGCCGCCGCGGCCAGCAGCGTGGCGGCGGCAAGAATGGCGCATAATAGAACAGTTCGTGGCATGCCAGTTCTCATGATAAGTCTTGAGGTGGCCTCCTCGCATGTATAAAGGCCAGCGCGTCACGGTGGTGATTCCGTGCTTGAACGAGGAGCAGGGGGTCGAGCGGATCCTCCGGCGGATGCCGGAGTTCGTGGACCAGGTGATCGTGGTGGACAACGGCTCGACGGACCGGACTTCCGAGGTAGCACGCTCGCTGGGGGCCCACGTCATCCGAGAAGAAGCGCGGGGCTACGGGCGCGCCTATCGCAGAGGATTCTCTTGCGCGACGGGCGACCTGATCGTCACCCTGGACGGCGACCACAGCTACCCGGTGGACGCGCTGTCGTACCTGCTGGAGGCGTTCCTGCATCTGGAGGTGGATTTCCTGAACGCCTCGCGGTTCCCGGTGCGCGATCCGCGGGCCATGAGCTTCCGCAACAAGGTGGGCAACCTGATCCTGTCGCTGGCCATGTCGGTGCTGTATTTCCGCTGGGTGCGGGACTCGCAATCGGGGATGTGGGTGTTGCGGCGGTCCATCCTCGAACACATGAAGCTGACGGCTGACGGGATGGCGTTCTCGGAGGAGATTAAGATCGAGGCGCTCAAGAACCCGCGCATCCGCTTCGGCGAGATCTCGATCATGTACTCTTCCCGGCTGGGCGAAGCCAAGCTGGACCCCTGGCGTGACGGGTTCTACAACTTATGGTTCCTGGTGAAAAAGCGCCTGGGGTGACCGCGCTGATCCCGAACTGGAACGGGCGCGCCCGCACCGAGCGGCTGTTGCAGGCCCTGGCCGCGCAGAGTCGTCCTCCCGATACGGTGATGGTGGTGGACAACGGCTCGGCGGACGGGTCCGTGGAAATGGCCCGCGCCCGCGGCGCCCGCGTGATCGAGATGGGCCGCAACGCCGGCTTCGCGGCGGCGGTCAACCGGGGCGTCGCGGAGACCCGCACGCCTTGGGTGGCCATCCTCAACAACGATGTGGAGCCGGCCCCGGCCTGGCTGGAACGGCTGATAGCGGCGGCCAGCGCGTGCGGGGCCTGGTTCGCCACCGGCCGGCTGCTGGACGCCCGGGATCCGACCCGCCTGGATGGGGCCTACGACTTGCTGTCGCGGGCCGCGTGCGCGTGGCGCGCCGGACACGGCCGCCCCGATGGGCCGCTGTGGGCCGGCCAACGCTGGATCCGCTTTGTCCCGCTCACCGCCGCGCTGGTGCGCACGGAGCTGTTCCAGCGCGTGGGACCACTGGACGAGCGGTTCGAATCCTACCTCGAGGACGTCGAGTGGTCGCTGCGCAGCGCGCTGGCCGGCTGCCGGGGCGTGTACGTCCCGGAGGCGATGTCCGCGCACGCGGGCAGCGCAACCCTCGGGGTGTGGCACGCCGACACGGTGCGCAGGATCTCGCGCAATCAGGTCTTGTTGGCGGCAAAGCACTATTCGGGGCGCGAGTTGGCGCGGTGGGCCTGGCCGCTGGCGGCGGGCCAATTGCTATGGGGATTGGTGGCGCTACGCCGGGGCCGCTTTGGAGCCTGGCTGCGGGGCAAGTGGAACGCCCTGCGCATGTGGCCCGGCCTGCGGCGTGAAGCCGCCTGGAGGGGTGCCCGCCCGCGTCGATTGAGGAGGATTCTGCGCGTGAGCGAGGCGCATATCCACGCGCTCCAGCGCCGGACGGGCTTCGACGCCTACTGGCGCGCCTACTTCGCGCTGACGTGGTGGCGATGAACCCGGCCGGCATCGTGGTGGTGACGTACAACTCCGAGGAGGTGATCGGGGAGTGCCTGGATGCCGCCCTGGCGAGCGGGGCCGAAGTGGTGGTGGTAGACAACGCCTCCGAGGACCGGACTCTGGAAGAGGTCCGAAAGCGGCCGGGCGCGCGGCTAATCGCCAACCCCTGGAACCGGGGCTTCGCGGCGGCGGTCAACCAGGGCATCGGGGCACTGGACCATCCCCAGGTGCTGCTGCTCAATCCGGACGCCGTGCTCCAGGGCGGGCTTGAGGCCCTGGCCGGGGCGTGCGGCGAGCGCACGGCGGCGGCGGGAGGCAAGCTGGTGGACCAGGACGGGCGTGTCCAGGCCGGTTTCGTGGTGCGGCGCCTGCCGACGCCCGTCTCTCTGGCCTTCGAGGTACTGGGAATGAACCGGCTCTGGCCCGGCAACCCGGTCAACCGGCACTACCGCTGCCGGGACCTGGATCTGGACCTCGCCGCCGAAGTCGAGCAGCCGGCCGGGGCCTTCCTCATGATCCGGCGCGAGGCCTGGCGGGAGCTGGGGGGCTTCGACGAGTGTTTTCACCCCCTGTGGTTTGAGGACGTGGACTTCTGCCGGCGGGCCCGGGCGGCAGGCTACCGGGTACGATACGTGCCGGAGGCGATGGCCCGGCACCAGGGCGGTCATTCTACAGTCAGCATGGGATGGGAACGGCGGCGGCTTTGTTGGTATGATAGCCTGTTAAGGTACTCTGACAAGCATTTCAGCCGGGCGGCACACCGGGTGATGTGCCTCGGGGTGCTTGTGCGCTCTCTGGTGGAGGCAATGAAGGGGATTGTCGTCTTGGGACTACCCCGGGCGGCAGCGGTTCATGGTAGGATGGTCCGGCTTGGCCTTAGCCGGCTGGCAGCGGGCGGCGGCCGGGCCAGCGGACACGGTCTGCCGCGGCAAGGTAGAAGGGTGAAGGGCAACCGGCATCTGTGGTAGCGCGAGTTCATTAGGCATGCCGTACAACGATCTGGTTTCGATCACGCTGGTCACCTTCAACAGTGGCCGGTTCATCAAGAGATGTCTGGAATCAGTGCTGGCCCAGCGCTACCCCCACAAAGAAGTGGTGGTGGTGGATAACGCCTCCACCGACGGCACTCGTGACATCCTGGACCAGTTCGAGGACCGCTGCCGTCTGTACTACAACGACCGCAACGCCGGGTTCGCAGCGGCGCAGAATCAGGCCATCAAGCTGTCGCGCGGGGACTGGGTGCTGGCCCTGAACCCGGACATGCTGCTGATGCCCAACTTCATAGAGGCCCTGCTGGAGGCCGGGCACATGGATCCCCAGGTGGGCTCGGTGTGCGGCAAGCTGCTGACCATGCGGCCCAGCTTCGCGCTCCCCGACCGGCCGCTGGTGGACTCGACCGGCATCTACTTCACACCCATGCTGCGGCACCTGGACCGGGGCAGCCAGGAGGAGGACAACGGACACTTCCTGAACTTCGAGTACGTGTTCGGCGCCACCGCCGCGGCGGCGCTCTACCGCCGCGAGATGATCCAGGACGTGTCGGTGGAAGGGGAGTTCTTCGATTCGGATTTCTTCACCTACCGGGAAGACGCGGACGTGGCCTGGCGGGCGCAACTGCTGGGCTGGAAGTGCCTGTACACGCCGCGGGCGCGCGGCTACCACGTGCGCAGCGTGCTGCCGGGGAACCGCCGCGCGCTGCCCCCGCACATCAACATGCACTCGGTGAAGAACCGCTTCCTGATGCGGGTGAAGAACATCACCAGCGGCGTGTATCGCCGCAACTTCTTCTCGATCACCCTGCGGGACATCGTGGTGGTGAGTTGCTGCCTGCTGCGCGAGCACCACTCGCTGAAGGCGTTCTGGTTCCTGGCCAAGAACTGGCGGCGCGTGCTGGCCAAGCGGCGCGAGATCATGAAGCGCCGGCGGGTGGAGGACGGTTACATGGCCAACTGGTTCCGCTACGAGCCCGTCAGCCTGCCGGCTCCGGCGCCCCCCGCGCAGAGCCCGGCGCGCTACCGGGCCGCGGCGCCCACCCAGGCGGGGCAGTTCGAGTACTGAGCGCGGGCCGCCGCGCAGGCCATGCGAATCGCCATCCTGGGGACACGGGGAATCCCGGCCCGCTACGGGGGCTTCGAGACCTTCGCTGAGGAGTTGGGGCAGCGTTTGGCCTCACGCGGTCACCAGGTGACGGTCTACTGCCGGCAGCGCCTGGCCCAGACCCGCTACCTGGGGGTCAAGCTCCGCTACCTGCCCACCGTCCGCCACAAGTACTTCGACACCGTCACCCACACCTGCCTGTCCACGCTGGATCTGCTGTTCCACCGCCAGGACGTGGCCTTGTACTGCAATGCCGCCAACGCCATCTTCACCTGGATGCCGCGGCTGGCCGGGATGCCCACGGCGCTGAACGTGGACGGGCTGGAGCGGCGCCGCCGCAAGTGGAACGTACTGGCGCGCGGGTGGTACCGGCTGTCGGAATGGCTGTCCACCTTCTGCCCCGCGGTGGCGGTGAGCGACGCGCGCCACATCGCGGACTACTACCAGCAACAGTACGGCAAGCCCACGCGCTTCATCCCCTACGGCGCGGAGACTGGGGCGGTGGCGAGCCAGGAGATTCTGCTGCGGCTGGGCCTCGAAGCGGGCCGCTACTTCCTTTACGTCAGCCGCCTGGAGCCGGAGAACAACGCGCTGCTGGTGCGGGAGGCCTTCGAGCGGGTGCGCACGGATCTGAAGCTGGCGCTGGTGGGCGACGCACCTTATGCGCGGGAGTACATCGCGCGGGTGCGAGCCACGCGCGATCCGCGGGTGGTGATACCCGGCGCGATCTACGGACAGGGTTACCGCGAGCTACAGTCGCACTGCCGCGCCTACATTCATGCCACCGAGGTGGGCGGCACCCATCCGGCGCTGATCGAGGCCATGGGGCGCGGGGCGCTGACACTGTTCCTGGATACTCCGGAGAACCGCGAGGTGGCGGGCGGAGCGGGCATCCCGTTTGAGCATCACAATCTCGCCGAGAGGCTGGAACAGGTGCTGGTCATGAGCGCGGCGGAGCGTGACGAATGGCGGCGGCGGGCCCTCGAACGAGTCCGCGAGCACTACGCCTGGGAGCGCGTGGCCGACGCTTACGAGGAGTTGCTGACCGGATTGACGAAGAAGGAGCATTAGCGGATGCGTTCCTGGGTGGAGATTTCGCGGCGGGGAATCGCCGGCAACTTCGCGGCGCTGCGCGCCGTGGTAGGCCCGCAAGTGGAGGTGGCGGCGGTGGTGAAGGCCAACGCCTACGGGCACGGAGCGGTGGAGGTGTCACGAGTGCTGGAGGCGGAAGGGGCACGCTGGCTGGCGGTGGCCGCGGCCGAGGAGGGCGTCGAGCTGCGGCAGGCCGGCCTCGCCTCGCGCATCCTGGTGATGTCGGACAGCCTGCCGGAAAACCGCGCGGCCTTTTTCGAGCACGGCCTGACGCCGGTGGTGCATGCGCTGGAGGAGTTGCCGCCGCTGGATGAGATGGCGCGGCGGAGCGGCCGGCCGCTGTCCTATCACCTGAAGATGGACAGCGGCATGGGCCGCATGGGGACACGCGCGGGTGCGGCCGCTGTGGCCGAAGCAGTGCGGAGCGCCGCGCACCTGCGCCTCGAGGGTTTCATGTCGCACCTGGCTTCATCCGGAGACTACACGAGTCCGCAGACCGGCGAGCAGGTGCGAGCGTTCGCCGAGTGGCGGGAGCGTTTGCGCGGAATGGGCATCGAGGCCCGCTTCGTGCATATGGCTGCCACCCTGCCCATCGCTCACGGGCGGGTGGAAGCCTTCGGTAACATGGTCCGGGCGGGGCTGAGTCTGTACGGGTACATCGGCACGGCGCGGGGTGCGGCGCCGCCGAGGATCCTCGAGGTCCGCCCGGTGCTCGCCTGGAAGGCCCGGCTGGTGGCGGTCAAGGAAGTTCCCGCCGGGGCGCCGGTCGGATATGGAGCGCTGTTCCGCGCGCCGCATGCGATGCGCATAGGGATGGTGGCGGCGGGCTACGCCGACGGCGTGCCGCACAGCCTGGCCAATCGCGGGCAGGTGATCGCGGCGGGGCGGCTCGTGCCCATGCTGGGCGCGGTGTCCATGGACCTGACCGCGGTGGACCTGACCGAGTGCCCTTCGATTCAGAACGGCGACGCGGTGACGCTCGTGGGCAGCGATGGCGAGGCGGCGCTGGATGCGCAACAGATGGCCGAGGCGGCCGGCACGATTCCCTACGCCGTCCTGTGCGGCATCGGCAACCGCGTCCAGCGGGTGTACGTGTAGCGGCGCTCAGGCGGCCCAGTTCTCCAGATGCAAGCCCGGCAGGCGGGAGAACTCGCGGACGTTGTTGGTCACCAGTGTCAGCCCCAGGCTGAGTGCATGGGCCGCAATCAGGAGGTCGTAGGATCCGATGGGCGAGCCCTTCCTCTCGAGCTCCACCCGGAGGAGGCCGTAGCGCCGCCCGGCGGCGCTGTCCAGAGGCTGGACGGGAATCAACTCCCGGAGTTGCTCAATCTTGGCCAGGTTCGCTTCCGCTTGCTGGCTCTTCGTGGCGCCGTAGACCAGCTCGAGGTAGGTGATCACCGACATGCCGACATCGCCCGGCCGCAACTGCTCCATCCGGGACAGAACCTGCGGCGGCCTCCGCCGGGCAATGTAGATGCAGATGTTGGTGTCGAGCAGGTACCGCATCAGACCGGGTTTCGCTTCTGCGGCCGGGGCTGTCGGCGCCCGCCGCGGAAGAAGTCCGGGGAGAGGCCTGCCAGCAACTCGAAGGCCAGGGTCAGGTCGCGCGGTCGCTCTCGGAGCACGATCTCGTCGCCGCGACGGAAGATCTCCACTTCCGGGGCCTCCACCCGCAACGGGCGGGGGATGCGCACGGCCTGGGAATTCCCGCTACGGAAAACCTTGGTGACCGCCATGCCTCTAAGTATACCCCATAAGTATATACATCAGCCGATCAGGTCCCCGACCAGTTCGGCTACGCGGGGAATGGAGGCGGCGACGGCGGGGTGCATGGGGCCGCCCAGGGTGAGGCAGTCGGCCGCCTCGACGGCAATGATGATGACCTCGCCGGGCACGCGCAGGCCGAGCGCGCGGCCCAGCGCCAGGGTCTCGAACAGGCCGATGAAGTGAGGCGAGCCGCCAGGCGGAGCGGCGACATCCTCCTCGCGCACCAGGTGGATGGTTCCCGGCTCGGCGCGCGCGGTCTGGATGCTGTCGATGACGATGAGACGGTCCACATCCTGGACGTAATCGAGCAGGCTGAGGCCGGACTCGGAGGAGGTCACCACTTGCAGGCCCGGCAAAGCCAGCCGCTCGATCTCGCGCGCGGCCAGTATGCCCAGGGCATCGTCGGCCAGGATGTCATTGCCCAGGCCGAGGAGGCGGGTGCGGGGGATCATGGCTGAGAAGGCATCGGGGACAGGCCGCACTGTCCGCGCAGGGACAGGGTAGCCTGTCCCCGATGGTCACGTGCGGTGGACACGGCCGTCGGAGTCGCGGCGCAGGGTGCCGACCGTGGCGCCGGAGCGGTCGCGCAGCCGCAGCATGAGCGGCATGCTGCCCGGGCAGAGAGTGCGTGGCGCAACCCAGGCAGGGGTCGTAGGCGCGGAAGGCCATCTCCACCATGTTAAGCATGCCGTCGGAGATCTTGCGGCCGTCCACCAGCCCCTTGGCGGCCTTCTCCACGCTCATGGAGATGCGGGCGGCGTTGTTCTGCGTGGCCACGATGAGGTTGGCCTTCTGGATCACGCCCCTGGGGTCGGTCCAGTAGTGGTGAATCAGCGTGCCGCGGGGCGCTTCCACGATGCCCACGCCCTCGGTCGGTGTGGCGGTGGGGATGGTGCGCACGTTGGGGTCGATGATCTCGGGATCCTCGGCCAGCTCCTTCATGCGCTCGGCGGCGTAGATCAGCTCGATGACCCGCGCCCAGTGGTTGGCCAGGGTGTGGTGGACGGGTTTGCCGCCCAGCATGGTGAAGTACTCCTGGTAGGCCCGCTGCGCCAGGGGCGTGGCCATACCCTCGGCCGCGTTGAGCCGGGCCAGGGGGGCCACGGAGTAGACGCCGCTGTCCGCCCCGTCCACGAAGCCCTTCCACCCGACGTTCTTGAGGTAGCAGAACTTCATGTAGCTCCAGGGCTCGACCCGCTCGGCCACGTGGTCCAGGTACTCTCCCGGGGAGAAGCGGGCCACCCGGTGGCCTTCCGGGTCAACCACCCGCAAAGCGCCGTCGTAGAAGTTCACCTGGTTGTGCTCGTCCACCATGCCCATGTAGTGCGTGCGGTGGGTGAACTCGTCGGAGGTGATCAGGTCGGTGTAGGCGGAGTTGCCCAGCACGATCTTGTGAAAGACTTCCAGGGTGAACTGGGCAAAGCTCACGGCGTCAGCGGCGACTTCGCAAAAGCGCGCCTGATCCTCGGCCGTGAGGCGCTTGGCCACGCCACCGGGCAGCCCGAAGACAGGGTGGCCGGGCTTGCCGGCCGCGAGGGCTACCAGTTCACGTAAGCGGCGGCGCGTAGAAATGACCTTCTTGCCCACCTCGACGCCCACCCGGGCGATCACGCCCAGCACGTTGCGCTCGGCGGCCGGGGCCGTAGGGCCAACCACGAAATCCGGCCCGCCCAAAAAGTAGAAGTGCAGAGCGTGGTCCTCGACCATGAAGGTCGAGTAGACCAGCTCGCGGATCTTGCGGCCGGCGGGCGGCGGGGTCACCTGGTAGAGACTGTCCAGGGCCTTGGTGGCGGCCATGTGATGGGCGGTGGGGCAGACGCCGCAGATGCGGGAGGTGATCTGCGGCATATCCTCGGCCAGGCGGCCCTTGGCGAACTCCTCGAAGCCGCGCAGCTCGGGCACCTGGAAGTAGGCGCGCTCGACCTGCCCCTGCTCGTCCAGGAAGATGTCGATCTTGCCGTGACCCTCCAGACGGGTGATGGGGTCGATGGTGATGCGGCGGCGAACAGTGGTGTCTTGGGCGGACATGTCATTCACCTCAGGCGTGGGGAGTCACTCTCTTCCGCTGGAGCAGGGCGGCCGGCAGGCTGTAGCGGTAGAAAGTCCCGACGGGGTCGGGAATGGCCTCCAGGATCTTGCGGATTTGGGCGTCGTCGTTGCTGTCAGCCAGCGAGGCCACCGCGGAGAGGGCCTTGGCGCCGTAGTCGCGGACCCGGCTGGTGGGGCCGAAGCAGCCGGTGCAGGGCATGTTGCCCTGGATGCAGCGGGACTCGCATCCGGAACGGGTGGCCGGACCCAGGCACAGCAGCCCCTGGGCCATGATGCACTTGTCGTCTTCGATAAGCACCTGGTGGGGCCGCTTGAACTCGGCCACCAGGAGCTTGTCCGGGCGGGTATCCTTGCGGGGGCACTCGTCGCACAACGCGCGGTCGGGGGCCAGTACGGCGCCCTTCTCGGGGAGCTTGCCGGTGAGCAAAGCGCCCACGGCGTCGGCCAGCAGCTTCGGCGTGGGGGGGCAACCGGGAATGGAATAGTCCACGCTGATGATCTCGTCCAGCCGCCGCACGGTGTCGAACAGGACGGGCAGGTGCAGGTCGTGCCCGTTGGACCGGCTGGCCGGCTGGGGCGTAACGCCTTCTGGATTCAGCGTGGAGGGCGTCCCGGAGTACACGGTTTGGAGGATCGCCTGACGATCGGAGAGGTTGGCCAGGCCGGGGACGCCGCCCAGCTGGGCGCAAGCGCCGAAGGAAATCACCACCTGGGCCTTGCGGCGCAGCAGGTGGGCCCACTCCTCCTGCTCGGTCGAGCGGATGGCGCCGTTAATGATGGCCGCGGCGATCTCGCCGTCCGCCATGGCCTCGATGTGGTGGCGCTTGAAGTCGGTAGCCACGGGCCATAGCACGATGTCGATGGCCGCGGCTACGTCGAGAATGCTCTCGGCCAGATCGACCACCGCCTCCTCGCAGCCGCCGCAGGAAGCGCACCAGTAAAAGGCAACCTTGGGTTTCATGACGCCGCCACCTCCTCGGCCAGGTTCTCGGCCGGGACGCTCCAGCGCAGCGGTCCCAGCGCGCGCACCTTGGCCACCATGTCATTAACCGCCAGCTTGAGCCGGTCGGCCTCGGCCGCCGAGATCCACTCCAGCCGGAAGCGCGCCTCCTCCAGGCCCAGGGTTCCCAGCATGCGCTGGAGGAGGTGGAAGCGGCGGAGGCACTTGTAGTTGCCCTCCTGGTAGTGGCAGTCGCCGGGGTGGCAGCCGCCGATCAGGACGCCGTCGGCGCCCCTGGCGAAGGCCTCCAGCACGAACTGGGGATCAATGCGGCCGGAGCACATCACCCGGACCACGCGCGTGTTGGGCGCGTACTTGATGCGGGAGGTGCCGGCCAGATCGGCCGCCAGGTAGGTGCACCAGTTGCAGAAGAACGCGACGATCTTGGGCTCAAACTGCGGAGCCGCCTGCAATCCGACCAGAGCTTCAGACATAGGCCAACACTCCTTGGATTTCCTCGACGATCTCCTCGTCCTCGAACAGGTTCTGCCGGATGGTGCCCGAGGGACAGGAGGCCACACAAGTGCCGCAGCCCTTGCACAGCACCTCGTTGATGAAGGCCTTCTTGGTGTCCGCGTTGAAGGTGATGGCGGTGTAAGGGCACAGCGGGATACAGGTCTTGCAGCCGGAGCACTCCTCCTCGACGATGTAGGCGGTGTTAGGCTCCAGCTCGATGGAGCCGCGGTCAATCAGCGCGAGCGCTTCCGAGGCCGCGGCGCCGGCCTGCGCCACCGAATCCGGAATGTCCTTGGGGCCCTGGCAGCAGCCCGCCAGGAAGATGCCGTCGGTGAAGGTGTTCACCGGGGCCAGCTTGGGATGGCGCTCCAGGAACCAGCCTTCGTTCGAGCAGGTGATATTGAACATGCGGCGTACGTCCTGGGCGTCGGGCTGGCCCTCCAGTCCCACCGCCAGCACCACCATGTCCACCGGAATCTTGCGCACCCGCGACAGCAGCGTGTCCTCGACCCGGAGGATGAGCTGCCCGTCGCTGTCGGCCGGGTACACGTCGGCGACCTTGCCCCGTACGAATTTGACGCCCTCCTCGCCTATCCGGTTGTAGAACTCCTCGAAGGTCTTGCCGGGCGTGCGCATGTCGATGTAGAAGTTGTAGATCTCGGCCTCGGTCTTCTCCTTGATCAGGTGCGCCAGCTTAAGCGAGTACATGCAGCAGACCCGCGAGCACCAGCGGTTGGTGTTCTCATCGCGGCTGCCGATGCAATGGACGATGCCCACGGTCTTGGGCTTCTTGCCATCCCGCAGGACGATTTCGCCGCCGGTAGGCCCAGAGGCGTTCACCAGCCGCTCCACCTCCAGCGCAGTGTAGACGTTGGGATAGGTCCCGTAGCCGTAATAGGGCAGGCGGTGAGGGTCGAAGGTCTTGAAACCGGTGGCCAGGATGATGGTGCCCACCTGGATCTCTTCCAGCCGCTCCTTCATGTTGAGGTCAATGGCGTTGCGCTCGCCGCAGACCTCGATGCAGGTCTTCTTGCACTTGCCGGTCTTGAACTCGATGCAGGTTTCCGGGTCGATGACCGGCACCAGGGGCACGGCCTGGGGGAAGGAGAGGTAGACTGGCTTGCGCTTGCTCAGGCCGGCGTTGAACTCGTCTGGGACCTTGGCCTGCTTGAACACGCAGGCTTCGATGCACTCCATGCAGCCCACGCACAGCTCCGCGATGACAAAGCGGGGCTTGTGGCGGACCCTCACCGTGAAGTTGCCCACGTAACCATCGATCTGAGCGACTTCGGCCAGCGTCCACAGAGTGATGTTGGGGTGGGCCTTGACGGCCGTCATCTTGGGGGTGAGGATGCAGGCGGCGCAGTCCAGGGTGGGGAAGGTCTTGTCGAACTGGGCCATGTGGCCGCCGATGGTGGGCTGGCGCTCGACCAGGCAGACCTTCTTGCCGGCGTTGGCCAAAGTGAGCGCGGCGTGTATGCCGGCGATGCCGCCGCCCACCACCAGCACGTCGGGATGGATGGGGACTTCGCGGCGCTCCAGGGGACGATGCCTGGGGACGCGGCGGATGGCGGCGCGCACCAGGTCGAAGGCCTTGTCGGTGGCGGCGCGCTTGTCCACATGCACCCAGGAGTCCTGCTCGCGCACGTTGACCATCTGGAAGAAGTAGGGGTTCAGGCCGCCGCCCTGGGTGGCCCCGCGGAAGGTGGCCTCGTGCAGGGTGGGCGAGCAGGCCGCCACCACGATACGCGTCAGGCCGCGGTCGCGGATGTCCTGCTTGATCAGCTCCTGCCCGGGATCCGAGCACATGTACTTGTACTCGCGCGACACCACCACGCCGGGCAAGGTGGCGGCGTACTCGGCCACCTCCTTCACGTCGATGATGC
>Ga0194125_10004640_pt1 | contig 21338 bp, 20 predicted proteins | sample TA2KigC250mmetaG_FD_148626 | JGI IMG/M metagenome (GOLD analysis project Ga0194125, IMG submission 148626) | Freshwater microbial communities from Lake Tanganyika, Tanzania - TA2015034 Kigoma Deep Cast 250m | ecosystem: Environmental > Aquatic > Freshwater > Lake | place: Tanzania: Lake...
CGGCTACGAACAGGACGTAAAGGCTCATAAGGCCGACGCCGAGCCAGCGCGGCGTCCGGCCCCCCCAGACAATGAGCAATAAAATCAGCCAACTTACGCCAACAGCCGGGAAAAAATATTCCAAAGCCACGGCTTCCACTGTCATGGGCCGGATCAGGGCGCAAATCCCCAGGGTAAAGAGCATCTGGAAAAATGAACTACCGGCCACATTACCGATCACCACCTCAGGATGACCCTTTTGGGCTGGGATGATGGCTTCCACCAGTTCCACCGAATTGGCGGCAATGGCCAGCAGGGTCAGACCGAGGATTGTTTCACCGATACCCGTCATTACCAGAACAGCCTTCACGCCATGAATCACCAGGAGGGCACCGATCACCAGCCCGATGAGCCCCCCCACAAACATGAGGGGAAAAAACCATTTCGGCTTCTTGAGGATTTCCGCCACCTCCTCCTCGGCCTCCTCTATCTCTTCCTTGGCGGCCCGAGTTCGCCTCAGATCGGTGATCAGATAGGCCATGAATGCCGCGTAAGCCCCCAAAACAATCAGGCCATCAGGACGGCTGATCTCCCCATCCCAGGATAACAGGAACACCAGCAGTATCACTCCCCCTAACAGCCAGATATACTTAATGGGGAAATCGGGATGGCGGATGGGAAACAGGGCAGCAGCCGAACCCAGGGCCAACAGGATCAGAAAAACCACGGTCCCCAGGATGCTGCCAAAAGCCAGGGCGGTTAAGTGCTGATAAGAGCCGATTACCGCCGGGGCGAACTCCTCCAGGTCAATGCTGATAATCACCATGGCCAGAATAAAGGGCGGCACAGCCAGTCGGGCGGCGATGCCGATGAGGCCTTCCACCAGATATTTGGCGGCAAAGATCAGGAACAGGACTCCGATAATCAAAATGCCGATGTCTAAATACATGCCAGTCATTTTCCCTCCGATGGTTTGGGTTGGTAATAGATCATTGATCTATAATATAATTATTGATACAATTTATATAAGTAGTTTGTCAATATAAAAATGTAATAGATATTACATTTATTAGGAGGAGCTGGGCGGCGGAGCCCGGCCCGGATCTCAGAGCGCCTTTTTTTAGACTTATCTCATCATATCCTTTGCTTTTCCATTGACTTCCTGATTGGAAAAAGGTAACATTTTGATATCAGGTGATGAGGTCCACCTTAACCGCCCGGTCGGGCCACTGCCGGGATGATGACTTCTGCCATATGAGGGCAGGAGTTTTTTTTTGCCAAGAGGTCTAATAGATGAGCGCTTTTAAGCAGTTTCAGCAAGACTTGGAGCGGCAACTGGAGAGTTTGGCTGCCTACCCGGAAATCAGCCGGACCAATATTTCCCTGCTGCTGGATAAGTTGCGGCAGAACCGCTTTAACCTGGTCATGCTGGGAGCCTTTAAAAGGGGTAAGAGCACCTTGATCAATGCCCTGCTGGGCGAACCCCTGCTCCCCACTGCGGTGATCCCTTTAACTTCGGTGGTCACCATTATCGGCTATGGGGAGGAGGTGCGCATCGAGGTCCTCTTCCACAATGGCCAGCGGCAACAGATACCCAGCAGCGAACTGGCCGCCTACATCACGGAAAGGGGCAATCCCCAAAACATCAAAGGAGTTCAGGAAGTCGATATCGCCTACCCTTCGGAATATCTCAAAGACGGCGTCCGGATTATCGATACGCCGGGAGTAGGATCGATTTACAGTCATAACACCGAGGTGGCTTATAACTATCTGCCCCAGGTGGATGCGGCTATTTTCGTGATCACAGTGGACCCGCCGCTTTCGGCTGCGGAAGAAGAATTTCTAAAAGACATCCGGGAGTATGTCCATAAACTTTTTTTTGTGCTCAATAAAATCGACTACGTGGAGGAAGCCGAGCGGCAGGAGGCCCTTGATTTTACCCGGCAGGTGTTACAAGCAAACTTAGTCACCGATAAACTCCCCATTTTCCCCCTAACCGCCAAACTGGCGCTGGAGGGCAAACAACAGAATCAACCGGATGTGTTAGCCGCGAGCCTCCTGCCCCAATTTGAAGAGCATTTGCGCACTTTTCTTTACCAGGAAAAGGGCCGGGTGCTGCTTGTCTCCTGTATCAATGGAGCCCTGAAGACTATCACTGATTCCACCCTGGCCCTGAAAGTGGAGCGGCATGCCAGCGCCATGTCCCGCAAGGATTTGGAAGAAAAGATAGGGCGGTTCAATTTCGAACTTCAAGGCCTGGAAAAAGAGCGGGAGATGTCCTTACTCCTGCTGGATGGGCGGATGAAAGGGATTTTCGAGGATATCAACGCCGATCTGGAGGCTTTTAAAAAAGAAACCCTGTCCCGGCTACACCAGGAAGTCCAGGATGCCTTCCAGCAAAAAGTGAGGGGTTCAGGGGACCTGCGCCAGGAAATGGAGGTCTTTCTCTTTGGCGCGCTGCGTAATGTTTTTACTCTTTGGCGCCGGGATGAAATCGATCGGATAGCCCAGAGACTGGGAGATATTCATCAGGAATTTGCCGACCGCATCAATGAGATCCTGGCACGCCTGACCCAACTCACCGCCCGGATTTTTGATTTTTCCCTCCGGGGGTTCAGCGCCGAGACCGCCCTCACCGAGAAAAGTCAATTCTGGTTTAAATTTAAGGAAGACCCCGTTGGCCTGGAAATCATCCAGATGACCGTCACCTCTTTGCTCCCCCGGGCCCTGACCAGAGGCCTGCTCCTGAAAAAACTCCTGGAAAATGTTGACGAACTGGTGGACAAACATTGCGGCCGCCTGCGCTATGATTTTCAAACCCGCCTCAACGACCTGGGCCGGGACTTCCGGCAGACCTGGCTGGCCAAAATCGATGACACCACCGCCAGTATCCGCCAGGCCCTGGATCGGGCCCTGGCTCAGAAACAAGTAAGCGATCAGAACGCCACGGCCCGTTTAGGAGAACTGGACCAGAGGCTGGCAGAAATCCTACAGGCCGAGGGAGCTTTACTTTCTTTGAAAGAAAAAATTCAGTTTACTTTACATTGAAGGGAATTGGGAGATTGTCTGCTGATGTCGCAAAGTATCCCAACGGTTGGTTTACTGGGGGCCGTTAATCCGGCCCCTTGTCATGGTCATGCGGTGAATATTAGCAGAGGAGAGGCCTATGACTCAGATCATCTTGGTGCGCCATGGCCAGACGCCATGGAACAAAGATAAGATTTTTCGCGGCTCCAAGGATATCCCCTTAAACGACCAGGGCCGGGAGGAAGCCCGCCTGGCCGGGGAGTGGCTCAAAAACGAAAAAATCGACTACGCCTATACCTCACCCCTGTCCCGCTCCCGGGATACCGCCCAGGCCATTGCCCAGCATCATGGGATAACGGTGGTGGACCTGCCCGGCCTCAGCGACCTGTGCTACGGCGACTGGGAAGGCCTGCCCCTGACGGAAGTTAAGGTCAAATACGCCGATCTTTATCGTCAGTGGGAAGCCACCCCGCATATGGTGCGTTTTCCCGGCGGCGAGACCCTGGCCGAAGTGCGGGCCCGGGCCTTCGACGCGGTGCAGGAAGTCACCGCCCGGCACCCGGGGCAGACGATCCTGCTCTCCGCCCATCGGGCCGTCAACAAGGTGCTCATTGCCACCCTCATCGGCTTGGACGATTCCCACTTCTGGCGCCTCGGCCAGGACACCACGGCGCTCAACCGCTTTGTCTGGGACGGCAGGACCTGGAACATCATGGCCCTGAACGTCACCTGCCACCTCCGGGACATGGCCCGGGGGGAATACGTCGATTTTTAGGGGCAACACCTAAACGCCGGGGTTCCCGCTCAATGAGGAAGGTCTTATTTTGCAAAAAAAACAGGGGGCAGCAATAATCCTGCCCCCTGGGTTTTTTCTGGGCTAATATAAGGTTTCTCTACTTGGTCAGCCGGCCGACGAGATCGTAAACCTGGCTCAAGACTTCGGGCAACTTGTCCTTTTCCGGGCCCCCGGCCTGGGCCATATCGGCGCGGCCGCCGCCTTTGCCCCCCAATTGGGCCGCCAGTTCGCCGACGATCTTCCCGGCATTCAGGCGATGGGTGAGGTCCTTGGTAACCACCGTGATGAGCATGGCCTTGTCGCCTTTGCCGCTCCCCAAAACAATGACGCCGCTCTGGAGCCGGTCCTTGAGTTTGTCGGCGAAATCCCGCAGGCCCTTGGGGTCGGCCACGTCCACCTCCAGGGCCAGCACCTTGATGCCGTCCACGTTTTTCACCTGGTCCAGAATGTCCCCGGACCTTGCCGAAGCCAACTGCCCCTGCAGGGCTTCCACCTGTTTTTCCAGCTCCCGCTGGCGCTGCAGCAACTTCTCCAGTTTGCCCAGGACTTCCCCCTTGGTGGCCTTGAGCCGTTGGGCCACGGCTTCCAGCTCCCGGCTCTCGGCCTGGACATGGCCCAGGGCTGCGGCGCCGCAGACGGCCTCGATGCGCCGGATGCCGGCGGCCACGCTGGCCTCGGAGATGATCTTGCACAAACCGATATCGCCGGTCTGAGTCACGTGGCAACCGCCACACAACTCCAGGCTGACGCCTGGGACCGCCACGGTGCGCACTTTCTCGCCGTATTTTTCATCAAACAGGGCCATGGCGCCGGAGGCCAGGGCCTCGGCCATGGGCACATGGCTGACCTGCACCGGCAGGTTCTGCTGGATGTCCTGGATCAGGTCAACCTCGAGCTGGGCCAGGACCTCGTCGCTGATGGCGGAAAAGTGGCTGTAATCAAAGCGGAATCGGTCTGGGGCGACCAGGGAGCCGGCCTGTTTGACGTGTTCCCCCAGGTGTTTCCGAAGCGCCGCGTGGAGCAGGTGGGTGGCCGTGTGGTGCGAGGCGATCTGGCGCCGGCGGTGGGCGTCAATGGTCAGCCGCACCGTCTGGCCCACTTTGATCTCACCTTGCTTTACCTTGCCCTTGTGAATAATCACCTCGTTGGGCAGGCGCTGGACATCCTCCACTTCGATGAGCCCCCCAGGGCCTGTGATGGTGCCGGCATCGGCCACCTGGCCGCCGGATTCGGCATAGAAAGGGGTGGCTTCCACCACCAGCTCCACTTCGTCCCCGGCCCCGGCCTGGCTCACCGCGGCCTCTCCCCGGATGATCCCCAACACCTGGGAATCAGTCTCAAGCTGGTCATAGCCCACGAACCCGGTGGCCGGCAGTTCATTAAGGGACTGGTAGGCCGGGGGCAGTTCCCCAAGCAGCCCGCCCTTCCAAGCCTGGCGGGAGCTTTCCCGCTGCCGGGTCATGTGTTCGTTGAAACCCTCCAGGTCCAGTTCCAGGTGCTGTTCCAGGAGCACATCGGTGATGAGATCCAGGGGGAAACCATAGGTGTCATAGAGCTTAAAGGCGACCTCGCCGGCCAGGGTGCGTTCTCCTCTGGCCTTGAGTTCCTCCAGGTTGTCGGTGAGAATTTTCAGGCCGTGGTCCAGGGTTTCGGCAAAGCGCTCCTCCTCGTTCTGCACCACCTGGTCGATGAAAGACTTGGCGCTCGCCAGTTCGGGATAATCCTCCCCCATGACCTCGATGACCTTGTGGCCCACCGGGGCCAGGAAGGGCTGTTTGAACCCTAGGAGGCGGCCGAAGCGCACCGCCCGGCGCAGGATGCGGCGCAGGACGTAGCCCCGCCCCTCGTTGCTGGGCAGGACGCCGTCGGCGATGAGAAAGGTAATGGCCCGGGAATGGTCGGCGATGACCTTGAAGGCCACGTCCAGGGTCCGGTCCCGGCCATAAGCGGTTCCGGCCAGGTCCTCGGTACGGGCGATAATGGGCCGGATGAGATCGGTGTCAAAGTTCGTGGGCACACCCTGGATGACCGCGGTCAGGCGCTCCAGGCCCATGCCGGTGTCGATGCTGGGCTTGGGGAGGGGATGGAGAGTGCCCTGCTCATCCCGGTTGAACTGCATGAAAACCAGGTTCCAGATTTCCAGGTAACGGTCGCAGTCGCAGCGGCCGATGCCGCAGTCCGGCCCGCAGGCCCGTTCTTCTCCCTGATCGATGATGATCTCGGAACAGGGGCCGCAGGGGCCGGTGTCCCCCATGGCCCAGAAATTGTCTTTCTCGCCCAAGCCCACGATGCGGTCCCGGGGAATATGAATGAGGTCGTGCCACATATCCGCGGCCTCGGTGTCGTCATAGTAAACCGTGGCCCACAGGCGTTCCGGGGGAAGCTTATAGTGCTCGGTTAAAAGCTCCCAGGCCATTTCAATGGCTCCGGTCTTGAAATAATCGCCGAAGGAAAAGTTGCCCAGCATTTCAAAAAAGGTGTGGTGCCGGGCGGTCTTGCCCACGTTCTCCAGGTCATTGTGTTTGCCCCCGGCCCGGACGCATTTCTGGGCGGTGGCGGCCCGGGTGTAGGGCCGGATATCCTCCCCCAGGAAGGCCCGCTTGAATTGGACCATACCCGCATTGGTGAATAACAACGAGGGATCCTGGGCCGGCACCAGCGACGAGCTGGCCACCCGGGTATGAGCTCTGCTTTCAAAATAGGCTAAAAAGGCTTCTCTGATTTCACGCCCGGTCATGATTCTTCTCCTGTGGCTGCAACAGACTCAACGGCTGTTTTTTTGGTGATGCCGTATTTGGCTCTAAGCTGATTTTCCAGTTCGGCTAACAGTTCCGGATGGTCCCGCAAATAGGTCTTGGCGTTTTCCCGGCCCTGGGCCAGACGTTCCGAGCCGTAGCTGTACCAGGAGCCGCTTTTTTGCACTAAATTCAAGTCCGAGGCCAGATCCAGGATTTCCCCCTCTCGGGAGATGCCCTGGCCGAAAATAACGTCAAATTCACACTCCCGGAAGGGGGCCGCCAGTTTGTTCTTGACCACCCGGACCTTGGTGCGGGCCCCGATAATATCGTTGCCATCCTTCAGGGGCAGCCCCTTGCGGATATCCAGCCGCTGGGAGGCGTAAAATTTTAAGGCATTGCCGCCGGTGGTGGTCTCGGGGTTGCCGAACACCAGACCGATCTTCATCCGGATCTGATTGATAAAAATAACGGTGGTCTGGGATTTGCTGATGGCCGCGGTGAGTTTGCGCAGGGCCTGGGACATTAACCGGGCCTGGGAGCCCATCTGGGCGTCCCCCATGTCCCCTTCGATTTCCGAACGGGGCACCAGGGCGGCCACCGAATCCACCACGATGGCGTCCACGGCATTGGAGCGCACCAGGATCTCGGCGATCTCCAGGGCCTGTTCGCCGGTGTCGGGCTGGGCGATGAGCAAGTCCTCGGTCTTGACCCCCAACCGCCGGGCATACCCCAGGTCCAGGGCGTGTTCCGCGTCAATGAAGGCCGCCACCCCCCCCATTTTATGGGCCTCGGAAATAATGTGCAAGGCCAGGGTGGTCTTGCCGGAGGACTCGGGACCGAAGATCTCCACCACCCGCCCCCGGGGGATGCCGCCGATGCCCAGCGCCAGGTCCAGGGAAAGGGAGCCGGTGGGAATAACCCCGATATCGGCGGTTTTTTCATCCGCACCCAGGCGCATGATGGAACCCCGGCCATATTGTTTCTCTATCTGGGTCAGGGCCTGTTCCAGGGCCTTGGATTTATCGCTTATTGAAGGAGTGGGCATTTGACATTCCTCGATAATATATTTTATTCCAATATTGTTCTAGAATAATTCTTTTTTAAGTTTTTCTACCATCAGTTTTTTCCTTCCTTTAATAAAATTTTCAAAATTACTAATATCTAATTCATTGTTGGGAATAAAATGTCTATCACAATATTGTTTTCTTTCAACTTCATTTTTGTATTCTGACTCTAACCAATCTTTAAAATCTTTATTCGATTTCTCCAAATTTATTGTTCCTTCTATTAATTGGAGATTTGCAATTTTATTTACATTATCTAAATAATAATCAATCTTCGAGTCCGGAATTCCTTTGCTAACTAATTTTCTTTTTGTGAAAAAATCTTTGGGAAATATGTGGTCAATGTGAAAATTGTTTTTGTAGTCCAGTGTTGGATAGAAAAAAGATAATAAGGAGAAGGTATAACTGTCTCCATATTTATAAAAAAAGAAATCTTCTATTTCTTCATCAGTAAATGATAGAGACTTAGCCTTGCCTTTAAAATGTTCTACAATTCTTTCCAAAGGAAATGTTAAGTTATCTTCTCGTATAATATTTCTTATAGGCCTTAATACATTATCAGGCTGACCACCAAAAAATCTTTTAAGTAATGCTATGTTCAGCCACTTTTTTATTTTTTTTCTATCGTCGCTGAAAAATGAAGAGGTAAGAAAATTTTCAGCTGCCCTTTTTTTCAATAAATAATATGCAATCGGAATTATGGCTGTGTTTGAAACCAGAGTACTCCTATTGAACCCAAAGTCTTTAACGAGATCCACCGCCAATTTTATGTAGAATGATATATTTTCCCACTCATTTTCAATAAGTAACATATTTTTTTTATTAAAATTATCAACTTTAAAAGCAATATTAGTAAAATCTAGTAATACCAAAAAAGACTTCAAAACAATATTTTTATCAAAATTAAATTTATTATCAATTTTATTTAATTCATCAACGAATTTATTAATTTCTTGTCTGGCATCCTTTGTTTCCCACTGGGCAGAGGCAATCGACAATAAAAGATCTGAATAACTTAAAGGAGTTCCGGCGCTATTTATTCGAATAAATATATTTAATACCTTGTCTAAACTTTGGTCACTCTCTAAATAATAATTGATGATTGGTTTATTGAAAATAATAGAATGTAACTTAAACAATGTTTTATTAGCAAATCTTGATAAATCACCTAGGGTCATAAGATTATTTGTTAATAAATAATCACTAACCGCAAATTCTTCCCTTAAATTAATTATATCACCCACTTTAAACCAATAATAGTTATTATTTTTTTCTTGTGACTCTTCTTTTGTGAGAAACCTAAAATCATATTCTTTATTGATTTCATCTATTTTATCGTTGGGTTTTAACAAATTTAAATAGAGCTCTCTTTCTGGAAAAGCCCTCACACTATCATAGCGCAAGTATGGTATTTTGTAGGAATATTTTCCCCTCAATCCTATGTATAAAGCAGTTAATCTTTGTTGACCATCCAGAATAGCGGTAATTTCTCTTTGATCCCACATATCAGCTTTTAAGTTATGGCGGGTATCTCTTTCATGATAATCTTTAATGAATTCATAAAATTGATAGTTAGTTATATTTTCTTTATCAACTTTCCAAAATAAAAATGAACCTATCGGATAATCTCTCATTAATGAATCAAATAAAAGCTCAATTTGTTCTGTATCCCAAACAAGTTCCCTTTGAATGGCCGGTAAGAGATAAATTTTTTTGCTTATACAATCAATAGCCTGAACTATCGTCAGAGGAGTTTGAAACGCCATTTTTATCTCCAAATGTTCTCATAAAAAATTTAAGATAACAAATAATATTTTAATTTATGATACTCTGCCCCCTGCGGTTTCAAAATACTCTGGTAAAGAACTAAACCATGGACATTAAAATCAGGGAAAGAGGGGATATTTATTAGTTGCAACGCTCGCGCCAAGTCCTCCCGCCCCCGGCTGGAGCGCACCCGCCCCAGGGTCAGGTGGGGAACGAATTTTCGGTTTTCCGGGGGGAAGCCCAGGGGAGCAAAGGCCTGCTCCAGGTCTTGCACCAGTTGGGCCAGAATATCGGTCTGCCCGTTCAGACCCAGCCAGATCACCCGGGGGCTCTTGGGACCGGGGAAGGCCCCCACTCCCTGCACCCCCAGCGTAAACGGCGCCGCAGCCTGGGCGACGCCAGTCGCGGCCTGGGTTATGGCTTCCACCTGGTCCTCGGCAATGTCCCCGAAAAATTTCAGGGTCAGGTGGATGTTGCCCACCGGCACCCAGCGGACGTCGGCCCTGCTCTGTTTCAGATAATCCTGCACCGCACTCAGCCCGGCCCGATAGCTCTCGGGCAGATCAATGGCCAGAAAGGCCCGTATCATGCCACCATCCTCTTTTCCCTCTTCCCTCTTCCCTCTTCCCTCTTCCCTCTTCCCTTTTCCCTTATCCCTTATCCCTTATCCCTTTTCCCTGTCTTTTTGCAGTTCCAACCGGAGCCAGTCCAGGGCTGTCTGGGCGGTGAGGATTTTTATTTCCTCCCGGGAACCGTGGAAAAGGCAGTGCCTGGTTTTTACTCCTGCAGGAGTGGCCAGGCCCAGATAGACGGTGCCCACCGGTTTTTCCGGGGAACCGCCGGAGGGTCCGGCGATGCCGGTGACGGCGACGCCCAGGGAGGCCCGGAACAGGCTCACCACCCCCATGGCCATGGCCAGGGCCGTGGGGGCGCTCACTGCGCCATGGGTTTGCAAGATATCCGAGGGCACCTGCAGGAGGTCCATTTTGGCCTGATTGCTGTAGGTCACCACGCCTCCCTGGAAATAGTCAGAACTGCCGGGGACATTGGTGAGGCGATGGCAGATGAGACCGCCGCTGCAGGATTCCGCCACGGCCAGGGTCAGGCCTTGGGCCCGCAACCGCCGGCCCACGTCAGCCTCTAGGGTCTCCCCGAGAGAACCCAGGTAGGCGTTCCCTGCCTGGGTGGCCAGGCCCTGGGCCAATTCGTTGAGTCTGGCCGCCACATCCTGGGACTGGGGGCCCCGCAGGGTCAGGGTCAGGTGATTTTCGGGAAAGTTCGGGTAATAGCCTACGCTGAGGCCCGCCTCGTCCTCATCCAAACCCTGGAGCAGGCTTTCCAGCTCGGTTTCGTGAAGGCCGAAAAAGCGCAGGGTGCGCTGACAGACGGTCTCCCCCCCGGCCGCGAGCCGCAACAGGGACGGCAAGACATGGGTGTCGAACAGCAGTTGCATCTCCCGGGGCACCCCCGGCAGAAAATATAGCCAGTTGTCCTCATATTTCAGGTAAAAACCGCAGGCCGACCCTCCCGGGTCGATGACAAGGGCCCCCTGGGGCACCTGGGCCAGCCGGGCGAAGCGCTCCTCCCAGGTGAGGCCCCGTTCCTTGAAACACTCCCGGAGCCGCTGCAGCAGATACTCATCCTGGCGCACCGGCAGGCCCAATGCCGCCGCAGTGGCCGCCACGGTGATATCATCCGCGGTGGGACCCAGCCCCCCCGTGACAATGATAAACTGCGACCGGCCCAGGGCCCGCAGCAGGGCTTCCTGAAACACCGGGGCGGCATCTCCCAGGAAGGTGATGCCCTGAACATTAAGCCCGGCTTCGTGCAGGCGGGCGGCGATATAGCGGGCATTGACGTCGGCCACCCGGCCGCTGATGAGTTCGTTGCCGGTGCAGATTATTTCACCGATAAATCCGACAGCTCTCACGAAGGAAAAATCCTGATCAGAATCCAGAGGATTAGACCGGCGAAGAGGCCGGCCACGACATCATCCAGGACGATTCCCAGACCCCCTCCCACGTGGTCGTTGATGAAACCGATGGGAAAGGGTTTGATGATGTCAAACAGTCGGAACAGGAGCACGCCGAGCCCCAGCCAGTATATCTGGCGGGGGCAGGCTGCCAGGGCGATGAGTTGTCCCAGCACTTCGTCCAGGACGATTACTGAAGCGTCCGTCTGCCTCAGATACATCTCGGCCTGACCGCAGACATAGACGCTCAGACCGCCCAGGAGCAATACCGCCAGGCCATAGCCCAAAGGACCCAGAGGGGACAGCAGCCACCACAGGGGCACGGCCGCCAGCGAGCCCCAGGTGCCGGGCATGACGGGCAGCTTGCCCACCCCGAACCAGGTAGCCAGCAGGAGGATCAGACTTTCCCGGCTCATCAGACGGCAGGGGTTAAACGCCGGGCTAATAATACAGTTTTTAGTTGAAAATACACGGACATGCCTCTGCTGTCAAGGGTTGGGGCCGATGGCTGGAAGCCTCGGGAGGAAACATTAACTTGTTTTTTCTGCCCTGAATACATCATAATAATAATACCATATTCCGAAGCAGTGGGCGAGTATAAGAAAAAATCCCTGGCACAGGAAGGAAATTTCACACCATGGCTGGCAAACTCCTGGCAGTGGCGGTCTCCGGTATCATGTTGGCCGCGGCCCTGCCGAAATTCAATCTGACCTATTTCCTCTGGGGCGGCCTGCTACCGTTCCTCTGGGCTCTTCAGGGGGTCCGGGGCCGCAAGGCCTTCCTGCTGGGTTTCTGTCACGGCCTGGCCCAGAACGTGTTCATGCTGTACTGGATAATATACGTCACCGTGGTTTACGGCAAACTTCCGGCTCCGGTGGGGGTTGCGGTTCTCCTGCTGCTGGCGGGGTATCTCAGTCTGTTCCGGGGGTTCTGGGCCTGGCTGTACGCCTGGGGAGAACAGCGGGGGCTAGGCGGTTACTGGTGGGGGCCGGCCCTGTGGGTCAGCCTGGAATTCCTCCAGGCCTACCTGTTCACCGGCTTTCCCTGGATGCTGTTGGGCTACGGCCTGCACCAATCCCCCTATATGCTGCAACTGGTGGATATTACCGGCGTCTACGGCCTGAGCGCCCTGATTATCCTGGTCAACATCGCCATCTACCAGCTTTTTATGGGCTGGGCCGGCCAGCGCCCGGGGCTCCGGCCGGCGGTGGTGGCGGTGGTGTGCGTTATCGCCACCCTGGCGTACGGGTATATCCGGCTGCCGGAGGTGCGCCGCCAGATGGCCCAGAGCCCCACGGTGAAAGTAGCCGTGGTGCAGGGCAATATCGAGCAGGGCCGGAAATGGGACCCCCAGTATCAGGGTGAAACCATTGCCATCTACGGTGAGTTGACCGGAAAAACCAAGCTCCAGGACCCCGTTCTGGTGGTCTGGCCGGAGACCGCGGCCCCGTTCTTCTATATGCGGGAAAAGGACTTGTCCTCCCGGGTGGATGACATCGCCCGCCAGAACCAGGTCAATCTCCTGTTCGGCAGCCCGGCCCTGGAATTCGGGCCGGAGGGGGATTTCTTTTACAACCGGGCCTTTCTGCTGTCGGCCGACGGCGGGGTGGTGGGCTTCTATGACAAAGCCCACCTGGTGCCGTACGGGGAATATGTCCCCTTGCGCCGCTTTTTTCCTTTTATCGGCAAGATGGTGCCCATGGTGGGCGACTTCGCCGAGGGGCCGCCGGGCCGGGTGCTGGCCCTGCCCGAGGCCAACCTGGGGGTACTCATCTGCTTCGAGTCCATCTTTCCCTATCTGAGCCGGGCCATGGTGCAGAACGGGGCCAACATCCTGGTCAATATCACCAATGACGCCTGGTTCGGCCGGACCAGCGCCCCGTACCAGCACCTGGCCATGTCCGTGGTGCGGGCCGTGGAACACCGGGTGTCCCTGGCCCGGGCCGCCAACACCGGCATCAGCGCCCTGGCCACCCCCGACGGGGCCATTATCTGGCAGTCGGAGCTGTATACCGAGGCGGCCCATACCGAGCCCCTGCCCTTGCTTGAGGGCAAAAGTTGGTACCGTCTGTACGGGGACGTTTTCGCCTGGTTGGGTGTGGGCCTGACCTTTGTGGGACTGGCGGCCGGCCTGGCCCTGGGTAAACCCCGGCCGAGGTGATGAGATTTTTCCATGAGAGCGGGTGATAATATTAAGTTCTTACAATTGGATAAAGTTACAGACATTTTGAGGGACTCACTCTGCCATGCAGATTAACTCATCCAACAATAAATCAAAATTTCCTCGCCCCTTGAGGGGAGAGGGTCAGGGTGAGGGGTGAAAATGACTTTGGACGAATTCACCCTTACCGAATTCAAGTGCGGTTATGTGGCCCTGTGCGGCGCCCCCAACACGGGCAAATCCACTCTCCTGAACCGGTTGGTGGCGGACAAGGTGGCCATCACCTCGCCCAAGCCTCAGACCACGCGCCACCGCCTCCTGGGGGTGGTGAATCTCCCCCAGGCCCAGATACTTTTTCTGGATACGCCGGGAATCATGGACCCGAAAACCTTGCTGAACGAGGCTCTGGTGCGGACCGCAGTGAGCGCCTTGAACGATGCCGACGTGGTGGTCTGGCTGACCACCCCCCAGGAAAATGCCCGGGAGCGGGAAGTGATCCTCTCCCACCTGCGGTTTCTCACCAAACCCTTGATCATTGCCCTCAACAAGATCGATACCATCGCCAAGCCGGAAATTCTGCCCCTCATGGAACTCTTCCATACCCTTCGGCCGGAAGCCCCGGTGGTGCCCCTGGCCGCCCTGCAGGGGGATGGCCTCCCCGAACTGGTGCGGGAAATCATCCAGCGCCTGCCGGTGGCGCCCCCCTTCTATCCCACCGATCACCTCACGGATCAGACCGAGAGGTTTTTGGCCGCGGAGTTCGTCCGGGAGAGGGTCTTTCACCACACCTCCCAGGAAATCCCCTACGCCGCCGCGGTGCAGATAGAGGAATTCGACGAATCGGAGCGCCCCCGTCTGGTCAAGATCCGAGCCGTCATCTTCGTGGAAAGGGATTCCCAAAAAGGCATCGTCATCGGCAAAAAGGGGGAGAGGCTAAAAACTATCGGCCAGGAAGCCAGGGAGGAGTTGGAAAAAATGCTGGACTGCCAGGTTTATCTGGAGCTGTGGGTCAAGGTATGGAAGAACTGGCGCAAGGACCCCCGGGCCCTGCGGGAGTTGGGTTATGGCATTTCGTGAAATAGGCTTTCAGCGTTCAGCTATCAGCGTTCAGCTGTCAGCAATCAGCTTTCAGCAAAAACAATGGTTTAAGAAAACTAATCGAGAAACCAGCGATCTGCCATCTTAGAATAACTATTTGAATTTAAATCATTGGCTGACGGCTGAAAGCTGACCGCTGAACGCTTACCGGGAAAATTTTTTCAGCACATTAGTACGTGAGCTGACGGCTTATAGCTGACTGTTTACGTTATTCTTAACTTGTGCCGATCAAGGTCTAAAAATAGGTAATATTTTAACCGGAAACCAGAAACCAGAAACCAGAAACGGGTATAACAGGGATAGACATGCGCAGGGATGCGGCCCAATGGCGATGGTGGTTAGGGGCGACCGTGGCGCTGACCTTCTGGCCCCAAGCCGCCACGGCAATCCAAACCCACGGCCATCCTGAGGGGCTGTACGCCCATCAGCTGGGGCATTTTTTCTTCCTGGCCACCATGGTCTACCTGTGTTGGCAGTTCTGGCGGCAAAACCTTCTCCGGCGTCGGAGCTTTCATCGAATATACTGGGCCTGCCTGCTGTTTGCCGCCTGGAATCTCCTAACCTTTTTAGGGCACATGGCCGAAGAAAGGCTCGATGCCGCGGCCATTGACAGCACCGCCGGGCATCTCTTCCGGCAGCTCCACATCACTGATCTGAACGCCCTGATTTTTTATCTGGCCAAACTTGATCACATCATTCTTATCCCGGCCTTGTGGTTTTTTTATCTCGGACTGCGGGCCTTCCGGACCGAGCAGCGGGAGGGAATCGGCCGATGATCTGGTCCATGACCCCGGCGCTGGTGGTGGATATACTGGGCTCCTCCCTGGCCATCGTGCTGGCCGGCCTGTGCTATGCCACCGCCGGGCGCCTGCTGCGGGAAGAGCCGGATAACGCCCTGTGGTGTTTTCTCTTCTGGTTCAGCGCGGCCCTGGCCATTTTCGCCCTCTCCCGCTCCGTGGGCCACATCCTGAAACATGTGCTGATTCTGTCGGGATATCCCCAGACCTGGAAAACCCTGGCCCCTTACAGCGGCGCCATCAACACCTTAACCTTTATCCTGATTGCCAGCGTGACGATTTTCTTTCAGCAGTTTCAGGCGATCTACACGCGGATGTCCGCCAATCACGCTGAAATGCAGACCTTTAGCCGGGATCTGCTGAATCTGAACCGGGACCTGGAAACCATGGTGATGGAGCGCACCATGGCGGAAATGGCCCTGGGGGTGGCCGACGGCATCCGCAATCCCATCTGTGTTATCGGCGGTTTCAGCCGTTTGCTGCTCAAACGCCTGGACCCCGAAGATCCCACCCGGGAGTGGCTGACCACCATTGCGGCGGAAACCAAACGCATGGAAGAGATGGTGGCCAAATTTGAGTCCCTGGCGGAAAAGAGGGAATACTTTTTTGCCCAGGAGGATCTCAACAAGGTGGTGCAGAGCACCTTGACAACCCTGGCCCCGGAATTTGCCCACAAGGAGATCGACCTCCAGACGTATTTATCGCCGGAACCGTTGTTGGGCAAAATTAACGGCCATCTCCTGCGGGTAGCCCTATCTCATGTCCTGCGCAATGCCATCGAAGCAACTCCCCGGGGCGGAGGTATCACCCTGACCACCCGGAAAGAAGGGGAGCAGGCCCGCCTGGAAATCGAAGACACCGGCCGGGGCATGCCCCCGGAGGTGGTGGAGCAGATTTTCACCCCCTTTTATACCACCAAGATCGGGGGCACCGGTCTGGGCCTGGTCTTTGTCCGCCAGATAGTGGAAGAGCACCGGGGCGACATTCAAATTGAGAGCCATGTGGGACAAGGTACCCGGGTGTACATCGATCTTCCCCAACGTTTTGCCCCCCGGCAGGAGTCGGATTTTCGTCCTCTAAAATAATTTCCCCCCCATTTATTTCCCCCAGCTCTGTAACATTTTTTCCTAAGAAGGTCTTGACATCCGGAAGGATGATTTTTAGCTTAAGACTAATTCTAATAAGAATGATAACTATTATTATATTTAAGCTATGAAAAAAAATAGCCTCCAGCGCCAGATAATTCTCGAAGAGCTGCAAAAGGAAAAAAACCATCCCTCGGCCCTGGAAATTTACGAAAGGGTGCGGCAGCGGCTGCCCAGGATCAGTCTGGGGACCGTTTACCGCAATCTGGAGCATCTGGCGGCCAGCGGGTTTATTCGGAAGCTTGAGACAGTGGGAGGCCAGAGACGCTTTGACGGCGATTTAAACGAGCATTACCATGTGCGTTGTTTGTATTGCGGCAAAGTGGAGGATGCCCACTTGCCGATCCTGTCCCGGCTGAATCACACCTTCGGAAAATTAAGCGACTATACCATAATGGGTCATCGCCTGGAGTTTCTGGGTATCTGCCCCGAGTGCCGGGACGCAGGCAAGTTCGAGAATTAAGACCAAGGAATACTATGGCAATTTCAGCTCTGCAGCTCTATAAATCCCTGCCTCGGACCAACTGCGGGGAATGCGGCATTCCCACCTGTCTGGCCTTTGCTACTCAGGTAGTGGTGGAGGGGTTAGCTCTGACCTTGTGCCCCTACCTGTCCACCGAGGCTCGGGAATTTACGGAGATCATAGCAGCTCAACAGGAGCAGGGTGTAGGCCGAAAACGGGACAACCTGGCCATTGCCCTGAAGTTTTTGCAGGAGAAAGTCGACCCCCTGGATTTCGCCGCCCTGGCGGAGGGTTTGGGCGCAACCTACGGGGAAGAAAACGGCCGGACTTATCTCCAGCTTCCCTATTATGGCCGCCAGTTCCTGGTTTTTAAGGATGAAGTGCGCTACCCCGAGGGAGCCTTGGAAAATCCCTGGGATGCCATCCTGCTTTACAATTACATCGCTTCCCAGGGGCAGCGGCCTCCCTGCGGCCAGTGGGTTAAATTTCAAGGGTTGCCCAACTCGGTTTCCAAAACCAAGACCTTGATTCGCCTGCAGGAACACCTGGCCCAGGCCCTCAGCGGCAAGACCGGCTTACTGGACCGCAAAGCTCGGGAGTTGGGCGGCGAACCGGTGACCGTGGCTCAGGACGCGGACCTGCAGTTTCTTTTCCACCCTCTGCCCCGGCTGCCGCTTCTCCTGGTCTTTCACGATGCCGAGCCGGAAGAAAATTTTGCCGCGGAAGCTCATTTCCTCTTCGACGACCAAGTCATGGATTATCTGGACCTGGAGTCGCTGCTGTTTGTTGTGGAACGGCTCATGGATCAACTGCTGGAAAAATATGAATGAAAACCGCTTTCGGCTCTCAGCTTTCAGCGTTAACCATGAGATAAGCCAACCTTGTTATTCTGGTATATTCTGGTTCCCAAGTTGTACTTGGGTACCAACCTATCCAAAGGAAGAAACTTATGAAATGCCCGGTATGCGGGTCCCAGAATTTTTTCCTGAAAGACCCGGCTGATGAATATGAAACCTATGAATTCCGCTTGGAAAAAGATCAGCCGGTGTTCACGGCCGAACCCCAGGAAGTGCTCCCGGAAACTGAGACGTACTGCAATCGCTGCTCCTGGAAAGGGGCCTTTAAGCTGTTAAAATAACTCCAGCAGGCGAGCTGAAAAAATTTATCTTTTTAGCTCCTGGGAGGAATTAATGCACAAAGTAACGTTCTTCCGTCCCTACCCCTTCCAGGTGGGCCAGAAAATAACCATCCAGGGTGGGCCGCGCCGCGGCGATTGGGAGGTCATCGGCGTCGATGACAAGAAGGTGAGATTGCGCTGCCCGGTGTCTTTCCGGGAATTCGACTGGACCGTGTTCTGCTATCTGGTGGAGGATCAGGAAATACCCCAATGGCCGCATCGGGAATAAACAGTTGTTGCAGAAATTGCCTAGCTAAAGGAATGGCGTTGCTTCGCGCCCAAATACAACTTGGGCACGAGAATAATCGCTGGTTTCTCGATCAATTTGCCTGACCCATTGTTTTTGCTGAAAGCTGATTGCTGACAGCTGAACGCCTATATTTTCGGTAATTCTGCCAATTCACCAAAACATCCACTAGGAGGAAAACAATGTCTAAGACCATGGAACATCTGCAGGAAGCCTTTGCCGGCGAATCTCAGGCCAACCGGAAGTATTTGGCCTTTGCCAAGAAAGCGGATCAGGAGGGTTTTCCCATGGCCGCCCGGTTGTTCCGGGCCGCCGCGGAAGCGGAAACCGTGCATGCCCACGCCCATTTGAAGGTAATGGGGGCCATTAAATCCACTAAAGAGAACCTCATGGCAGCCATCGGCGGCGAGACGCATGAATTCGAACATATGTACCCTCAGATGATCGCCGATGCCGAGGCGGAAGGCAACAGTCAGGCCAAAAGGTCCTTCGATTACGCCAATGAAGTAGAAAAGGTCCACGCCGCCTTATATCAGAAGATGCTGGATAACCTGGACAACCAGACCATGGTGGACGTGCATATCTGCCCCGTCTGCGGCTGGACCGTGGAGGGCGAGGTGCCGGATGTGTGCCCGGTTTGTAAAACGGTAAAGAAATTTTTCCAACGTATTGATTAATTCCAAAGGAAGCTTACTTTTAGAAAAACCTGGAGCGTAGCTCGAGGTTCTCACCATATAATCGGCAGCCGGACAGGGAGAGCCGGTCTGCCGAAAACCTGAAAAGATCTTCCTAAAGGAGAGGTATATGAGTTCTCTCAAGGGAACCCAGACGGAAAAAAACCTGCTTACCGCCTTTGCCGGGGAATCGCAGGCCCGCAACCGCTATTCCTATTTCGCCTCCAAGGCCAAAAAAGAAGGTTACGTGCAGATATCGGCGGTCTTTGAAGAAACCGCCAACCAGGAAAAAGAACACGCCAAACGTTTTTTCAAGTTCCTGGAAGGAGGCGAAGTGGAAATTTCCGGTGGCTTTCCCGCCGGGCGGATAGGGACTACCCTGGAGAACCTGAAGGCCGCGGCAGCCGGGGAACAGTACGAAAACACGAGGATGTACCCGGAATTCGCCCAGATAGCCCGAAGGGAGGGATTTCCGGAAATTGCCCTGGTCTTCGAGGCGGTGGCGGTGGCGGAAAGATATCACGAACAGCGGTATGCAGCCTTGGCCGCCAACCTGGAAAACAATCGGGTCTTCCAAAGGGATGTTGAGGTGGTCTGGCGGTGCCGCAATTGCGGTTATATCAAAGAGGCCCTGGAGGCCCCAGCCCAATGTGCGGCCTGTGCCCACCCCCAGGCCCATTTCGAGCTGGTGGACACCAATTTCTAAGGCTAACGTACGATTACCATAAGATTTTGAGGAGGACAGAAAAATGACAGTACAACTGGAAGTTTACAAATGTGAGATCTGCGGCAATATCGTGGAAACCCTGCACGCCGGCCCGGGGCAGTTGGTCTGCTGCGGCCAACCCATGAAACTGTTTAAGGAAAACACCGTGGATGCGGCCAAGGAAAAGCATGTGCCCGTGGTGGAAAAAGTCGCCGGCGGCTTTAAAGTCAAAGTCGGCAGCGTGCCCCATCCCATGGATGAAAAACATTACATTGAGTGGATTGAAGTAATCGCCGATGGCAAGGTCTATCGTCAGTTCTTGAAACCCGGGGAAGCCCCGGAAGCCATGTTTACCATCGAGGCCGCCGAAGTCACGGCCCGGGAATACTGCAATCTGCACGGCCTCTGGAAAGGATAATCTGTATGTTCAGCGAGAAGATGGAGCAGGCCCTAAACCAACAGGTTAATGCCGAACTCTACTCCGCCTACCTCTACCTGGCCATGGCGGCCTACTTTCACGCCATGAATCTTAACGGCTTCGCCAACTGGATGATGGTGCAGAACCAGGAAGAAACCGCACATGCCATGAAGTTTTATCATTTCATCAATGAGCGGGGCGGTCGGGTGAAGCTGGCGCAGATTGACCAACCCACCTCGGCATGGTCTTCACCCCTGGATGTGTTCGAGGCAACCTTAAGGCATGAGGAAAAAGTCACCGGGTTGATCAACAATCTGGTGGACCTGGCCATGGCTGAAAGGGACCATGCCTCCAATGCCTTCTTGCAATGGTTCATCACCGAGCAGGTGGAGGAAGAGGCCTCGGCTAATGAGATCATTCAGAATCTGAAACTGGCGGGAAACGATCCCCACTCCCTCTTTATGCTGGACCGGGAGTTGGCAACCCGGGTTTTTACGCCCCCCGCTGCCTGAAAGTGCCCGGTTTTAAAGAAATCCGGGGGACTGATAGGTTCAAGACCTGGGGGTGGGGGGCACTGCGCCCCCAGGGCTGTCATTAACATGAAATGTTAACTACGTAGGGCGGGAAAGCCAAGCGCATCCCGCCTTCAGACAAACTTTTCATGCTTTACGGGTGGGCCACCGGCCCATGAGGAATGTTACGGGCCACCAGCTGCGGCGGCCGAAAAAATAAGGGGATGTATGGGACGCCAAAATTTTACTGTGTTGATCGGGGGCGAGGCGGGTCAAGGCCTGTTGACCATAGCCATGATTCTGACCAAAGCCCTGGTGCGCTCGGGGTATTTTATCGTGGTGACGCAGAGTTATCAATCCCGCATCCGGGGGGGGCACAACACCTTTGCAATCCGCATCAGCACTGAGCCCATCGGCGCCTCGCAGGCCAAGCTGGACCTGCTCATTGCCCTGAATGAAGAGACCGTGGACCTGCACCGGGAGGAAATGGCCTCGGATGGCTTGGTGCTCCTGGATGAGCGTTTCAAGAGTGAGAACAGCCGTGCTTTTAAGGTGCCCTTTGAAAAATTCGGTGAAGAAAAATTCACCAATGTGGCC
>Ga0194125_10004641_pt1 | contig 21335 bp, 19 predicted proteins | sample TA2KigC250mmetaG_FD_148626 | JGI IMG/M metagenome (GOLD analysis project Ga0194125, IMG submission 148626) | Freshwater microbial communities from Lake Tanganyika, Tanzania - TA2015034 Kigoma Deep Cast 250m | ecosystem: Environmental > Aquatic > Freshwater > Lake | place: Tanzania: Lake...
CGGGGCAAGTGTCCGCTGCAGTTGACCGGGTATGATGTCAGCCGCTTGCCCATGACCACCATCTGTGCCGGTCTGAGCATCGTCTGGCCTATCCCGCAAGAGCATGTCCCAAACTCGTGACGGTCTCCATTTTGGTTGCGGCAGGTGGCCGCGGCTATGATATAATCGGCGACGAGGAGCTGGCAAACATGATTCACGTCCTGTTGGCCGATGATCACGAGGTCGTGCGTGAAGGGACGCGGCGGCTGTTGGAGCGCGCCGAGGATCTCACCGTCGTCGGCGAGGCCGAGGACGGCGACGAGGCGGTGCGCCTGGCCACGCGCCTGCTGCCCGACATCGTCGTGATGGATGTGCGGATGCCGGGTTTGAGCGGCCTGGATGCTACCCGGCGCATCAAAGCGCACCATCCCAACATGCGCATCCTGGTGCTGACAGCCTATGAAGACGATCAGTATGTCTTCCCGTTGCTCGAAGCTGGGGCCGATGGCTACTTGCTCAAGACGACGAGCGGCAAGGATTTGATCCGCGCGATTCGGACGATCTGCGCTGGCCAATCGGTGCTCGATCCGGGGATCACCGGTCGGGTGGTGAGCCAGCTTACGGGACGGCAGAGCGGCTACCGCAGCGCGGAGATGGTGGAGGCGCTGACAGAGCGTGAATTGGAGGTCCTCCAGGCCGTCGCCGCGGGCATGAGCAACAAGGAGATCGCCGACGCGCTCACCATCAGCGCCTACACCGTGCAGGTACACCTGCGCAACATCTTCGGTAAGCTCGGCGTGGGCAGCCGCACCGAGGCCGTGACCTATGCCCTGGCGCAGGGCTGGATCAAGCTGGACAGCCGACGCTAACGTGAATCGCCTTCGCCTGCAGTATCAGATCGCACTCGCCACCTTTCTGCCGCTGATTGTTTTCGCCCTCCTCGGCGGCGCGATCAGCGCGTACGCGCTGCGCACGATTCCCCAGAGCCTTGTCCTGCAGCGCCAATTGGCCCTCACCCAGGTGGCCGCGGCCGGGGTTGCCGGAACGCTCAAGGGCTACGTCCGGCTGCTGGAGAGCACAGCCGTCGAACTGGGCGAGATGAACGGCGATCCGGGCCAGTTGCAGGGGGTTCTCCAGGCGCGCGCGGCAGTGCTCAGCCCCTTCACGGCCGGGGTCGGCCTGCTGGATACGGCCGGCACGGCCATCGCCGCGACTGGGCTCGCGGAACCATCGTTGGGTCTGAACTTCGCCTTCCGACCATACTTCCAGGAAGCCCAGCGAGCCCAGGGGCCAGTCTTCTCGACCGTCTTCCAGGATCAGCCGGCGGGCTTCGATGCGGTCATCATCGCCGTGCCGGTGCGGAGGCAAGGGGCCTTCGCCGGCCTGCTGGTGGGCGAGCTGGCGCTCAGCCGGCGTGAGTGGGCGCGCGATCTGAATTTGCTGCACACTGCCGAAGGCGGTCAGGCCTATCTGATTGACAGCGCCAGCGTCATCATCTATCACCCTGATCCCGATCGCATCGGGCAGAGCGTCCAGTCTGATCCCGACGTATGGCGCCTGGTGATCGGCGGCGAGGCTAGAAGCGTGCTCCATCGGCCGGCCGATGCGCGAGAGCATCTGGTCGTCGCCTATGCTCCGCTGCCCGGCATCGCCTGGGGTCTGATCACCGAAGAGCCGTGGGAAGCGATCGTCGCGCCGATCCTCCCCTACCAGTGGGCCGCCGCAGGGTTGTTGACCGTGGGTGTGGCATTGGCCCTGATCGCGCTGGTGCTCAGCGTCCGCCGGGTCACGCGGCCGGTGAACGCACTCATCGCGGCCGGCCAGGAGGTGGCCGGCGGACGCCCCTTCCGGCCGTTGGCGGTGGAAGGGCCGCCAGACATGCGCACGCTGCTGGCGGTCATCAACCAGATGGTGGCGCGGCTGGGTGAGCAGCGGGCCGCGCTCCGCAGCTATGCCCAGCGAGTGTTGGTCAGGGAGGAGGAGGAGCGGCTGCGCCTCTCGCGCGATCTCCACGACGAGACGGTTCAGGACCTGATCGCGCTGACGCAGCGGCTCGAGCTCTGCTCTGACTTGTGGGAGGAAAACCCCACGGCTGCCAGGAGCGAGCTGCAGGCGGCGCGCGAGCTGGCGCGCTTCGCGGCGGCCGAGGTACGGCGCATGAGCAACAACCTGCGGCCTTCCATCCTGGAAGATTTGGGATTGGCGGCTGGCCTGCACGCGTTGGCGCGTGAGCTGGGCCGGTCGCTGCCAGGAGTGCGCGTGAGCTGCGAAGTCGTGGGCGATGAGCAGCGGCTCTCGCCAGAGCTGGAGTTGACCGCGTTTCGCATCGCGCAAGAGGCGCTGACCAACGTCCGCAAGCACGCCGCGACAGCCTCGCAGGTCAATATCGCGCTGTTCTACGAGGCGTGGGGCATCCAACTGATGATCGAGGACGACGGTCCTGGGTTCGAGCCGGCCGCTGCGCAGACCCTTCTGCACGCTGGCCACCTGGGACTGACCGGCATGGCCGAGCGCGCGCAGCTCTTCGGGGGCAGGCTCCAGGTGAACTCGACGCCGGGCGAGGGCACGACGGTCAGCTTGCGGCTGCCGCGCCAACTCGACGCCGGGTGAAAGATCAGCGCTCCACAACGCGTCTTTTGGCGCGAGGCTGCGATAGCTACTGCGCCTCGACCATCAGCGGCCCCAGCAGCAACCGATCGGCCCCTTCGGCGCCGGTCGCAACCACCAGCAACAGACGCCGGAAGTCGGGCCGGGTGTACATCCCGATCTCGACCTGGTAGAGGCCAGGCGGCGCGTCTGGGGCGACAGTGAAGTCGTGGCGATCCACGATGATTTCATTCGTGCGCCATTCGGCCGTGGGAGGCGCTGGCTCGCCATCGTGACCGCCGCGGGTCTGGTAGTGACGATCGAGCAGGTGGGCAAAGGTGGTGTAGCGCCCGCCGATCGGTCCGCGCGGCTGCCAGTAGAGGGTGACGTTGAACGGCTGGCCCGGCCGCAGGCGTCTGGCGCTGAAGCTGTAGCCGGCGAGGGTGACGTTGTCGGCAAACGCCACGTTGACCGGGTTCGGATAGACGCCGGGCTGGGCCGCGATCTCCACCGCGCCGAAGACGAGCGCATCCCCCTCGGACCGCGGCGCGCGGCCGCCCGCGCCGGCCGCAATCTGCGTGGAGGAGCCCAGCCGCAGCGGCAGTCGCTGGCCGGTGCGATGGTCATACAGGCCGACCACCCACTCTCCGCGGTCGGGAGCATACGCAGTGGATGGCGTGGCGACGCGGTAACGCTCAGCCCGCGAGTGGCCCGGCGGCCATTGGCTGGTGGGGAACAGACCGCCGCCTGGCATCGTGTCGGCCTGGGCGATGATCAACCCGATCTCGTTGCGCAGATGGACGAAGACCGAGTAATCGGTGGGCCCAGGTTGGAGCGCCCGCCAGACCACCGTGACCTTGGCGGTTTCGCCGGGCTGAAGCCGATCTGGCGTTGCGCTAACTCCCAGGAGTGCGAACTGATCACCCAGTTGCGCATCCACAGCGGTCGTCTGGAGCGCGGCCGGCGCAGGCGATGGCGGCGGCCGGTAGGCAGGCGCGATGATCCACGCGGGCGTGATCGCGCTGAGCGCGCAGAACCCGGCGACCGGGAGCCAATACCAGTTCGTGAACGCCCACCGGATGCGCAGCTTGCCTGCCGCCGGGATGAGCGCGCAGCCGCTTCGCAGGCCGTTGATCGCCAGCGCGCACACCAGCGCAAGCGCAGGCGCAGCCGGGAAGAAGTAGCGTCCCTGGGCGGCCGGGGCCACGCGCATGAAACGCACCCACGAGACCGCCAGCAACAGCAGCCAGGCGATCAACAGGCCGCCAGCCAGGCCGCGGCTCCATGATCGGTCTGTCCCGAAAATGGGCCGCCAAGTGCCAGGCACTTCGGAAGTGCCTGGCACTTGGCGGCTTTCAAGGCGGGCTATACGCGTCCCTGCTATCCACCGCGCGGCTGCGATGACCAGCCCCAGGGTCATCAGGATCGCCCACGCCCGCAACACAGCGTAGATCCACGCCGGATAGGGCACGTTCAGCCACCCGAAGAGCCCCCAGAACGAGCGCTCCAGGCTGCCGAGCTCGGCCACGATCGTGCGCCAGCCGGCCGGCGCCACGCGCAACAGGATGTTGGCTTCCCATACGTTCCAGGCCAGCAGATCACGATAGAGCAGCCAGTTGCGGGCATACCACCAGCCAGCGATGAGGATGGCGGGCGCGGCGACGGCCAGAACCCCCTCGATCAACAGCCGCCACGACCGTTGTCGCCAGGCGACGGTCGCCACGGCCAGCCCCGCCAGCCCCACCAGCCCGATGGCGCTCAGCTTGCTCAACAGCGCCAGGCCGAGCAGACAGCCGAGCAGAACGAATCGGCCGCGAAGGAGGGCGATTGTCCTGAAAATCGCCGCCCGCCGCTCCGGTCTCGAGGCTTCAGCCGGTTTCTGCCGCCGACCACCAAACCGGCTAAAGCCTCGAATCCACCCCGCGTGGTTTTCATCCGCCGCGGCGCCGAACGCGGGGTGAGCATGGTCTCCCACAGTCAGCGCCACGATCTGCCACAGCGTCAGGCTGGCCACGGCATTGATGGCGTTGTCGTTGCTCGCCGCGGCGCTGATGAAGACGAACTGCGGGATGAACCCGATCAGCGCGGTCGCCGCGAGCGCCAGGTCGGGCGGCACGAGCAAGGCCAGCGTCCGATAGGTAGCCCAGAGGGTCGCTGTGGCCAGGAGGATCGAGAAAAAGCGGGCGACGTGCAACGCCAGGATCGCGCCGCGCCAGGGCCAGCTCTCATCCTGGTGATGGATCAGGTAGTTGCGATTGGCTGTCGCGTCGGGGCGACCGATGGCCGCGTGCGGATTGGCGCGGCCGTAGAGGGCTGGGAAATCGGCCTGGTCGAGCCACGCGGTCAGGCCGGCGGCCGCCAGGTAGTAGGCGGGCGCCTGACTGCCTTGCTGTCGCCAAAGCTCTTGTGTGTCAGGCTGCGCCACTGGCAGGCCGCGGCCGCTGGCCAGGTGTTGGATGAAGGCATAGTGCCAGATTTCGTCGGGCGTCTCGAATGGCGGGGTTACGATGCTGTAGACGCCGGCCAGGACAACAAAGGCAAGGAGCAGCAGAGATAGCCTGGTATGTTGGGGCATGGGCAGGTCAAGGAAGCACGCGGCCGCCGCTTTGCGATCGCCGGCCGCGTTGATCGAAATCAGAGCGTGCGCCTGGCCGGCCGCCAGATCAGCAAATGGTAGAGCCAGTTGCGCACGTATTTGAGCCAGACACGACTTACCTTGATGCTGGACTCGCCGCTGGCCCGCATATACTCATGGGTCGCGACTTCAGCCAGCCGATAGCCGCTGCGCACGGTCTTGATCACCATCTCCTGTTCGATCGTGGTGGTGTTCGAAGTCAGATGGAGCGCGCGCGCCACGTCGCGACGAATGGCTCGAAATCCGTTCTGACAGTCGGTCAGTCGCACGTTCTGGGTGTAGTTGACGCTCAACGTGATGATCTGGCTGCCGAAGAGCCGGATGAACTGCTGAAAGGTGGCGTGCAACTCGTCGCTGCCGCCCAACATCCGCGAGCCGGAGACGTGGTCGGCGCGGCCCTCGACGATCGGCTGCACCAGCGCGGGGATGTCGGCCGGATCGTGGGAGCCATCCGCGTCAATGAAGACCAGGATGTCCCCGCGCGCTTCTGCGATGCCCAGACGCAGGGCCGCGCCCTTGCCGCGGCCGTTGTCGAGGATGACGCGCGCGCCATATTCCGCGGCGATCTCGGCCGTGCCATCGGTGCTGTGGCCGTCTACCACCAACAGCTCGTCTGCATGGCCCCGCGCCAGTTCCAGCACCGGCCGCACGTTCGCGGCCTCGTTGCGCGTCGGTACGATCACGGTGATGGTGTGCGTCGCGCCATCTGGCCCGATCCGTGTGACCTCGGCCGGCCGCACGCGGCCAGGATACCATTCGGGGTATACAGTGTCCAATGTTCGTCTTTCTGCGAACCGACTGTTACTTGCCCACGCCGATCATCGGCAACTGGGCGAAGTCATCGGGGCTGAGCCGGTCCAGGTTGGCCTCGTTGGATGGCCTGTACGTGCTCAGCAGCTTGAACTGATCCGCGGTCGGCGGCAGCGCCACGTCAATCAATCGGGTGTGGTTGGCGTCAGCCGGCGCGCCGCCGAGCCGCCACTGCTGGGCCGCGCTCAGCACATCACGCACGCGCCAGACGCCGGTCGCGGGATAGCCATCCTGGCTCAGCACGACGGCCAGGTATTTCCAGGTCTCGAGCTTGTCTCCCAGCGCCTTCCGCGGGACCTTGATGGTGATCTTGCGCTGGTCGGGGTCGCTGACGATGGCGAAGCCGATGCTGGTCTTCTCTGGCCCCTGCGGTCCGGCCCGATGGATTTCCGGCGTCCAACCTTCAGCCCAGATGGCGTATTCCCAGGCATCCGCGGCCGACACGGCCGCATTGCGGCCGGGCAGCAGCTTGCGCTGGCCTGAACCTGCCACGCCGTCCTGGTCAATGTAGATGTCCACGGTGTGGATGCCCATGCCGTTCGGCGCGCCCCAGGCATTGTTGAGCGGGCCGTAGAAGGTCAGCTTGAACAGGACGTCTTTCTCGTCATAGGCCACCTCGAACGTCTTGATGTCGTAGGCTTTGGCCCCAAAGACGCCGTCGGTCGGATAGGTGTAGGTCCCTGGGCCACGGTCGTCACCTTCAGGATCCTCGATCACCAGCACGGGCGTGCTCAGACCGAGATCGGGCACGACGACCAGTCCTGGATTAGCCGCCGGGATCGCTGTCTGATCGGTCGCCGGGCCTGAGCCTGTCGCGGGGCCCAGGCTGAGCACCGCGCGCAGGCGGATGCGATCGCCGCTGTCGGGCTTGCCGAGCAGCGTGAAGGGGACGGCCATCTCGAGCGTCTTGCCCGCGGCGGCCGTCTTGGCGAGCAGGAGCGGATCGCCCCAGCCGTTGTTCCCATCGGCCGCGGCCAGGCCAGCGACGACCTTGCCCCTCTCGATCACCGCTTCGGCTAGAGCCTGGGCGCCGAAGCCGAGCAGGGTTTTCTCCACGCCGTAGCGGGTGAACGGATTGGCCGGACCGCCGCCAGGCCGCGTCAGGTAGACGCCGACCGTGACGGCTCTGTCGCCCGCGAGCCTGGCCCATTCTTCCCTGGCGTCCACACGCAGATAGAGGTTCTCGGCGTCGAAGCCGTAGTAGAGCCTGTCCAGCACATCCTTGCTCGACGCCAGCGCGCCGCCCTGAAAATCAAAGCGACCCGCGCCCAGCCATTCGTCGTCCGCGGCCGCCAGGCCGTCAATCGCGGGTAGGATCAGGGCGCTGGCGCCGACGTCAGGCGACAGCGATTGCCTGGCGATGATCGGCACGCTCAGCCAGACCGGCCGCGGCTCGCCCAACACGTCATGGACCTGGCCGAGATAGGCGCGGAACTGTTCGTCGAAAGCCTCATCGTCGCCGGAATTTTGATCCGCGCCGTACCACCAGAACCAGTCGGACCCTTCGGCGGTGTAGATCAGGTCGAGCGCCTGCGCCAGTTTGTCGGCCGCGATCGCGCGGCTGCCGCGCTCGTAGCTGGCCAGCAGATGGCGCGTGCGCGCCAGGTATTCCCAGCCCAGGTTCTCCTCTTCCTCGCCGATCCAGGTCTTGAAATCGGGCGTGATCCATGAACCGGCCCACAGCGTCTCGATCGCCGGCCGCTGGGGGAAACGCGCCAGGTATTCGCTCGGCGTCACCGTGATGATGGTCGAGTCCTCGGATAGGAGCCTGTAGAGGCTGTTCAGGAAGAGCTTGCCGTCGTTGTCATAATGTTCCCAGGCGTTCTCGCCGTCAAGGATCACGCTGACCAGGTGCGGCCCTGGTTTGCCCGCGGTTTTGAGGGCCGCGCGAATATCGTGGATGCGGCGCACGAAGTCCTGGGCGGCCAGCTCGCCGTTCATCCCCGAATAGGTGAAGCCGACCTTGTCGCTGATGAGCTTATCGCGGAACAGGATGGCGACTGCAGGATCGCGGCCGTCCGCGACGTCATATGGCCGGTAGAGGGCATCCGGCTCGGTCACGATCTCTCTGCCATCTCGTTTGAACGCGGGCAGGCCCACTGACTTCGCCAGCACTTCTTCGTCGGAGGCCATCCATTTGATCCCCGCGCGGCCGACCATGCCGACGATCTCCTGAGCTACCGCGCCTTCGGCCGGCCACATCCCGCGCGGCGGCCGACCGAAATGCGCCTGGTAGAACTCGACCCCGCGCTGTACCTGGCCGATCGCGTCCTGGGAGTAAGCGAACGGCTCTGCGGGCAGCGCGATATCGGGCGCGGCGGCTTTGGCCAGGATGGTGCTCACCAGCAACGGCAAGATCGGATGGGCATAAGGAGTCATGGTGACTTCGATCTGGCCTGCATCCTGGAGCTGTTTGTGTATGGGAATGACCTGTTTGACGAGTTCCAGGTGCCGATCGAGGACCACTTTCTTGTCCGCCGCGGTGTAGCCTCGCCCCTTCTCGACGAGGGCCTTGAGCGGCGCTTGCGCCAGCCAATCGGGGTCGGTCCAGGCCAGGTTGAAGAGCAGTTGCAGATCGCACCAGTCGGTCTCGGTCCACGACGCTCGGTTCTGGCGGTTGTCGGCCAGCTCGCGGTAGCGCGGGAAGCGGCTGATGACCTTGGGATGCGCGTCGAAGAAGCGCGCCTCGATGAACAGCTTGTCTTCGGCGGTCAACTGGTCGGCTGGCTTCTCGGCCAGCACCTGGTACAGGTCTTTGGCGCCTGCGACCAGATCATCGAGCTGGCGGATCAGGCTGGGGGTGATGTTGAACGTGACTCTGACTTTGGGATAGCGCGCGACGGTGGTCGCCATGTCCACGTAGTCTTTGGTCGCATGCACGCGCACCCACGGTTTGGCATAGACGCCGGTGGACGGCTCCCGGAAGTAGACGGGTTGGTGTTGGTGCCAGATGATGGCCAGGTAGATCGGCTGCTCGGCCGGCGGGGCGGTGGGCGCGGGCAGAGCAGTCGGCAGCGGTGTGGCAGTTGGCGCGGGCGGCGTCGGCCCCGAGGTGCAGGAGCTCAGCAGCAAGGCGAGGAGGATGAGTATGAGGAGGGCGGGCGCGCGATAGAGCATGATGATCTCCTTGTGCTGAATCAACCCAGCGACAGGATCACGACCGCGATGCCGGCTTTCTCGCATAGCTCGCGGAAGCGCGCCACATCCGCCTCGCCGCCGACGATCTCGCCGTAGTGCATGGGAACCGCAACGGCCGGCTTGATCGCCTGGGCGGCTTGCGCGGCTTCCTCCGCGGTCATGACATAGGTGCCTGATACCGGCAGGAGCGCGACATCGCACCGAAAGCCGGCCATCTCGGGAATGTGGTCGGTATCCCCTGCGTGGTAGAGCCGCTCGCCGGCCACTGTGATGATGTAGCCGTTGTGTTCGGCTTTGGGCGGATGAAACGGTACGCCTGGGCTGCGGAACTTGTTGGTATTGTACGCCGGCACGGCCTCCACCTTGACCGCGCCGACCGTCGTGGTCTCGCCGGGCCGCAAGGCGCGCGCCCCGGGCAGCTTGCCCGCGGCCGATGGGTTGGCGACCACCACGGTGGCCGGGCCGCTGACCTTCTTGACATCGTCCGGCGAGCAGTGGTCGAAATGGTCATGGCTGACCAGGATCAGGTCAGCAGTGGGGCTGCCGGCCGGCAGCTTCCAGGGGTCGAAGTAGATGACCGGCGGGCCATCCAGCCGGAAAACGTCGTGGCCAAGCCGGTGCAGGCCTCTCAAGAGTTTGGGTGTAGACATAAGAGCCTCCAACTGACCTGAGAATCTCCCACTCCTTGCTCTGGGCAGGTCTGTGACCCGCCGCCGGTTCACGGACCCGGCGAGAGCAGCGCCTTTGCGTGTGCTTTTCACTGGCCGTCCCACAGGGAGGCTTCGCACCCTGGCCTGCGTTGCGCAGCCAGGGCAGGCTGGCGTCGCGGCCGGCATGAACAACTGTCCTGAGAATCGCGGCCGCCGGGGGGCTCGGTCGGGAGACCTCGCCGAACCGCGCCGGGTGGGTCTCAGTATAACCGTTACGGCCAGTCTGTCAAGCGTACCACTGGGACGGCCAGTGAAAACGGGACGCGGACGAGCGCTGATAGTTTTTCTTCTCCGCGTTTCTCCGCGTCCGGTTTTCAGGACAGTCGCTCATGCCGTGTGCGGCGCCAGCCTGCCCTGGCTGCGCAACGCAGGCCAGGGTGCGAAGCCTCCCCGTGGGACGGCGGATGAAAACGTTCGTAGTAACGACTTCAGTCGTTCGGCGCGGGCCACGGCGACTAAAGTCGCTACTACGAACCCGCCCATTTTCAGGATAGCTCATCGCGCGGCTTGCGAAAAGGTTCTTTCCGTAGCTGGACAAAAGCCCTGCGGCCGTGTAAACTCAACCTGCACCCAATTCCCACTCGGAGTACTCTCATGACCTATCCGTTTTTCGACCGCAGCAGGCTGCGCCTCAAACCGCTGACTGAGCGCATCCACGACATGACGCTGGCAGATGTGCTGCCGCTGAACCATCCCGGCGAGCCGATAGACGACCCCGCGCTGCCGCAGATCGTGGAGCGAATCGTGTGCGCCCGGCGTAACGCCGCGCCGGTGATCTTGATGATGGGCGCGCACGTCATCAAGAGCGGGCTTTCGCGCTTTGTCATTGACCTGATGGAGCGGGGTTACATCACGCATGTCGGCATGAACGGCGCCGGGCCGATTCACGATTTCGAGCTGGCCCTGGTCGGCGCGACGACTGAGAGTGTGGCGCGCTACATCCAGGAAGGGCAGTTCGGCCTGTGGCGCGAGACGGGAGAGATCAACCGCATCGTGGCCGAAGGCGCACGCGAAGGGTTGGGCTACGGCGAGGCGCTGGGACAAGCGATTCAGGAGGCAAATGGCAAATGCCAAATAGCAGATGACAATCTGCAATCTGCAATTTGCCATTTGCAGCCTTTCCCCCACGCCGACATCAGCATCCTGGCCGCGGGCTATCGGCTGCGCGTGCCAGTGACGGTTCACATCGGCCTGGGCTACGACATCATCCACGAGCACCCCAACTGCGATCCCGCGGCGCTGGGCCAGGCATCCTATCACGACTTCCTGATCTTCGCCGAGGCGATCACGCGGCTGCAGGGCGGCGTGCTGCTCAACTTCGGCACGGCCGTCATGGGGCCAGAGGTGTATCTCAAGGCGCTCGCGATGGCGCGCAACGTCGCCCATCAGGAAGGCCGGCGCATCAACCAGTTCACCACCGCGGTCTTCGACCTTCTCGATCTTGGCCCGGACCTGCAGCACGAGGCGCCCAAGACGGACGCGCGCTACTACTATCGGCCCTACAAGACGATCCTGGTGCGGACCGTGCAAGATGGCGGGGAGAGTTTCTACGTGCGCGGATCGCATCGCGCGACGCTCCCGGCGTTGTGGCGGTTGGTGGCCGCAGGAGGCGTGAAGCGTGGGGCGTGAGAAGTGCGGACGCCTTATGTAGACCTGTCAGGTTCCCAACCCGCAACCTGACAGGTCTCGTCCTATTGTCCGCCGGTCTGCCCGCCGCCGCCCTGGTTGTCCCGCTGGCTGCCGGGCGTGAAGAGCGCGATCAACCGGTCGAACTGCTCGTAGATGAAATTCTGGCGGAAGCCGGCTAACACCGCCAGGAGATAGGGCAGCAGCCGCGTAGCCGTGTTGGTGTTGGTGGTGGACAGGGGGTCAACTTGCAGCACCAGCAGCCCGCCCGCCAACAGCAGGAAGACAATCCCGCCCAACACCAGCCCCATGATCGGCTGAACCATATACCACATCGTGTACTGCGCGTCGAAGTCTTGCCGGTCAGAGATGTGCCACCACAAGTGGTACAGCGCGCCGATCACCCCGCCGATCCCGCCCCACATCATGGTATTCCAGATCGGCAGGAAGTCCTTGACGGTCGCCCCGCCAAGGCCGCTGAGGTAGGCGATCAGCGTCGCCAGCGGCCCGGCGAAAGCAAACCCCACCACCAGCAGCAACAGCCAGCCGATCTGATAGCCCAGGATGCGCGGGCCATGGTGTCGCGACTGCTTGCGACTCTCGCGCGTGCGGGCCAGCATCGCGCGCACCTGCACCGTGCGATATTCGGCCGCCACGTATTCTTCGGGCGTCTCGATCAGGATCTGGCGCGCCTCGCGCAGCAGGGTCAGCGCCTTCTGGGCGTTGGCCGGCGGGCTGTTGAACTCGACCGCCACCTGTTTGTAGAGGTCGTCAATCTGCTTGTGTAGCTCGCGTTGCCAGTCTTTGTTCAGGACATCGTCCAGGCGCTTGATGATGATCGTCTTCTGATCATCGGTGCGCTCGATGGCCGCGGGCGGCGGTTGCGGCTCTGGCTCGGCGCCGGGGCCAGCGGGCGCCATGGCTTTTGCCGCCTCGCCGCGCAGCACCATCGCGGCAGGCCCCCCTTCGGCCGGCGCGGTCGCGGAGGTGTCCATGATGATGGCGCCGAACCGCTTGGTGACCGGCAGCGGCCCGGTCGGTTCAGTTGGCGGGGGCGCCGGCTCGGCGGCCGGGCTGGTCGGCGCGGCGGCGGGAGGCGCCGCAGGGGTCGCGGGCGGCTGCGCGACCGGGCCAGAAGGCGTCGCGGGGCGGGCCTCGGCCACGGTCGGCGGCACATCTATCCGGCCGGCCGGCTCGCTGGCCGCCGGTCGGGGCGCGGCCGCCAGCGTCTCCGCGTAGAGTCCGCCCGTAGGGACAGCCTCGGCGACGCGCGGGGGGACGTCTATGGTCGGCGCCGGCTCTTCTGGCGGGGGAAGGCTGGCAGCCGGCGCCGCGCTGCGCGCGCGGCCTGTGGTCTGCGCCCCCTGCGCATCGCGCACCTCGACATCCAATAGCGCGGCCAGGTCCGCAGCTACCACCCCATCAGGGCCTGCGGCCGGTTCAGGCGCACGCTCGAACAGCGCATCCAGGCCGCGCCCGCGTGTTGAGGTCGCGCCAGAGCGCGTTTCGGTTCCTCCTTCACGCGGCTCCGGCGATTGCCCGGCGTTACTTCGTCGCGTAGTCATGGATGATCACCTCCGCAAGTGTCCGATAGACGCCCGCGCCTTCGTGATCGGGGGCATGTTCCAGGATGGTGCGGCCAGACGCCGACGCCTCCGCGAAACGGATGCTTTTCTTGACGTAGAATCCGAAGACGCGTTCACTGTACAACGAACGCGCTTGGTTCAGCACCTCTTCGGCGTGTCGCGTTCCGGTCTGATACATCGTGCCGAGAATGCCAGCCACCTGCAGGCCGGGGTTCAGTCGCGCCTGCACGCGCTTGACCGTGCGCAGCAGAGAACCGAGCGAACGCAGCGCCAGGAATTCGCACTGCATGGGAACCAGAAGCGCATGGGCCGCGGTCAAGGCGTTGATCGTCAACAGGCCCAGGTTAGGGCCACAGTCAATCAGGATGAAGTCATAGTGCGGCGCCAGCGGCGCGAGCACATCTTTCAGAATGGCCTCGCGGCTGAAAGCGGTGATCAACTCGATTTCGGCCGCGGCCAGGTCAATGTTGGCTGGCAGGAGATCCATGTTCTTGCGCACCGGCTGCACCAACTCGCTGGCTGGCAGCTCGCTGTCTACCAGGGCGTTGTAGATCGTGCGCGGCAGATCATCGGCCTGCACGCCCAGGCCATAGGACATGGCAGCCTGCGGATCCAGATCCACCAGCAGGATGCGCTGGCCCTGCTCGGCCAGGGCTGCGCCCAGGTTGATCGCGGTGGTGGTTTTCCCGACGCCGCCTTTCTGGTTAGCGATGGCGATGATGCAAGTCATAGTGGCTGTCTGGCCCCCGCTGGCTGTGAGGTTATCCCCGACGCGACGAAAGCCCCGTGGCGTTGGCGCTCAATACCCCGATTATATCACACCCTGTCCAAAAAAGCATCATGCAAAAAGCAAGGGGCTACTTGATTCCCCAGTGGATGGCCACCGTTCCCAACATCGCCAGCCGATAGCGCACGTCGTGCAGCCCGGCCGCCGTCATGATGCGCGCCAGCTCCGCAGGGCGCGGGAAGTGGGCGACAGAATGCGGCAGATAGGTGTAGGCCCGGCGTTGCCCGCTGATCAGCCCGCCGATCAATGGCACCAACCGGAAGAAATAGAGCCGAAACAGCCAGCCGAACAGAGGCGCGACCGGCAGAGTGATCTCCAGGCAGACGACGCGGCCGCCTGGCCTGACCACGCGGCGTTGCTCGGCGAAGGCTGCAGCCACATCTACCACGTTGCGCATCATGAAGCCCGAACAGGCCGCGTCGAAGGCATTGTCATCGAACGGCAGGCGCAGCGCATCCCCTTCGGTGAACGGAAAGGACAGCCCGCCGTGTTTGCCCAGGCCGGCCAGCATCATCTCGCGCGTCAGGTCCAGCCCCACCGCGCGCGTGGTTGGATCGAGGCGCAGCGCCTCGTAGGCGATGTCGCCGGTTCCGGTCGCCACGTCCAGCAGCCGACCGCCGGCCGGCAGCGCGCACAGCCGCGCCACGGTGCGTCGCCAGGAGCGATCGCGGCCCAACGTCATCAGCCGGTTCAGCAGGTCGTAGCGCGGCGCGATCGCAGCGAACATGCGGCGCACGTACGCAGGCTTTTCGGCGGCAGGGGGTAGGATGGTCATGCGTTGACGAACATCCAGGGCGCCAGGCGGCGCTCCAGCCAATCCACCAGAAAGTAGAGCAAAAGCCCTAACACGCTCATGGCGACGACGCCCGCGTACATCTCAGGATAGGCCAGGCGGCCCCAGCTCTCGACGATGATGTAGTAGCCCAGGCCCGATGTTGTGGCGAACGATTCAGCAAAGAAGAGCACCGCGATGGCCGTGCCGATGCTCACCCGCAGCCCGGTCAACGCGGCCGGAATCGTGGCGGGCAGGTAGACGAAACGAAACAGCGCGCGGCGGCCCGCGCCCAACGACCGCACCGAGTAGATCAACTCAGGTCGCAGCGCACTGGCGGCATCGCGCACCACCACCAGCGCCTGGAAGAAGAGGATCAACCAGATGATGAAGATTTTCGACTTGTCGCCGATGCCCAGGAAGAGCAGGATGATGGGCAGGAAGACGATCTTCGGAATGGGATAGACGATGTAGATGATGGGCGAGAAGATGCGGCTGAGGGTGCGGCTTTGGCCGAGGACCAGGCCCGCGGGCACAGCGGTGAGCATCGCCAGCAAGATGCTCGCCACGACGCGCCAGCCACTGACGAGGAAATGTCGCCCCAGGCCAGCCGGCAGGCCGCGGCCGAGCGCCTGCAGCACCAGCCACGGGCCAGGCAGCACTTCGGAGCGCACCAGCCAGGCGGCTAACTGCCAGATCACGAGCAGGGCTGCGACGCCCAGAATCAAGTCACGCTGGCGCACGGCGTTGCCTCGATCAGAGCTGAACGAACCATGACGCAGAACGAACGATCACCCTCTGCTCCACCATCCCCCCAAAGCAAACGTGCGGCGCACCGTCCTGGCGCGTCGCACGTTGACGGGTCGGTTCGCCCCTCGTCAGCGGCTTTCGCCTGCATCCTGATCGCCGCCGCCGGACCCCAACGGCCGCCGGCCGCGTCGACGAGCCACCTTCAGCCGGATTTGCGACCGTCTGAGCGCGTGCTCGGCGCGGACCAGGTCTACCCCCGGCGGTCTCTCTGTCAGGCGTTCCTGGGCCCGCTGGCGCGCCGCTTCAGCCCGCGCTATGTCAATCTCCTCGGCTCGCTCAGCCGAGTCGGCCAGGATCGTCACCCGGTCGGGCCGCACCTCCATGAAGCCGCCTCCGACGACCATGGACAGATCATCCTGGCCAGCTCTGCGGATAATCAGCTCGCCCGGGGCCAGGGCCGTCATCAGGGGCGCATGGTGCGGCAGGATGCCGAGCTGTCCCTCGATCCCCGGCGCCAGCACCATGTCCACGTCGTCGCTGAAGACCGTGCGCTCCACGCTCACCACGTCGCATCGAATCTGAGACATCGTCGCTCCCTACGCAGCCACCAGTTCTTCGACCAGAACCGGTTCGACCGCACGCAAATCCAGCACAGCCTCGATGGCGCGCAGCTCTTTGGCCGCCTCAGGGGCCAGCCAGACGCCGTGTCCTTGCCGGCAATAGAACTCCATCAGGCGGTGCAACGTGACCCGCCCGCCGGCCGCGTCGCGATTCGCGTAGCGGAAGAGCAGCACATCGTCGCAAACGGGGCACCGCCGGCTGAGGTCGCGTGAGTTTTTGATGTTGGGGTGGAATTCCACCTCAACCGGTTCCATGTCATCAAGATAGTCAACCGAGCTATGTGTCTTCCAGAACTCAGCTTCCTCTTCTCTGGTCATCTCTGGGATCTTAGCCATCTCTCACCTCTTCCTCTTGACCCGTCGGTAGTACTTTCGTTCCCCGTCATCCATATCGCGCGCCGTCACCACATAAAAATCATCGTTGACAGTTCTATCCAACACGATAAACAAGTATCGCCCGTCGTTGGTTTGACCATAGACGTGATAGCGTTGCCTGCCGCGTCGGTTCTCGAACCAAGAGTCATCCCAGACCGTTTCCTCAACCTCATACCACTCGACCTGGTGTTCAGCGATGTGATCCAGGTTTTGCTCATCCCAGACCAGGCTGTGTACTCGCATCGAATGTAACCTCGTTTCAGCTCCCAGCCTCAGTATAGCACAAAAACCGCCGTTCGCCTACAGCAATTCCAAACGTACCGAAGCATCCTGAGCGGAGCAGCATGGTTTTCGCTGCGGAGTCGAAGGATGCGGCCCTTGCACGACCGCTCCGGCGTCCTTCGACTACGTTCCGGCCAAAAAACAGCCGGAACTCCGCTCAGGATGCCTACGCTCAGTTTTATATTTGGAACTGCTGGTTCGCCTATTCCTACCGCATCTTCGCGGCGGTTTCCAGCACATCGTCAATTCCGCCCTGCATGTAGAACGCCTGCTCGGGAATGTCGTCGTGCTTGCCGTCCAGGACCTCCCGGAAGCTGCGCACCGTCTCCTTGATCGGCACGTACTTGCCCGGCCGGCCGGTGAATACCTCGGCCACGAACATCGGCTGCGACAGGAACTTCTGGATCTTGCGCGCCCGCGCCACGGTCAGCTTGTCCTCTTCGCTCAGCTCCTCCACGCCCAGGATGGCGATGATGTCGGAAAGGTCCTTGTAGCGCTGAAGCACGCGCTGCACTTCGCGCGCTGTGTTGTAGTGCTCCTCGCCGACCACGCGCGGGTCGAGGATGCGCGAGGTCGAGGCCAGCGGATCCACGGCCGGGTAGATGCCCATCTCGACGATGGAGCGCTCCAGCGCAATGGTGGCGTCCAGGTGCGCGAAGGTGGTCACCGGCGCGGGATCGGTGTAGTCGTCGGCCGGCACGTAGACCGCCTGCATCGAGGTGATGGCGCCCCGCTTGGTGCTGACGATCCGCTCTTGCAGCTCGCCCATGTCGGTGCCGAGCGTCGGCTGGTAGCCGACCGCGCTGGGCATGCGGCCCATCAGCGCCGAGACCTCCATGCCGGCCATCACGAAGCGGTAGATGTTGTCAATGAAGAGCAGCACATCGCGGCCCTGGTCGCGAAAGTACTCGGCCATGGTCAGTCCGGTCAGGCCCACCCGGAAGCGCACCCCGGGCGGCTCGTTCATCTGGCCGAAGACCATGGCCACCTTGTCGATGACCCCCGACTCGTTCATCTCGTGCCAGAGGTCGTTGCCCTCGCGCGAGCGTTCCCCTACGCCGGCGAAGACCGAGAAGCCCTGGTGCACGGTGGCGAAGGTGCGGATCAACTCCTGGATGATGACGGTCTTGCCGACCCCGGCTCCGCCGAAGACGCCCGTCTTGCCGCCGCGGGTGAAGGGCGCGATCAGGTCAATCACCTTGACGCCGGTCTCCAGCAGTTCTGGCTGGGTAACCTGCTCCTCGAAGGGCGGCGCGGGCCGGTGGATAGGGTAGAACTCCCTGGTCACCACCTTGCCCCGCTTGTCCACCGGCTCACCCAGGGCGTTGAACACCCGGCCCAGGGTGGATGGCCCAACCGGCACACTGATCGGCGCGCCGGTGGCGATGGCCGGGACCCCCCGTTGCAGACCGTCGGTGGTATCCATGGCCAGGCAGCGCACGCCGTTGTTGCCGAGCTGCTGCTGCACCTCCAGGATCAGTGGGCTGCCGTCCCGGGGCACCTCGATCGCGTGGTAGATCTCAGGCAACTGCCCGGCCGGGAACTCCACATCCACCACCGGCCCCATGATTTGCGTGATCTTGCCTTCAATTAGCTCAGGCATTCTGCCCTCTCCGAATATCTTCCATCTCATGATCCTCGCGCTTTCGCCAACGCCTCCGCACCTCCCGCGATGTCCAGCAACTCCTTCGTAATCGCCTCCTGCCGCGCCTTGTTGTAGCTCAGTGTCAGCTCGGTGATCAGGTCGGTAGCTGCCTCGCGGGCGTTGCGCATGGCCACCATGCGTGCGCTCTGCTCGCTGGCGATGGACTCCAGCATGGCCTGGTAGATCTCCAGTTCAGTAAAGCGGGGTAGCACCTGCCCCAGAATGGCTTCAGGATTGGGTTCGTAGATATAATCCACACTGCCATGCGTGCCGCTTTCCCACACGGGCTCCAATGGCAGCAGGCGCACGATGGTCGGCCGCTGAACCAGGGTGTTGACGAAGCTGGTATAGGCCAGGTAGACGGCATCCCAGCGCCCATTCAGAAAGTCGTCAATGGCCACGCGGGCGACGGGCGACAGGTCTGGCATGGCGGGCCGGTCGGGGATGCCGGTGAATTCGGCCGCCACAGGGAAGCCGTAACGCATGAAGAAATCGCGGCCTTTCCGTCCCACCGCAATCAAGTTGTAGGGATACTCCTGCGTCTTGGTGAAATCCACCGCCTTGCGGATCATGTTGGCGTTGAAGGCGCCGCACAGGCCGCGGTCGGCCGTATAGACGATCAGGCCAACGGTCTTGACCTCTCGCTGCTCTAGCAGGGGATGGAGGGCGCCGCCGCCGGCGTGCGCCTGGCGGGCCAGGGAGTGCAGCACTGCCAGGGCTTTCTCGGCATAGGGCCGCGAAGCCAACGTCTGCTGCTGCGCCCGGCGCATTTTGGAGGCCGCCACCGTCTCCATCGCCTTGGCGATCTGAGCGGTGTTGCGCACGCCGCGGATGCGTCGGCGGATCTCTCGTGCGGTTGCCATGCTATCCCACCTGTCGCTGCGCCTTGAAAGCGGTGATGGCGTCCCTGAGGTCCTGGGTGGTCTTCTCGCTGAGAGTCCTCTCGTTCATGATCGTCCGGCCGAGGTCCGGTCGCTGCGAGGCCATGAAGCGGCTGAAATCAGCCTCCCATGCCCTGACCTTGTCCACGGGCACGTCGTCCAGGAATCCATTCGTAGCCGCGAAGATGATCATCACCTGCTGATCGAGCGCCATCGGCTCGTACTGCGGTTGTTTCAGGATCTCGGTCAGGCGCTGGCCCAACTCAAGCTGGTTACGCGTTGATTTATCGAGGTCAGAGGCAAACTGGGCAAAGGCCGCCAGCTCGCGGAATTGCGCCAATTGCAGGCGCAGTTGGCCGGCCACCTGGCGCATGGCCCGCACCTGGGCAGCGCCGCCCACCCGGCTCACCGACAGACCGACGTTCACCGCCGGCCGAATGCCCGCGTAGAACAGGTCGCTCTCCAGGTAGATCTGGCCGTCGGTGATCGAAATGACGTTGGTGGGGACGTAGGCCGAGACGTCGCCGGCCTGGGTCTCGATGATCGGCAACGCGGTCAGCGAGCCGCCGCCGTGATCCGGGTGCATCTTGGCCGCCCGCTCCAGCAAGCGCGAGTGCAGATAGAAGACGTCGCCTGGGTAGGCTTCGCGGCCCGGGGGACGGCGCAGCAGCAGGGAAACCTGGCGATAGGCCCAGGCGTGTTTGGTCAGGTCGTCGTAGACGATCAGCGCGTCCTTGCCCTGCTCCATGAACTCCTCGCCCATCGCGCAGCCGGCGTATGGAGCGATGTACTGCATGGCGGCCGGCTCCGATGCCGATGCGACCACCACGATGGTATGCGCCATCGCGCCGTAGCGTTCCAGGGTCGCCACCACCTGCGCTACCTGCGCCAGCTTCTGGCCGATGGCGACGTAAATGCAGATCAGGTTCTTGCCCCGCTGATTGATGATCGTATCAATCGCCAGGGCGGTCTTGCCGGTCTGCCGGTCGCCGATGATCAGCTCGCGCTGGCCGCGGCCGATGGGGGTCATGGTATCAATGGCCTTGATGCCGGTCTGGACAGGGGTATCTACCCCCTTGCGGACGATCACGCCAGGCGCGATGCGCTCCACGAAGCGAGCACGGTCGGTCTTGATCGCGCCTTTGCCATCCACCGGCTGGCCCAGGGCATTCACGACCCGGCCGATCAGCGGGTCGCCCACCGGCACGGAAGCGATCTCGCCGGTAGCTGTCACCTGGTCCCCCTCCTCGATCTCGGTGTAGTCGCCCAGGATGATGATGCCGACGTTGTCCCGTTCGAGGTTGAAGGCCATGCCCATCGTGCCGGTCTTGGGAAACTTCACCAGCTCCATGGCGCGCACACTGGCCAGGCCACTGGCGCGCGCGATCCCGTCGCCAACCTGGAGCACCGAGCCGACGTCCACGACGCGCACGGGCGCCTGGAAGCTGAGAATCTGTTGTTTAAGCTGTGCTACGAGATCTTCAGTGCGTACAGCCATGTATTGTCCCCTTCAGAAATGCGCAAAGCGAAAAACGCAAATGACCCCCCGTCACAAGCTTTCGTAGTCCATGAATTTCTTCAGCCGCACGCGCAGAAGTAGCACACGCTGCGACTCTTCATCCACCTGGTATGCGACGCGCCATTTGGTCGCCAGCCAAATGCGATAGATATTCGACTTCTCGCGTAATTCTTTGGCACGGAGAGGCGTCGGTTCCTGCTGCAACTCTCGGATTAACTGCCTGACCTCAGCTCGCACATAGCCAGGCAAACTCGCGATCTCCTTGCGAACCGGCGTAGGAACGTCAACCTGGTAACTCACCGCGCGCCTCCGCTCGATCCAGTTCGGCTTCGAAGTCCTCCCACGTCATCCAGGTCTCCGGCTTGTCGCCATAGACGTCCAGGACGGTCATCGCCTCGCGTAAGAGTTCATCGTCGCCCGCCGGATCGTCAGGCCCTTCCTGGCTCCAATCATCGAGGATCGAAGGCGTTATAGAACGCGTCGGCGGATAGGGCAAGCGCGCGAATTCCTCGCGCATCACTTCGCGCACGACGCGGCGCATCAGATTTTCGAGATCGGGCAAGCCGAAGCTGACCGTGGTTTCAACTGTGGTCGTACTCATCGTATTTACTCCTCTCGCCTGATCATTCTAACA
>Ga0194125_10004642_pt1 | contig 21335 bp, 20 predicted proteins | sample TA2KigC250mmetaG_FD_148626 | JGI IMG/M metagenome (GOLD analysis project Ga0194125, IMG submission 148626) | Freshwater microbial communities from Lake Tanganyika, Tanzania - TA2015034 Kigoma Deep Cast 250m | ecosystem: Environmental > Aquatic > Freshwater > Lake | place: Tanzania: Lake...
GTGCGATGTCTGGTGAGGCTAACCCCGTTTCAGTACCGATCAGAAGTAGAAATTTCCAGCTCCTCTGATACTGCCGATGCGGGCTGCAGCCCGCATCGGCGCGCGAACTCGGCGGGTGTGGCCCAGTCGAGCGCGGTATGGGGGCGTGCCTCATTATAGTACCTCCGCCAGGCCTCGATTTTGCGCTTCGCATCGTCGAGCGACAAGAACCAATGGGCATTGAGGCATTCCTCGCGCAGCCGCCCGTTGAAGGATTCGACCTTGGCGTTGTCGGTCGGCCTGCCTGGCCGCGAGAAATCCAGCTCAACGCCGTTCTCGTAAGCCCAACGGTCCATCGCCTTGGAGATGAACTCCGAACCGTTGTCGGCCTTGATCGTGCCGGGCCAGCCGCGGCTTGCGGTGATGCGTTCGAGTGTGCGCACGACATCCTCTCCCTTCAAGCTCTGCCCGACATCAATTGCCAGGCATTCGCGCGTGTAGTTATCGACGATCGTCAGCGCCCGCAGCCGGCGGCCATCGAACAGCGCATCGCTCACGAAATCCATGCTCCAGATCTCGTTGATGGCGGCCACCAGCCGCTTGGGCTGGCGCAGCCGGGCCGACTTGTTGCGCTTGGGCCGTTTGTGCCGTAGTGACAGGCCTTCGGCCCGATACAGCCGATACACCCGCTTGTGGTTGTCCTGCCAGCCTTCCCGCCGGAGCATCACATGCACGCGCCTGTAGCCGTAATGCACACGCGTGGCGGTGATCTCCTTGATGCGCATGGTGAGCGCCGTAGCATCTCGGGCCCGCGAACGGTAGAGATAAACCGATCGAGACATTTGTACCACCGCGCACGTCTGGCGCAGGCTGGCACCGAACCGCTTCATCAGATCGGCCACCAGCTCGCGCTTGCGGGAAGGCTTCAGAGCTTTCGGGAGAGGACGTCCTGCAGCATGGCCTTGTCGAGCGATAGATCGGCGACCAGGCGCTTGAGCTTCCCGTTCTCTTCCTCAAGCTGCTTGAGCCGCCTGAGCTCCGACGGCCCCAACCCGCCGTACTTCTTGCGCCAGCTGTAGAAGGTGGCATCCGAGATGCCCATCTTCCTGCAGACCTCTTCGACCGGGGTGCCCACCTCGGCCTGCTTCAACGCGAAAGCGATCTGCTCCTCCGTGAACTTCGACTTCTTCACAGCACAACCTCCTTTCCACATCATGAAAATTGTGCCGGAAATTCCAGTTCAAAACGGTTCGAAATTCTGGGTTAGGCCTCAATCCAGCCCAAGGTAATGCCAGCCCGGTCTGTCGAACAAAGGCCGATAGGTACCCGAACCATCCACAGAATGCGCGCCGAGATCGACGATTTCCATTGGGGAATTTCTCACATCGGAGAGATAGGTTTGGACAAACTCCTGCATTTTCATGCGTGAAGAATCATGCATAGGGCATTTCCGTCAGCCACGTAAGGTCATTCGGAGTCACGCTACAATTACGTCTCGATCTCAATTAGGCACAATACAGCCTTGCAGAACCTGGCCCACAACGATTACCTGACACTGCGCGCGGATGCCATTGTGCTTGAGCAGGATCGTCATGGCGACAAGGTGTTGCAATTGGCAGATGGAAGTTTCCTCAAGCTCTTTCGCCGCAAACGTCTTATTTCCACAGCTGCCTTGTACCCCTATGCGCTGCGTTTTGCGGACAATGCACGGGCACTCGCCCAGAGACAAATTCCCTGCCCTCAAGTTGCTGAAGTGTATCGCATTCCGAGTATCGCGCGCGATGCGGTAAGGTACAGGCCTCTTCCTGGGCAAACGCTTCGTCAGCATATCCGTGCCGGTACCGTGCCGGATGGACTTCACGAGCATCTCGGCGCATTCGTTGCCGGCTTGCACAAGGCCGGGATCTATTTCCGCTCCCTGCATCTGGGCAATATTGTCCTGACGCCCGACGGGAACTTCGGCCTGATCGATATCGCAGATCTGAGAGCCAGCCGGCGTCCCCTTATGGCACACCGAAGGCAGCGCAATTTGCAGCACCTTTTTCGGAACGAACAGGATCGCGACTGGATCGATGCCAACCGGGCGCGGTTCGACATGGCATACAAGCACGCCCTGGAGCAGGCCCGTTGACGGCACAGGGCGCTCCCAACTTCCGTGCAGACATCAATGGCCTGCGCGGCATCGCCGTACTCGCCGTTGTGCTCTACCACTTCGGCGTGATCGGTTTCGGCGGTGGATTCGTCGGCGTCGATGTGTTCTTCGTCATCTCGGGCTATCTGATGACGAAAATCATTCTTGAGCCCCTCTCCGCGCAACGCTTCTCCCTGCCCGCCTTCTACCTGGCGCGGGCGCGTCGCATCGTTCCTGGACTCGCCGCTCTGTGCGCACTGTTGTTGCTGTATGGTTGGTACCGCCTCTCCCCAATCGATTACAAACTGCTCGCCAAGCATGTCGGATCAAGCCTGGCGTTCGTTTCGAATCAGGTGTTCTGGAAGGAATCCGGCTACTTCGATGCGGACGCGCATGAGAAGTGGCTTTTGCACACCTGGTCCTTGTCCGTCGAATGGCAGTTCTATCTCGCTTACCCGCTGCTCATTCTCGTTGCACGCAGATTGTTCGGTCATCGCGCCAACTTCGCCATTGTGCTTTGGATGCTGTTCGTCGCTTCGCTGGCCTGGTCGGCCTGGCTTGCATTTGCCAATCCAAGCAAGGCCTTTTTTTTGCTACCGACACGTGCATGGGAGATGCTGGCAGGCGGTTTGATCTGTCTGCACCAGCAGTTCTGCGACAGGTTGTTGAATCGCCCCGGCTTCAGTAGACACTTTCGAGCCGTTGGAAATACTGCTGTTCGAACTGTACCGGAGAAAGGCCGTCTGCATAAGAGTGGCGGCGCTTCGGGTTGTAGAACATCTCGATGTAATCGAAGACATCCCGGCGCGCTGCTTCCCGGTCACGATAGGTCTTTCGCCGGATGCGCTCCCGCTTGAGCAACTGGAAGAAACTCTCGGCCACTGCGTTATCGTGACAGTTTCCGCGCCGGCTCATGCTGGGAACCAGGTTGTGGGTCTTCAGGAAGGACTGCCAGTCGTGACTGCTGAACTGGCTGCCCTGGTCCGAATGAACGATGACCGTTTGCTTCGGTTGCCGGCGCCACACCGCCATCAGCAGGGCGTTGAGCGCCAGTTCCCGATCCATGCGTGATTGCATGGACCAGCCGATCACCTGTCGTGAGAAGAGGTCGAGCACCACGGCCAGGTACAGCCAGCCCTCGTGGGTGCGGATGTAGGTGATGTCGGTCACCCACACCTGATTCGGAATGGAAACATCGAACTGTTGCTGGACATGGTTGGGGGCGACCACCGAGGGGCGGCCGTAGTGCTGACCTGGACGCCGCCGATAGCCTGTCTGGGAGCGCAGTGCCTCGCTACGCATGAGCCGATAGACACGATGCTTGCCGCAGGACTCGCCGACCTCATGCAGGTCGTCGGTGATCTTGCGATAGCCATAGACCCCGCCGCTCTCCAGCCAGAACTGCTTGATCAGGCCGGACAGACGCCGGTCTTCCTTGGTCCTCACGGACAGCGGTTCGGCCCTCCAGGCGTAGTAGCCGCTCGGATGTACCTGCATCATGCGGCACAGACGGCGCACCGGGTAGTGATCTTCTTGAGCCCGGACAAACGCGTACCTCACTGGGACTCCTTGGCAAAGTACGCTGCGGCCTTTTTTAGGATGTCCCGCTCCTCGGTGACACGCTTGAGCTCCGCCTTCAGCCGCCGGATCTCGGCGACCTGGCCATCCTCCTCAATCCGCTTCGACGCCGGCCGCGTGTAGCGCTTGAGCCATCCATACAGACTGTGCTGCGACACCCCCAGCCGGGTGGCCACGTCGGAAACCGAATAACCCCGCTCCGTAACCTGTTTGACCGCCTCGATCTTGAATTCTTCCGGATAACGATTGCCGCTCATGACACCTCCTTGATAGCCTCAAGTTTAAGGCTTCGAGGTGTCTACCAAAGCCGGGGCGATTCAGCCACGACGCCGATCACGCCGGCCGCGGCCAGCCAAAGTGCTTTTCTTTGCATGACGCACTCCTTTCGTTTGCCGTTGGGGGAGGGCCATCTTGCGTCAGCCGCTGCGGATCGTCAATGCGAATGCTTGTTGCGCTGCGGCGATGGTAAGGTGAGGTTTTCTCATTGTTCGGAACAGGAACCCGACCATGAAACGATGCACCTTGCCCGCCTTGCTGTTCGCGCTGTACTGCTTGCTGACGGCGTCGGCCTCCGCCGCCGACGTCGACGAATCGCCGCTGTGGGATTTCGTGCGCGGGCGTTACACGCTGATCGGCCGCCAGCCCGACAGCCAGGCCACGTACACCGGCACGGCGAAGATCGAGCGGGTGGGCCAGAAGCTGCGGCTGACGCGCACCATTGCGGGCAAGCAGGAGCGCATCTTCGGCACGGTGCGCCGCGCCGATCCGGGCGAGGCCTGGGTGCTGGCCTTCAAGTGGGGGCAGAAGAGCCCGATGGAGATGGTCTGCCTGGTCGGCCCGGATCTCGACAACTACGCGCGCCTCACCTGCCATTGGGGTAAGGCCGGCAACCCGCACGCCCAGCCGGGCATGGAAGCCTACTTCGCCCAGGAGCCGTGGGATCCGGTGAAGCCCTGAATGGACCGGCTATAGCGCCCCGATTTCGGTGACGCCCTGTCGATGGCAGCAGCGGCTTGTAAAGCGTCGCTTTCCGCATTACAATCGGCCATGATTAAATCGTTTCGTCACAAAGGCCTCGAGGCGTTTTTCCGTCGCGGCAGCAAGGCGGGCATACAAGCCCATCACGCGGCCAAGCTGAGGATCATGCTGACTGCGCTGGATTATGCGAAGCGGCCTGAAGACATGAAAGCGCCGGGCTGGCGCTTTCACGCACTGACCGGCGAACTGAAGGGCTTCTTCTCGGTCACGGTCAATGGCAACTGGCGAATGATTTTCCGCTTCGATGGCAAGGACGCCGAGTTGGTCGATTATCTCGATTATCACTAGGAAGGAATACAGCATGTCTCGTATGCACAATCCTGCGCACCCTGGCGAAGTGCTGCGGGAGTATTTGCCTGAATCGCTTGGCGTGGGCGAGGCCGCTCGGCGCCTCGGTGTCACCCGACAGGCACTGTCGGCATTGCTGAATGGCCGTGCCGGCGTCAGTGCCGCCATGGCCCTGCGCCTCGAAGCGGCGCTTGGCATGAGTGCCGAGATGTGGCTGGAGATGCAGGCAGGCTATGACTTGTGGCAGGCCAGACAGCTTCGCCGGCCAAAGGTGATGCGGATCGCCGCATAGCGGCCGGTTACTTCGCCATCCGCGGGGCCGGGTCGCGCAGGATGAGCGCGGGCGAGGCGAAGGGGGCGAGGCGTTCGAGCAGGTCGAGCAGTTCCAGCGCCGGCGAGTTGGCGAAGAATTTCGCGCGCGGCGTTTCCATCCAGATGCGGTCGGTGTAGAGCCAGACTTCGTGCGGCGTGTCGCCGATGCCGTTGCCGTCGCGGTCGAAGCCCTGGTAGTCGCTCCAGGCGTTGCCGCGCCACTCGTTGGCCTCGCCGACGCCGGCGGCGCTCACCGCCACCTGGGTCAGGTTGTTGTCGAAGCGGTTGCCGGTGATGCGGTGGCCGCCCTTCTCGCCGTAGAAATAGATGCCGACGACGTTGTGGGCGAAGCGGTTGTTGCGCACCGTGAGGACGGCTTCCGTGTTGAGCGGCGCGTTGGCCGAGAGGCCGGTCGCGCAATGCAGGACTTCGTTGTCCTCGACCAGGGCGCTGCCGCTGTCCTTGAAGGCGATGCCGGCGCCGCCGCCGTCGAGCGCGTGGGCGATGGTGTTGCCGCGCAGCGTGACGTCGGGCGAATAGAGCACGACGATGCCGGTGTCGGTGTCGCGCAGCGCGTTTTTCTCGACCAGCGTGCGCGGCGAGAATACGATGTGCATGCCGTAGCGGCCGTCGGCGAGCGTGTTGCCGGCGATGCGGTTGTCCGGCGAGTTGGCCAGCGTCAGGTCGCGCACGCGGGCGAAGGCGTTGCCCTCGACGCGGTTGTGGCGGCTGTTCCACAGGCGCAGGCCGTCGCCGCGCGCGCCGCGCGGCGCGGATCGGCTGGCGACGCTGTTGTTCAGGATGCGGTTGCGGTTGCCCTGCCTGACGTGGATGCCGAACAGCACGTCGTCGATGGCGTTCCCCTCGACCAGATTGTCGTCGCCCTCGATCAGCAGGCCGGCATCGACGCCGTCGTGGCTGTCGCCGGAGCGCGTCAGGCGCAGGCCGCGCAGGGTCGCGCCGCTCGCGGCCAGCGTCAGCACCGTGCCGCGGCCGCTGCCTTCGAGGATGACCTTGCCGCCGCCGTCCAGCGTCATCGGTTTGGCGAGGGTCGCCGGGCCGGCATAGAGACCGGGCGCCGGGCGCAGCACGCCGCCCGCCGGCGTGGCGTCGATGAGCGGCTGCAGCGGCGGCGCGGCGAGCGCGGCATTGCAGAAAACAAAAAGAAAAGTCAGACGGTACGACACGGCGACATTGTTGCCGCCAAGGGGAATCCGGCCTTGTCTTGCGTCAATTACCAGCTGCCCGAGGCGCCCCCGCTGCCGGAACTGCCGCCGCCCCCGCCAGCAGAAAAGGCAGTCCCGTCAGCACGGCGTTCTGCAACATCGCAGTAGCCGCCAGCGCGGCGAGGGCGGAGAACAGCGCGAAGGCCTTCCAGGGAACCTCGGCATCGGACAGCGTCATTGCTTCCTCAGGAACAGCAGTGGGTCGACCGCCGCGCCGTTGGCGAGCACCGTCCAGTGCAGGTGCGGTCCGCTCGTGCGCCCGGTGTTGCCGGAGAGGCCGATGCGCTGTCCGGCCGCGACGCGCGCGCCGGGCTTCACGTCGACGCGGTCGAGGTGGCAGTAGAGCGTCACCAGGCCCTGGCCGTGGTCGAGGTACACCGAGTGGCCGTTGAAGAAGAAGTCGCCGGTCTCGACGACGATGCCCGCCGCCGCCGCGCGCACCGGCGTGCCGACCGGCACGGCGAAGTCGATGCCAGCGTGCGGCATGCGATCGAGGCCGTTGATGACGCGGCGCAGGCCGAAGTTGCCGGTGAGGCGGCCCTGCGCCGGTGCACGGAAGGCGAGGTCGATGTTCGGTTCGTCGCGAAAGTGCGCCTTGATCTCGTCGATGCGCTTCTGCTCGCGCTCGATGCGCAGCATGTCCTCGGGCGGCGGCTCGACCTTGCGCCGGTCGGGCACGCTGAAGCGCTGCGTCGGGTAGTGCTTGGCGGCGACGCGGACCGGCTTCGTCCCCTCGCTGCCGCCGGCCTGCACGCGCAGGGCGTGCTCGCCCGGCTCCAGCGCGAGCGGCAGTCCGACCAGCGCCACCCAGCCCTGGCCATCGCGCAGCACGGCGACGCGCTTTTCGCCGAACCAGGCCTGCGGCCGCTCGCTGCCGTTGCCGAGGCGGACGAGGGCGACGCCGCCGGGCACGGCGGCTTCCCGCGGCAGGGCATGGGCGGGCAGGGCGGCGAGGAAACCCAGCGCCAGGAAGGCGAGTCGAACAAAGGACCGATTCATGACGGCAAGATTGTAGCCCTTGTGCCGGGCCCGTTTTCAACCTATCGTGAAACGCATGACGCAAAGACGCGGCTTTCTGCAGGGCCTGGCCGGGCTGGGTCTCGCGCTGGCGCTGGAGCCCGGCCTGGCGGACGAACGCGTGCCGCTGACCAAGCCGATTCCTTCCAGCGGCGAACGCATTCCGCTGATCGGCGTAGGCTCCTGGCTGACGTTCGACACCGGCGCCGGCGCCGCGGCGCTTGCGCGCCTGCAGCCGGTGCTGCAGGCCTTCTTCGACCACGGCGGGCGGCTCATCGACTCATCCCCGATGTACGGCACGGCCGAGCGCGTCATCGGCGAGTTGCTGCCGCGGCTGAAGGGGCGGGAGAACCTGTTCTCCGCCACCAAGGTGTGGATCTACGGCCAGGCGCTGGGGCGGCGGCAGATGGAGGCCTCGCGCAAGCTGTGGGGCGTGCCGCGCTTCGACCTGATGCAGATCCACAACATGCTCGACTGGGAGGGGCATCTGGAGGTGCTGCGCGAGATGAAGCGCGAGGGCCGCCTCCGCCACATCGGCATCACCACCTCGCACGGCCGTCGCCACGACGAGCTGCTGCAGGCGATGAAGAAGGCCGATTTCGACTTCGTGCAGTTCACCTACGGCCTGCACGACCGCGAACCGGAGCGTCACCTGCTGCCGCTCGCCGCCGAGCGGCGCATGGCGGTGATCGCCAACCGGCCCTTCGACGGCGGCGATCTCTTTACGCGCGTGCGCGGCAAGCCGCTGCCGGCCTGGGCGGTGGAGATCGACTGCGCCAACTGGGCGCAGTTTTTTCTGAAATTCGTCGTCTCGCACCCGGCGGTGACCTGCGCCATTCCCGCCACCTCGAACCCGGCGCACATGCTGGAGAACATGGGCGCGAATTACGGCCGTCTGCCCGACGCTGCGCTGCGCCGGCGCATGGCGCAGCATTTCGACAGCCTCTAGCGCGAGCGTTCCGCCAGAAAGTCCTTCAGTATCCGGCCGGTGTGCGAGGCCGCGTTGGCCACCTTCTCGGGCGCGCCCTGGGCGACGATGCGCCCGCCCGCCGCGCCGCCTTCCGGGCCGAGGTCCACGATCCAGTCCGCTTCGGCCATCACGTCGAGGTTGTGCTCGATCACCACCACCGTGTTGCCGCCGTCGACCAGGCGGTGCAGCACGCGGATCAGCTTCTCCACGTCGGCCATGTGCAGGCCGACCGTCGGCTCGTCGAGGACGTAGAGGGTGTGGGCGCTCATCTGTCGGGGCGCACCTCCCTCTCCCCGCGCGCGGGGAGAGGGCTGGGGTGAGGGGCGAACCTTCGCCAGCTCGGTCACCAGCTTGATGCGCTGCGCCTCGCCGCCGGAGAGCGTCGGGCTCTGCTGGCCGAGGGTGAGGTAGCCGAGGCCGACGTCCTGCAGCAGGCGCAGGGCGTGGTGGATGGACGGATGCGCCGAGAAGAAGTCGACGGCCTCGTCGACGCTCATGGCCAGCACCTCGCCGATGTGTTTCCCCTTCCAGCGCACCGTCAGCGTCTCGGCGTTGAAGCGCGTGCCGCGGCAAGAGTCGCAGGGCACCTTCACGTCGGGCAGGAAGCTCATCTCGATCCTCACGACGCCCTGGCCCTCGCAGGCCTCGCAGCGGCCGCCGGCGGTGTTGAAGGAGAAGCGCGAGACCGAGTAGCCGCGGATGCGCGACTCCGCCGTGTCGGCGAAGAGCTTCCTCACGGCGTCCCAGAAGCCGACGTAGGTGGCCGGGCAGGAGCGCGGCGTCTTGCCGATCGGCGTCTGGTCGACTTCGAGCACGCGGGCGACGGCTTCCCAGCCGCGCAGTTCGCGGCAGCCGTGCAGGGGCGCGCTCTTGTGCTTGCGCCCCTCGGCCACCCGCCGGTGCAGGTTGTCGCGCAGCACCTCGCGCGCCAGCGTCGACTTGCCGGAGCCCGAGACGCCGGTCACCACCGACAGGCGGGCGAGCGGCAGGGCGAGGTCGAGGTCCTTCAGGTTGTGGAGAGTGGCGCCGACGATCTCCAGCGCCGTATCGCGGGGACTGACTTTTCGCCGCGGCGCGAGCGGGTGCAGCAAGGGCTGCGCGAGACATTGGCCGGTGACGGAGTCGGGGTGGCGCATCAACTCCTCCGCCGTGCCTTCGGCGACGACGCGGCCGCCCTGCGTGCCGGCGCCGGGGCCGAGGTCGAGCACGTGGTCGGCGCGGCGGATGGTGTCCTCGTCGTGCTCGACCACCACCAGGGTGTTGCCCTTGGCCTCCAGCTTCGCCAGGGTGTCGAGCAGGATGCGGTTGTCGCGCGGATGCAGTCCTATCGTCGGCTCGTCGAGGATGTAGCAGACGCCCTGCAGGTTGGAGCCGAGCTGGGCGGCCAGCCGGATGCGCTGCGCCTCGCCGCCGGAGAGCGTCGGCGCGGCGCGGTCGAGCGCCAGGTAGTCGAGGCCGACCTCGCGCAGGAAGGCCAGGCGCGAGTGCAGTTCGACGAGGATGTCGCGGGCGATGGCCTCGTCGCGGCCGGCGAGCTTGAGTTTGGCGAAGAACGCTTCGAGTCCGGAGACCGGCAGGGCGGAAAGATCGGCGATGGAGTGGTCGCGGAAGCGCACCGCCAGCGCGGTGGGGTTGAGGCGCTTGCCCGAGCAGGCCGGGCAGGCGTGCGCTTCCCCTTCGAACCATTCGTTCCACCAGATCTCCTCGCCGGTCTGCTCGGCGTCGAAGCCGGTGATGGCCAGCCCCGTGCCGTAACAACTTCCGCACCAGCCGTGCCTGGAGTTGTAGGAGAACAGGCGCGGGTCGGGTTCGGCGAAGCTTTTGCCGCAGGAGGGGCAGGCGCGTTTCGTCGAGAAGCTGTGCTGCTCCAGCTTCGCCTCGTTCCTGCCCTGGCGGATGGCCTGCGCCAGCGCGTCGAGCGGGCCGACCACCTGCAGCGTGCCCTTGCCGAATTCCAGCGCGCGGGCCAGCGCGGCGCGCAGTTCCGCCTCGTTGTCCGCCGTGACGACGAGGTCGGCCACCGGCAGCGCGATGTCGTGTTCGCGGAAGCGGTCGAGGCGCGGCCACTTGGCCGTCGGCAGGAAGGCGCCGTCGACGCGCAGGTGCGTGAAGCCCTTGGCCGCCGCCCACTTGGCGAGGTCGGTGTACACGCCCTTCCTCGCCGTCACCAGCGGCGCCAGCAGGCCGATGTGCCGGCCGCGCCAGTCGCGCAGGATGCGCGCGGCGATGGCCTCCTCGCTCTGCGGCTCGATCGGCACGGCGCAGTCGGGGCAATGCTGCAGTCCGAGCTTGACGTAGAGCAGGCGCAGGAAGTGCTGGATCTCGGTGAGCGTGCCGACCGTGCTCTTGCGCCCGCCGCGGCTGGTGCGCTGCTCGATGGCCACCGTCGGCGGGATGCCGAAGATGGCGTCGACGTCGGGCCGCGCCGAGGGCTGCACGAACTGGCGGGCGTAGGCGTTGAGCGACTCGAGGTAGCGGCGCTGCCCCTCGGCGAAGAGGATGTCGAAGGCCAGGGTCGACTTGCCCGAGCCGGAGACGCCGGTGACGACGGTGAAGCGGTTGCGCGGGATGTCGACGTCCACGCCCTTCAGGTTGTGCTCGCGGGCGTTGTGGATGCGGATGCTGTCGTCGGCCTGCGGCGGCGCCGGCAGGGCGACAGGCGCCGCCGCGCGCGCCCAGTCGACGAAGGCGGATTCGTACTCCCGCAGCGCCTTCCCCGTATGCGACGCCTCGCACCCCATCACCTCCGCCACCGTGCCGGCGCAGACCAGCTCGCCGCCGGCCTCGCCGCCCTCCGGGCCGAGGTCGACGATCCAGTCGGCGGCGCGGATGACGTCGAGGTTGTGCTCGATCACTACCAGCGAGTGGCCGGCGGCGACCAGGCGGCGGAAAGACTTCAGCAGCTTGGCGATGTCGTCGAAGTGCAGGCCCGTCGTCGGCTCGTCGAAGAGGAACAGCGTCGGTTTGCCTTCCGTGTCGCTGTCGGCAAGGTGGCCGGCGAGCTTGAGGCGCTGCGCCTCGCCGCCGGAGAGCGTCGGCACCGGCTGGCCGAGGCGCAGGTAGTCGAGGCCGACGTCGGCCAGCGGCGCCAGGCGCGCCAGCACTTCCGGCCGGTCGGCGAAGAAAGTCAGTGCCTCCGATACGGTGAGCGCCAATGCGTCGGCGATCGACTTGCCCTCGAGCGTAACCTCCAGCACTTCGGCGCGGAAGCGTTTGCCGTCGCAGTCGGGGCAGCGCAGGTAGACGTCGGAGAGGAACTGCATCTCGACGTGCTCGAAGCCGTTGCCGCCGCAGGTCGGGCACCTGCCGTTGCCGGAGTTGAAGCTGAAGGTGCCCGGCGTATAGCCGCGCTCCTTCGAAACCTCGTCCTTCGCGAACAGGTTGCGGATCGGGTCGAAGGCGCCGACGTAGCTGGCCGGGTTGGAGCGCGTCGTCTTGCCGATCGGCGTCTGGTCGACCATCGCCACTTCGGCGATGTGTTCAAAGCCGCGCAGCGCGCGGTGTTGGCCCGGCGCCTCGGTCGGCTTGCCCTGCTGCTTGCGCAGCGCGGCGTGGAGCACGTCCTGCACCAGCGTCGACTTGCCCGAGCCGGAAACGCCCGTCACGCAGACCAGGCGGTTGAGCGGCAGGGCGACGTCGATGTTTTTCAGGTTGTGTTCCTGCGCGCCGAGGATTTCCAACCACCCCTCACCCCGGCCCTCTCCCCTGAGGGGCGAGGGGGCGTCTACCCCCTCTCCCCGCTTGCGGGGAGAGGGCTGGGGTGAGGGGGCAGCACCTTCGGCCCGCTTTCGCCCCGACAAATACTCCGCCGTCAGCGTCTCCGCCTGCCGCATCTCGCTCGGCGCGCCGAAGAACACCACCTCGCCGCCGCGCTCGCCCGGGCCGGGGCCCATGTCGAGCAGCCGGTCGGCTTCAAACATGATCTGCGGGTCGTGCTCGACCACCACCAGCGAATTGCCGGCGTCGCGCAGGCGGCGCATGACATTGATGACGCGGCCCATGTCGCGCGGGTGCAGGCCGATGGACGGCTCGTCGAGCACGAACAGGGTGTTCACCAGCGAGGTGCCGAGCGCGGTGGTGAGGTTGATGCGCTGCACCTCGCCGCCGGAGAGCGTGCGCGACTGGCGGTCGAGCGTGAGGTAGCCGAGGCCGACCTCGCACAGGTAGGCGAGGCGCGTGCGGATCTCGCCGAGCAGCAGGTCGGCCGCCTCGTCGAGCGGGGCGGGCAGGGCGAGCGCGGCGAAGAAGTCGCGGCAGCGTTCGATCGGCAGCAGCATCAGGTCGTGGATGGAAAGCTTCTCCGCGCCGAGCTTCCACAGCAGCGACTCCGGCTTCAGGCGCGCGCCGTCGCAGGCCGCGCAGGGCGTGTAGGCGCGGTAGCGCGACAGCAGCACGCGGATGTGCATCTTGTAGGCCTTGGTCTCCAGCCAGTCGAAGAAGCGGCGCACGCCGTACCACTTGCCGGGCCAGGATTGCTTCCAGCTCACCCAGTCGTCGTCGCCCTCCAGCACCCAGCGGCGATGCTCGGGCGGCAGGTCGCGCCAGGGGATGTCCATGGCCACGCCGCGCTTCGGCGCGTACTTCGCCATATCCTGCTGGCACTCGCGGTAGGACTCGGTCTGCCAGGGCTTCACCGCGCCGCCGGCGAGCGTCTTCGACTCGTCGGGCACCACCAGGCCGAAGTCGACGCCGATGATGCGGCCGAAGCCGCGGCAGGCCTCGCAGGCGCCGAGCGGCGAGTTGAAGGAGAAGCTGCTCGGTGTCGGCTCGGCGTAATGGATGTCGCAGTCGGCGCAGTGCAGATCGGTGGAGAACTTCCACGGCGTCGCCGGCGTGCCGTCATCAGTGAGCGGATAAATGGCAACGCGGCCCTGGCCGACGCGCAGCGCCGCCTCCAGCGCCTCGATCACGCGGGCGCGCTCGGCATGGGCGAGGCGGAAGCGGTCCTGCACCACCTCGATCGTCTTGCCGCGGCGGGCGTGGATGCGCGTGTAGCCCTGGGCTTCGAGCAGGCGCAGCACCTCGTCCTCGCCGAAGTTGTGCGGCACCTCGACGGGGAAGGCGACGATCAGGCGCGGGTCCTGCGCCGTGCCGCAGCGACTGACTATTTCCGCGTGGATGCTTTCCGCCGTGTCGCGCCGCACCGGCTGGCCGCAGCCGCGGCAGTAAAGGCGCGCCGCGCGGGCGTAGAGCAGCTTGAGGTGGTCGGCGAGCTCCGTCATGGTGCCGACGGTGGAGCGCGAGGTGCGCACCGGGTTGGTCTGGTCGATGGCGATGGCCGGCGGGATGCCGGAGATCGCATCGACCTGCGGGCGGTCCATGCGGTCGAGGAACTGGCGCGCGTAGGGCGAGAAGGTCTCGACGTAGCGCCGCTGCCCCTCGGCGTAGAGCGTGTCGAAGACCAGCGAGCTCTTGCCCGAGCCGGAGACGCCGGTGACGACGATGAGTTCACCGGTGGGCAGGTCGAGGCTGAGGTTTTTCAGGTTGTTCTGGCGCGCGCCGCGGATGGCGATGACGGGCTGCTTCCTGTCTGACATTTGGGATTTCGATTGGCGAAGAGAAAAGCCAGCTTGCCACAGCGGACGGCAAGCTGATAGCTTATTGATCCCAACGGAGAAACCCCAATGACAACAGAAGAATCCAGCAACGTCCAGCCGCTCTTCGAGGACAACCGGCTGTCCTTCGACGAGGCGGTTCATTACGTCCTGCAGCGCAAGGCGGCGGCCTTCGCCGTGCATCCGGTGTTCGAGGAGGAGGACGAGGAGTCGCCTTCGGGCGCCCGCGTCTTCGTGCTCGCCGCGGATGGCAAGGGCGGTTGTTTTCTGCGCTTCGTGGCGGGGCGCTTCTTTTCGGGCGCCTATGCCGCCGACGACATCCTCGAAGCGGCGGATATTCCCGAGCGCGTCAGGGAATTGCGCTTCTTGCCAACGCGCTACGAGGAGGCCTGGTTCGCCGACCAGATCCAGGTGCTGATCGGCAAGCTGATGGCTGCCTCGGGCATTTCAGCGCCGCACATGCCAGACTACCGGAACGCGCAGCAGAAACACGCGGCGGCGGACGTTGTGTTCCCGGTGGCGTTCATCAATTCGGCGAAGAAGCCGCATTGAACAGCGCTTCGTAGTCGGCTTCGCTGGTGATGGGGCGCGGCACACGCTTCAGGCCGTCTTCCAGCCAGGCAATGTGCTCCAGCTCCTCGCCGGCCAGTTCGCGCGCGAGGCGCTTCACTTCCGGATCGTCGCTGACGACGATGGCCTGCTCGTAGAGCGCCTGGGCGCGCTTCTCGGCGCCGAGCGCGATCGTCAGCGCGTCGTGCGGCGTCATCAGGTGGAAGACGAACTCGTGGTCGACCTGCTCCGAGGGCGCGTCGTCGAGCCAGCTGAATTCCCATGATCGCAATGCCGGCAGGGGCATGCCGGCGGTGCGGCGCTCGAGTTCCTCGACGTGCTGCTGCTCGAAGCGCGCCAGGCGGCGGAAAAGGTCCGCCGTCGCCTGCGCGCCGTGGTCCTCCAGGAAATCCGCGAACTGCACGCTGCGCGCGGCCGCCTCGCGTTCGATGGCGAGGGCGTTGGCATAGCATTCGGCAAGCGTGCCGATCGGTTTGGCGCTGGCCATGGCTGTCTCCTCGATCACTCCTTTTGGAAGACCAGCCTACGCCGCAAATGTTTCAAAATAAAGAGGCGGCGCAGCATATTGCGCCGCAGCGAAGAGAAAGGGGCTACTTGTCCTCGCCCGAGGGCTTCTTCGCCGGCGCCTCGGATGGGCGCCGGTTCTGGTCGAGCACCTTGCGCGCGTCCGGGTTGCCCTGCACGGCGGACAATTCCAGCCAGAAGCGGGCCTGCTGAAAGTCCTTTTCCATGGCGATGCCGTTGGCGAGCAGCCGGGCGAGTTCATATTGCGCGCGGGCATCGCCCTGTTCAGCCCCCTTGCGCACCCAGGCGGCGCCCTCGGGCTCGTTTTCCGCCACGCCGGCACGGCCATGGATCAGCAGTTCGCCGAGCAGTGTCTGGCCGAGCGGATCGCCGTCGGCCGCCGCCTTGCGCACCCAGCGCACGCCGTCCTCCTGGTTGCGCATCTCCGGTGCGGTGATGAGCGTCAATCCGAGCAGGCCTTCGGCCTTCGGATAGCCCTTCTCGGCTGCCAGACGCAGCCACTTGACGGCCTCTTCCGGGCTGCGCGTGACGGCCCGTCCGCTGAAGTAGGACAGCCCGAGCAGGGTCTGCGCCTCCGGCTGGCTCTTGTCCGCCGCTCGTCCGAGCCAGACGATGGCCTCCTCCAACTCGTTGGACTGGAACAGGGTGCGGGCAAGCCAGACTTGGGCATTGGCGTCGTCCTGCTCGGCGAGGGTCTGCCACGCCTTGCCCTTGAGCGGGGCATGCGGGCGCATGCCCTGGAAGAAGCGCGCGGATTCCTCGGCGAGACGCGGATTGGCGGACCCGGCGGAGCCGCGCTCGGAGTAAGAGACGGTGAGGACGATGCCCTCATCGGCCGGATGCAGGCAGGCCAGGCCGTACAGATCGATGATCTGCGCCTTGCCGTCGGCGCCGACGGCGCCCTTGTCGCGCGCCTGCTGTCGATAGCGCGCGCACTTGCGCTCCCCCGAGGTGTCGACCTGAACCTCCTCGGCCAGCACCTCGAAGCGCTTGTCGTCGGTCTTGCCTTTCAGTTCATCCCGGATGTTGGCGGCGAGCTCCTGCGCGGTGCGCGCGCGCCGGTCGGGCACCTTGCCCGAGGCGATGGCGACCAGGCTGTTGCGATTGCCCGTCGCCGGCCGCATGAAGGTGAGTTCCTGATCGGTGCGGCGCACCATCACCCAGCCGTCGCCCGAGGGCCGCTCGACCGACATGGGCACGAGCACGATGCGGCCGGGACGATCCTCGGCGGGAGCGTAGGCCGGCTGCGCCAGCGCGGCCAGCGGCGCCAGCATCAGACCGGCGAACAGGGCGGTTTTCAGGGAATGCATGGTCGGACCATGATAGTCGCTAACGGGGGCCGACTGTCGGCCGCCCATCGGATCCGGGCGGTCAGCCTTTCAGCCCCTCGGCCTTGAGCGCCTCCTGCACGGCCGGGCGCGCGGCGATGCGCTTCTGGTATTCGGTGACGCCCGGCCAGCGGGAGAGGTCGATCTTCACCCAGTGCGCCCAGTTGAGCACGGTGAACAGATAGCAGTCGGCCACGCTGAACGTCTCGCCCATGAGGTAATTGCGGCCTTCGAGCGCCTTCGCCACGTAGTCGATGCGGCGGTCGAGCAGCTTGCGCGCCGCGTCCTTCCAGTCCTCCGAGGCCTGCTTGTTGAACAGCGGGCTGAAGGTCTTGTGCAGTTCCGAGGTGATGTAGTTCAGCCATTCCTGCAGGCGCACGCGCTCCATCGTGCCGGCGGGCGGCGCCAGTCCCTTTTCCGGCGCGCGGTCGGCGATGTACTGGACGATGGCCGGCCCCTCGGTGAGGACCTGGCCGTCGTCGAGCGCCAGCGCCGGCACGTAGCCCTTGGGGTTGATGGCGCGGAAGTCGCTGCCGTCGGCCAGGGTCTTGGAGGTCAGGTCCTTCTTCACCAGTTCGAAAGGCAGGCCGGCCTCGCGCAGGGCGATGTGCGGGGAAAGGGAACAGGCGCCGGGGCTGTAATACAGCTTCATGTCTGGTCTCCTGGGAGGTTTGCTTATGGAAACGACAAGTTTAGCTTATGATTGCCTGAAAAAATTTGCTCGCCCTTTGAGGCATTGCCACTGTGCCGCGCATGGTTTTCCGCGGTCGCACATGGCACACTCAACCTTTTTTCCAACCGAGGCCTGGTCAACATGAACGCCCGCAAATTGATTTACGCCTTCGAGGAAGGCGACGGCAAGAACAAGATGCTGCTCGGCGGCAAGGGCGCCAATCTGTGCGAGATGACGCAGATCGGCCTCAACGTGCCGCCCGGCTTCACCATCTCCACCGAGGCCTGCCTTGCCTACCTCGAGCGCAACCAGCTGCCCGAGGGCCTGATGGACGACATCCGCGCGCACATGAAGGCGCTGGAGAAGAAGACCGGCAAGGGCTTCGGAGCCGCGGACAATCCGCTGCTGGTGTCGGTGCGCTCCGGCTCGGCCATGTCCATGCCGGGCATGATGGACACCGTCCTCAACCTCGGCCTCAACAAGGCCACCCTGCAGGGCCTGATCAAGCTCACCAACAACCCGCGCTTCGGCTACGACGCCTGGCGCCGCTTCATCCAGCTCTTCGGCAAGATCGCGCTCAATATCGACGACCGGCATTTCGACGAGGCCATGCACGCCATGAAGCGCAAGGTCGGCGCCGCGCAGGACGTGGACCTCAAGGCCGAGCATCTGGCCGAACTGGCCGAGCAGTTCGCCAAGATCGTCGAGACCAAGACCGGCAAGCCCTTCCCCGAGGATCCCTACCAGCAGCTCGAGATCGCCGTCGGCGCGGTGTTCAATTCCTGGAACGGCAAGCGCGCCGTCGACTACCGCCGGCAGTTCAAGATCACCCGGGAGATGGCCAACGGCACGGCGGTGAACGTGTGCACCATGGTGTTCGGCAACATGGGCAACGACTCCGGCACCGGCGTCGGCTTCACGCGCAACCCGGGCACGGGCGAGAACCTCATCTACGGCGAATACCTGGTCAACGCCCAGGGCGAGGATGTCGTTGCCGGCATCCGCACGCCGAAGCCGATCGCCGAGATGGAGCGCGACATGCCGCCGATCTACCGGCAGCTGCTCGAACTGCACAACCGGCTCGAGTCGCACTACAAGGAGGTGCAGGACTTCGAATTCACCATTGAGCGCGGCACGCTCTACTGCCTGCAGACGCGCAACGGCAAGATGAACGCCCAGGCCATGGTGCGCACCTCGGTCGAGATGTTCAAGGAAGGCCTGATCGGCCGCGAGCGCGCCCTGACGCGGATCGACCCGGGCATCCTCGAGCAGTTGCTCGTGCCGCAGCTCTCGCCCGGCTTCAAGGGCAAGCCGCTCGCCACCGGCCTGCCGGCCTCGCCCGGCGCCGCCTCCGGCCGGATCGTCTTCGACGCCGACACGGCGGAGGCGCGCGGCAAGGCGGGCGAGCGCATCATCCTCGTGCGCGAGGAGACCAAGCCGGAGGACATCCACGGCTTCTTCCAGGCCCAGGGCATCCTCACCTCGCGCGGCGGCAAGACCTCGCACGCCGCGGTGGTGGCGCGCGGCATGGGCAAGCCCTGCGTTTCCGGCTGCGAGGCCATCCACATCGACGACATCAAGCGCTGCGCCGTCATCGGCGACACCACGCTGCACGAGGGTGATGTCGTCACCATCAACGGCAGCAACGGCAACGTCTATGCCGGCGAGGTGCCGACCGTGCAGGCCGAATTCAGCGAGGACATGCAGACCCTGCTCAAATGGGCCGACGAGGTGGCGCGCCTCCAGGTGATGGCCAACGCCGACACGCCGGACGACGCGACGCGGGCGAGGGAGTTCGGCGCCATGGGCATCGGCCTCTGCCGCACCGAGCGCATGTTCAATGCCACCGACCGCCTGCCCATCGTGCAGGAGATGATCCTCGCCGAGAGCGCCGAGGAGCGCCAGGCCGCCATCGACCGGCTGCTGCCGATCCAGCGCGCCGACTTCAAGGGCATCTTCAAGGCCATGCGCGGCCTGCCGGTCACCGTGCGCCTGATGGACCCGCCGCTGCACGAGTTCCTGCCCACGGCGGCGCAGCTCGAGCTGGAAATTGCCCACCTGCACCACCTGCGCGACTCGATCAAGGCGCTGGAGGAACTGCCCGAGACCCTCAAGCTCCTCAACCCGCGGCTCTACCAGCAGTACGCCGACGGGCTCAGCAAGCTCTCCGGCAGCATGGAGGACTTCAAGGACAGCCACCTCGAGGACGACATCATCCTGAAGAAGGAGAAGACGCTGAAGAAGGTGCGCGCGCTCTCCGAGGTGAACCCGATGCTCGGCCACCGCGGCGTGCGCCTCGGCATCACCTATCCGGAAATCTACAAGATGCAGATCCAGGCCATCCTCGAGGCGGCGGCGCTATGCGCCAAGGAGGGCATCGAGGTGCATCCGGAGATCATGGTGCCGCAGGTGGCGACCGTCGAGGAACTCAAGCGCATCCACAAGTACGTGCAGGACCTGCACAAGGTCGTCGAACTCACCCACGGCATCAACGTCGGGGTCAAGTTCGGCAGCATGCTCGAGGTGGTGCGCGCCTGCCTGCGCGCCGGCCGCATGGCCGAGATGGCGCAGTTCTTCAGCTTCGGCACCAACGACCTGACGCAGGCCACCTTCTCGTTCAGCCGCGAGGACGCCGAGAACAAGTTCCTGCCGGGCTACATCGAGACCGGCATCCTCATCGACAACCCCTTCGAGGTGCTCGACCAGAAGGGCGTCGGCGAGTTGATGAAGCTGGCGGTGGCCGATGGCCGCAAGACCAACCCGGACCTCAAGGTCGGCATCTGCGGCGAGCACGGCGGACACCCTGCCTCGATCCGCTTCTGCCACCAGATCGGGTTGAACTACGTGTCGTGCTCGGGTCCGCGCGTGCCCATCGCGCGGCTGGCGGCGGCGCAGGCGAAGCTGCTGGAAGGGCAGTAAAGGGATCCGGCGCGCCTACTTCCCCTGCGTCGCGGGAAGCCCGCGGCTCAACTGCTTGGCCTGCACCTTGTCGTTCACGAACTGCACGGAAATCTCGGTGTTGCCGTCGCGCCAGGTGGCCATGCCGCCGGACAGGCCGCCGATGCTGACGGAACTGGTCTCGGCCGGCTCGCCGAGGATGGCGACGACCTCCTTCTGGGTCATGCCGTTCCGGATGCGTTCGAAATTCTCGGCCGAGACCTTAGAGCCGCAGGCGGCGAGGAAGAATGCCGTTGCCAGCAGGACGGCGGCGCGGCGGAAGCGGTCGTGTTGCCTTGAGCGGCCGGGACGGCCGACCGGGAAACTATGCCACAACCGTCCGGCGCGGGGGCCGTTTCATTCGTCCTTCCGGCACCCGTCAAGGATATCCAGCTCCGGCTTGTAGAAAGCGGTTTTGATCTCGAAAAAGCCGAGGAGGGTGTGGAAGAGGTGGTCGTGGGTGTAGCGCCGATGGCGCTTGCGCTCCAGCGCCGGCCGGTCGAGTTCGTCGAAACCGCTGCCGAACCAGAGAATGGCCGGCACGTGCAGCTGGCTCTCCGGGGCGATGGGGCGGGGCAGGCCATGCAGATAGACGCCGCCCTCGCCGAGGGATTCGCCGTGGTCGCTCAAGTAGAACAGCGCGGTTTCGAACTTCGCGTCATTCCGTTTCAGCAGCTCGATCGCCTTGCCCAGGAAATGATCGGTGTAGAGGATGGCATTGTCGTAGGCGTTGCCGATCTCCTCCTGGCTGCACCGGCTCAGATCCTTGCTCCGGCAGGCCGGCCGGAACTTCTCGAACTCCGGCGGATAGCGCTTGTAGTAGGCCGGCCCGTGGTTGCCCATCTGGTGCAGGACAACGAGGATGTCCCCCGAGGGGTGGCTGTCGATGTAATCCTGCAGCGGCACCAGCATGCCCTCGTCGCGGCATTCCTGGTCGCACACGGTGTTGATCTCGGGGGACTTGTAGTCCAGGTAGGGAACGCGCAAGGCGATGCCCTTCGAGTCGGAATTGTTGTCCAGCCAAAGTACGTTCACCCCGGCGCGCTGCACGATGTCGAGGAGATTCTCCTCGTGCCGGGCCTTGCGCGGGTCGAAGCGGGCCATGCCCTGCGGCGAGAACATGCACGGCACGGAGACGGCCGTCGAGGTGCCGCAGGAGCGGAAATCGGGCAGGCTGATGGCCTGGGCTTCCCTCAGACGCGGCGTGG
>Ga0194125_10004647_pt1 | contig 21308 bp, 23 predicted proteins | sample TA2KigC250mmetaG_FD_148626 | JGI IMG/M metagenome (GOLD analysis project Ga0194125, IMG submission 148626) | Freshwater microbial communities from Lake Tanganyika, Tanzania - TA2015034 Kigoma Deep Cast 250m | ecosystem: Environmental > Aquatic > Freshwater > Lake | place: Tanzania: Lake...
CTAACAAGATCAGGGCGATGGCCCAACAAGCAATCTGGAACGCCATCGCAACCGCGCCCGGTTCGAGCAGAGCCGTATCGGCCCGGCCAAGTGCATACCCATACAACGCCACGGATGCAAGGATCACCCAGCCAGTTGCCCAGGCGCGCTGACGCTGCCCTGGTAAATAGGATTTGTTGCTATGTCGGACAGACTCAGGCATGGCGACCTGTTCCAATCACTTCCTCACCTAACCCCAACCATTGGGAAATAGTTTCGCCGGGATAATCCAGCAAGCTGGCCCGCCCAAGCAGACAATCAAGTTTCGCCCGTGGGTGGCGATCAAAGCCGGGGCGTAACAGTAGTTGACGCAAGGTAGACGTCCACGCTCCAATGGGAGTAAAGGTCGTACACCGGACGTCTTTGAGACCAACCTGTCTGAGTGCCAGGCACAGTGTCCTGGTCGTGAACAGGTTCAGGTGAAACGGCATCCAGTACACATACGAGTATCGTCCACACAACCGGGCGCTGAGCGCAGCGCCATTGGGTACGAAGACCCGCAACTGTCCACCCGGCTTGAGCAGCTTCACCAATTTCGCAAGATAGGCAACTGGATCAAGCAAATGCTCCACCACATTGTCTGCGCGGATGAAGTCAAAGCGCCACTGGATGTCCAGTTCGAGCAAGTCCCCGCACCAAAATTGCCCATCAGGAAAGCGCCGCCGCGTTACCTCAATCGCCTGCTGGTTGAGATCAATGCCAGCCACTTGCCAGCCCCGCTGGTACCAATAGATCAGTTTAGCGCCGTCGTGACAGCCAAAGTCCAGGATACTACGTCCTTGCCCATCCTCATCCGGCCAATCATGCGGATGGCCACGCAGTGCCCCGTTAACTCTCTGGCCGACGGACCTGAGAAAAGATGCAGCGGGCCGTGTCCGAGACACCGGCTGAATCTGGGACAAGTCTACCGACACCGGATCGACTGAGCCACCGCGATAGAGTTGTGCCAGGCTGGCGGCGTCTGGCGCAGGGTTAAGGTAGTGTATCCCACAGTTGCCGCATTGGACCAGTGTACCTGAGATGGGCAGGCCCTCGCGGCGGTTGACATCAGTGAACAGGACTCTGCTGCTGTCCTGTTTACACAGAGGACAGGGACGTGAAACAAAATCGCTGGGCACGCCAGCACCAGAGGAGGTACTTTGCCTCTGAACCCACATGAGTCGTTATTTCAACAGCGCCCGAATTCGGAAATAGATGGGCATCAAGAATTTTCTTGACAAACTAGCAACTACAGCAAACACTTTCAAAGAACATTTCGCCACGAAACCAAAAGATGATTGATCAATTACCTTGAAAATCTGGACAAGAAATTTTAGTTCATGAACCAGGTAGTAAACCTTCATGAATAACCTCGACCTGTTCTTTGGAAATCTCCCATACTGTGGGTCTTCCCAACGTTCGTGAACAGGATAAACCCTGTAGTACAGCAACGGCTCATCCACAGAATCCACCCCGGCCAAAGTAAGTAACTTCAGAATAAACAGATTATCAACATCTGCAACGGTAGCATCGAAAGTATTGAAAGGCAGTACTCTTTTGTAAAGCTCCGTTCTATATAGACCAAGTGCGATTGGAACCACATTTCTATGTAGCAGAAAATGGCAGGAATTATACAGATTAGAATTGTCATGCTTGAGGAATCTCCCTGGCGATGTATGTATCTTTCGGGTTCTTTGTCCTTCTTCGTCAATAAAATAACCATTGGAATAAGCCAGACCTATACTGGCATCTGAATTCAGAACGGAAACCAGTTTCGTTATGTAACTGCTCTCCCATAAATCGTCATCACTAGCACACATATAATATTCGCCCTGAGCAAAGGAAGCAATGTGAGTGGCTGCATCATGACCGTTTCTCATTTGACTATCTAGAATATACTTAATTCTCGGGTCTCTCTTTGCAAACTCGAGGCAGATTTCTCTTGTCTGATCGGTGGATTGATTATCAAGGATTATCAATTCGAAATTTCCGTAATCCTGAGATAACAGGGAATCCAGTGCCTCCTTAAGATACCTTTCTCCGTTATACACTGTCATGGCTATGGTTACGAGCGGTTTATTATCCACGATGGCACCCCTAAGTCGGGTTTTCGTAAAATCACCGATAGACAGTATGCTGCCAAAACAAACAATGCGCCGCCCACAGCCAGGGCAATAAGGCTCCCCGCAATTGAAGAGGCAAGACCCAACTCCTCGGCCAGCAATAGGATGCTGACCAGAACGATACCAACCAGGGCAGCAATACCACATTCTTTCCAGGGAACGATAAAATCATCACCCTTTTTGAGAAAGACGCCCAATATGAACACCGCGATCAAATATGCCACAGCCAACGATACAATAGTTGCTATGATCGGATCAATAATCCTACCCAGGTAATAAGTTCCTCCCAAACATGATATGGATGACAATAGTGCAGCCAATATCAGTATCCTGTTTCGATTGCTGGCGTAGACGGAATTATACAGCCCGAGCCCAGTATGCCTGATTAGTTCAGTGATAGAAATAAGAATTACCAGATAAGAATAACGCGAGTAGGTCGCCGATGCTACAACCTTCAATATAGGTGAAGAGACTCCAATGACCCAAAACGTAAACAAAATCAAATAGGGCCAGTGGTTCTTCAGATAATTGCTCAGGTCAGAGCTTGTATATCCATTGTATGAAACACTTTTCCAGAATATCGGATCATACAGTTGTGCAAATACAGATTGGAAAAACGCGAATAGTGCTATCGTGATACCAAAAGTTATCGAAAATATGCCCAAACCATACGCTCCGGCGTTCTCTCTTAGAGGAATCCTGTATCCCTCGCTTTGTGCCCAAAATAATATTTGTGTTACCGCAACCGGCCAACAGAACCCCCAAGCCTCCGCCCAGTTAATCCTGGGATGTCTTGAAATCTCTTGATTGGCCTTAATCAGTTTATAGAGTACGAATAATACAACAATAGCGACAATCACTTGTGAAATCATTTGCCCCAACAACATTATCTCTGCTCTTCTGCCTGCAAGTGTTGCCAACAGATAGATGAACAAAAGATTGCTCCATATAAGAATACTTGTGAATGCTACAAACAGGCCTCTTTTTTGCAGCAAGTTGAAAAGGCCAGTTCCTATTGAGATCAGGGAGCTGGTAAAAAAGATAACTGGAATGAAAGTAAAGTAAATCAAGCGAATCTGGTCGTTATCTCGAAAATCATGCCAGTAGATAAAAAAAACAAAACAGCACGTTAGACCGACATAAAACAGCAATCTCAATATCGCAATAAGATTCACTCTGCTTATCTTGTCTTTGTACCACACCAAGAATGATCTTGTGATGTAGATAGAAATCGGACTAAAGAAAGCAAAGCTAAAGATTCCGCCGATAGCCAAAACGTAATAGAAAACGCCTAATTGGGCAGGATCAACTAATTCTGTGATCACCCTCACGTAGGCTATTTGACCGAACACGGACAACCCGCGCCCCAAGCTTAGCAAAATTGTGTCTCTAAAGGCTTTCTTTGATTCGAAAAAGGCCACTTGGGCTATCCTATCGCATAAATCCGCTGGTTAAGACTTCAATTCCGTGGTATCCGGGCACCATAGCTCATTGCGTAACCCAACGTCCTGTCTTGAGATACCTCAAAAGACCTCTCTTTACCGATGCCAGGAATTTTCTATCAAAACGCGCCAATGCCACCAAGAACTGTTGAGCGAGGGAGAAATAGTATGGGACAGCGAATTTTCTTCCTACGTTCGTGTCATCGGATATTTCCACTTCTTTCCAGTCATTTCTTACATCTTCATTTGCATCGAATAATAGACCATTCCACTTGAAGTAGAATCTCTTCTTGTCCTCCAATGCTTTTTCCGTATTTGAAATTCTAGCGCCGAGATTGGCATGGGCGCAGTGACAGATAAAGGCTTTGTAGCTCTCCACCTTCCACCCTTTTTGCCACAATTTGCATGACATGTCATCATCCACGCTGTAGAAATAGTAATCTTCATCATAATACCCCACCTCTTCCAGTGCTTGCCTTAGAAAGAGGCCATAATGAGCGATTGGTATACCGTTCAGTGTGATGTCTCCCAGATATTTCTTTTTTATTGGCCAATCGTTGTTATAAAAGGCCAGCGCGCCAAGTCTTTCGCCCGTTTTCAACCTTTCCTCAAAGTAAGAATAGGCATTCAAGATAGCGCCCGGCACGATGATGGCATCATCTGTCATCCAGCACACATATTTGCCTTTAGCGCACTTCAACAACAAATTGATATAATACCCACTATTCCTCCTGACAACCGGTTTCCCCTGCCACTGACCGTGGTTATGCTGCAGTATCAGGATGATATCCTTTTGTTTGCACAACCATTGAACCGACCCGTCGTCTGAGCCGCCGTCTGCAGCGATGATTTCATAGCCTGGTTCAAACTCTTCGAGTTCCTGACGAATCGAATCAATCGCCAGTTTCAAAAATGGTTTTCGATTGTAGCTCGGCACCAAAACAGAAACGGCAGGATTTGTATGCGTATCGCCCACTGTCATTTCATCCACACTGCCGCGTGTTCGCGATACCACGCCACCGTCCGGCCAAGTCCTTCCCGCAGTGTGACTTTAGGACAAAAGCCCAGCATATCTCGCGCTAGACTGATGTCCACCAGCCGGATGGCAATCGTCGAGGGTTTCGACAGATCAAAGCGCACATCGGCGTCGGTGTAGCCATCTACCTCCAGGATGGTCTGCAATACCTGTTTGACGGAATAGCCCTGACCCGCAGCGATATTGATGGCTAAATAGTCCTGTGACTTGTCCATCGCCAGGAGCATTCCATCTATCAAGTCGTCAATGTAAATCAAATCGCGCACATCATTGCCCGTGCCCCACACCTCCAACGGGTTTTGCCTTTCCACCACCCGACGGATGAGCGCCGTCGTCATGTGCGAGGTGCGAAAGTCAAATTTATCGTATGGCCCGTAGCAATTGGAGGGCCTGATGACCAGCGTCGGCATCGGGTTCTTGATTTTCTGCGCGTAAATCTTGCACAGGATCTCCGCATAGCGTTTCATCCAGCCCACGCTGTAATAGACCTCGTACGGGTCAGCCCCGAACATCTCGTCTTCCCGCACCGGCCGGTCCCCGGATGGCGGGTACGCTGCGCTGCTGCTGATAAAGATAAACTTCTTGACTTTGGCCTGATACGCCGCTTCCAGCATCTGCGCGTTCATCACGACGTTCGGTGTGACGTGCGCCAGAGGGGTTAGCGCCATCACGGCTGCGCCTGATGTGTTGGCAGCGCACATGAACACGTAATCCATACCCTCGACCGCGCGTTTGCAGTCTGGCATCATGGTCAAGTCGGCCTGGACGTACTCGATGGCATCATGCTGAATCAACAGAGGACGGTTGTGCAGCGTTGCCCGAATTCGGCATCCGAGTGGCAGCAAGCGTTGGATCAGGTTCACACCAATGAAACCTGTTCCACCAGCAACCAGAACTTTGGCACCACTAAGCATTTTCGCTCCCTTCATCCCTTCTTGATACTATTGGATTCTTCACCGGCCACCAGATGTTGAGTTTAGGATCGTTCCACAATATAGTGAACTGGCCGGCACGGTTGTAGTACGCGGACTGCTTGTAGTGGAAGATCGCCAGATCGCTCAGAACCAGGTGCCCATTTCCAAACTTTGGCGGGACCAGCACCTGCAGCCTATTCTGGTCGGATAGAACAAAGGATTCCCATTGGCCGAATTGGGGAGAAGTCTCGTCCCAGTTAACGACGACCAAATAGAATTTTCCATAGAGGCAGGAGATCAATTTCCACGTCTCTTGATCGCCGTGTATACCACGAAGGACATGCTTTGAGGAAACAGAGACGTCATCCTGGACAAATTTGACCTTTATCCCAGCTTCGGAGTAGAGCTTCTCGTTGTAGATCTCGACATAGGTGCCCCTAAAGTCCTCAAATATGGTTGGTGGCTTGATGAGCAACACGCCGTCAAGTTTTGCCCTGGATACTTCCACGTCGCTACTCCTTGAAGTAGTTCACCTTTTTAAGGTATTCATCCTGGTTCTCAACATACCATTCCCAGGTCTTTTTCAGGCCTTCGAGCAGCGAGGTCGTTGGATTGTAACCCAGCATCTCTCTTGCCAGCGAGATGTCCATCACCCTTCTTGGAAAGCCGGATGGTTTGGTCGTGTCGAACTCGTAGTTGAAGTCGAGAAAACTGTGCAACGTTTCAACGAGTTCCCTGATCGAATATCCCTTACCGCTGCCGAGGTTCACATAGCGCCCTCCCGTGCCATGGTAGAGGGCAAGGATCACTCCTTCGGCGATGTCTTGGCTGTAGGCGAAATCGCGTATCGCTGACCCATCTCCCCATACGACCACTGGATCTTCCTTGTGATATATCCTGCACATCAACGAAGGAATGACCATCGCACTCTTTGGATAAAAGTTGTCGCCGGGGCCGTAAACGTTGCACGGTCTGACTATCGCAAAGTTATCAAGATTGTACTGAATCTTATACGCTTTGATCTGAAGCTCGGCCATCCTTTTTGCCCACCCTGGAAACATATCCATGGGAGGCTCCACCTCTTCCGGCTCATCAGATTCCCTGAAGACCTCTGCGCTGGGGTAAGCGCCAATCGAACTGGTATATACGACTTTTTGAACTCCGTTGATCCGACACGCTTCGAGCACGTTGGTGTTCATCATGAGGAGAGGAACGAAGAAGCTAGCCGGTTTGGTCCTGGTAACCTCGATGGAACCCTTGATGCCTGCGACGTGGAAGACGTAATGCATGTCTTTGGTGATTGATTTGCAAAACTGGAAATCGGTAAGATCACCGAATACATGTTTCGCAGACGGATGCACAGTGAGCTTGTCTAAAGAAACGCTTATGACATGTGCGCCAGCCTCGCAAAGGATCCGGACGATCTGGCGACCAATCATGCCAGTGCCACCTGTCACCAGGGCTTTTTTCTGGTGAAAGCTCTGTAATACCTCGTCTTTTATCATGGAATACCTCCGAACAGTCGTTTAGAAACTTCTACTCTCCCCACCGTCTACGACTATACAGGCGCCGTTCAGCAAACTGGCTTTTTCGGAGCAAATGAAGACGACCACGCTTGCCACCTCTTCAGGAGTACCCAGCCGGCCGAGAGGGAAGTTCGAGTTGACCATCCTTTCGAATTCTTTCGGATTCTTCTTCATCTCCTCTTCCCACCCTGTATCTGGAATCATGATGGCACCGGGAGCGACACTATTGAATGTAATCCCTTCTCTGGCAAGGTCAGGATTCATCGCCAAAGTCTTCATTAGACTGATCTCTGCGCTCTTAGCCATGTTAAACCATGGTCTTCCACCACCCTCACGACCGTATATCGAAGCGATAGTCACGACACGACCCCACTTCTGTTTCCGCATGAAAGGAATGGCAAGCCTCGTGAATCGAACTGCTGCCATCGCGTTCTTGTTGTAAACGTCAATCCACACTTCTTCTGGCGTTTCCTCAACAATAGGGCTACCCCACCGACCACCTCCGCCCACATTGTTTACTAGAATATGAATTGTTCCCCAGGAATTGGTAACAGCCTCCATCACACGGTGGATGTCATCCCGAATCAATACATCTGCGGATATACCTATACTGTTGACGCCTTCCGCTTTGAGCCTTGCTACTGTTTGCTCTATCCGATCCTTATTTCTGGAACAGATGGCTACATTACAGCCCTCTTTGGCAAGGGCCAGTGCTATGCCGAACCCGATACCATGGCTCCCGCCTGTAACGAGTGCATACTTCCCCTTAATTCCCAAGTCCATGCTTATGCCTCCCTCTTCGGCCTCCATATCATAAGTGTAAATCCCTCCATCTGCACACTCCCAAAAAACAGCCTTTTGACCTTCAGAATCTCAATCTTGCCCTGGACTTCCAATTCCCTCAAACGGGGCAGATAATTCTCCGTGTAACCCCTCTTTCTATGGAACTTAATTGCAAGGTGATCGATAAGATTGTTTTCGTCATATAATTCGATGGTGGGTTCATCGTTTATGCATAACGCGGGTGACTGCTGCAAAAGCCATTGCAGAAAGGCTTCAAACCTACTCGCCAGTTGTTCTATCGAACCGAAAGTCAGGACAGCACTGTTTTTATCCAGCTGGAAACTCTCATCTGGAGCTGTCATATCGAAAAGATGTCCTGTGATCTTCCAGGCGTAAACCTCACCGATCTTGTTCACCAGATCCACCGAAGCAGGTACAAAATCCAATCCATATAGTTTCTTCTCAGGGTATAACTGTGCTAGTTCGACAAGGTTAAACCCAGTCCCGCAGCCGAATTCATAGATAGAGTCAACGTCCTTCAGATACTTCTTGAAGAGCCAGAGCCTGAAAACTCTGAAGTAATCGAGTTCAAACATCGGATTAGAAGGCATGATATAGTTACGGTTGAATCTTATCGGCTGGTTAGGCCTGATAAACCTCGGAATCAACGCATCCAGATCATAGCCGCTTTCAATAAAATCCTGAAGGATTTCCTCCCAACCCCTCTGCCAGACATCCTGTCTTTCCGGTGCTCCGATAACCTGTCGGTCGGATTCGATTTTCTTAAGGACATCCAATATGACCTTGTCGCGTTCCTCTCCTTCGAGTATTCTGTATCTGAAATCAGTCTCAGCAATTAGGCACCTGCACTCCTCAGAAATATCCTCAACCGTCGTGCCGAAGGAACGCGCAAAATCCTCCAATGTTACCTCAAGCATATCCTAGCTCCTTCGCCAGGCCCACTCACAGTATTGGCTGTCTCGGCACATACCATTCCTTTTAGGACACTAACAATCCCATCGACGGTCAGACCGCACCGTTCATGAGCCCAGGCCCTGCTTGCTGAACCCAGGTAGGTCTCGTCGCTGAGTGAGAGTTTTGTAAAGGGCACTTTGACGCCGGATTCGGAAATCAGGTCTGCTATCAGACTGCCAATGCCCCCAACGCTAGAATGTTCTTCGAGGGTCACAATTCTTTTGGATCCCAGTATCACGTTTCTGAGAAGTTGGGTATTGCAGGGCTTGATTCTGTATAAATCAACAACCCTTACCGAGACCCCGTCTTTTGCCAACTCTTCCGACACTGCGATTGCCCGGTGTACTAATATACCGGTGGCAATGATCGTAACGTCGCCGCCGAAGGCAACGGTTGCCAATCCCTCGGTAAAATCCTGAGTGTCACGGTTGTAAATGGCTTCATGCTGTTCCTTATCCATGCGTATGTAAGCGGGACCATGACTGTGATATGCCAAATTCACCACCGCTGTCGCCGTGATGGCATCAGCCGGATTATAGATTGTCATTCCAGGTAGTGCCCGCATGATTGCGATATCTTCATTGGCCTGATGAGTTGGACCATCAACGCCGTAGGACAGTCCACTACCTATCCCAAGGATGATCACGGGCAAGTGCATAGAGCAGATATCAAGTTTGATCTGTTCGTAGCAACGAGCTGTAATGTGAGCGGCAATCCCGTAGGTGAAAACGCACTTGCCGGCAAGGGCGAGGCCAGCAGCGACGCTCATCATATTCTGTTCTGCAATTCCCACATTGATAACTCGGTTGGGAAAATTAGCTCTGATTTTGTCTATCCCCATGGCTCCCATGTCATTGTAAAGGATCAGGGCGTCTTTGTCCTGTGACATGGTCTTATGCACCGCGTCGAAGACAGCGTCCCTAAAATCCAGTAACATCACAGCCTCCCAGTAACACTGGTTTGCTCATGTATCTGCTCTTGGCGAGAGCGCAATTCCTGGAGAGCTATCTGTACCTCTTGTCCCTTTGGAAGACGGTGATGCCACAGCGGGGACCCTTCCATAAAGCTCACCCCTTTCCCCTTGATAGTATTGGCAATGACTACCAGGGGCTGTTGCGAGGTCCGCCGCCTCACGTTTGAGAATGCCTCGAGCAGTTGACTGAATGAGTGACCATCTACTGTCACAACTTCCCACCCGAAGGATTGCCAGCGGAGAGCCAGTGGCTCAAGGCTGACGAAGTTCTCGGTGAAATCTGTTGCTCCCAAATGATTACGATCAATAATAGCTACCAAATTGCTAAGCTTGTGATGGCTGGCGAACATGGCTGCTTCCCAGATGGACCCTTCGTTACACTCGCCGTCTCCTAACAAGGTGAAGACTAACCAATCTTGGCCGTCCATCTTCGCTGCTAACGCCAGTCCTGCGCCGATGCCAAGTCCATGGCCGAGAGAACCCGACACGATTTCAACGCCAGGGATAGCGATGTCTGGATGCCCAGCCAACAAGCTCCCATCCCCTCCAAAGCGATCAAGCTCGGATTTAGGGAAGAAACCCAAATCAGCCAGGATTACATACAAGGTCAGGCAACCGTGTCCTTTGCTGAGGATGAAGCGGTCGCGCTCGGGCCACCTGGGCTCCTCAGGTTTAAACCTCAAGATTCCTCCATAAAATAGTGCAACCGCGATCTCCACCCATGAGAACGCTGGCGGCACGTGCCCCTTCCCTGCATTCAAAGCAGTTTCAAGGATTTGTAGCCGGATGCCAGCGGCTTTGCACTCTAGGTCACTGAAGTTCACGATTGCCTCACAAATTGACTGCCGAGTTTCCAGTCCGCCAGGACAAGCAGGGTTAACGCAGCAAACTGTTCAAATTGCCCGGATAACACGAGTTCTTTGAAATCGGCGAGGGTAACCAGAACGACTTCGAATTCTTTTGTGCCTTCGAACTTGGGATCCCTCACTGCTCCCGTTCCGAGGAAAGCAAACTCTCGAGAGTTGTGACGGTTCATCATGATTCTGCCCGTACCAAGATGGTTCAGGGCTTTGCACACATACCTGGTCTCTTCGTAGAGCTCGCGGGCTGCTGCCTCTGGGGGAGATTCTGCCTCACCTATGGCTCCGCTGGGAAATTCCAGTGTGTATTGATTGAATGCCGGCCTGAATTGCCTTACCAGGATGACTTCATCCGTTTCTGTCATGGCAAGGATTATGACGCCATCGGGTGAGTTGATGCTATAGTATGGCTTCCCCCTCAGAGACTCTATATGATCAAAGGATTCTTGTTCAACACTGAACCACTCAGTTCGAAATACTGTTCGTTTGTTGCTCATCTGTCTCACAACGGCTGCCGGGTGATACCCGGAGTTCTTCAGGAATTGTTGATCCCGTAGTAAATCAGAGTACTCCCTTCGGTTTCGAACTTGAAAGGAACGTGCAGGTAGCCAGACAGAGCCTCAACCACATGCGGCTGTCTTTCGAGTGGCACATAGAAAACCATAAAGCCTGACGCTCCGGCTCCCAGGAGTTTCCCACCCAGAGCGCCATGCTCTATTGCCATTTGATAAATACCATCAACTACGGGGGTGGTTACTAACTCGCTCTGTTGGCGCTTCAGCTTCCAGTTCTCATGGAGCAATCGGCCGAAATCATCAAGTCTCCCATCACCATTCAATATTGACAGGGCTTCATCAACGAAAGTCCGCATCTGGCGCAATACCTCGCGCTTGCTGTGCAAGTTTGCCACAACGTCGGCGGCAATTTCTGAGGCAGACCTGCTTGTGCCGGTGTAGAACAATAGCAACCGCGACTGAAGTTCTGATACTCTTGAAGGTGGAATCGTCACCGGCTCCACCCGAATGTCCCCGTTCTGCAAGAAGTGAATCACATTGAACCCGCCATAGGCTGCCGCAACTTGATCTTGAGATCCGACATGTTCTTTCAACACATCTTGCTCTAACTCGATCGCTTTCAAGGCAAGATCGTGTTTGCTAATCATTTGTCCATGCAACGCGGTCAGAGCTTTGATCAGCCCGACCACAAATGACGAACTCGACCCCATCCCCGCCCGGGCTGGCAAGTCGCCCTGGTAGTGAATCTCCAGGCCAACCGAGTCGTCAAAGCCAAGAAAACGCAAGCCCTCACGGACTGCCGGGTGAAGGATATCCGAAATCGTCAGAACGGTCTCGACGTGACGCCAGACAATCCGATGCTTGATGTTGAAGAAAGGCGGCATGTAACGACAGCTTATGTAGCAGTACTTATCAATCGTTGTGGACAAAACAGCCCCACCCTCCTCCAGATACCACGCAGGGTAGTCCGTTCCGCCACCGAAAAACGAGATCCGGAAAGGAGTTCTTGAAATAATCATGCCGCCCCCTTGCCTTTCTTGATGCGGTTCCTGTGATACTCCAGCAGGTCTTGAAGGGTCACTTCGAGAGGGATTTCCGGCTTCCAACCTGTCGCAGCCCGGAATTTGGACGTGTCGGGTATTTGCAGGGTTACATCTGACGGTCGAAGCAAAGCGGAATCTACCTCATGCTCTATCTTGCACCGGGCCATGCCTTTGAGTATTTCCAGCATTTCACCGATAGTCATTGTACGGTTCCCACCGATGTTGTAGACCTCGCCGGGGGGACACTTCTCCAACAATAACCAATACGCTCTGACAGCGTCGCGCACATCAGCAAATGTCCGCACACTGTCGAGATCGCCGACCTTGACAGGGTTTGGACGCAGCCCGGCTTCGATTTCCGCTATCTGTTTGGCGAAGGCGCTCTCGGCGAAAACGTCACCGCGACGGGGGCCGGTGTGGGTGAACATGCGTGTCCGCACTGTTTTGATCCCATAGGAAAGATAGTACTGTAATCCAATCATATCTTCGGCTAATTTGGACACTGCGTAAGGACTGGCAGGCCGAAATGGGTTCGTCTCCCGAATCGGTATCTCGTCCTCCCGTACCTGCCCATAGACTTCCGACGAACTGCAGATGTGAATTTTGGGGGCGATTCCGGTGATGCGCACAGCGTCAAGCAGATTTGCGGTACCGATCACATTCGTGTGAATTGTATCGGCCGGTGCGTCGAAACTCGATGAGACATAAGACTGAGCAGCCAGGTGAAAGATCCAATCCGGCTGAACTTTGCGCAGTAGAAGGACAAGGGAATTAAGATCCCGCAACTCTGCCGGATGTAGGATGACCTTGGGCAAGATGTGTCGAACATTATCAAGCGGGCTCCGCCAGCGTATCAAGCCGTGAATCTCAACCGAAGGATGGTTATCCAGGATATAGTCAGCCAGATGGCTGCCGACCATGCCGGTGATGCCGGTAATCAACACCTTCATATCTGCGGAACTCCGATTAGCATGAAACCGTTAGAAGGGGCCTTTGAAGCGCTTGTACACATCCGCGAAAGAATGTTCGTCGGGGAGAGGAATTCCGTGGTTGTTCTCTCCTGTCACCAATTTGGCGATGTCATCCGTCAGGGCCTCCAGACTCGGGTAGAAAAGATCCTCAAGGGTCTTGGCCGTTGGACATGGAGCAGGTTGCATGCCAACAGTAACTACGGGGGCTTTCAGAGCAGATGGTGCGTGTTCACACATAATCCTGCACACCTCAGCACACACACCGTAGGCTTGCCAGCTTGTATCGGCCACCAGCAATTTCCCGGTCTTTTCAACGCTCTCCAAGATCACGGCCTTATCCGGATGCGAAACGCAGTTCAAGTCAATAACTTCGCAATCAATGCCACCTGCTCGGGCGAGATGTTCCGCCGCTCGGAGCGCCTCCAGAACCATGATCGAAGTGGCCACGATGGTGACACCTCTTCCAGACCTGACTTTGCGGGACGTCCATGGGGGTCCTTTCGCCTCCGTGGAAGCTTGATCCACTCGAAACTTCAAGTCGTACAGCAAACGGTGCTCGATAGAGATAACGGGGCTCCGATACTTTGAAATTGCGTATGGGTAACATTCCAAGACGGATTGGGGATTGGCCGGCATGATCACCGTCAGGCCGGGAATATGAGCAAACAGGGCCTGCAAACTCTGGGAATGTTGAGCACCCTGCCCCCAACTTCGTCCGATGACCATACGGATGAGCATCGGAACTTCGAAACGACCCCCGAACATATACTTGTATTTGGCTGCGAGATTGATAATCTGGTTCATCGCCAGCAGGGCAAAATCAACGCGCATGTGAGTTTGAATGGGATAGAGCCCGTTCAGAGCCGCTCCGATGGCAATGCCCGTCATTCCGTCTTCCGCCAACGGGGTATCGAAGACACGCTCAGAGCCGAATTCTTGAGCCAGGCCCCGGGTGCTGCCGAATATCCCCTTGTGGTCATCCACGCCCTGCCCCATGATGATCACGTTGGGATGCTGGCGTAGCGCTTCACGCATTGTTTGGAACAATGCTTCACGATAAGTCATAGCTTCACCAACGGACTGGGATTCTGTGCCAGAAATCATGGTGTGAACAGTACTCATCAGATCCTCCTCAGATGACATCGGTGAGCAAGTGTTCCTTATCGGGCCAGGGGCTTGTCTCAGCGAATTCAACAGCGCCGTGAATCTCTTCAAGAATAGCAGGGCGATATTTGGCAACCAACTCCTGGTCTAGAATCAGAGGATCTTTCGCCTTCCAACCCTCAAGCTCCTCACGAGACCGATAGCCTGCGTCGTAGTCCTCGTTAACCCCTACGTGCTCCCTATAGCGGTAGGTCTGGATTTCAATAAGGTGTGGTGAGCGAGTCTGACGGACGTCGGTAACAATTCCAGAGAAAACTTCGTGGACTTTCATAAAATCATGTCCGTCTGAGAGATGGCTTACGGGTATCCCATACGACCTGACATGTTCAAGAGTTTGAAAAGCATGTCGAGAAACGATTCTGGAATGAACGGCGAAACCGTTGTTCTCAAAGAGAAAAATGACGGGCAGTTTATGCAGAGCAGCGAAATTCAGCGACTCGTGATAAGCACCCTCGTCTGTTGCGCCATCTCCAAAGACAGCCACGATCACTTGGTCATCTTTTTTCAGTCGTTTTGCTGCCAAAGCGGCACCGACGGCATGGGGGATCGTACTGGCGACCATCGCTGATGCACCCATGAGTCCAACTTCAGGGGCCGCAAGATGCATAGACCCACCCTTGCCCTCACAACAACCTGTCACCTTGCCGTAGAGCTCCGCAAACATCTCGCGGAGATTGCCCCCCTTGGCGAGATAGAAGGCATGGCTGCGGTAAGAGCAGAACAACAAGTCTGTTGGCTTCAGAGACTGGCAGGCTCCTACTGCCACAGCCTCCTGTCCGATGGACAAGTGGACGGGACTTTGAATTTTGTCGCTGGGGTACAGCTCAATGATGCGTTCTTCGACCAGGCGGATTCTCAACGCTTTGTAGAACAGTTCTTCATACAGATTGGGGAAATCCATGTGTTCACCTGTCCTTTCCAAATAGATGGCATTCGACCAAGTCACACAAGACGTGCTCGATCGCAAGATGAGCCTCTTGGATGTACTGCGTGTTTGCACTGGGAACTGAAATGGCAACCTCTGCCAACTCCGCCAAGCGACCGCTATTGCCTGTCAGGACAATCGTCTGCATATTTGCCGCTCGTGCTGCTTCCACAGCACGGATCACATTCGTGGAGTTGCCGCTGGTGCTGATGCCGATCAATACATCACTTGGTTTTCCCAGCACCTGCACCTGGCGCTCGAAGATGCCCTCGAAACCGCAATCGTTGGCGAACGCGGTCAGAAAAGATGTATCGGTCGTCAAGGCGATGGCCGGCAGGCCGGGACGCTCGAAATCCTTTGTCAGGCGGTTTACAAACTCCGCTGCCATGTGCTGGCAGTCGGCCGCACTACCGCCGTTCCCGCACAGTAGGACCTTTCCACCAGACCCAAACGTCTCTGCGATCAACTGAGCCGCCGCCAGGATGGAGGTCATGCAGTGCTCTGCAATCCGTTGTTTGACCTCAATACTCTCAAGCAGGTGATCCTGCGCTCTATCGCGCAGCCAATCAACACCCGGCCGCATCTACCACTGCCCTCTCATCGCCGGCAAGCAGGCGTTCGATGACCGGCACTGCACTCCTCAAGTCGTCTACTATGTAGTCCGGAGTCACTGTGCCCTCAGCAGCTACCTGGGTACCATAGCCAGTGCGTACCAGGAACGTAGTTGCCCCAACTCGTTGCCCCAATTCAATATCGCATGCCTTGTCGCCAATCATAAAGCTGGCCCGTGGATCAAAGCCTAGTTCTTGCGTTGCCAGTTCTACCAGACCTGGCTCAGGTTTGCGACATCGGCAGTTATCTTCTGGTGTGTGGGGACAGGAATAGATGCCGTCCAGATAAACCCCTTCCGCCTCAAGCAGTTCATGCAACCGCCGGTGAATAAGATCAAGCTGCTCCTCGCCGAAGAATCCTCGCCCGACAGCCGACTGATTCGTGATTATCACCAGGCCGAGGCCCATCTGTCTCAGTTGACGGAGACCGATTGCGGCTCCAGGAATTAGCTCAACTTGGCGTGGATCTGAGAGATAATTGCGCTCTACAATGATCACACCGTCACGATCCAGCATTACGAAGCGACGTTGTGCCACGTCAGCGTGCCCCCAGCAAACAACTCGTCGGCTACTGCATAAGCTTCGGGCGTGCCAATGTCCAGGAAAGGGCCTTCGCCCACCGCAGCATATAGCCCATGGCCGATCAATTGTGGAAGGAACTCAGTCTCCTAAACCTGGGCGTTGCCCCAACCCGTAAGCTGTATCATCCGAAACGCTTTGAGCAACTGTTCAATGCCCTCATCGAGCGAGTGGCAAGTCTCAAATCCATGGGCCCTGATCTTGTCGTAAGAAGTGATGTAATTGCGTTTGTCGGGATCGCTACCAACCTCCGCACAATGAATGTACAACTCTGAAACATGCTCCTTGATCCTCTCAGCCAGTTCCAGCTTTGATAGATTCCCCTCCTCCAAGCCCACGTTGTAGGCTTCCCCTTGCATGTCAGCAAAATGCTCGATACAATGGCAAAACGCTTGGGCTGCATCTTCCACATGCAGGAGACTGCGCTTGAAGTGTGGCTCATAAAGCACCAGAAAACGGTCCCTTACTGCGCGATAGGTAAAGTTGTTCACTAACAGATCGAGCCTCATGCGTTGTGAGACCCCGAAGAGCGTTGCCATGCGCAGACTGATGACGTTCTGGCTGTCGAGCAATAGCCTCTCAGCCCGAATTTTCGTAGACCCGTAGAGCGAGATAGGCTCCAGCGGTGTTTCTTCGGTACAGTAGGACTCGCCGGACGTCGTGCCATAGCCGCTGTTAGTACTTGGATATATCACCAACTGCATCGTACTGCGCAGACGGTTGAGAAGTTCAATCGCGCCGACGTTGACCGACTCGGCCAGCCGGGGGTCTCGGTCACACGCCGGCGCACCCACGATGGCTGCCAACGGAATGATGACGTCAAGACGGGCCATCAGTGGTCGCAATGTCGCCTCATCCCGAGCATCACCATACACAAACTCGAAGTTCTCGTGGTAACAGTATTGGAATAAGCCGGCTTGGTTCTGGTGATAGATCAGGCTGTCCAGAACTGTCACCTGGTAGCCGCGACTCAAAAGATGTCGCGTCAGAACGGAACCCAGATACCCCGCTCCACCAGTAACCAACACGCGCAAAGCCATAGGACCCCCAGCATCCATCAATCCAGTCGAGTAGTTTGCCAGTTTAGACGAGGACGCACGGCACCGATCCATTTACTATTCTTGAGCACGAGCCGCCAAGTACCAATCAATTGTTGTTTGGAGTCCTTGCTCAAACGCTGTCTTTGCTCTGAATCCAAACAACCGCTCTGCCTTGCTCGTGTCCAGACACCGCCGGGGTTGGCCGTCGGGCTTGCTCGTATCCCACACAATCTCCCCCTCAAACCCCGTCAACCGAGCGACGAGATACACCAAGTCCTTGATACTGATCTCCATCCCCAACCCCAGGTTCACCGGCTCGCTCTCGTTGTACCGCTCTGTCGCCAGCAGGATGCCCTCGGCGGCGTCTTCGACATACAGGAATTCACGCGTGGGGTTGCCTGTGCCCCAGACAGTAACCATTGGCACGTTGAACGTTGAGCGTTGAACTTTTGACGCCTCCAGAAACTTACAGATCAAAGCCGGAATCACGTGGGACGACTCAAAGTCGAAGTTGTCGCCAGGGCCGTAGAGATTCACCGGCAACAGAAAGATCGAGTTGAACCCATACTGCTGTCGGTATGCCTGGGATTGCACCAGCAACATCTTCTTGGCCAACCCGTAGGGCGCGTTAGTCTCCTCAGGGTAGCCGTCCACAGGTCTTCCTCTCTGAAAGGCACCGGTGTATGCTTGGGGTAGGCGCACACCGTGCCGATGGCCACGAACTTCTCCACCCCGAACCGTCAGGATTCATGAAACAGTTGGACGCCCATCATCAGGTTGTCGTAAAAGAACTCGGCCGGGTGGGCGCGGTTCGCGCCAATCCCACCGACCCTCGCCGCCAGATGGATAACGATGTTCGGTTGGGCATCGGCCAGCATGCGCCGAATGGCATCCAGATGGCGCAGATCATAATCCCTGCTGCGCGGCACGAAGACCTCAGCCGCCCCACGCTCTTGCAGCTTCTCAACCACAAACGAGCCCAGGAAGCCTGCGCCGCCGGTGACGATGATACGTTTGTCGCGCCAGAATTCGTAGCTATTGGGCCAGTCAGCACACGCTGTTTTGCTCACCCGACTATCCCTTGCCTTCCCGTGACGCCTTCACCTGTTTCTCAATCCACGGATACGTCCGCGAGATGCCTTCTCTGAGCGAATACTTGGCCTCCCACCCCAGCGACTTGATGCGTGCCTTGCTGAAGTTGCGCGCGTGCACGCCCACAGGCCCGGGGACGTACTTCACCTTGATCCTCTTACCCGACACCTCGATCACCGTCCGCACCAAATCGGCCACCGTCACCCTCTCTTCACTGCCGATGTTCACCGGGCCTTCCAAATTCGATTGCATCAGGGTGTAGATCCCGTCCACCAGATCATCCACGTAGGTGAACACCCGCATCGCCGTCCCATCACCCCACACCTCAATGGTCCCTCCATCCTCTGCCTCGGCCACCTTGCGACAGATGGCCGCCGGGGCCTTCTCGCGCCCGCCGGTCCAGGTGCCTTCGGGGCCATAGCAGTTCTCAAAGCGGGCGATGCGCACCTGCATGGGGTAGCGCCGGCCATAGGCCATGGCCACTCGCTCGGCGTAGAGCTTCTCCCAACCGTACTCGTTGTCCGGCTCCGCCGGGATGGCATCGTCCTCGGTCAGCGGTGGCTCGTCGGGCTCCATGTCGCGGTAGATACACACCGAGGATGAGAAGAAGTAGCGGGCCACGCCCATCTCGGCCGCGGTGTGGGCCATATGCAGGTTAATCAAAGCGTTGTTGCGCAGCACCTCGCACTCGGCGACGGAGATGAAGCCCATGCCGCCCATGTCCGCCGCCAACTGGTAGACCTCGTCAAAGACGCCACCGGGGAGTGTCAGCGCCGCCTGGCAGTTCTGCGGCTCTCGCAGGTCGAGCAGCAGGAACTCATCGGCCGCCGTGGGCGCAAACTCGTGCTGCTTGATGTCCACGCCGCGCACCCAGTAACCCTCTTTTTTGAGCTTCTTCACCAGATGACCGCCGATGAATCCGCCGGCACCACACACCAGGGCTTTCTTCATACGCTATTTCCTCTTGCCGTACAGTGTTTCGTAAGAGTCATTGCGTCACAATCTCACTGGCCCACACCCGGTTCTTCCGGTACCAGTCCACCAGCCGCGAGACGCCAGATTCAAACCTGGTTTGTGGCTTCCAGCCCAGCAACCGCTCCGCCTTGCCAATGTCCGCCCAGGTGGCCAGCACGTCGGCGGGATGGCGCGGATTGTGTTCAATGTGCGCCTTCTTCCCCACCAATTCCTCCACCAGCCGGATGGCTTCCATCAGCACCACTGGCCTGTCAGAACCCAGGTTAATGATCTCATATTTCGGATTGCGGATTTCGGATTGCGGATTGAACAGGGCCGCAATGGTGCCGCGGGCGATGTCGTCTACGTAGGTGAAATCCCGCGACTGCTGCCCATCCCCATACACGATCACCGGCCGCCCCTCACTGATCCATTGCACAAAGCGAAACAGGCTCATGTCAGGCCGCCCCGCCGGGCCGTAGACGGTAAAGTAGCGCAGCACGGTCACGTCAAGGCCGTACAGGTAGTGATACGTGTAGCACAGCGCCTCGGCCGCCTTCTTCGAGGCCGCGTAAGGCGAGAGGGGGCCATCGGTGTTGGCATCCTCCCGGAAGGGTCGGCGATTGTTCGCCCCGTACAGGCTGGACGTGGACGCCAAGATGAACTTCTTGACCTCATATTCCTTGCAAAGCTCCAGCAGGTTTAGCGTGCCAGTCACGTTCGTTTCGAAATACACCCAGGGGTTCTCGACGGACTGGCGGACGCCGGCGCGGGCAGCCAGATTAATGACGGCGTCGAATTGCGAATGTCGGATTGCGAATTGCAAACTGAACACGTCGGCAATCGCTGGCCGATCGCAGATGTCCAGGCGGTGAAACTCAAAGCCAGGTTGTCCCTCAATCTGCGCCAGCCGCCACTGCTTAAGGCGGACATCATAAGCATCGTTGAGGTTGTCTACACCGACCACGGTGTGGCCGTCGGCTAGCAGGAATTCGCACACCTTCCAGCCGATGAAGCCGGCACATCCGGTCACAAGAATATGCAAAGGTACAGATGTGCTTGTGTGCTTCAGCATGTTCATTCAGTCACCTCTGCTCTTTTGCTCCCCTGCTCCCCCACTCCCCTGCACCCATGCTCCCTTGCCCTTCCCCACTCCCCTGTAGATTATTCCCGCCACACGACACGCCCCGGCGTCAAACACGTTCCGCCCATCCACGATCACCGGTATGCGCATCTCCAAGATTGCGGATTGCGGATTTCGAATTGCGGATTGCGGATTGCCCCGAGGCGGGGGGCCGTGCGCGGCCCGAATTGCGGATTTGGGATTGTGTGCCATCTGGCACACCTGGTTCGCCCAGTCCACATATGCGCGATGCCGGGTGACGATGGCAGCGCAATCTGCCCCCGTCAGGGCTGCGGTTAGATCGCGAGTCAAGAGAATACCTGTTCCCCCAGCCTCCACCCAGTCTTGCTGCCGCACGTAAGGATCGTGAGCTACCACCTGCGCCCCACGGGCCTGGAGCAAAGAACACAACGCCGCGGCCGGCGTGTTCCGCGTATCATCCGAATCCTCCAGATAGGCCACCCCCAGCACGGCCACCTTCGACCCTGCCAGCTTCACCCCCGCCTCTCCTAGCGCCTCCTCGATCAACTCCACCATGTGCCGTGGCATCCCATCATTGATCCGCCGGGCCAAGGGAATCAATTCGAATTCCGAATTTCGAATTTCGAAATTGGACCTGCCATACGTCTCAATGCCATACT
>Ga0194125_10004649_pt1 | contig 21305 bp, 23 predicted proteins | sample TA2KigC250mmetaG_FD_148626 | JGI IMG/M metagenome (GOLD analysis project Ga0194125, IMG submission 148626) | Freshwater microbial communities from Lake Tanganyika, Tanzania - TA2015034 Kigoma Deep Cast 250m | ecosystem: Environmental > Aquatic > Freshwater > Lake | place: Tanzania: Lake...
TGGGACAAGTCATGGTGGCCCAAAAAACTGTGGAAGAACTGGGACTGGCGGGAAAACTGCCGATAATCGGACTGGCCAAGGCCGGGACCCTGGCCAGCGGCCAACAGGTCCGGGATCGCCTCTACCTGCCGGGCCGGAAAAACCCGCTTTTCCTCCCGGCCAATTCTCCCGGACTCCTCCTGCTCATGCGCCTGCGGGACGAAGCCCACCGGTTTGCCATCAGCTATCACCGGAAAAAATCCCGAAAGTTGGCCCTGCAATCAATCCTGCAGCAGGTGCCGGGGTTGGGCCCCAAAAGGCGGCGGCTGCTCCTAACCCATTTCGGCGATCTGGACGCCCTGCGCCGGTCCACCCTAAAGGAACTGCTCACCGTGCCGGGGCTCCCCCGGTCGGTGGCCGAAAAGCTGTTGTCCGTTCTGCACGAGACGCAGCCTATGCCTTTATCTCAATCTGCTCCTGAGTCAGACCGAAACGCCGGTCCCGGCGTTGATAATCCATCAGGGCCGTCAGAAACTCCTCTTCCCGGAAATCCGGCCACAACGTCTCGGTGAAATAGAGTTCGGTATACGCCAACTGCCAGAGGAGAAAATTACTGATGCGGTATTCGCCGCTCGTCCGGATCAGCAGATCCGGATCGGGCATGTCTTTGGTGTAAAGCTGTTGCGCAAAAAGTTCGTGGGTGATCTCCTGCGCCGCTAGAACGCCCTGGCGCACCTGTTCCGCTAACTCTTGGGCCGCCCGGACAATTTCACTGCGAGACCCGTAACTCAAGGCCACGGTCAGGGTCATGACCGCACCCTCAGCGGTAGCCGCACTCGCGGCGTTTATCTCCCGTTGCACTTTCTGGGGCAGGAGAGAGAGAGCACCGATGGCCCGGAAGGCAATGTTTTGAGCCCGCAGTTCGGCCAACTCCTTCTTTAAATAGCGGCTGAGCAGGTGCATCAGAGACTGGACCTCGATCTGCGGTCGTTGCCAGTTTTCCTCCGAAAAGGCATACAGGGTCAAGTAAGACAGACCTAAATCCCTGGCAACCCGGACTACTGCCCGGACGGACTCAGCCCCTTCCTGATGGCCCCGGATGCGATTATAGCCCCGGCGTTGGGCCCAACGGCCGTTGCCATCCATTATAATGGCTACATGCCTGGGCAACCTGGTCAGATCTAACTGCGGCCGAAGGGGTGAAGTCATGAATGAGTATCGGGTTACGAGATGTTACAACGATTAATAATCAAACCGGAAAAAATGAGTGCTCGCAAGGTTGAAGGGGGCCTCCATGCCAGCCCCCATCAGAATGACATGATCTCTTTTTCTTTTTCGGCGCCCAGGGCATCGACTTTCTTAATGTAGTCGTCCGTGGCTTTTTGCACTTCGTCCTGGGCCTTGAAGATTTCGTCCTCGGAAAGCTGTTTCTCCTTCTTGAGTTCTTTGAGCTGTTCGTTGGCTTCCCGGCGCAGGTTTCGCAGGGCCACCTTGCTTTCTTCGGTCATTTTCTTGGTGGCTTTGACCAATTCTTTCCGTCGCTCGGTGGTCAAAGGCGGAATGGGGATGCGAATAATCTTGCCGTCATTACTCGGGGTCAATCCCAGATCCGATCTCAGGATGGCCTTTTCCAGATCGCTCATCAAGGCCGTGTCCCAGGGCTGCACCGTCAGGAGACGGGGCTCCGGCGCGGCCAGGGAAGCCACCTGACTGATGGGCATGGCAGTGCCATAAGCATCGACTTTGATGCCTTCCAGGAGGGCCACCGAAGCCCTGCCGGTGCGGATGCGGGAAAAGTCCTGGCGCAGCACTTCCAGGGCGCGGTCCATCTTTCTCTGCATTTCCTTGATGATTTCAGCTTTCATAACTTTCTCCCTCCACCACAGTGCCGATTTTTTGACCCTGGACCACTCGTTTCATATTGCCGGGTTCCATGAGCTTGAAGACAATGATGGGCAGATGCTGCTCCAGAGCCATGGTTATGGCCGTGGTATCCATCACCCTGAGGCCTCGGCGCACCACGTCCATATAACCCAAACGATCGAATTTTTCGGCCAGGGGGTCAAGCATGGGATCACGGTCGTAAATTCCTTCCACCTTGGTTCCCTTTATCAAGGCCTGGGCCCCGATTTCAGTGGCCCGCAAGGTCGCCGCAGTGTCGGTGGTGAAAAAAGGATTGCCGGTGCCGGCCGCAAAAATAACTACCCGCCCCTTCTCCATGTGCCGGATGGCCCGACGGCGGATATAGGGTTCGGCGACCTGGCGCATGGAAATGGCGGACATGACCCGGGCCGGGACCCCTTCTTTTTCCAAGGCGTCCTGGAGGGCCAAGGAGTTGATGACAGTGGCCAACATGCCCATATAATCGGCTTGGGCCCGGTCCATGGCCTGGGCGCTGGCCGCCACCCCCCGGAAGATATTCCCCCCGCCGATGACCACCCCGATTTCCACCCCCAGTTCCCAAACCTCCCTGATTTCTTGGGCTATGGCCCGGACAGTCTGAGGGCACAGTCCGAACTTCTGCTGGCCGGCCATGGCCTCGCCACTGAGCTTTAAGAGGATGCGTTGATAAGGCAATATTTCTGATTCCGCCATGGGTTTACTCTTTCCACCACATCGCCTGCCACGTCCCACAGGGTAAGGTATATCCGGTTCCTAAAGGGGGGGAGGGAATGGACTGTTTAGGGGAAACTAACTCCTGCGACACGGGGCGACAGTCCTGAAACGCCCCTCTATGAGGTTCCCAACTGAAAACGGACAAAACGGCGGATGATAACATTTTCCCCGGTTTTGGCCCGCATCTCATTGAGATAATCCTGGATCAGCATATCCGGGTTCTTGACATAGGGTTGCTCCAGCAGACACACCTCGCTGAAAAATTTCTTGAGACGGCCTTCCACCATTTTTTCCAGGACGTTCTCCGGCTTGCCGGTCTCCCGGGCCTGGGACAGCAGAATTGCCTTTTCTTTTTCCACCACTTCGGCATCCAGTTCTTCCCGGGCCACGGCCATGGGGTTGGCCGCGGCGATCTGCATGGCCAGATTTTTGGCGAACTCATGGAATTCCGGGGTCTTGGCCACAAAATCGGTCTCGCAGTTCACTTCCACCATCACCCCGAGCTTGCCCCCGGTGTGAATGTAGGACTGGATGACGCCCTCACTGGCCACCCGGTCCGCCCGTTTCCGGGCCACCGCCAGACCTTTTTCCCGTAAATAGACCGCGGCCTTCTCCAAATCGCCGTTGGTCTCCTTCAAAGCCTTCTTGCAATCCATCATGCCGGCGTTGGTTTTATCGCGCAGCTCTTTTACTTTTTCAGCAGTTATTTCCAAAAGCTAATCCTCCTTAGATAACTTCCCGGCCAAGGGGCGGTCTCACTCCCGCCGGTGCACCTTTATAACCTTACGGCTTTCATATCCTCTGGACGGGATGAAGCAGCTCCGCCCAGAACCGGCCGGGTTCCGGCTCGCATTTATTCGGGGTATTCTGCTTCGGCGGCCGCTGGCGCCAGTTCCCCCGGAAGCTCCAGTTCTTCTGCCGTAACGGCGGCATAGCGATGTTCCTGCTCTTCCTCCGCCGCCAAGGCCTCCTGCTCTTTGTCGCTCATAGCCTGGAGACGCTCTTCCCGTAACTTCAGGCCCTGGGAGCAGGCCTGGGCAATCCGGGAAGTAATCAGGCGAATGGCCCGGATGGCGTCGTCATTGCCGGGAATCACATAATCAATCTCCGTGGGGTCGCAGTTGCTGTCCACAATGGCCACCACCGGAATCCGCATCTTCCTGGCTTCCTGCACCGCAATATTTTCTTTATGGGGATCAACCACGAATACCGCATCCGGCAGGCCGTTCATATTTTTGATGCCGCCCAGGGACTTCTCCAGTTTGGCGGCCTTTTTTTCCATGGTGAGAATCTCTTTTTTGGGAAACCGCTTCAGACTGCCGTCTTCTTTCATTCTCTCAAAGTTTTTCAGGCGGTCGATGGACTTCTTGATGGTCTGGAAATTGGTAAGCATGCCCCCCAGCCAGCGATGATTGACGAAAAACATGTTGCACCGGTTGGCTTCCTCAAAAATGGCATCCTGGGCCTGTTTCTTGGTCCCGACAAACAGCACTTTGCCCCCGTCCGCCACCCGGTTGATCACGAACTCATGCGCCACTTTAAAAAGTTGGACGGTTTTCTGCAGATCAATAATGTAAATGCCGTTGCGAGCCCCAAAAATAAAGGGCTTCATTTTGGGATTCCAACGCCGGGTCTGGTGCCCGAAATGGACCCCTGCTTCCAAAAGTTCCTTCATGGTGACCGTAGACATACTTACTTAACTCCTTCAGCTAGTTTTTTCCGCCGCGCCGGCTGCCACCGGATTAACTTGCCTGGCAAGCACTAGCCCGGCCCACCGGCGCGTGAGATTTTAAACAAATATTTTTATCATAATAAAAGCCAAGATGGCAATAAATTTTATGCTTAGGGTTATTTCTCGTCTGCCCTGCGAATAGAGTTGACAATTATGCCTTCACTGGCATAAATATATCGCATTCTTCATCCGCTGTTCAGGTCTGAGGAAAATAAGAGAGGTTTTATGCAACCAGCTTATTTCTTAAAATTAAAGACAGAAACGGGAACCAGCTTTTTATACCCAACGCCGCTGCCGGTAAGTAAGCTCCAGACGCGGTTTGCCCGATTAAACTATGGAAACCATCTATCTCGGCCTGATCCAAAGCGTGCATCTCCTCCTCAGCGGTGACCCGGAGCTCTACGGCATCATTGTCCGGTCCCTCCTGGTATCGGGCACCGCCGTGCTGCTGGCCGCCCTTTGCGGTATTTCCGGGGGCATTGGGGTGGCCCTGCATGCTTTTCCGGGCCGTCGTCTGCTCATCAACATCTTAAACACCCTCATGGGCCTGCCACCGGTGGTGGTGGGTCTGGTGGTTTACGTGATACTCTCCCGCAGCGGCCCCCTGGGCGCCCTGGGGTTGCTGTTCACCCCCACGGCCATGGTCATCGCTCAGACCATCCTGGCCACCCCCATCCTGGCGGCCCTGACGGTGAGCGCTCTGCTGGCGGTAAAACCTCAGGTGCGGGACACGGCCATGTCTCTGGGTGCAACTCCCCGGCAGGCGGCCTGGACAGTGGTGCGGGAAGCCCGCTTCGGGCTCATGGCCGCAGTTATTGCCGGGTTTGGGCGGGTGAGCGCCGAAGTGGGGGCGGTGATGATGGTGGGTGGCAACATTGCCGGCTACACCCGGGTCATGACCACCGCCATTGTCCTGGACACCGCCAAGGGGGAATTCGCCCAGGCCATTGCGCTGGGTATTGTGCTTATTATGGTAGCTTTCCTGGTCAATCTGGGGCTCAATCTTTTTCAGGGCCGGGGTGCGGTCTAAAATAGCCATGGCGGCGATTTTTACCCTCAAGCAGGTCAGTCACCAGCGCCAGGGCCAGCAGGTGGTGGAGCAGTTCAGCCATACCTTCGAGGCGGGTTGCAGCCACGCCATTATCGGTCCCAACGGTGCCGGCAAGACCAGCCTGCTGCGGCTCCTGGCTCTCCTGGAAAAACCCGGCCAGGGTCAGCTCTTCTTCCGGGACTTGGACATTACCTCCCTGTGGCCCCAGTGCCTGGCCCTGCGCCGCCGCTTGGGGTTCCTGCAGCAGAACCCCCTGCTTTTTCAGGGCACTGTCTGGGATAATCTGGCCATGGGTCTAAAATATCGCGGCTTCCCCAGACGGCAGCGCCGTCAGCGGCAGGAAGAGGTCTTGGCAGCCTTCGGCCTGACGCCCCTGGCCCGGCGTCAGGCCGCATCGCTCTCCGGCGGCGAAACACAAAAAGTTGCCCTGGCCCGCATCATGGCCTTTAACCCGGAGGTCCTGCTCCTGGATGAACCCACCGCCAACCTGGACCCTTATGCTACATTTGAGTTCGAAAGGCTTATTGCCGATATACCTCAGCAACAGGGAAAAACCATAATCCTGGTAACCCACGACCTGGGCCAGGCCCAGCGTCTGTCCCAGAGGCTGCTCTTCCTGCACCGGGGTCGCCTGGTGGAATCCGGTCCCACGGGACTGCTGCTGCGCCAGCCCGAAGATAACCTGACCCGGCAGTTCCTCAACCGGGGACTCATGGTGTAATGGTGATTCCGGTTCTCGGTTTTTGGATGACATAGTAATAACCCTCAGGCTAACTTATTTCTTTTCACCGCCGAGACGCAGAGGGCGCGGAGTTTTCCCTCGGCCTACTCCGCGCCTCTGCGTTGAATAATTAGGTTATGCTCTGCATTAGATGGCAGCGTCACGAAAATACCTCGAGGTCAACCCCATGGCTTGTCGTTGTGCCCTTATGGTCCTGATGGTCATCCTGGTCTGTCTCACGTCTTCGGCCCAGGCTGACAGACCCAAACCCAAGCTCCTGGACGGTGAACTCATCGAAGAAGGAGAAACCTCCCCGGAACCTCCCCCGGCTTTCCCACCCGAAACCAGGCCTGAAACCCAGACCTCCCAGACCGTCACCCTGCTCAAGGAATTCAGCGTCTCCCTGCCTGCCAATCCCTCCACCGGGTTCGGCTGGAAAGTAATCTCCTACGACCGGGAGTTCCTGCAACTGCTCCGGACCCGTTACCAGAAACCCGCCCAGCCCCTGCCCGGGGCCCCCGGCCAGGAGTTTTTTGATTTTCTGCCCCGCCAGACCGGCACTACCACCATCATCCTACATTATCAGAGACCCTTTGATAAGCAGTACACCCGGGAACTCCGGCACACGGTGATTATTAAATAGGACAGGCGCGTTTGAGCGTCTCGGCGCCCTCCGCGCCTCCGCGGTAAAAATTAAAAATAAGGAGGTCTGTTAAGAGGAAATGGTGTGAAGGCGGCAATCTAAAAAATCTCAGGACTTAGGGAAAAAAGTTGTCCCGAGAACTTTTCAGATTGCCCCGTTGGAGCTCAAAAGGGGTGATTTAAGGTAGGCGTTCAGCTTTCAGCAGAAACAATGGGTTAGGGAAACTAAGCGAAAAACCAGTGATCCGCCACCTTAGAATAACTATTTGAATTTAATACATTAGCTGACGGCTGTAAGCTGACCGCTGAACGCTTACCTTAAATATTTCCGAGATTCGTAATACTGAGCTATAGCATTATAGAGGACTGTTACTAACCGCTGTTGATACTTGGGGTCACTCAACAAAAGTTCATCGTTACGGTTCTTGATGATGCCGCATTCGAATAATACAGCCGGGATATCCGCTGATTTGAGGACGACGAGGTTATCGAATCGATAAATACCCCTGGTCTTATCCACCAGTACTTTGTTGCCTCTGTTGGCATGGTGTAAGGTAGGGGTAAAGCCGCGGCGCCGCATTTCCGAGCCCAGGATGACGGCGAAGCGGAAGCTCTCGGCCGTATCGCCGTTTTTTTCCGAATAAAAAATGGAGTGTCCCGAGAACAGATCACAGTAATCCATGATCTTGCCCTGATAGAACCATTGCGACAGGTCCTCGGGGTACACCGAATCATGGTGGATGGAGAGCAGCACATCCCCGCCTTGACGTTCCGCCCAGGCTGACCGGCCTGACAGCGAAATGGCCTCCCCTGTTTCATTGATTATGAACGAATCCTTAAAGCGCGGATCCTGTCTGAGTTCGGCCAGCAGAAGGGTGGCGATGTTTCTGTTGAAGCGATATTCCGGCACGCCCCGGGCGCTGATGGCCCCCGGGTCCTTGGGGCTGTGGCCGATATCGATGGCCACCCGAAAAGCAGAGGCCCAGCAGGCCGTGGCTGAAAGCAGCCCCAGAAGAAACCAGACAAGGCAAGAGTGCAGCAGACGTAAAGCGGTAACGGTCATTTTTCCCCTCAGGAATGGTAAGCGTTCAGCTATCAGCAATCAGCTTTCAGCAAAAACAATGGTTTAATCAAACCAATCAAGAAACCAGAGATCTGCCATCTTGGAATAACTATTTGAATTCAAAGTATTAGCTGACCGCTGAACGCTTACGCCGCCCTTGTGGAGCATGCCCTTGACCCGGATTTTTAATAGGGAGGCTTCATTGCCCATGAGTTGTTTCCTCGAGGCGTTGACAGATTTTCTGGTAATCTGCCGGTGTGTCCATTTCCAGGACAACACCCTCGTCGTCCACGGGTAAGAGGGTCACGGTGTCGGGATGCCTTTGGATGATCTCCCGAAGATTGAACCCCTGATAAATTTCCGTGAGCAGGGTCCGGGGAAAGAGGCTGGGGTGCCCGCGGCGTCCCTGCCAGGTGGGGATGATGATCCGTTCGGGGGTGGTCAGGGCCGCGGCTACCATCTGTTTCAGGGTGCTGGATTGCACCAGGGGATAATCCACCAGACAGACCATAGCCCCGGTGGCCCGGGGCAGCATGGCCTGCATCCCCAGGCGGATGGAGGTGGTCATATCGCTCTCGGGGAGAGGATTGACAATTTTCTTCACTGGCATTTCTTCAAAGTGCTGGGCTGCGGCCAGGGTGTCCTTTCCCAGGACGACAATAATTTCCTCCACCCGGCTGCTGATCAGGGCCGCCAGGCAGTGCAGGATGGCTGGTTTATCCTGCAGGGGCAACAAGGCTTTAGGCTGACCCATCCGGGTTGAGGAGCCGGCGGCCAGCAGGAGGGCCGAAATCTTTGGGGACATGGTTTCTCCGATAAGCAATGAGTTGCGCCGCTATACTGACGGCGATTTCTGCAGGGGTGACAGCGCTTAGGGCCAGACCCACCGGGGTGTGCACCCGGGTCAGGGCCTCGGGGGGAAAGCCCAGCTCCTGGAGGGCCCGGGACAGGGCGGCGCGCTTGTGGACGCTCCCCAGGAGGCCGATATAGCCGGCCGGGGTTTTGAGGGTGGCGGTCAGGGCCTCCAGGTCGTGCTGGTGGCCCCGGGTGGCAATGACAACGAAACTGTGGCCGGTAACACTCACCGTTTCGAAGGGGTTGTGGTAATTTGTAATTTTAACCAGTTCTGCGTGGGTTCGGTCAAAGGGCGGCGAGTCTATTTCCCGATCATCCGCCAGGGTCACCCGGAAATCTATGAAAGAGGCCAGGGCTGCCAGGGCCAGACCCACGTGCCCGGCTCCGATGATGATCAGGGGCGGCCTGGGGGCGATGGGCTCCAGATAAACCTGCAGGTGGCCGCCGCAGAGGTGCCCGAAGCTTTGGCTTAGCTCCAGGTGCAGCAGGCGGGGCGCCCCAGATTGGATTGCTTCCTGGGCCGCCTGGATCACCTGCGCCTCCAGCTGGCCGCCTCCCACCGTGCCCATAACCGTGCCATCGGCCCGGACCAGCATCTTGGCCCCGATTTTTTGCGGGGTTGAGCCGGAGGAGGCGACGATAATGGCCAGGGCGGCGGGAACGCCCCCGGTCTGACAGGCTGTCAAGGCTTCATAAATGTCGCCGGGAGGAGCGGGCAATTGCATGGGAAAAATTTTCCTGTCTCAACATAGAGTAAGCGTTCCGCATTCAGCTTGCAACCGTCAGCTCATGTTTTAACATCAAATAGTTATTCCAAAATGGCAGATCGTTGGTGTCTTGATTCGTTGGCCTGACCTATTGTTTTGCTGATAGCTGATAGCTGAACGCCTTCAATTCATCTCATTATACAAAATCCTCCCCCCGGATGCCAGCAGCAGGAAAGCCCGGCAGGATTAATAAGCGGGAGAGGTTGGGGCTTTTTCCCAGAAAACCACCAGCCGCGGTTCGTGGGTCAAGGGGAGGCGATATGCCTCCCGGACAGGAAAGCCGAACCCATAAAGGGAGGCCTGATTAATTGCGGCCTGCCATTGGGCCTCATCCAGATGGGGGCCTTTCAGGGCCAGGAGGCGCCCGCCGGGTCGGACCAGGGGGCCGCCGAGTTCCAGGAAGCGGGCCAGGGGAAAGGTGGCCCGGGTAATGACCCCCTGAAAGGACGGTCCCCATTGCCGGGCCAGGGCCGGGGTGAGGTACTGCGGCCGCACCTCCACATCCTGCAACCCGAGCAGGACAATCAGGTAGCGCAAGAAGGCGATCTTCTTGCCGGTGGGCTCCACCAGGGTCAGGTGCAGCTGGGGCAGGGCCAGCTTGAGGGGCAGGCCGGGAAAACCGGCCCCGGTGCCGATGTCGGCCAGGCTGTTCACGGTATTAAGCCAAGGGCAGACCGCCAGGGAATCCAGGAAGTGCTTGACCACCACCTCCTGGGCCGACTTCATCCCGGTGAGATTCATCCGGGTGTTCCATTGCAGGAGTTTTTCGAGGTAAACCAGAAATTGCTGAATAACGGCCGGACCTAAGGAGAGGCCCAACTCTGCGGCCCCGGCCCGGAGCAGTTCTTCCGGTGCAGTTTTATGAAGTTCGAGGTTCACGGTGCAAAGGGGGAATATGCGCTGGCGGATTGATACCCTGCCCCAATAAGTAAGCTTAGCGATGGTCCTCTCCAGAGCAGTTTACTCATCGAGCAGCGATCTCTGTCTGAGTTTGGGAGTTACCTGACGTTCTGACCCTGATAATTTTTTTACTTTTTCCGCAGGTGGACCTGATTCCACCGCTTCGCCAGCCGCCGCTCCCCGATTGCGGCATGTCTGCTGCAGCAAAGTCCGCAAATCTTCCCTTCGGTGCCTGACCTCAGCCTCATCCAGGGAGCAGCCTCCTTCCTGTATGAGTTTCTTATTGCTGGGAGGGACATCGGTACCATCCCTCACCAAAAGCGGGACCCAGTTATATTTCAGATTCTCCCGAGCGCCGGCCCAGGTGCCGCCTTTGTCAGTTTCCGCGCTGACCACCAGGGCCCAGTCCGATAAAGCATAGATCAGCTTATTGCGGGCCATGGCATGTCCTATATGAAAGCGGGCCTCGGGAATGCAGGCCGAAATAAGGACCAGACGGCCTTCCCGGATGGCCTGGCGATATTTTCCCGAGACTACAGCCCGGCCTAAGTTATCCGAAAGAATGCCGACCACCTTACCGTCCTGGGCCAGAGCCGCCAGCATGGCCTCTTGATCGATTCCTTTGGCGCCACCGGAAATTACCTGAATATCCTCTTCGGCACAGCGCCTGCCGATTTCCCGGGTAAATTCCAGGGCCGTTGCCTGGGCGTGCCGTGAACCGATCACGGCCAACCCACCCCTGGCAAGAAGTTCCTTGTTTCCAGAACCGAAAAGGATAGGCGGTGAACTCTGCTTCAAACGATCCTTAAAACGGTTCGGGTAATCCACATCGCTTCGGCTTAGTACCCAGAGTCCTTGCCGAGACCAATTCTCCACCGCCATAGCCTGGGCCACCCCCCTCTCTAAAAGCACTAAAGCCTGATCAGCCTCTTTTATTTGATCTATGGACTGGCGCAATCTCTCCGCCCCCTCAGGGCAGAGCAGATCACCCGGACGTAACTCCTGCTCTCGCAGCCAGGTTGCCAGGCGGTTATATTGTGTTACCGTTAAAGGTCTTAAGCCTGAATGGGTTTTTTGCTCAAAGCTGGCACAGAGCAATAAAACCGCCTGGGTGTCCGGGCTGAGAATATGGTTAGCCTCTGACATCTGTCACTCCGCCCCCGTGGTCAGTGCCAAGGCTAAAGGCAACACAGGGCCTGCCCCGGCCTCTCGCAAGAGGGCAGCAATGATAACCATGGTCCAGCGAGAGTCCACCATGTCATCCACCAGAAAAACCGGACCGGTTTGTAGGCGTTCTGTCATGACGGTATAAGCCCCGGCCAGGTTACGGGCCTGCTGGTAACTGTTCTGCATCTCCTTCTGGGGGCGGGTAGGTCGTAGTATTTTTACACACGGGATACAGGGCAGGGCCAGCGCCTGGGCCAGCCGCTGCGCCAGGTCGGGAACCAGAGTGGGATGGTTCAGGGAAGGCACGCACGTCACCCAGGTTGGGAACGGTTCGGGTTGCCAGCGTTTTTTAACCATGTCCACTACTCCAGTCAACAACTCATCGGCAAAGCGTCCATGCACCTGCTTGCCCAGTTTCACCAACTCTCCCCAGCCGGGGTCCCCCCAGAGACAGAGAGCTCGCCCCGCCTCCATCCGTAAACTGGTGGGGATGTTGCCTTGCCAGCCATAGATTCTCAAGGCGTTGCCGGGCCATTGCCGGCGCGGCGCAATCACCTGGTGCTGGCGTTGCAGGAAACTCCCGGCCCGGTTGGCAGCGGCCAGAGAAAAGCTTTCGGGTATTAAAGGGTGTCCCCGGCAGGGGGCACAACGGCCGCAGGCCTCGGCCTCAGGATCGTCAAGTTCCCGTCCTAAGAAGGCCATCAGACAAGAGGAGCTGTTCAGGTAGTCCCGCATCCTCGCCTGTTCCAGGCGGCGCAGCTCGGTGAGGCGCAATACTCTGGCATCGTCCGGTTGATAAACAACTGCCGTAGCATACCACCGTGAGCCTCGCTTTACAACCGGCGTCGGAGTTTCAACGGCCAGAATTTTTAAAACCTTTTCTAACTGGCCGCGCCTTAAGTTCAAGCATCCCTCCAGTTGGGACAGACTGAGACCATCGTCTGCATCGTTCAGAGCCGTCAAAACCTCCCGGCCATGTCCCTGGGGAGGGAACGCGGTCCTGATGAAATAGTCGGTAATATCTTCATCTTCGACGCCGCTTAACATAATACCGTAAGCCTCGTCCAGGGCGCGACCGGCCCGCCCCACCTGCTGGTAATAATGCACTACTGATCCCGGACGCTGAAAGTGAATCACAAAGCCCAGATCAGGTTTGTCAAAGCCCATGCCCAGGGCGGTTGTGGCGACCAGGGCCTTGATGCGGTTGTCGAGTAACTTCTGTTCCAGATCCATCCGGCTGTCGTTATCCAATCCTCCCCAATAAGCAGAAGCCTCTATCCCCTCCGATTGCAGCCAAAGAGACAGCCGCTGGGCATCTCGAATGGTCAGGGTATAAATAATGCCGGACCCGGGCAGAGTGGGCAAATGTTCGGCCAGCCAGGCCATCCTGGCCGCCTGACTGGGGAGCAGAATATTTTGTAAACGCAGGCTGGCCCGGCCGAGCGGTCCCCGGTGCACGACCAGGCGCGGCCCCAGTTGCGACTGAACATCCTTAATTACCCGGTTATTGGCGGTGGCGGTGGTGGCCAAGACCGGGATATTGGGCGGCAACGCCTGCAGAATCCGGGTGATCCGGCGATAGTCCGGGCGGAAATCATGTCCCCAGTCGGAAATGCAATGGGCCTCATCCACCACAAAAAAGCCGATGGCGCCGGCCAGGGGCATGAGCACGTTCTCTCGGAAATCGTCATTGGCCAGTCTCTCCGGTGACACCAGCAGAATATCGACCTCGCCCCTTAAAAGACGAGCCTGTATTTCCTGCCATTCCTCCCGGTTGGTGGAATTGATGGTCGCCGCCTGAACCCCCAGGCGCTCTGCCATCTCAACCTGGTTACGCATCAAGGCCAGCAAAGGGGAAATTAACAGGGTCGGGCCCTTTCCCTGACTCCGCAACAATCGGGTGGCCAGAAAATACACTACACTTTTTCCCCACCCGGTTCGCTGTACTACGAAAAGCTGGGATTTATCCCGGCTGAGGGCGGAAATCGCCTCCCATTGGCCTTCCCGGAAAGTGGCCTCCGGCAGAGCCAAAGCCCGACGTAAAAGAGCCAGGGCCTGCTGTTTCATTTCTCCGTTTCTGTCAGCATTAAGCATTGAATCTGCCATATCAGTAAGTTGGGTTTCCCCCAAGCATAGTTGCCGGGATATGGAGCTCTCTTGCAGCAGTGATTGAAAAAGAAGGCATGGTGTCCATGAGAAATGTTGAAATTACATATTATGACTGATACTCAGGCGATGTCAAAAGTAGAATATTTATTTTCGGGAGTAATGAGGCGGGGCTCCAAATCCGGCCTTTGGATCATGCGATTGACTGATTCTTTTTCCAATTTCTGCTTCCCGATGCTTTCGATCAACTGAGTGTTCCCAATGTTCAAGCTGAAAGCTGATCGCTGATGGTTTTAAAAATACGTTTCCCTTTGAAATCACAGCTTGCAGATGCCATGGATGGAGCTGCAGGTGGAGGAGTAGAGCTGGTCGATCCAATCATCCCGGCGCAGGGAAGACAACGGCGCGGCCCCGCAGACGGGACAGGCATTTTGTTTGGCCAACCGCCGCAACAAGGCGTGCATGGTGGTAAGAAAGGCCGCGTGGCTCCAGGTGAGGGGGGCCACTGATAAGGGTACTCCGGTATAGGGGTGAAATTGCTCCGGCAAGACCCCCGAGGGCAGGGCCCGCCGGGTAACGAGGGACATAACTTCCAGGGCCTGCTGCAACTCCTCCTCGGGACCGTCTTTTTGGATAAGGTAGTCGGCCAGCCACAGGGTGCATATGACCCAGGGGTTGCCCGGGGTGGCGGCAACGGCCCGATGGTAGCTGTCATCCTCGTACCGGGCCAGGCCGCCGGCGGCGCCGTCCACCCAGAGCTTTTCCTTCAGGGTATGCATGGTGCTGGCCAGACGCGGGTCATCCGGCGAATACAGCCCGAAGGCGAAAAGTCCCCAGAGGCTGGCATCGCAGACCGGGTCGGCCAGCAGGGTGCCCTCGGGGCCCCGGTGGAGCAGGCGGCAGAAACGGTTCAACTCCGGACGCCACAGGTGGATGGAGGCCGCGTCCCGGATTTCCGCGGCCACGGCCTGATATTTCCGGGCCCGCTCCTCCTCACCAAATACCGTGGCGAAGAGGGAGGCTGCGGTCAGGCCCCCGAAGACCGCCCCCACGGTAAAAGCGGAGATGCCCCGGCGCTCCTCCCAGAGGTCGTAAGACGGGGCCGGCAGGCCGGTGAGCGGATCCCGATACTGGCTCATGAATTCCGCCGCCCGTTTCACCAGGGGCCGGTAAAAAGGCTTGATGAACTCGATATCCCGGTACAGGACAAAATGATGCCACAGGGCCCAGACCACCAGGGCGGTGGAATCCTCCTGGATGGGAAGCTGGTTCTGGCCGTTATAGTACCAGGGATGCCAGGAGGAAGCCAGGGTGCCGTCGGGGTTGTATTTGTGCAGCAGATACCCGGCGGGATCAATAAGTTTGGCCATGAACTCGAAGAACTGTTTGGCCAGAATGGGGTAACCGGTGAGGTCCAGGGCATGGGCTGCCAGGGCCCCGTCCCGGGGCCAGATGTAGGCGTAGGTGTCGCGATTGAACTGGATTACGTCGGAATCCGTGGCCGCCACGATGCCCCCCTGCCAATCTATCTGGGTGGCCATAATCAGGAGGCTGCGGCGATAAAGCTCCGCCAGCTCGTCGGGCACCAGGTCCAGCGGCGGAGTTTCCTTGCGCACCCATAACCGCCAGTACTCCGCGGTGCGCTGGAGCAACTGCTGGGGCTGTTTGTATCTCACCAGATTGTCCAGCCGCCTGACCTCCTTCCAGGACTGGCAGGCCGCCAGCCAGAACGCCGCCTGGGCCGAGGCGAGGCCGGGAACCGTAACGCTGAGGCCGATGACGGAGTCCACCGAGCCCTGGGCGATGGGGTTGCCCGACAGGTGGCCGTCCTCCGCGTCCCGGAAAGTGCCCTCCTTGCCCTCCACCCCTTTTTGACCCACAGCATACTGGGACAGTCCCCCGGAACCCACCACCAGGCCGTTGGCCAGGAAATAGCGCGCCCCCTTGTAATGGACGACGCCTCCGGTCTCGGGATCAAAGGCCGCCGTATCCCCCACGTCATTGCCGGAAATGCTGAAATCCAGATGGAAGAAAAGCTTGACGAGGCGTTCACCGGGAGCAAGATTTTCCATGGTTATTTCTTTAAGATAGATGTTTTCATGGAAATCCACCGCGTCCCGGCAGCCCAGGCGCAGCTGCAGGCCGGGATGGAACAGGCTCACCTGGGTCACCAGGGAGTCGTTTTCGTAGCGCCGGTCGATCTGCCAGTCAGGTCCGACCCAGGAGAAGCGGCCCTCCACCCAGACACCGAAACGGCACCTCCTGCCGCCGATGTGATTTTCCTGACCCACGTGGGGGAAATAAAGGTCCCGGATATGGTAGTGTTCATCAAAAGCCAACAGGAGCCTGCCGTTGCCGACGGGGATATCGCGGGGCATGAGATCACCTCTCGAAGGTTGGATTCAGGCAAATCTGTACGCTGGCGCCGGGGCCGGCCCCGAGGATCTGGGCTGCGCTTCCCTGACGAGAGGCGATTTCCAGGTATCCGTGGCTGCCAGCCAAGGCCAACAGGGCACCGGGAGGGGCGTCGCTATAGGTTATCCCCAGGTGGGTTACTGGGCAGCCGTCGACCTGGATCTGCACGGAGCGGTCCTGCAGCCAGGAGTTAAAGGAGGCAAAGGGGATGTTACTGATGAGATTGCCGAAATGATCGCAATAGATTACCTGCCCGAACACTTCTGTGTCCTGAAACCGTGGGGAGGGAATATCCAGCTTAACCGGGTCGGCCAACTCCGGGCCCAGGTCTGTCAAAGGCGTCCTTAGGGATAAGTGGGCCGCCACCGGGGCGAAGATGTCCCGGCCATGGAAGGTGGCTGAAACCTGGGGCAGGAAATAATGGAAATTTTCCAGGCTGACCACGGCGCCAGGCTCCTGTTCCTGGAAAATTAGGGAAAACAAGCCGTTGTCGGGTCCCACGAAGAAGTGTCCCAGAATCGAGGCAGCCAAGCCGCGACGGCTTGAGCCCACCCCGGGGTCCACCACGGCCAGGTGCACCGTGCCGGGGGGAAAATAGCGCCAGGCGAACTTAAGGGCCAGGGCCCCGGCCAGGATATCCTGGGGAGGAATTTCGTGACCCAGATCCACCAGGCGGGCATGGGGGTTGAAGCCCAGGATAACCCCCTTCATGATGCCTACATACGCATCCCGGAGGCCGAAGTCGGTCAGGAGAGTAATGATGGGTGGCGGGGGAACACGGGGCGCCATGCAGGATACCGTTTCCGGACGGGAGATTAGTTAAAAAATAAAGTGGTCAATAGCAGTTAGAGACTAGTTCACCTGCACCTATTTCTGCCCAGACGGGATAAAAAAATAACCGCCGAGACGCAGAGGGCGCCGAGGAGTTTGAGTAACCGTTGGACGGGAAAACCAAGCGAGCAGCCTGCCTGCTGTGTTACATCCCCTCCTTGGCCAGCTCTTCAATCAAGGCTTTCTGTTTTTTACTCAGAGTTGAGGGAATGTCGACAATGATGCGGACGAATTCATCTCCCCGGGATTTGCCGTTGCCCATGGGCAGACCATGCCCTTTTAAACGCATTTTGGTGTGGCTGGTGGTGCCTGGGGGAATTTTCAGACTCAGAGTTTTGCCATCCAGAGTGGGCACGGTGAGCTTGGTCCCCAAAACGGCCTCGGAAAAGGTGATATGTTTATCCACATAGAGATCATGCCCCTCCCGTTTGAATACCGAATGGGCGATCTCCTTAATTTTGATATATAAATCCCCGGGCTGGCCACCCGCCGGATGGGAACCGCCCTTACCAGGGATGCGCAGTTTTTTCCCGGGCATGGACCCGGGGGGGATCTTCACGGAAACCTTTTCCATTTTCCCCTCCCGCTGGAACTCCACGATCTTTTCCACCCCAAAGGCTATTTCGTGCAGGGTCAGGGGCAGTTCCAACTGCAGGTCCTGGCCCCGCAGGGACTCTTGTCCCACGCCGAAGTCCCCGAAGGAGGAAAAATCGAAAATTTTACCCCGCCCCTTCTTGCCGAAACCGGAGGCCGACCAGCCCTGGCCGCCGAACCACCGCCCGAAAATATCCCCGGAAACACCGATGTCTCTGAAAATGTTGCCCAGATCAGAGCTGCGGAAAATGTCTTCCTGGGTAAATTTCCCTCGAAAGGCCGAGGACCCCATGGCATCATATTCCTGCCTTTTCTCCGGGTTGCTCAGCACCGCATAGGCCTCGCTGACCTTCTTAAACATTTCCTCGGCCTGCTTATCACCCTTGTTTTTATCGGGATGATACTTGACCGCCAGGGACCGGTAAGCCTTTTTGATGGTTTCCGGGGTAGCGTGACGGTCCACCCCCAAAATTTTGTAATAATCCTGTTCGATCATGGTATCGTTGAAAAAAGCTGTCGGCATTCAGCTTTCAGCAATTAAATTTCAGCAAGAACAAGGAGTTAAACAAATTCTGCCAACATTCAGAGAATACGCATGTTCTGCCGATCGTCCAACTGTAATCCTTGAGCTGCTGACTGAACGCTTACTAATTTATAACTATCCGGCGTGCGAAAATAATGTGAGGAAATACTATTTTAATGAAATATTATAAAAGTCTTCTGAGTTTTTGTCAAGCAGCCTAAATTTTTACCTTTTTAAGTTATCATACCCCCTGTCCACTCTTGAGAAAATTTGCACAGCTTATTCTTGATTAATTTGCTAAAATATGATATCAAACGGTCGTTATGGAATAGTCGAGGAATATCTTGTTATCAGGGAGCCTCTTGCAGAAATAATTTTTGCCAGTGCGGGTCAACTTGCGGCGATGGAAGCATCTAAAGGCCGCAACCGACTACGCCGTTTAACGGTGTTCACGATGACAGAAGAACCCTTTTGCAAGAGCTTTAAGGAAAAAATGAGCTTTTCAATAATCAAAAAAGTCCACGGCAACGCTAAGGAGGTAATTGTATGATGGCATTAGCAGGTGGTTTGGCGGCTCTGGCCCTGGGTCTCGTCGGGCTGGGCATCTGGTGGAAACAATTTCTCAATCTTTTGGCCGGTTCTGTCCCGCTCTTATTGCTCCTGGGCGGAGCATTAGCGGTATATCTGGGTTACGAAGAGGCCAAAGACAAGATCTTCAAGAAATCCGAACCCTCCGCCCCGGAAGCTGCGGCCGCTGCCGAATCCGAAGTGGAGCGCTACAAGGCCGAGGTAGAGCGGTTGAAATCCGAAATCGAGGCCCTCAAGAAATAAACGGCCTTTTCAGCACGGCAGATTCCCGGCCTCCTGGCCCCACCGGTCAGGAGGCCTCGTGTATTTCTCCGGAAAGAATTTTCTCTATTTCCCCCCCAGGTTTCTCTACCAGCAAGGCCCCATCCGGGGCTACATCCACGGCCAGGCCGGTGATGACCAGATCACCCCTTTCCACCCGCACCGGTCGGCCCAGGGTCACCGCCGCCTGGCGCCAGAGGTCCAGAATCGCCGGGAACTCCTGCCGCAAAAATCTATCGTAGAAGACATCCATTTCCTTTAAAAAGGCCCTGAAAATGGCCAGACGGGAATAACTCTGCCCCGGACCCGCCAGGGAGGTGGCCGTCGTGGCCAGATGTTCCGGGAAAGTTGACGTGTTGATGTTTAAACCCACGCCCAGGATCACATGACTCATGCGGTCGCTCTCGGTCTCCATTTCGGTGAGAATGCCGCCCATTTTCTTCCCGCCAAAGATAAGATCGTTGGGCCATTTGATGCCCACCCGGATGCCGGTGGCCCCTTTGATGGCCGCCGCCACTGCCACCGCAGCGGTGAGGGTGAGTTTGGGCAGTTCCAGCGGGGGAAGCGGCGGCCGCAGGACTATGGACAGGTAAATGCCCGTCCCCGGAGGCGATTCCCACACCCGCCCCAGACGCCCCCGGCCGGCGCTTTGGGTCTCAGCCACCAGCACCGCCCCTTCCGGGCACCCCTGGCGGGCCCAATCCTTGGCCGCATCATTAGTTGAAGGGACAGTGACAAAGTGCCGTACCGGTCCCCGCAACCTCAGGGCGATCAGGTCCCGGCTGATTTCCGCCGGCAGGAGCAGGTCCTGCCCGGGATGCAGCCGGTAGCCGCGTCGGGAACTCCCCTCCACCTGATAACCCCAGCCACGCAGGCGCTGGATGCGCTTCCACACTGCGGTCCGGCTCAGGCTCAACCGCACTCCCAACTGTTCCCCGGAAAGATAACTCTCCGTCTGTTTCAGCATCAGGAGTAGGTCCTGCTGCACCTGATCCAATGCCACGCTCTCCGATGTCGATTTCCTGGCCTCCCTTGCCATGGTCAATAATTCCCGGGCTAAAAACTACGTTTCAGACTGGAGCGTTCCATGATGTCGCTCTTCAGGGAATTGTTATAGATGGCCGCGCCGATTATCCCTCCCAAAACAAAGCCAACAATGGCTGCACTCACCGAGGGTGATACCAACAAGGCGATACACAGGCCGATGGCCGCATACCCCAAGGGGATAAACACCTGAGTCAGGTTAAGGTTACAACCGGGCAGCAGCACACAGATCAGCCCGAGGGCCAGGACCTGCCGCCAACCCCAGCCGCCAAAGCCGGGCCGCCTTTTATACTTGCCAGGATTCAGACTTCTCATAAGGTGCAGCATTGGTATTAATTATGAGCCCGCAGATGCAGCACCACTAAAAGCCATAGGCTTAGCCCGGCCTGGAAAGCGGTTGCGGTCCAGGCCACCGTGGCGCTCCCCCCGGGGGAGGCATAGAATTTTCTCTTGATAAACTCTTGATTCAGCACCGCCCCGGCTGCCAGGACCCAGGCGAACCAGCGCCCCGGCAGAGGCGAAGCCGGGAAATACCAGACGAGGAGCACCCCGCCGATGAGGACGATGTTCACCAGGGTAAAGGCCAAACCTCTCACGTGGCCCCCCGGGGACGACGCCCCGCCCCCGTCAACCGCCGCCTGCCAGGCTTGCCGCCAGCCCTGGGCCAGCAGGGCGTTTAGGGCGGCCAGACTCATGATGAAACCCAGAATAAAAACTTCGCTGACCCAGTGCTGGCTCTGGAGATAAAAACCCAGATAGGCCGGCGCCAGACCCAGGGCCAGGCTCCCCAGCCAGAGCCGGCCCCGGCGCAGCCGCCAGACCACGGCCAGTTGACCCAGGGCCAGGAATAACGCACAAATCAAGCTAAGGGGCAGCTTTACGGGATAACCGTTGCTCTGGGCCAATAAAGCCCCCACCCAAAACGCCGCCAGGCCGCTCAGCCATTGCATTAAAACGGTACCGGCCTCATGTCCCCTAAAACCTGTCTTGACCATGTGTGTCATTGTTGCTGATGATAGCTGCATGCTCTGTTTTCTGCAAACTTATTGTTGCTGGCTGGAAGCTGCTATAATTTTATAGTAATCTAATGAAAAAAACAAAAGGCAACGTCGCCGGCCAGGGGGCGGTTTTGGGTAAAGCAGCAGATGGGAGGGATAGACAGGGCGGGGAAGGCTTTCCCTGGCCCCGAACCGGCGCCGAGGCCCGGGCCTGCCAGGACCGCCTGCGGTTGAAGGTGTGCTTGCGGCCGCTGCCACAGCCTGCCCGGCTCGTGGCCGGAGTGGATGCGGCTTACGACAAAACCGGTCGCCGGATATTTGGCGCCGCGGTGGTCATGTCCCTGCCGGACCTGGCCATAATTGAATCCGCAGGCGCATGCGGACAGGAGCAATTTCCCTATGTCCCCGGCCTGCTCAGCTTCCGGGAGGCCCCCATTCTCCTGGCCGCCCTG